>Ga0335074_10011123_pt1 | contig 12581 bp, 8 predicted proteins | sample Lox_Sample_23_FD_206715 | JGI IMG/M metagenome (GOLD analysis project Ga0335074, IMG submission 206715) | Soil microbial communities from Loxahatchee National Wildlife Refuge, Florida, United States - Lox_Sample_2.3 | ecosystem: Environmental > Terrestrial > Soil > Wetlands | place: USA: Florida...
GCCGAACAAAAAAGTAAAAATAGCTGTTCAGCTGGAGCCCAGTTACGGAATCGAACTGTAGACCTTCTCCTTACCATCCCCAGCCAAACGGATCGCCTAAGCGTTCCAAAGGTTCTGAGCTGGCAAAACGTGGGCAGGGATGAGCGGCGGGAAGCTTCAGATAGCGCCCGCCAGCGCGGTTCTGCCCCCCGAATTGCCCCCCAGAACCAGTGGTTGCCCCTCGCCTTGAACGTGCGTCCCCGGCCCTAACAGCCCCACTCGCATAGCAAACCGGACCGCCTTACGAGCAAGCCCGGCCTGCCCCGCGGATACGGTCAGGGCCTGCCCCGGCCGACATACTCGTGCAGCAGGCTCTCGATTCACCGACTGCACAGTCCCGCCGACCGTCTCAGCGCCGCAGTCGCGATGACGGATCCTTCATGCCGGACCTTCCTGCCCGCCATCCCAACACACACGGCCATGTGCCGATTGCCGCCCAGCGCCCCGCTCCCGCAAGCCTGCGGGCCTGCCCCGGCCGACCTGATCGCCAGCACCGGCAAGCCGCATCCCGTCCTGGTACCATTCTGGTATGAGCACACAGATCGCCGTACGACTGCCCGACGACATGGTCCAGTTCGTCGACCAGCTAGTCGAAACAGGCCGCGGCTCCAGCCGGGCCGCGGTCATCACCCGCGCACTGGACCGCGAACGCCGCCACGAACTGGCAGTCCAGGACGCAGCGATCTACGCCGAATCCGGCGAGGACCCCGATATGACCGACCTCGTCCACTACCTCTCCGGCCACCCCGCGGACCCGGATCAGTGAGGCCCATCCACATCGCCCACCTGGACAAGGCACGCCCCGTCCTGGTCCTCACCCGGGAAATAGTTACCCCACACCGAACCCAGATCACCGTCGCACCAGTCACCTCCACGGTGCGCGGCCTATCCGCCGAGATCCCCGTCGGCCAAGCCAACGGACTCGGCCATGACTCGGTAGTGAACTGCGACAACATAGTCACGATCCCGAAAACAGCTCTCGGCGAGCGGATCGGCTACCTGCTGCCAGCCCAGGAAACGGCCCTGACCGCCGCCATTCACGCGGCCTTCGACCTCGAGTGAACCCTTTAAATCAGACGTGTAACTACCTACCGCGATGTCTGGGGGACCTGGTGCGCGAGTTCAGAGATCAGGCCACCGGGTATGACGGGCCGCGGATCCCGAGCCGGTCGGCGAACCATCCTCAGAGCAAGAAATCATCGGATCACTGGCCTCATAAGTCGCGATGAGGTGGTCTTGCAGCGTGGCGTTGCGGAACTGGTAGACCGCCCCGGACTGGCACAGGATGCCAAGCCGGTAGGCGTCGTCGAGAAAACTGGCGAGCCGGACCGGAAGTTTCCGTCGAGCCGACAGCAGGAACCCGGTGACCACATAAAGGGCCAGGCCCCGCCGAGTCCTGCTCCCAGGCCGACGGACAGCCCGAACACGACGCCGATCGACAGGCCGACCTCTAGCCTGGCCAGCAGAGGAATTTCCGCGATTTTGCTGGCCACGATGCTCGCCTGAACTGACCCGGGTTTCATGCACACCTTCTTTCTTGGGAAGGATGGCATGCATGCCTAGCAGGTACGATCCGAATACGGAGGCGAAGGCGATCCGGCTGGTGCGGGAGCACCGGGGAGACTACCCGACCGAGTACGCGGCGATCGCGGCCGTGGCGGGGCGGGGTGGGGTGGGGATGACGCCGGAGACGCTGCGCAAGTGGCTGCGCCAGGCCGAGGTCGATGAGGGGACGGCGGCGGGAACCACGTCCGCGGAATCGGCGCCGAGGCGACTGGAACTCACTTAGGTACGTGCCCGTCATTCGGCTCGGGACGACTCGGTCTGAGCTAGCCCACTACAATTGGCTCGCCATAGTCACGTGTCCGGAACCCGAACGGCCCACTCACACAGCAGGCCGACCGCCGTGTCCAGCGGCGCGGCGAGCCCGAACGTGCGCTCTGAACCCACCTCACCCGTGAGATGTTCGACGGAAGAATTGCCACCACCATCCTCGGCCAAACTGCCGTCATTGGTCTGACGATCAGGCCGCTCACGGACCACTCCGGCCAGCGACACGGGCGCCAGCACGCCGGTAAGAGCGCCGGGGTGCGCTGCTCCCCGGCAAGGATAGATTGAATGGCGACTATGACCTCCACGGGAAGCTTGCCGAAATCCAGCTCTTGCGGATCGGCGGGTTCTCGTGCCTTGCGCACAAGTTCTGCGTAGTGGCCATAGATGTCAAGGTTACCGAGCTCCGGGATTTCCCTTCGCAGGCGGGTGTTGGCGAGGACGAGCCTGGCCAGGGAAAGCCGTTCGTCCCGTAGATAGGGAAGCAAGGAGGAAACCAGGCGGAACACGCGACTATCCAGCTTGATGGGATACCTGCCCGATTCGAGGAGTATCAGCAGCAGGCGGGCGACCGTGGTGATGTCCTGGATGCCGGTGCCCTCGGGCGGGGAAGTGAGCATGAAATCCGCCGGCTGAAAATTGACCTTCATGGCATTTGCCGCGATGAGCCAGCTTGACATCATGTCTGCCCAGGTTCCGGGCTCGTCGTGGTTATAGTATTGGTAGCCGTCCACGATGGCGGCACCATAGCGAAGACGGCACTCTAGCTGTGAATCATCAATAAGCTGAGCACGGGCTATCTCATATCCTTCTTCGGGTCTTCCCTTGCTTGGTACCGGCTCGCGTATGTCGAGTAGCGAATTTGTTTCGACTCGCGCAATGGAATTCAGGATTGCCTGCATACTGTCGTGATCGAGACCGGCTTCCCAGAATCGCACCGTCGATCGCCAGAGCGTCATAGTCCCGATGTCACCCAGCAGGTTCTCCAGGGGTACGGTGCCGCCCTCTGGTTCCATCGAGACGCGAAGTGTGACCAGGTTGGCGCAGTAGCACGCAAGCTGGTGGACTTGGTCGGGCGGGGTGGGCCGGTAGGCGGTAAATCGCGCCGAATCGTGCCGGTTCCGGTACGTGCTCGTCAGCATCTCCAGCGTGCGCAACATATGCGGACGTAGCTGGCCGGGCAGGTCCGCGAATATCTCTATGGCGAAGTCGAGCGTGGACCGGCGCGCGACCAACACCTGATGCGAGAGCAGCGCGAACAGCAGATCATCGTCCGGTTCGCCTGGCCCGCGGCGCTCGGAGAACGCCTTCTCCGCCACGTCGGCGAGTTCGTCCATCACCTGCCGCGCGACCGGGTACTCGCCGAACGTTGCGTGCAGGAATTCGTAGCTGCGCCGCGGCAGCAGGGCCCGGACATCCTGCATATTGGCCGTTCCGGTCAATGCCCGCGCCTCGGCGGCGTGCACGAAGAAGAATTCCCCGATGATCCTCTGCCCTGCCTCGACCGGCCGTGGCCGCACCATCAGCCGGGGGTCCAGGGCCTCCACATCCTTGCCCAGGTCCTCCTCGCCGATGTCCTGCCGCCCCCGGTTGAACATGGCGAGCGCCGCGATCTCCAACCGCTTCAGGTGATCCCTGGCTCGTGACTCGAGCTCATCCGGGCGCGGATCGTGGCCGAGCCCGAGGTCCTTGGCCGCCTCCCGGCGGGCGAACCCATCCAGCAGCCGCTGGTAAAGCTCTGCCCTCCCCAGGCCGGCGTCCAGCGGAGGCATGGTTAGGTCAGCGGCATAGAGGGCGAGCATCAACAGCAACAGCGGCTGCCCGGCGAGTACCGGCTGGGTGCGGGCTGCAGCTAGCGTCAGGTCACCCATCCGCTGGCCGGCTATCGCCTCCGCATTGACCCTCCGCCACCGACCGAGCCAATCGGCGACGTCGTCGTCGGTAAACGACCCGAGCTTCACGAGCGTAGTACCGTCCGGTATGCGAACCCGGTCGACGACCACGGTCCGGGACGTCACGACGACGATAACCGGGCGGTCTTGCAGCGCCTCGCCCTTCTGGAATTCCGCGACGTCATGCAGGTAGCCGCTCCGGTCGTGCACGCTGGCCTGGAGCAGCTCATCCAGCCCGTCCAGGAGCACTACCAAGACGGTGTCCTGGCTTTGATCCGCGAGGTTCCACCAGGCGATCGGCTGGTTCGTGCTGCGGCGCAGCGCATCCTCGATCTGGCTGGTCACCGGCGCGTCGGCGCGGACCTGGCGTAGCGGCACCCGCACCACCGTGTATCCCGCGGCGGGCAACCGCGCAGCGAGCACCTTCGCGAGCATCGACTTTCCTGCTCCGGGATCCCCGAGCAGCAGCATGGGCACCTGCGTAGCGTAGGGGGAAGCTACGTAACCCGCGAACATCAGGTCGAAGTCATCCCGCTCCGGCAGGCCACTCCACCAGCCCTCGTCGGCCGGCAACGCGATCGCCCGAGCCAAGTCGATCCGGAACCTTGGATTGATGTAGCCCTGGTCCACCGTCGGGAAGGAGATGTCGGCGCCGTAACTGCGGGCGTCCTCCGGGATTATCTTCTCTGTGAGGACCCCGCGGTTCGCCCGTGCCACACGCGCACGCAGGTCGGACGGCCCGGTTCCGGGTCGTGCGCTCATCGGGACCGGCCCGGTGCCAAGCGCAAGCAGCGCCTCGACCCGGCTCAGCGAGTCTCGCTCGCCATCAAGCACCGCGACGACATCCGCGCGCAGGCTGGCCACAGCCACCCGCGTCGCCGCGTGCTCGCCGAGCATCGCCCACACCATGAACTCCGGCACAGTCGCGGCCAGCGCAAGATAGCGGGACTCGTACCGCTCGCGAGCTTTCCTGGCGACATCAGACCACCTGATGTCGAGCTTCTCCCCGGTAACATCGTGGATAAAAGTGGCGAGGTGCTGAGCGAACAAGATGTACCACTGGCCCAGAGCGGGGACGTTCTCTTCGAACCCGCTTACCGCCGATGGCGCCGGCACCTCGGTCCGGTACAGGATCTCGAAAATCGTTCCGCTGGCTGTGTCTTTCTGGACGTTAGCCAGTGCTGCCTTCTCCGAGTCGGTGATCCGCAGCCGACCGAACGACTTCGCGCCGATCTCCTCCTCAAGAACCTCGAAGAACGACGCCACCACGATCGTCGTATGCGCCGCAGCGATCAGCTGCCGCCGCTCATAGCCCGATGTCCCGGCCAGCTTCCCCGACACGGCGCCCACCGCCTGCCTGAGGAGCTCGACGGCGGTGTCCTTGTTGCCCATCCACCCCCAGACCGCGGCGAACATGCCGAGCGGCGCCAGTACGGCGGGCCCGATCGCGGCCAGCCCGGCAGCTGCGCCGGCGCCGAAGATCACGCCACCGAGCACATTATTGAGTCTCTCAATCCACGTGGGCTCATAGTGCCCGAGTATCTTGAGTGCGCCCTCGAACGTGAGGCTGGGTTCTGGCCGCATGTTCTCTCCGCTCAGCCCGCCGCAGCAGTAAGGTAAAAATCCGCTGGCCGCCCGGACCAGGATCCGTCCCAGACGAGGTCGGCGGGTGGTGTGGATTGCACGCACTGTTCCCAGCTACCTGGCGTCAGGCTGGAGTCGGCCCGGTAGCAGGCGAGGGCGATCAGGTCCGATTCCCCGATGTCGCAGCGGATCAGCTCGCCACCGGGCGGGGCAGTGAACAGGTAACCGTCATCGGGCGTGAAGCTCGTGGTCGTGATGCCGCAGGGGACGGGGGTGGCGCTCCGCGACGGCGGCAGGCTGAACGACGCGGCGATGTCATCGCTGGCAGTGTCGATGACCGACACTGCTCCGTCGTTGCTGACCCGCGCAAGCAGCGCGCTGTCGGCTGACAGCGAGGCCCCGACGTGGGCAGGGTGCGCATGTGTCATCGCACCGGAATCCTGCCGCCCTGATATCGGTCATCATCAGCATCAGCACGCAGACGGCGAGCCCTGCGATTTAAACCCAAGGCGACACCCTGCATCAGTCCCATGGTGGGACGATAGCCGCACCTATCCTTGGTCGGGTACCCCTCAGTCCAGGTATTGGCACCCCGATGTGCGCAGGTGCCGAGCATAGACCAGAAGGTCAGCGCGGCACCAGTTCTGGTACAGCACGGCCTTCAAGGTGATTGACCGGCACTGAAGCGCTGGCACTGGCTCTGACCGTAACAGTCGTGTCACACATAATCACCAGATTGCTCCCTTTATATTGGGAAATCGAGAACTTCGAGCATGATTGATGTATGCCGTAGCCAGGTGGGGAGGGCTGGTCATGGGATTAGGGGCACTGGCGGTCGTCGCTCGCTGGAAAGCCCGGATCGGTGCCGGTCTGGCCGTCCTGGTAGCCACTGTCGTGGTGCTGGTCGTGGCGGTGACGGGCGGCCCGGCCGCTCCGGCCCCGCTGCCCGGGTTCGCGTACATCACCAATGGTTTCTCTGTGATTCCGCTCAACATGGTGACGGGCGTGGCCGGTAAGCCGATCCCGCAGCCTGGCGGTGCCCTCGACCTCGCGGCAGCACCAGACGGGCAAACCATCTACGTCATCAATCCCGCAGCGGGCACGGTGACACCGATCAGCACCGTGACGAACAAGCCTGGACGGCCGATCCCCGCCGGTTCATATCCCGGCGTGATCGCGATCCCTCCCAGCGGAACGACCGCCTATGTGGGCGGCGCGACGGCGGTGACGCCGATAAACCTCGCCACCGGCACACCCGGGAAACCCATACCGCTACCAGGCGAGGCCGAGACGATCACGGTCGCACCGGACGGCCAGACGATCTACGTGACTGGCGAAGACGACGTCAATCCAAGCAGCACCGCGATCACCCCGATTAACACCGCCACCAACACGGCCGGTACGCCAATCCTGGTGAGCCATGATGTGGGACAGCTGGCGTTCGCGCTCGGTGGCCAGATCATGTACGCGGTCGGCGGCGGACCACCCCCATCCGTCACCCCTATCGATACCAGGACCGGCAAGACGCAGGCCCCGGTCAGCGGTGTCGATGCCGTGACCGTCAGCCCGGACGGCGAAGTCGCCTACTTCTCAGACACCAGCACGTACACGATCACACCGGTGAACCCGCTATCCGATAAGCCAGCCGACCGCCCGGTCCGGCTCGGCGTGATGCCGGGCAACATGATCATCGAGCCAGACGGCACGACCGCCTGGGTGCTGGTCAGCTCTAGTCGTTACTACGTCCTACCGCCTGGGGCGCCCATCCCGCCTGAGGCGATCATCCCCGTCGACCTGACCACCGGCAGCAGGGGGCGGCCGATCACCGTACCGCAGGGCATCAGGGGCATGACCACCACTCCAGACCCCCAGGTACTCATGCTCTGGTGCCAGCAGGGCCTCGTGATACTCAACATGTCGACAGGCGCCCTTAAGGACACCGGCATCTCCTTCACCGGCACCCTCGGGATCCACATCGCCTATATCCCGCTTGGCTGAACGCGAACGAGGCGAGGAAATCGTGAAGACCGGCCCGCACCGTCTGCTCCTATTCCGCCGGAAACCAGGTCCGGGAACCCCCATCCGGCAAGAGCCGGAGACCGATTCCGCTTTTACCGGGCTGCTGCGCTTGCCTCGCTTTGACCGGGCCATGCTGTGGAGGGCGACCACCCGGTCAACGCAGCGTCTATACCTGGAGAAAAAGGCCGGGGACGTGCGCTACGTGCTCCGCGATGGTGAGCAGGACATTCTGGAGATCGTCGCCATGACCAGCATCGACCCGGCGGGTCGCACGGTGCTGCCGATCACGGTGTTTACCGGCGGACTCCGGACCGACTATCTCATGCTGTTTCAACCTCAGGGCCCTGGCGAGTGGGCGGCTGCTCTGGATGTACCGGGAGTGCTGGAGTGGGCGGATTCGGGAGTCCATGAACGGCGCGAGCCGCGATCGCTTGACGCCCGTGACCTGGCCGCTGTCAAGCGCTCGGTACTGGCCGCACCGGACTTGTGGGTCCCAGCCTGGAAGGCGGTCGCGCAGGCCAGGGCGGACGGAGACCCGGTGCGGGTGACCATCGAGGAAGCACGGCGCTCATGACGCGACAGGCCCCGGAACTGTTCCGGCTGCGTGACAGGCTCAAGGTGCTGACCCGATCCGGCATCGATGCCGGCCCGCCGCCCGCGTCGGGCGAGTGGTCGTGGCTGAGCAGGTGCGCGGCGGCCGTGCGATCGGGGAACTCGAGCGAGGCCGACGCCCTGGCCAGCCTGCTGGACTCGGGCCAGGAGGTCGCTGCAGCGTTCAAGGCTGAACCCTACTGGCCTGGGGCACGCGGCGAAGCCGACGAACGCGGCGGCCCGAGAACCTCCGCCGCCAGGGCTGTGCTCAGCGCTGCCTACGCAGACCTTGATCCCGCCAGGGAACGAGCCTGGCTGGAGGCCGCGATCACCCACTGGCAGCAAGCGTATTATCTACTGCCCGAGGAGGAAGCAGCCAGCGATTTCGCCACACTGGTCCGCCGCTTGCTGCGCGGTGACCTCCCTGATCCCGATCCCGATCGCTCGGTTCGTGCTGCCGTCGTGTTCGGGGGCCGGAGAGGCGGCTCGTCCGCGACGCTGACCCTTGCCGTACAGCAAACCGGCCCGCACGGCCTTTTCCCGAACCCGCGAAGCATGACGTTCTTTACGGCGGACGACGAATTCGCCGATTCGCTCGCGGTCGCCTGGCACAGCGCCCCGGCGCTGAGTGAGCGGTGCGTCATCTGGGATATAAGCGACAAAGGGCAGCCTTACCGCAGCCTGCCGACGACCACCGGAGGATCGCTGGGTGCGGCGTTCGGCGTTGCCCTGCACGACCTGGCCCAAGCCATCCGCCCGTTGGGCGGATGGCGAATGCGCAGGCTGGACCCGGCCTGCGCGGTTACCGGCGAGCTTCTCTACTCCTGCAAGCTTGGCCCGGTCAAGGACTACGAGCAGAAGTTCTCGGCGGCGGCCGACCGGCTGCGGGTGGTGGCTCCGGACGACCCGGAGGCGCGCAAGTACCGCGAGATACCGAAACACGTGGACTTCGTAACCGACTTGAACGCCGCGATCCGCAAGTCGCGCCGGTTCCGGCCGCGGCGGCACGGCGCCATCGCCCTCACCGTGTTTCTCGTCGCGGCCCTCGCAATCGTGACTGCCGCAGCACGGGCCGCCCAATCCGGTGAACACGCGGCGGCAGCCCAGGAAGTGCAGCAGGTACGCGCCAGGCAGCTGGCCGCAGAGCAGCAGAAACTGCGTTCTGCTGCCGGGCAGCTGATTACTCAGGCCAGCCTGGTCAGCGCGAGCAATCCTCCGATGGCCCTGCAACTGGCCACCGCCGCGTACTCGATCCTGCCCAGCGCCGAAACCCGCGCCGGCCTCTTCAACACGCTCACCAGCACCCCGTTCGAAGGGACAGTCCGCGCGAGCATCGGGTTCGTGACCGCCGCTGCTTACGCGCCGCACCGACCGGTGCTCGCTGTCGCCAGCCTCACCAGCGTCCAGCTGTTTAACGTGGCTGTTCCGTCCCGGCCACGCCTGCTCACGACGATCGCGCAGCCAGACCAAGGCCATGAGCTCACCTCGATTGCATTCTCTCCGGACGGGCGCGTGCTCGCTACCCTCGGATATGGCGTCGACCTGATCGACGTGTCCGATCCGGCCCATGCCGCAGAGATCGGGTCCCAGCTCGATACCGGCCTAGTCGAGCCGAGCGCCATGGCATTCTCCCCGAACGGCCGCACGCTGGCAATCCTTGCCTCCGACATCGAGCTGTGGAACATCACGAACACCGCCGAACCCGTCCAGTTGAGCACGTACCCGGAACAGGATGACAATGACTACCCGCCGATCGCCTACTCACCGGACGGGAACCTGCTGGCCATTCCCGGCGAGAACCACAACACCCTGCTGCTCAACGTCGCCAATCCCAGCCACCCGGTCATGGCCGGGTCGCCGCTCGACGGGCATACGGCTACGATCAACGCGGTCACCTTCCTGCCTGGAACCCACCTGATCGCTACGGCGAGCGATGACGACACCACCATCGTGTGGAACATCTCCTCGCTCGCGCATCCCCGCCATGTCGCAACCCTGGGCGGCAATACCGCGAGCGTCACGGCACTGGCAGCCTCGGATGACGGCAAGGTACTGGCGACCGGCAGCCTCGACTCCACCGTGCTCCTGTGGAACATGACCGATCCCGCCGACCCTCAGCAGATCGGCGCTCCGCTGCCCCAGCCCACGGGCGTGTCCGCCCTGGCGTTCTCACCCGACGGGGACACGCTCGTCAGCGCGGGGCAGGGCTCGCCATCCGCTCTGCTGTGGGACGTCGGCCCCAGCCCGGTCCGACCCGAGCCGCTCGGTCTCCTGCTGAGCGTCCAGGCGCCCGAGCCGGCGGTCGCGATCGCACCAGGCGGGCAGCTACTGGCGACGAGCGGCCCGGCAGATGACACTCGCCTGTGGAACATCTCCGACCCGGCCTCGCCGCGAGCAGTCGCGGACCTGGGCCTGGCAGAGAACGCGCTGGCCTTCTCCCCCTGGGGGAACCTGCTCGCGGTCGCCTCGAACGAGGCATCCGCAGTCAGCCTGTTCGACGTATCCAGCCCTGCGCGACCTGCGGCTGTCATGCTTCCTGTCCCCCCGGGCTACTCCCCTGCCGACGGCAATGACGCCGCGGTATCCGTGGCGTTCGCGCCTGACGGGCGCAGCATCGCGGCCGGAACGAACTCCGGTGAGCTGCTGGAATGGAGTTCAAGTGCCCCGATCGGATCCGGATCCCCGATTACCGCGCACTACGTGTACCTCCCGTCGCCGCCGGAACAGCCGACCTCCCAGAACTCGGGCTTCCTGCCGCAGGACGGAAGCCCGAGTACCGACGTCGATTCGGTCGCCTACTCACCGGACAGCCATATCTTGGCCGTCGGCACCGACCCCGACAGCCTGACCCTCTGGAACGTGACCGACCCCGCCCAGCCGCACCAGATCGGCAAGCCGCTGACCGGCCACACCGACGGCATCACGAGCGTCGCGTTCTCACCAAACGGCACGACGCTGGCCGCTGGCAGCCTCGACGGCACGGTCCTGCTCTGGAACGTGACCGACCCGGCCCGGCCGGCCCAGATCAGCACCCCTCTGACCAGCCATTACGAGGTGACATCGATAGGATTCTCGGCCGACGGCAGCACGCTAGCCGTCGGCAGCGACAACAACGGCCAGACCATCTTGTGGAACGTAGCGGACCCGCAGCAGCCACAGCCCATCGGTGACCCGCTCGACGGGAATGACGGCACCGTAACCTCCCTGGCCTACACACCCAGCGGCCTCCTCGCCACCGCCAGCACCGATCACACCGTGTCCTTCTGGGACGAATCGGCCCTCGCGACCACCTACGCCAACACCGTCCAGCTGGCCTGCGACGAAGCCGGACCGCTGAGCCGGACCGCGTGGCGGCGGTACATACCCGGCCTCCCCTACATCCAGCCGTGCCAGCCCGCGATCATCCAGTCAGCCCGCCTCCAGAGCCCGGCAAGCGCCCCTTACCCGGCACCATCCGGTTCCCCGGCACCATCCGGCCAGTCACTGGCGACGCCGCCATTCCAGCGGACCGCCGCGCAAGCCCTAGCGCAGCTGCTGGCAACCAGCGCAAGCGACCGTAGCGCGGTCGAAGCCGCGATCAAGGACGTCGACTCCTGCGGTCCTGGCCTTTCCCAGGACGTGAATACCTTCCAGCGGGCAGCGAGCTCGCTGCAGGCGCTCATCGGCCAGTTCGACTCGATACCCGATACGTTCACCCTGCCAACCCAGATCATCCCGGATCTCAGCGACGCCTGGGTGGCAGACCAGCAGGAATACGCGGGATTCGGCCAATGGGCCCAGGACGAGGACTCCGTCAGAGGCTGCTATCCAGCAGGCGACATAGCGAACCCTTCCGCTCAGGAAGCGAACGGCTTCTATCAGGACGCGGCCGACGACGGCGGGGAGGCAACCCCGTACATGCAGAACCTAGTCGGACTGTGGAACCCCATCGCGACCGAGTACGGGCTCACCACATACAAGTGGAATCAGCTGTGACGCGCTCCAAGCGAAGTACTACCTGTGCCCCGCCCCAAAATCACCCAATGCCGCTGACGGCCTTCCTACCCTGCCCCGTCGAGCGCCCCTTCATATGCTGGATCACCCGCTGCTGGTCCGGGGTACGTGACCATTTCGCAGAGACCCGCTTCTCCCAATCGGAACGGCACCGGCTCTCATCAGATGCCGCTGCTAGCCTGGTCCGTCAGGAACTCGGACAGACCGACCGGACATTGGTCCGGGCGCGCCTTCGCCGAACCTGTCTACGTCGCACCGTCGGGAGTCAGTACTCAGTCCGTCACCGCCGGACAGGCAACTCCGCCAAAGCGTCCCTCAGGTGTCCCTCACGGCATCAGCGGCATGTTCATAAATTCGAAAAATATTTTTTACCTGGAGGCCCGTTACGGAATCGAACCGTAGACCTTCTCCTTACCATTGGGTTCCGATCGACTCCCCGGCCAGGCACTTCGGTAAAAGGCCAGGTCAGGTGCTCTGCTTCAGCTCAGTTGGGAGCAGTTCAGGGCAGCTCGCGACAGATGCGATCTCCCAAATTCCTCCCAATCGGCCGTGGAGGAAGAGCCATGCACAACCCAGAATTCGAACAGCCTCAACCCACACCGCAGCACGCGGCCGCTCCGCGGGCGGAGTCCG
>Ga0335074_10011124_pt1 | contig 12580 bp, 9 predicted proteins | sample Lox_Sample_23_FD_206715 | JGI IMG/M metagenome (GOLD analysis project Ga0335074, IMG submission 206715) | Soil microbial communities from Loxahatchee National Wildlife Refuge, Florida, United States - Lox_Sample_2.3 | ecosystem: Environmental > Terrestrial > Soil > Wetlands | place: USA: Florida...
AACGGCTGTTCATCTCCGAGAAGGCCGTTGGCAAGCACAGCACCAGCATCTTCACCAAGCTGGACCTCGCGCCGTCGACCGACGACAACCGCCGGGTGCTGGCCGTGCTGGCGTTCCTGAACTCCTGAGCGTCCGGCGCGCGTCTAATACCCGCATGGAGGCCGGTTCGGGTCGGCCTGCTGGACGAGCGACGCCAGGTTGGAACCATCCGAAGAAACGCCATAGCGATTCATCACATAACGCATCGAGGCGGCGATGTTGCACACCGGGTCGTAAATATCAACACCGGTCTCCGCAACATGATTGCTGGCGAAGGTGTCCGGGATACATTGGGCGACGCCCCGGGAGCAGTGCAGCGGATAACCGTCCGACTGGATCGGGCCGTAAGCGTTGGAGTCATAGTCGTTGATCGCGTTCGGGTTACCCGAGGATTCCCGGGCACAGAGCACCGCGTAGCCACGCAGCCAGTTGGCGGGCGGAACGCCCATGATCTCGCACGCCTGTGAGGTCCAGGACGCAACGTCGCCGTCTCCATTGTATCGGCCATATGTTACGTCGCCTATAGGAATTGCCCCGCCGGCCTGGCCCTGGGTGGCCGGCATGGCACCGCCCGGGATGTTGAGGACCTCGCCGGCGGTGATGAAGTTGGGGTTGGTCACCTGCGGATTGGCTGCCTCCAGGGCAGCAAGGCTCAGATTGTGAGCGGCTGCAATTCCACCCATGGTGTCACCGTCTTGCACGACGTAGGTGACAATGTGATTGGGGACCGGTGATGGCTGGTGAACCGGAGCGGACGAAGCTGGCACATTTATCAGCTCGTTAACGTAGATCAGGTTGGGGTTTACGGCCTGGGGGTTCGCCGCCTCGAGCGCCGAGAGGCTGACGTTGAATTTGGCGGCTATACCGCTTAGCGTGTCCCCACTTCGTACTCGGTAATCCATCACGCCACCCCTTAATTTTCGTTGCAGACTATTCAGCGGCTCTTCGCCACACGGCTGAATCCTGATTCTCCCGGCGAGCGAGGTTTTCTTCTTCGCGAAGCTTAGCCCTGTTCGCGGCGAATGTGGGATAAGCCGAGCCGGCGGCATTGCCATAAGGTATCACCGGGGCGCGCGGCGCGCCGCCACCTATGGCCACACATCGAGGGCTTCCAGAATTACACCAGAGGATTCTTTAGATAATTTCCGGCATTCTCCAGCGCATCTAGACGTCTATCCAGCTGCGCCAATCCGGCGTTTCCAGATCCCGGATCATGATCCGATCATCTCCGAGTCCACGATCAGAGTCGCCGGGTCTGCGTCCAAGCGCGCCTCGGCGAAGGAGCCGACGAGCTTGTCAAGAACCAGGTCCAGAAGGCTTGGATTCGCACTGGGCGCAAAAAGCGCGGCCGAAGTGAGCCCCATCGTCCCGTGAGTGAGATCGTCCCAGGCCTTGGCGCCGGCCTTGCGCAGCAGCTCAATGCTGGTGCCGTAGTCAATCATATAATATGCATATGAGATAAGTCCATCGGGATCAAGCCACGTTGCCGACGTTCTATGTATGAGTTTCGCTGTAAATAACTCTACGATTTTAGGATGCTCCACCAGCGATGACTCGAGCAAGAAGAAGTAACTATTCTGCCCGATGACAACCTTGCGGTATATGCGATCTAATAATTCGAGTTCACCGGGTCTAGTGCTCGCCAGATTCGAGCGCTTTCCCTCATAAACGTTGTGGGCCGCCGCCCGGACGTTGGCCGCGGTCATCCTGCCGGACCCCGTCCCCCGCTCCGCGATCGTTGCCTGGCGGAAGATGTTGATGAAGTCGCGCGGCACGGCGCTGGACGCATGACAGAGTTCGGCAAGAATGCGAGGATCAGTCAGCCTCTCGTTCAGTACGTACTTCGAGAAGGTATCGATTGTCATATCCCGGATCCCGGGAACAACGGCCCCCAGGTGGCGTTGCAGCAATGTTATGAAGAACTCGGCCAGCTGCTTAACATCGTTGTCGACAAAGACGACCGAGTCAAGATCCACGTCCGCGGTGATGTCGTCGCCCATCTCGAGGCCGATGGAGTTCCGGCTCTCTGCCGCAGCGCTCGGCAGAAAAAGTTTCGTCCGGCCCGGAACGCAGGCCAGCTTGAGGCATATTCCGCCCCGCGCCGTCAGGCGAAGAAGCTGAGCGAGCAACGGCTGGACTTCTGCGTTGCCGAGGGAGGACCACTCATCGATCAATATCGCCAAGCTTGCATCGCCTACCGTCGCCAGCAGCCGACGTATGAGTTCCGTGATCTCAGCGAAAGGCAGGTAGGTCTCTCCGCCAATCTTGCGCGTTATCGTCTTCTTGACGCTCCTATTGAGATCCTTCTCGGCCGATGCCTCGAGCTTTATCCCCAGGGACCTCGGATCCGACAGGGTCGCAGTCGCGTTGACGCCGGCGGCCGCGCGGCGGTTTGTGACCGCTTCGTCAAGGTCTTCGAACTCCGCCGAGGCTTCCCCCATGGGAAAGATTCGCACTTTACCTTGCGTCAGCAAGCGATCGAGGCGGCTAACGGTCGCGCGCACTTGCGCAAGCTGATCCCGCTTGGAGCCCGAGAAGAGCCAATCAAGTTTGCCCGCGGGCTTCAGTTCGGCATCCACGAACAGCGAAAGCTCGCGGACCGTGCGCCGCAAGAGCTCCACGTAGAGGCCTAAGGCGATGGCGGCAGGGTCATGATAGAGAGATATCGATCCCTCGAGCGTGGCCCCATCGATATATACAGGCACTATCCGCAGTTCGCTGAAACGATCGAGCAGCTCATCCTGAAGACGGCGCAAAAGATGCGTCTTCCCGGTTCCCCGGCGGCCAAAAATTATCTGGCTCCGCTTGTTCTGCAGCGTTGCCAGAAAGGCCGTGTCAACGTATGTCGCAGTTGGGTTGGCGATGTCCTCGGCCCTGTCAGCGAGCCTCGTTACCGCCTCGTACCAGGCTTCAGCGCTTATAATATCAGGCATAGCACTTAAACCTTTCGTCGGCAAAAGCAGCTTGTGGCCCGCCTATCTCCGCATGGCGAGCTTGACTTGCCACTCCCGCTCGGAGAATTCGGTCTGCACGCTGGCCCCGAGCGCCGAAGCCAGCGTCTCGAGCGATGCCCGGGCCGTTGCCGGGTCGCCGATCGCCTCGCCATCCTGCGCGGAAACCAGGCGCAGGTCGATCCGGATCAGCTGCTCATCCGTGCCCACGGCGACGTATGCCTGCGCTGAAGCCGCGGCCGCTTCCGACGCGAGCAGCATCAACTCGACGACGTCGGCAACGAGGGGCGCCTCGCCGGCGCCGGGCACACCTTGCCGCATGTCGGCCACGGTGGCCGGCGCGACGAGCAGCCACGCCGTGCGCTGGTGGATGGCTTCGGTCAGGTCGGTCTCACTCGGCAGGAACGGCCAGAGCTCATCGAGCAGCCAGCGCAGCGATCTGGACGCCGCATGGACCTGCCGCGATAAGGAATCGATGGACGACGCCGGGCTGGGCGGCACCGAGCGCTGCATCGTCTGCAGTTCCAGGCTGGCCGCCGTGAGTTCCTGGATCGGGCCATCATGCAGAAAGTCGATCAGCCCCCGGCGCTCGCGCGCGCGAAGCCGGCGGACGATGCCGAGCAGCTGCACCACCCGGGGCTCACCAGCGGCCGGCTGAGACCTGGCTCGCGGTACAAGCGCGGAGAGCGGGATATCGGCGGGGGCGTCCAAGGGCTGCTCACCGGGCTTCGTCGCGGCACCCCGCTGTTGCAGCCCGCGGACGGCGGCGAGCAGGTGGCTCAGCTGGAATGGCTTGGCCAGGACCGGCACGCCTTCGGGGACCATTTCCGTGCTGCCGCCCGTGATCACCAGGCACCGGCCGGCCGCGACCGGGTCCCGCGACCGCAGCGTTTCGATCAGTTCGATGCCCCGCCCCGAGCCTAGGTGGGCGTCGACGAGCACCGCGTCATACCCGGCCAGGTCCATGCCCTGAGCCTCGGCCAGCGTGCCCGCCACGTCGACTTCGTATCCATCTGCGCTGAGCGCGCGGCGGAGAAGGACTCGCATCTCATCGAGATCGTCGACGACCAGAACTCGTTGTGCCACCTGAGGCCTCCGCCCTTGTCAGGCCGTGTGAGCAGGCGTTATGCGAGACGTCGATACGAAGCGTAGCGCTCCGATGGCCTACTGTTAACCCTAAAGCGCCGGAACAGCCTCCGACGGCGGCCCCACGGCCGCGGTCAAGACTCGGCATGGCCGGGAGGGAGTGGTCGCAGGTGAATGACGTCAGCACCGGGGCCCCCGGCGGGCCTCCGGGGCGGATCAGGGTCTTTCTCCTCGACGATCACGAGGTGGTGCGGAGCGGGGTGCGGAACATCCTCTCCACGGAAGCTGACATCGAGGTGATCGGCGAGGCGGGCACGATGGCGTCGGCGCTGGCCCAAGTGCCGGAACTGCGACCCGACGTCGCCGTCCTCGACGTGCGCCTGCCCGATGGCGACGGCGTGACGGTGTGCCGGGAGATCCGCTCGACCCTTCCCGGCACCGCCTGCCTCATGCTCACGACCTATGGCGATGATCAGGCGCTGGTCGGGGCGATCATGGCCGGCGCGGCCGGTTACGTATTAAAGGACACCTGCGGCTCGGACCTGGTCAGCGCCGTTCGCACGGTGGCGAGCGGCCGGTCCACGCTGGATCCGGCCGCCGCACAGTCGGTGATGGAGCGACTGTTCGAGCGGATGGAGAGCGTCCATCCGCCGACTGCGCTGTCCGATCAGGAGAGGCAGGTTCTGGGGCTGGTCGCCGATGGGCTGACCAACCGCCAGATCGCGCAGCGCATGTCCACCTCGGAAGGGGCGGCCAAGGACTGCGTGTCGTCCGTGCTGACCAAGCTGGGCGTACAGCAGCGGGCGCAGGGCACGGCCTTCGGCCCGCGCCTGCCGGAAGGCGAGCCCGGCTGATCTTCGCCCCCGGCGGCCGGGCCGGCCCGCCCCCCGCTACAGCGGCAGCATCTCGGGGCGCTTGGGCGGAATGCCGTCGCCCGAGGACGCGCCCCGCAGCCGCCTGCCGACCCAGGGCACGGCATATTCCCGCGCCCAGCGCGCGTCGACGCGCCTGGCCTTGAGCCAGCCGGCCGTCTGCGACACGGCCACCGTCCGTGACCTCGACGCGGTCTGGGTCAGGATCTCCTCGGGCCGCAGCCGAGGCGGCAGCGGCTCGCGCCAGTCCTCGTCGACGCCGATACCCATGACCTCGCAGGCCCGCAGCGCGACCCGGCGGTGCCCGTCCGGGCTCATGTGCAGCCGGTCCACGCTCCACTCGCGCGGGTCGTCGAGCACCCGCATGGACCAGAGATCCACCAGGTGGCAGTCGTGGCTGTCGGCGATCGCGCGAAGGTGCATGTTGTACGCGGCCACCTTGCCGCGGATGAGCCGGACCAGCGGGAACGCACGGGGATCGAACCCGGTGAACACCATGACCTCGCAGCCGGCCGCGCGCAGGTCGGCGACTGCGGCGCCGAATACCTGGGCGAGCGCGTCGGGATCGGCCCTCGGCCTGAGCAGGTCGTTCCCGCCGGCGGCGATGCTGACCAGGCCCGGCGTCATCGCGACCGCGAGCGGAACCTGCTCGGCGGCGACCTCCCCGACCAGCTTGCCGCGTACCGCGAGATTCGCGTACCGCAACCCGGGCCGGCCGACGGCCAGCCGCTCGGCGAATCTGTCGGCCCAGCCGCGCCAGCCCAGGCCGCTGTAGCCCAGGCCCCGGTCACCGGGCCCGTCGGCATATGGATCCCCGAGGCCCTCGGTAAAACTGTCCCCCAGCGCGACGAAGGAGCCGGTTTCCGGCATTGTGTCCCGCATTTACTCACCCGTTCTCGATGATCTGCATACCCCCAAGGCAGCCTTACCCGAAAAAGGCTAACGAGACGCGTCTGGGCGGCCCCGATCCGGGGCCGCCCAGAGCTCGAGGAGTGCGGGATCAGGCCGGAGCGATGGGTGTCACCAGCGACGGGAACTGCTGCGCGAGCTGGGCGACCGTGTCGGTCTTGATCGCTCGCCAGAGCCTGTCGGCGAGACCCTTCTGCAGCCGCACCGGCGTGGTGAAGCCGGCGTCCGTCGGCCCGGTCGTCGGGACGTCGATGGACACCCCGTCGCCGCTCTGCAGGTGGCCCAGCCTGAGTGCCAGGTGCTCCAGCGCCGAATTGCCGAGGTTGCTGTCCACGCTGACCGCGCGCACCACGGCGTCGAGCACGCGCCAGTCGGTTGCCACGAAATAGCGCCGGTTGGCGATCTTGTGCAGAATCGCGCGGAACAGGTTCTCCTGGAGCTGTGTGCGGGTTACCTGGCTGACCGTCGGCTGGCGGACATATGCGAGCGCATCTGCGGCGTTGATGCGATCTACCCCGGCGCGGAAGGAAAAGCCGAGACTGGTGGTCGTAAAGGGAACGTCCACATTGACGCCGCCCATCGAGCCCAATACCTCAGGGAGACCGGAGTAATCGATCCGCGAGAAATGCTCGATGCGGAGACCGGTGAGCTGCTCGATGGTCTCGACCAGCAGGGATGGCCCGCCGAGCGCCGTTGCTTCGGCCAGGCGCTGCCTGCCGTGGCCCGGAATCCTGACGAGGAGATTCGCGGGGAACGAGATCACAGCTCCGCCGTCCTGATCACCGTTGAGGTGGATCAGCTCTATGAGACCGGTCTGCGCGTTCTGGTCCGGGAAGAGGCCGGACGCGGTGAGCAGGATGTTCACGCTGCTCGGCATGCCCCCGGACCAGGCCCTCTGCTCCTTGGAGGTCAGCGCGGCCACCTGGATCCGCTGAACGCTGCCGACCTCGTGCTGAACCCACAGGTAGGCACCGCCGACGAACGCGCCGGCCAGCACGGCCAGGCTGCCGGCGGCCGCTATCGCTATCCGCAGAACCCGCTTGGGGCGCTGCTTCTGTTTCGAGGGGCGAGGCTGCTGCGGCCCACGGGCCTCCGCGGCCTGCCGCGTGTAGAAGTCCTTCGTGGAAGTGTCGGACATTTTCTGCTTCCCCCCAGAGCCTTTAGAATGCGGCCTCCGCTGATACTGCCGGTTATTTCTTCTTGTTACCTAGCGCATCTTGACGAGTACGCAGAGTAATGTAGCGGACGCGGCGGCGGTATGCCAGTGAGAGCGCGCCGCGCAATCGCGAGTTATTCAGGAACCAACCAGAACGGGGAATTCGTGAGGAACGGTGCGCTCGGCCACGGTTTACGGCCAATGCAGGCTGGTGCCGCCCGTATCCGGGCGCGGGCAAGCCGGACAACCGCGGAGCTGGGTTACGACATCATCGCGTGGATCTGGGGCATGCTCGCCGCCGCCTGGGTAACCCGCGACCTGCCCGACGTGGCCGTTACGCAGTCCTTCTCGCTCCGCGTCGCCCTGGCGGTCTGCGTCCTTTCCCCGGCGTCGGGCCTGCTGGCCGGCATGTACCAGAGCAAGCACCAGCGCGGCAGCCTGGCCGAGGTCGTTGGCGTCGGCACGGCCGCCTTCGGTACGTGCCTCGCGCTCGCCGCGCTGACCGTGTTCCTCGTTCCCGGCCAGCGCGCGCCGCTGGAGACCGTGGCGGGAGCGGCCGTGTTCGCGGTGCTCGCCATGCTCGGCGCCCGTTACGTTCTGTTCGCCGTCCGGCAGCGGATCCGCACTCCGGCGGCCGCCCCGGCCGGCGTGAAGGTGATCGTGTTCGGGGCGGGCGAGGCGGGCACCCAGCTGGTGCACAGCCTGCTCACCCACCCGGACGCCGAATACCGGCCGGTGGCGATTCTGGACGACGACCCGGCCAAGCGGAGGCTCCGCATCTTCGGCGTGCCGGTCGTCGGCGCGCGTACCGCGATGGCGCAGGCGGCGGCCCGGACCGGCGCGACGGTGCTGGTGATCGCGATCGCGCGGGCCAGCGGTACGGCGATTCGCGACTTAACCGCCCAGGCCGAGCGGTGTGGCCTGGTTCCCAAGGTGATCCCGTCGATCACCGAGTTGCTCAGCGGCGTCGAGCGGATCGAGGGGGTGCGGGATCCGCGGATCAGCGACCTGCTCGGCCGCACCCCGGTGCAGACCGACGTCGCCTCGGTCGCCGGTCATTTTGCGGGCAAGCGGATCCTGGTCACCGGGGCCGGCGGCTCCATCGGGTCGGAGCTCTGCCGTCAGCTGCACCGGTTCACGCCCGCCGAGATGATCATGCTGGACCGGGACGAGTCGGCGCTGCACGCGGTGCAGCTGGACCTGCACGGCCGCGCGCTCCTCGACTCCGACGGGTCGGTGCTGGCTGACATCCGGGACCCGCGCCGTATCCGGCAGATCTTCGAGCAGCACCGGCCGCAGATCGTCTTCCACGCCGCCGCGCTCAAGCACCTGCCACTGCTGGAGCGCTACCCCTCCGAGGCGTTGAAGACAAACGTGTGGGGCACGTGCACGGTGCTCGAGGCCGCCGCGGAGTGCGGCGTCGAGTCGTTCGTGAACATCTCCACGGACAAGGCCGCCGACCCGGTCAGCATGCTCGGCTACTCGAAGCGTGCCGCGGAGCGGCTCACCGCGCACATGGCGGGCCGGGCTGCCGGCACCTACCTGAGCGTCAGGTTCGGCAACGTCCTTGGCAGCCGCGGCTCGGTGCTGACCGCGCTCAGCGCGCAGGTCGCGGCAGGCGGGCCGGTCACCGTGACCCACCCCGACGTGACGCGCTATTTCATGACCGCCGACGAGGCGGTGCAGCTCGTGCTGCAGGCAGCGGTCATCGGCCGCGACGGCGAGGTGCTGGTCCTCGACATGGGTGACCAGATCCGGATCGCCGACATGGCCCGCCGGCTGGCCGCGACCGTGCCGCGGCGGGTCGACATCGTCTATACCGGCCTGCGGCCGGGTGAGAAGCTGGCCGAGGACCTGCTCGGCGAGGGCGAATGCGACGAGCGCCCGTACCATCCGCTGATCCGGCATGTCCCGGTGGAGCCGCTGCCGCCCGGCGCGGTGACCGGCTTGGATCCCGCCGACGCGGTGGCGGGGCTGCGCAAGGTCCTGGGCGACGACGCGGCCAGCGGGGTCAGGCGCCGCGTTCCGATCCCTGCGGCCAGGCCCGACCCTGACGCTCATGTGGCCCTCGGCCCCCGGCTGCCGCGTCTGAAGTCTGCCAGCACAGGCCGACCAGCCGATCCAGCAGCTCACTGAGGATCGCGGCGGTCTCAGCAAACCCGCCCGGCGGGCCCCCGGCCGGGTCGGCCACGTCGTCGGCGGCGCTGTCCCCGAGCAGCGCGCCCCGTTCCCGCCCGTCGTGCGCGCGGGCCAGCCAGCCGGCCAGGTCCTCCCCTGCCGCCCGGGGCCCGACCGTGCTGCCGCGGCGGACCAGTTCCCTGAGCGTAAACGCGCGCGGCCACACCGCGGGCGCCGTGACCACGGCGTACCGCAGGTTCTCCCTGGCCATGGCCAGGGTCAGGTCGGCCGCCTCCAGGTCCTCGGCGGTCACCCGCCGGCTGCGGTGCGGGGCGATGTCGAGACCACGGCCGGCCATTACGGTGATCGCCTCGGGACACGCGGGCTTCCCATCGCCGAGCATGCCGGCGGACAGGACGGCCGGGGCCGGCTTCAGCGCCGCCAGGCGATCCGTGAGCAGGGCCTGGGCCATCGGTGACCGGCACACATTCGCGGTGCAAAGGATGAGCACTTGTGACCTGGAAACCATCACCTACACAGCGTAGCTATAACTACACTCACCGTTGTCACTGACGGCACACCGCCAGCCCACGGGGAGACTGCATGACCACCGAGTTCGGTTCCGATCCGACTCTTCGTTCCTACGCCCAGCTCGTGCGCAGGCGTAAATGGTGGGTCATCGGGCTCGCTCTGGTCGGATTGGCGGTCAGCCTGGCGATCTCGTTCACCGAGCACAAGCAGTACGCAGCCTCCGCCCAGGTGCTGGTGCAGGCGTCCAGCCAGGCCAGCGCGCTTGGCTCGGCTGAGCAGCCGGTCACCACCACCGACGTGCAGACGATGCTGCAACTGGTCACCAGCGCGCCGGTCACCAAGGCGGTGCAGAAGAAGCTGGGTCACGCGCCCTCGGTCACCGCGGCAGAGGTCGCCCAGACCAACGTGATCTCGATCACCGCCATCGCCGGCAGCCCGGCCGAGGCCGCGGCCGTCGCGAACACCTACGCCAGGGCGTTCGTCAGCTCTCAGCAGACCGCGGCGATCAACAACCTGACCCAGTCGGAGGCGCAACTGCGGGGCCAGATCCGCACGATCAGCAAGCAGATCAAGCAGCTGCGCGGAACAGCGGGCACCGCGTCGGAGCAGACCGCGCTGGTCAACCAGGAAGCCGTGCTCAGCGAGCAGCTCACCCAGATGCAGGTCAACAGCTCCGGGGAAACGAGCGGCCTGGTGCTGGTCACGCCCGCCCAGCCCCCGCTGTCGCCGAGTTCGCCCAAGCCAACCGAGGACGGGGCGCTGGGCCTGGTGGCCGGGCTGATCCTGGGCCTGGCGGCGGGGTTCATCCGGGAGAGCCTCGACGACGCCGTGGCCACCAAGGAGATCGCCGAGGAATTCGGCGGGGCGACGGTGCTGGCCGCGGTGCCGATGGTGACGTCGTGGAAGAAGCGCGACAAGCCGCTCGTGGTCTCGCTGGCCAGGCCCATGTCGCCGGCCGCCGAGGCGTACCGGTCGCTGCGCACGTCGCTGCAGTTCGCACGGCAGGAGCGGGACGTGCACATGATCCTGGTCACCAGCCCGGCCGCCGCCGAAGGCAAGACCTCAACGCTGTCCAACCTGGGCGCGATGTTCGCCCAGGCCGGCCAGCGCGTCGTCCTGGTCTCCTGCGACCTGCGCAAGCCCAGGCTCGGCCAGTTCTTCGGCATCGACGAGAAACCGGGCCTGACCACGGCGATCCTGGGCGAGCAGCCCGTCGAGGAACTGGTCCAGGCCGTCCCCGGCGACGACAACCTGTGGCTGCTGGGCAGCGGGGACCTGCCGCCCAACCCGGCCGAGCTGCTGAACGGCAGGCGGATCCAGGATGTGTTCTCCGCGTTGCGCGAGCTCTTCGACCTGGTGCTGATCGACAGCCCGCCCGTCCTGCCCGTTACCGACGCCGTGGTGCTGGCCAAGGACGCCGACGCGACGCTGCTGGTCGTCGCCGCCGGCCAGACCAGCCGGGGCGACCTGCAGCGCGCCGCGGAGAAGCTGGCCCAGGTGAACGCCCAGGTGGTCGGGCTGGTCCTGAACGAGGCCACCAGGCAGGGCGGTGCCTACGCCTACGGGTACGGCTACTACGGATACAACGGAACCTACCCGTCCGACAGCGCGCCTCCTATCCCGGCGCAGCTGAACGGCAAGGCACCGGTCGCCCAGCGCGGAGGCTCGCGGCGAGCCAAGTAGCGCGGTCCGGTTTGCCGCTGGTGGTCGTGTGAACGCAGGTCAGGCCGACCGGCGGCCCATCGCCCGCGCCGCTGGGTACAGCCGCGTGCCGAGCTGGCGCAGCATCGGCACTTCGTTGAAGGACCTGTGAACCTGGCACCAGAGCCGCGGCGGGAGAACGGCGAGCAGCGGCGACCGCCGCGCGTACAGGGTGGTCGCGAACGCCTGCGGATTGAGGTTGATGTACCGCGGGACGTTCGCGAACCACTTGCCGCTCAGCAGGGCCGCGTCCTGGGCAGGCTTGAGCGCCGCCTGGCGCTGCCGCTCATAGGCCTCCAGCGCCAGGTCCAAACGATCATGCCGACCGAGGCTGTCGGCGAGGGCGATCGCGTCTTCCATCGCCATCACCGTGCCGAGCCCAGTGGAGAAGTGCATGGCGTGAGCGCTGTCCCCGACAAGCACGACGTTCCCGGCGCACCAGCGCTGGTTGGTGACGGTCCGGGGGCTCACCCAGCGCCCGCTGTTCTCCTCATCACCCTGCCCGATGAGGCGGTAACCAGCCAGCGGCCCCTTGAACAGTTCCCTGAGGACATCCAGGCTGTCGGCCACCGGCATGGTGCCGAAGCCCAGGCCTGACCAGGTCCGTTGGGAGCAGTGGACGAGGAAGGCGCTCTGCTCCGATTGGAGGCCATAACCGACCGCCCATATCCATCCGCATTCGGATTTCACGAAAAAGAACTCGAGAGCGCCAAACGGGCGGTCCGTCCCCAGCCAGATGTATTTATCGCCCATCGGGGTGATCTCCGTGCCGAAGGTGCCGATTTCACCGCGCAGCCTGCTGCTCACGCCGTCCGCGGCCACGATGAGGTCGGCATCCGCCAGTTGCGACAAACTCGATACCTCTTCGCTGTACCGAACTCGGGCGCCTAGTTCCCGCGCCCGATTGGCTAAGATCTCGATCAGCCGGGCCCGCATGATGTTGACGATGTCAAAGTCGCTCACATGGACCACTCGCTGGCCGTGGATGTGGAGGTACTCCTCGCGCCACCGGTACATGTTCTGCTCCATGACGCGGGCGGACTCCGGGTCTGCCCGGTGCAGCCTCTCCAGATTTTCGCCGCCAAAGGTGAGGCACCAGCCACGAGCTTGCCGCGCGGTGTCGCGTTCGATGACCGTGACCTCGTGCTCTTGGTTGCGCAGCTTGGCGAGGATCGCGAAATAAAGGCCAGCCGGTCCTGCCCCGACGCACGTGATCT
>Ga0335074_10011125_pt1 | contig 12580 bp, 13 predicted proteins | sample Lox_Sample_23_FD_206715 | JGI IMG/M metagenome (GOLD analysis project Ga0335074, IMG submission 206715) | Soil microbial communities from Loxahatchee National Wildlife Refuge, Florida, United States - Lox_Sample_2.3 | ecosystem: Environmental > Terrestrial > Soil > Wetlands | place: USA...
CTTCGCCGCCTGTTTTCCCGCCGGAACGCTTAGTGGAGCGCCCAAAGTGCGAGCCATGCAGATCATCGAAGAACTCGAGCCTACCCGGCGCGGCATCTATGGCGGATCAGTTCTGTATGCCGATTTTGCGGGCAATCTAGACTCGTGCATCGGCATTCGAACGATGCTGATGAAGGGGAAGAAGGCGTACCTGCAGGCGGGAGCGGGGATTGTGGCCGATTCCGATCCTGCGACGGAGTTTCAGGAATCGATGAATAAAGCGCAGGCGTTGCTGAGGGCGGTAGAACTCGCGAGAGAAGCTTGAAGGAGCCGAACTCAGGTGCTCAGCCCTGCCGCAAGAAGTTTTCTACGAGCTTTTTCCCTGCATCCGTCAAAACGCTTTCCGGATGGAACTGCACGCCTTCCACCGGATACTTTCTATGGCGGAGGCCCATGATGGTTCGCGCGCCGTCTTTCTCGGTCGTCCAGGCGCTGATTTCCAATTCTGTCGGCAGGTCTTTTTCTTCGACAATCAGTGAGTGATAACGCGTGGCTGTCATCGGCATCGGCAGTCCTTGAAAAACCGTCTTGTTGTCGTGCATGACTGGGCTAGTCTTGCCGTGCATCAGATGAGGAGCTCGAACCACTTTCCCGCCAAACGCTTCGCCGATTGCCTGATGCCCAAGGCATACTCCCAGGACGGGGACTTTTCCGGCGAAATGGCGGATCAATTCAATGCTGATCCCAGCCTCGTGTGGTGTGCACGGTCCTGGAGAGACGACGATTCGCTCCGGTCGCATCGCTTCGACTTCTTCCACCGTGACTTGATCGTTGCGCCGGACCTCGACCTTCGCCCCTAGCTCGCCAATATACTGGACGAGGTTGTAAGTGAACGAATCGTAGTTGTCGAGAACGAAAACCAAGGAACGCTCCTGAGAATCAGATTACACCACGAAGCAGGGGGCCAGGGATCAGGGGCTCGAGGCTAGGGACCTGAGGCTCGTAGCCGTGGATTAGATTGAGCCACTCGAAAGTCATTTTCAAATCTTGAAAGCGCCGATAAACCTGAGGGTTAACCAACTGGTCCTAACTCCTAGCCTCTAATCCCTCCTTTCGTCCCCTGAAAGGGCCACCCGCTGACCCAAGGGTGGTATTGACCGGCGCATGCACACCGACGCATGCTCTCTAAAGTCACAATTGCGCGCTAACTTTGGAGGACGAATGGCCGAGCCCCAGCAGGAGAAGAGGGCTGCACGAAGATTTCCGTTGCGCGTCCCCGTCACTGTACGTCGCGAGCAGGCTGGTCCGAATGAGAATGCTTTAATCCGCGACGTCAGCGCTCGCGGAATCTGTTTCTATCTTGAATCAGCGATCTCGCAGGGATCGTCGATCGGATTTACCCTGACGCTTCCGCCCGAGATCACACTGACTGAGAGCATCCGGGTGCAATGCAAGGGCCGGGTCGTGCGCGTGGAGGATAGGGGTCCGGATGGCAAAGTTGGCGTCGCCGCCGTGATCGAGGAATACGAGTTCCTTCCGGAAGCCTTATAGGAAAATAGTGAACTCGGCCCCCACGGTCGAAACCTTGGTTTCCTTTGGTCCGCGCCGACGAGGCGCGGATCGGGGCCCCTCCCGAATCACTGGTCTTAAAGCATTTCTCTAGCCCCGGCACCCCGTTCCCTGATAAATTTCATTCAATCGTCCATTCATCGAAGGGATAGCTGTGCTCCGAACCCGATTCGTGTCGGCAGTGGTGTTTTTGTTGTTGGTCGAAGCAGTGGTCGCGCAGAATTTTGGCCCTCCGCGCCGTATCAAGAGCATTCGCATCGTTCACGAAAAAGGCGTGCCTGCGGTTGAGATCATTTCCACGGGCTCAGTGATCCCTCAGATCCAGACCCTGGATTCCCCGGCGCGTCTCGTGATCGATCTGCCGAATTCTGTGCTGGCGATGACTACGAATCGGATTGAAGTGCAGAAGGAAAACATCACGGCGATTCGCGTCCGACAGTTCCAGAACAAACCTCCGGTCACTCGGATCGTGCTTGACCTGCTCGCGCCGTATGGCCATTCGTGGGATGGCGCGGGGAATCGGCTGATGGTGCGCCTCAAGCCTCCGGAGGACGTCAATGCGGGAAAGAAATCGTCTTCTCCTCAGCCCGAGCCGCAAACGGGATATGAGTTGACGCGCGAAGCAACGGTCGTGCCGGTCGCCGGAGAAGCGGGAGCCACCGTAATGGATGCGAGCCGACTGGCAGCGGGATCGGCCGTGACGGCCGGTTCGGATACAACCATCTTGCATCTTCCCCGCGGCGGTGAAGTGCGTGTCTGCCCGGGGACCACAGTTTCGGTCACTCCATCGCAGACCAAACGCGATCTGATGTTTGGCATGAGTACGGGGGCTATCGAAACCCATTACTCGCTAAGCGCCTCCGCGGATGCCGTGATGACGCCTGATTTCCGCATCATGTTCGCGGGGCCGGGAGAATTCGATTTTGCGATCAGCGCCGACTCGCACGGCAACACTTGCGTGCGCGGACTGCGCGGGAATACGTCTTCGGCTGTTGTCTCGGAATTGATGGGAAGCCGGATCTACCAGGTGAGGCCGACGGATCAAATCGTATTTCGTGCCGGGCAGATCGATAAAGTGGACAATGACGTTCCGTTGGAGTGCGGATGCCCGCCTCCGCCAGCGCCAGTCTTACGCGCCAGCGATTCCCCAACGACGACCGTGCCCGAATCACAGGTGCCAGCAAAAGTCCGGTTGGGTGCTGGATCGTCCAGGTCTTCGACTAACAGCGATCCTCAACCTGCTGCCGCGCTCTCGAACGGGCCTGAAACAGCGGCGCTGCCGCGCACCCAAAGCAACGAATTGCATGTACAGGTCGATGCGCCCTTCGTGTTCAGCGCCAAGAACCGCGCGGCGATAGCCGCAGCCTCTCCGCTTCGGGCCACGCGAGAGCTTCCCGTAGAAGAATCTCCTGATCGCCAAGTCCATCTCGATGCCGTGGTCCAACCCCCGCCCGGGCCCGACAAGAGCGCTCAGAAGCCGGAGCACCACGGCTTCTTCGGACACGTGAAAGGCTTCTTTTCATCAGTATTTCGATAGCGCTGGAAATCCTTTTTCCGTCTTGGAGCGTCCTACGGCAAGTTAGCCACGCCTTCCTTTACGCCGTCTTCAGGAGCGCGCCATGACCGCTGCATCTCTCGGACCGGGGCCCGATCTATTCTCGATCCTTTCAAACAGTGCGAATCCCAAAACGAGGCGTGAGACATTTTTCCTTTCACTGCTGGGCCAGGCTGCGATTCTGGCGCTGGTAATTTATCTAACCCCGTATGTGATTCCCGACGCCGGAACGCTGGTGCGGAATGTCTCGAACTTCCCGCAGCTTCCGCTGATTTTCTCTGGGCGTAACGGAGGCGGAGGCGGCAACCTCGATACTCTGCCGGCGTCGAACGGAAATCCGCCACGTGCTTCGCTCGAAACGCAGATCACCCCGCCTACGGTGATCGTCCCGAAAGAAATGCCGAAGTTGCCGGTCGATCAGACAGTGGTTGTCGCGCCGGATATCAAATTTCCGCAAGTCGGAAAAATCGGAGATCCACTTTCTCCGTACACGCATTGGTCTTCTAATGGGCCAGGTGGACCAACAGGAATCGGGCCTGGATGCTGTGGTGGTATCGGACCATCGACTGGTCCGGGAGTCGGTGACGGGCCTCCCGGAATTTATCCGGCAGGCAGAATGGGCACGACGATTCCCCAGCCGATTTATAGCCCGGAGCCGAGCTTTTCGGAAGAGGCGCGCAAAGCAAAGTACCAGGGGATCGTGGTGCTCTTAATCGTGGTCGGGAAGGACGGGCGCCCCTACGACATCCAAGTGGGGCAGAGTTTAGGGATGGGGCTGGATCAGAAGGCAATCGAAGCGGTCAGCCGATGGCGTTTTCGGCCTGCCACGTTGAACGGCGAACCCGTCGCCACAAAGATCGCCGTTCAGGTGGATTTTCATTTGTATTGATGCATCAGGGCGCTGGCCGGAAAGGCTAGCTGCGCCGGATTGCCTTGCGCAGCGGTTCAGCGCGATCGCGCAGGTCTTCGGCTATTTCCGCTCCGCGATTCGCAACGTCGCGCACGCGATCTCCGACATCGCGCACCCGGTCTTTGGCCTCTTCCGCCCAATCGTCGAAGCTGTCTTTTGCGTCTTCGTAGCCACGCTGCAGATCGCGCCGCAGTTGTTTGCCTGTCTTGGGTGCGAGCAGGAGTCCGGCCATTGCCCCGATGCCCATTCCGATCAGTAGGAAGGTGATCGCTGTCCCAATATTGCTTCCTTCTGAGGATTCATAGCGTCCACTGTTAATCATGAGAACTCACTCTTTCCGCCCGCGAGATGCGAGCTCTTATCGCAGTTGCGGCCTCTTGGATTGTAGTCCCCACGGCGCCTCATTCCTTACAGATTTGCGATTCCACTCCGTCCGACTTCGATGAATTCAGGCTGGCGAAGGTTTCTTTTCCGGCGCAGGTGAGTGTAAAATAACAATTTAGCCCTCGTGGCGGCGGAACTTGTGGCTTGCCCCGCCTTCCGCCTGCGTCAAACCGCAATCGTATAAGGAGAGTTCTTCAAGCGATGTCGATCCCTGCCACCCAGCTACGTCCCGGCATGATCATCAAGCACAACAATGATCTGCACTCCGTTTTCAGCGTGGAGCATCGCACGCCTGGCAACCTGCGTGCCTTCATCCAGGCCAAGCTGCGCAATTTGCGCACTGGCGCGATGTTCGAACATCGCTTCCGCTCGCCCGATCCCATCGAGAAGATCAACGTCGACGAAGTCGAGATGGAATATCTCTACAGCGACGGCGACAGTTTTTACTTCATGGACACGTCGAACTACGAGCAAACCCATCTGACCAAGGACACTCTGGGCGACGCCGTTGACTACCTGATTCCCAATCTCCAGATCAAAGTCGAATTCTTCGACGGGAAAGCGGTCGGGATCGAACTGCCGCAGACCGTGGAATTGACCGTTATTGAAACCGAGCCCGGCCTGAAGAGCGCGACGGCCTCGAGCGTGACGAAGCCCGCAAAGACAGAGACGGGTCTCATCGTGCAGGTGCCTCCGTTCATCAATGAAGGCGAGAAGATTAAGGTCGATACCTCCGAAGGTGCGTACCTGTCTCGCGCGTAGGAAAATTGTTGATTGTTGATTTTTGGTTGTTGACTGAAAATGCGTAAGGGGATTTCAGTCAAAAATCATCAATCAATAATCAGCTTTTTTATGACCGAGAAGCCCATTGAGGCGCGCCGATATCTCGTCCGCGGACGCGTGCAAGGTGTTGGCTTCCGTTGGTTCGTGGAGCGCGAGGCGCATCTGCTGGGTATCGCCGGCTGGGTGCGCAATAATCACGATGGCAGCGTCGAAGTGCTGGCGCAGGGAACCCGTGATCAGCTTTCCGGACTGCACTCGCGCTTGCGCGAGGGACCACGAGCCGCGCGTGTCGATGCAGTAGAAGTCACCGATACCAGTCCCGTTGCGGGAATGAGTTCATTCCGCATTGAGGGCGCCTGGTAAAGAAGCTCGACGTTTCAAGGTTTCCAAGACAAATGCACTAGATTCGGGGTCTTTCTTTGAAGCCTTGAAAACCGTGAACTCTGATCCTTGCAAACTCTAAACAACAGGAGCCGTGCAGATGTCAGCAACCACCTCTGTGAGTGTGGAGTACCTGAAGAAACTGATCCGAGAAGTTCCCGATTTCCCCAAAAAAGGCATTCTTTTTTACGACATCACCACGCTTCTGAAAGACAAGACCGGATTCGCCACTCTGATCGATAAGCTTTCTGAACACTACATTGCCCAAGACATCGACCTGGTGCTTGGCATGGAGGCGCGCGGCTTCATCTTCGCGCCAGCCCTGGCCTATCGCCTGAATGCGGGATTCGTGCCCGTCCGCAAGCCCGGGAAACTCCCCGCGGAATGCGTCAAGTATGATTACGCGCTGGAATACGGCACGAACACGCTTGAGATCCACAAGGATGCGATTCAGAAGGGCCAGCGTGTGTTGATCGTAGACGATCTGTTGGCAACTGGAGGAACCGCTGACGCCACAGCGAAGCTCGCAGAATCGCTCGGCGCCAAGATCGCCGGGCTGGGATTTGTTGTGGAGCTTGATTTTCTAAAGGGTCGGGACAAGCTCAAGAATTATGAAGTCATGTCGCTGATTCGCTACGACAAATAGAGCAGGCCGGATGAGAAAACGGGCCGACCCTATCGGAGGGTGCGGCCCGTTTCCTTTATAAAAGTCGTTCTTACTTCCAGACGCGTTCGACCAGAACCACCAGCCCGATCCAGAAAGCCGCGCTGAAAGTGACCGAAAGCGCCAGACCGGAAATCGCTCCCCAGTTCAACCGCTTCTGGGGAGAAGCTTGTTCATACTCTGACCATGAGTCGAGGGCCGATACATCCGTTGAAGATGGAAAAGATCCGCTCCAGCGTTCGGGAATGTCTCGAAGACGAAGGACGCGGGTGCTCGCCTGGGGGGAGAACTGCAGCAGCTTGGAACTCAAGAAGCACCTCCGCAAATCTACGAATGCAAGTTTCTTACCATATCTCTGTGCTCTGCAAGTAGCTGAAAATGTGACCCGGTTGTACTTTTGGGGTTGGCCGAGTTGACCCTTTGTGTCAAAAAGCCTCTATTGGAATGACAATTCGTGCGTGATTTTACGCACAAATGCCTCAATCCTCAACCACCCTTAAGAGAGAATCCTTGGGCAGATAGCTTTTTCGGCGAAACCAGTCCTCCATCGCCTCTTTCAACTTATCCAGCGGAACGCCTGAACCGATCTCCATCTGCCCGTCCGAAACCGGAAGCGTATCGTCAAAGACGCTGGAATTCGTGAAGTTCCGCATCGAGAAGGAATCGAGCCACTTCAAAGGACAGGGAAGCAGACGTCCGTTTTCCTCGAACTCAACTCGAATCTTGCGGGCGAACATTTCTTCGATTAGAACACAGTGGGCATTCCCCAAAAAGACTCGCCGAATAAAGCGAACCTGAACGTTTGGGTTCCACTGACGTTCAGGTTCGGATCTGCTCGCCGGAAGGTTACGAACGCACTTTCAGATGAGGAGCGAGTTCGTTGATCTTCGGATCCCGAGAAAACCTCTTTTCCTGACTGGCGCGATACAGGAACTCGTGCCCCGTCAACCGTCCCGGGTAATACCACTCCAGAAGTGCCTGAGGAGCATCCGATGGCCGCTCGGCAAATGTTAACTCGGTGTGACTGGTTGATTCCTGCCGAATCGTCGGCACAGTCAGCAAAGTCGCATACTCGTGGTTCCAATTCTTGCTGAATACTTCTACGACGTTCCTATCACCTTGGCTATTTGCGAGGACGAACCAATAACTCCCCGCCGGCAGAGTCACGTGTGGCAATGCTACAGGTTGATTGAACGATAATTCCGTCTTTTGATTCCATTCATCCGCACGCGCGGCTGGCAGAAAAGCGGCGCAGGCCAGAATCACTCCGAACGCAACAGCTAATGTTCTTCGCATCCACATATCCTTCTCCTTCCGATCCCTCTATTAACTAGGAAGGTCAGGATATTTGCCGGGTTGTCCTTTTGAACAACATATCGTGACACGATACATAAAAAATTCCAGTCCTGCCGGCTTGTCGCGCCTGCGCTAGGGAAAATCCCTGAACAAAACAAGGAAAAGCCTTCAGAAAAGAGAGCGGAATCTTCACCAACAGCACTGTTTGCGCGGGATTTGTTGGACTACCGCTGGAGCCTTGGCCCGGCAGCCTTGACTTCCGGCGGAGCGTCGAACCTTTCAAAGTTCTTACTGAAGCGCTCGCGCAGATCCTGCGCGGCTTTGTCGTAAGCGGTCTTATCGGGCCATGCGTTGCGCGGGTTCAAAATCTGCGGAGGTACTCCGCGGCACGCTTTGGGAATGCTAAATCCGAAGGTCGGCTCGATTTCGAATTCCTGGCGAATCAGTTCACCCTCGACCGCCGAATCGACCATCGCTCGCGTAAACGGGATACTCATGCGCTTCCCGACGCCATACGGTCCGCCCTGCCAACCGGTGTTTACCAACCAGCATTGCGCGTTATGTTCACGCAGACGGCGGCCCAGCATTTCTGCATAGACCTTGGGAGCTAGTGGTAGAAAGGGCGATCCAAAACAGGTAGAGAATGTTGCCGAGGGCTCTTTCACCCCCGCTTCGGTTCCGGCGATCTTAGCCGTGTATCCCGAGAAAAAGTGATACATCGCCTGTTCGGGCGTTAGCTTCGAAATCGGCGGTAGAACTCCGAATGCATCCGCAGTCAAAAAAACCACGTTCCGCGGATGCCGGCCGATTCCAGGAATTACCGCATTCTCGATGAACTCCACCGGATATGCAGCGCGCGTGTTTTCAGTCTTGCTGTCGTCGTCGTAGTCGGGAATTCGCGTGTGCTCATCCAGAGTGACGTTTTCGAGCACGCAACCGAAGCGTAGCGCGTTCCAGATCTGCGGTTCATTCTGTTTCGACAGCTTGATGCACTTGGCGTAACATCCGCCTTCAAAATTGAAGATCCCGTCCGCGCTCCAGCCGTGCTCGTCGTCTCCAATCAGGTCGCGGGAAGGATCCGCCGAAAGGGTTGTCTTGCCCGTGCCTGAGAGTCCGAAGAAGAGCGCGCTCACGCCGTTGTGGCCGACATTGGCCGAGCAGTGCATGGGAAACACATTGCGCTGAGGCAACAGGAAATTCATCACGCTGAAAATGCACTTTTTCATCTCACCGGCATACGAAGTGCCGCCGATCAGAACCGTACGGCGCATGAAGTTCAGCAGAATGAAAACCTCAGAGTTCACGCCGTCCCGCTTCGGATCGGCCTTAAATTCGGGAGCCGAGATCACGGTGAATTCCGGATGATGATGTCTCAGTTCCTCTGCAGTCGGCCGTAGGAACAACTGCCGCACAAACAGGTTGTGCCATGCATATTCGTTCACCATGCGCACGGGTAAGCGGTAGTTGGGATCGGCGCCGCAAAACAGGTCCTGCACGTAGAGTTCGCGACCGCGCAGATGCTCCATCACCCGCGCATAAAGAGCGTCGAATTTTTCCGGCTCAAATGGAGCATTCACCGCGCCCCAGGCCACAGAGTGTTCGGTCATCTCGTCTTTTACGATGAACTTGTCCTTCGGGGACCGGCCAGTGCGATTCGTATATCCGACAATGGCGCCATTGGCCGCGAGCTTCGCCTCGTCCCGCCGGATGGAATGCTCCACGAGCATCGCCGGCGGCAGATTGAAATATGTGCGGCCTTCACTCAGCAACTCGGCGACGTCGCTGACGTGCATCATCGTAGCCATGGGGGATCTCTCCTAAATGTTCCCAAAAAACCGAGGTCAAGGCAAAAGCGCTCTATTCTCGCTCAAAAAGGTGACCCTTGCCAAGGAACGCAACTTGCCACTCTAGAAGAATCGTTATTCTTCGTGTATGAGCAAAACCACTGAGTTTAGATGCAGAAGGTCCCTACCTGATTTCGATGAGAATGTTGCTGGAGAAAGAGAACGCCGGGCTTCGTTTGGCGACATCTTTCTTGCGAAAAGCGCTGGAACCTATTCGGAGGACGTTTTGTAATCGCAGGCCTTGCGGCACGGTTCGCAATACATCAGCCCATCGTCGCAGATACGAACATCAATCACGGCCTGGCACAAGCAGCAATACTTTTCGCATTCGCATGCGCCCTCGGGTTGTTCGCATTGCGCGCAGCGGTATTTGGCAGTTCCTGTTCCGGTGCTCATGCACTCAATCTAGCCTGCGCGGTGCGAACCTGAAACGTGACGTAGGTAATGGGGAATCGCGAGAACCGGCAAGGGGGTATCAAGTTTGTCAGCGGTGTGCGCGAATAGTTGATTCCTGCGTGATTCCTATCGTGCGAATGCCCTCATCCCGGGCCCCTGATCCCTGCCTTATATAATTTCTACAATGACTTTCCAACATCTTCTGGATGGCGTGGAGTTTCTGAGCCAGAGCGGAAATCCCGACGTCACCAGTGTGGAATACGACTCGCGCCGCGTGAAGCCCGGGAGCTTATTCGTCGCTATGCGCGGTGAGAGTTCCGACGGCAATCGCTTCATCGATAAGGCGATTCAGGCAGGCGCGGTTGCAATCGTTACCGATTCGCCCGCCGAAAAGCCGCGCGAGGGAGTTGCTTGGGCGCTCGTCCCGCATGGCCGCCGCGCGCTCGCCCGCCTGAGCCAGAATTTCTACAAACATCCCGCCGAGCGGATTGCGGTTACCGGCATCACGGGGACTAATGGGAAGAGTACGACCGCATTTCTAGTGGAGGCAATTTTATCTGCGGCGGGACGAAAGAGCGCATTGATTGGGACGATTGAATATCACGTCGCAGGGCACGTTTATCCCGCTCCGCACACCACGCCGGAAGCCCTCGAACTGGCGCGCCTGTTCAGTGAAACGCTCGGGCAAGGCGCCACTGAAGCCGTTATGGAAGTTTCCTCGCACGCTCTTGCCCAGCAGCGTGTCTTTGGCGTGCCTTTCGATGTGGCCGTGTTTACCAATCTCACCCGCGATCATCTCGACTATCACCACACGATGGACGAATACTTCTCCGCGAAGCGAGTGTTGTTCGAAGGCTGTGGCACCGATCCGCCGCGCGCCGCCGTCACGAATCTCGATGACGAATTCGGAGCGAAACTCGCGGACTTCAGCCGCAAGCGCAGCGCTGTCGTGCTTACTTATGGATGGGGTCGCGGGGATTTTCACGCGCTGAACGTTGACATCGCTCCGCGCGGAACGCGCTTCGACCTGGTTACTCCGGAGGAAAAGATTGCCGTCTTTTCCCCGTTGATCGGACGCGTCAACGTCTACAACATCCTGGCCGCAAGCGCCGCATGTTATGCCCGTGGTTGCGACGCTTCACCGATCGCCCGCGGCATCGCATCCCTTACCCACGTTCCCGGAAGATTTCAGCGCGTCGACTGCGGTCAGCCCTTCACGGTCGTCGTCGACTATGCACATACCGACGATGCGTTGAGGAATCTGACTGCACTTGCTCGCGAATTTGTCTCTCGGGACGGTGGTTCGTCGCGAGTGATCACGGTGTTCGGCTGCGGCGGAGATCGCGATCGCGCCAAGCGGCCGATGATGGGCGAAGCTGCCGGGCGCGGCAGCGATATCGTCATCCTTACCTCCGATAATCCGCGAAGCGAAGACCCTCGCGCCATCATCAATGATGCGCTGGTGGGGCTTCAAAAAACCGGCGTGAAATACACCGTAGAGATCGATCGCGGGAAGGCGATTGCATCGGCCATCAATGAAGCGGGCCCTGGCGACATTGTGTTGCTCGCGGGCAAAGGACACGAGAAGGTGCAGGTCACGCGCGAGGGATCGAATCCCTTCGATGACGTCGATGTGGCGCGTGAGGCTCTAAAAGCCAGCGGATTTGATTGCCAAGCTGCCGCCGCGGAGCGCACTGCATGAAACTCAAGCTCGCAAAAATTGCCGAATTCATTTCGGCGCCGGGCGAGGCACTATCGGATCCTGAATCAATTGCGCAGGGATACTCCATCGATTCCCGCACCGTCTCGCATAAAGAGCTTTTCTTCGCCGTGAAAGGCGAGCGTCTTGACGGTCACGACTTTGTCGCGGCCGCTCTTGAGCGCGGCGCCGTCGGGGCCGTCGTCCGCGCCGATCAATGGAATCGCTTCCCTGATAAGACCCGGCTCTTGCCTGTCGAAGACACGCTCGCGGCTCTTCAAGCGCTGGCCAGAGCCGTTCGCAAGCTATGGGGTAGGCCGCTCATTGGAGTGACCGGTTCAGCCGGGAAGACCACGACGAAGGAAGCGATCGCTCACGTGCTCGGTTCGAAATTCCGGGTGCTAAAGTCGGAGGGCAACTTCAACAATCATTTTGGATTGCCTCTCATGCTGCTGAAAATCGAGCCGGAGCATGACCTGGCCGTGATTGAGATGGGAATGTCGCACGCCGGGGAGATCCGCGCACTCGCCAAGGTCGCTCAGCCCGAGATCGGCGTCGTCACGAACGTGGCTCCGGTACATCTCGAATTCTTCGATTCAATCGCCGGAATCGCTCGAGCAAAATACGAGCTGATTGAGTCTCTCCCCGCCAGCGGAGCTGCCGTCCTCAACGCAGATGACGAATATGTCTCGCAGTTCGGACGCGGCTTCAAAGGGCGCGTAATCAACTACGGCAGAAGTTCCACAGCCGAAGTTCGAGCCGAGAACGTCGAATCCTGCGGCGCGGCGGGTTCGGAATTCGACATTGTCACTCCTGCCGGACGCGTGCATGCCACGCTTCCCCTCGTTGGGGAACACAACATTCTGAATGCGCTCGCGGCGGTTTCCGTCGGACTCGCATGCGGGATGAACGTCGACGAATCCGCCGCCGCCCTCGCTACGATCAAGCCAGCCGATAAGCGTGGGCAGGTTCTCCAACTGGATAACATCACAGTCATCAACGATTGCTACAATTCCAATCCGAAAGCGCTCGAAGCGATGGTGGACGCTTTGGCCTCGATGAAAGCAAAACGCCGCCTCGTCGTCGCCGGCGAGATGCTTGAGCTCGGCCCAGCTGGCGA
>Ga0335074_10011126_pt1 | contig 12580 bp, 11 predicted proteins | sample Lox_Sample_23_FD_206715 | JGI IMG/M metagenome (GOLD analysis project Ga0335074, IMG submission 206715) | Soil microbial communities from Loxahatchee National Wildlife Refuge, Florida, United States - Lox_Sample_2.3 | ecosystem: Environmental > Terrestrial > Soil > Wetlands | place: USA...
CCCGCCGGCCCGCCGCCGCCGCGGCGCAGCCGCCAGCAGAAGCTGACTCCGCCGCCACAGCAGCCGGCGCCCACGTCCGCGCCGCCCCAGGTGTCCTCCGGCGGCTCCTGAACGATGGCCGGTCATCAGGAGTGGCGGGCTCCCGGCCAGGGACGGGCCCGATGACGCCGGTCGCGCTGGGTACCGCGAGCACCGGGGCCAGTGCGCTGTGGTACGCCACCCGTGCGTTTGGTGTGGTCGCATTGATGCTGCTCACCGGAACAGTGATCCTCGGGATCGCGGGGTCGGCCAGATTTGCCACGGCCGGCCTGCCCCGGGTGGTCACCGCGGGCTTGCACCGCAATCTCTCCCTGCTCGTGCTCGCCCTGGTCGCCCTGCACGTGCTGACCACCGTCGCCGACGGCTACGCCCCCATCGGCCTGGCCTCCGCGGTCGTCCCCTTCGACTCCGCCTACCGCGGCCTGTGGCTGGGCCTGGGCACGGTCGCTTTCGACATGCTGCTCGCGGTGGCGCTGACCAGCCTGCTCCGCGACCGGCTGTCCTATCGCGCCTGGCGCTGCGTGCACTGGCTCGCCTACGCCTGCTGGCCCGTGGCTCTGTGGCACAGCCTGGGCACCGGGACCGACAGCAAGCTGCCCTGGCTGCTCGCGATCGAAGCGCTGTGCGTCGCCAGCGTTGTCGTGGCCGTGTGGTGGCGGCTGTCGCTGGCCGCACCGGGCCCAGGCCGCACCGCGGCCATCGCCGGCACGGTGCTGGTGCCGCTGGCCACCGGGATCTTCGTCTACGTCGGCCCGCTGCAGCCGCACTGGGCCGAGCGGGCCGGGACACCAGCCACTCTTCTGCACCCCACCACCAGGCCGGGCCCGGTGGGCCTCGTCACACCGGCCGGGCCCGGCGGCGACCGCCCCGGGCACGATGTCACCGCCCGGCTGACCTTGCGTCCCCGGGGGAGCAAATGACCCAGCACCCGGGCTCGCCTGGCTGGTCCGGCCGGCCAATGGGGCATGAGCGGCTGACCATCGGCTGGCTGCAGGCCGTCCGGCCCGCGAGCCTGCGTGAGCACCACGACGTCTACGGCCCTCTGCCTGCGGCCCGCCAGCAGAGCCCGCAGGACCTGCTCGATGCCATCGCGGCGGCCCGGCTGACCGGCCGGGGCGGCGCCGGCTTCCCGACCGCGACCAAGATGCGCGCGGTGGCGGGCCGCCGGGGCCCGGCGGTCGTGGTGGCCAACGGAGTGGAAAGCGAGCCGGCCAGCCAGAAGGACGAGGCCTTGCTGGCCCGGGCCCCGCACCTGGTCCTGGACGGCGCGCTGCTCGCCGCGCGCGCGGTGGGCGCCAGCATCGTGCACCTCTGCCTCGACCGGACCCGGGATCGTCAGGCCCACGCCGTCCTGCGGGCGATCAGCGAACGCGAACAGGCCGGCCTGGGCAAGGTGGCGATGGTTACCCACGGGCTGCCGCACCGCTACGTCGCCAGCGAGGAAACCTCCCTGATCCGCTGGCTCAACGGCGGGGAGGCCAGGCCCACGACCGTGCCGCCCCGCCCGTTCGAGCAGGGGGTCGGCCGCCGGCCCACGCTGGTCGACAACGTCGAGACGCTGGCGCACGTCGCGCTCATCGCGCGCTACGGCCCGGACTGGTTCGGCCAGGCGGGCCATCCGGACACCCCTGGAACCATGCTGATCACCGCCAGCGGCGCGGTCGGCTGTCCCGGTGTATACGAGATCGAGGCAGGCACCCTGGTGGGCGACGTGCTGGCCATGTGTGACGGCAACAGTCAAGACGATGCCGTGCTGATCGGCGGCTACTTCGGCACCTGGCACGCCGCACGGGACCTCGCGCACCTGCCCCTGTCCGCTCCCGGGCTGCGCGGCGCCGGGGCCTCCCCAGGCGCCGGGGTGATATTCGCGCTCCCGCCCGACCGGTGCGGGCTCGCGGAAACCGCGCGCATCCTGAGCTTCCTGGCCAGCCAGGGCGCGCAGCAGTGCGGGCCGTGCATGTTCGGCCTGCCCGCCGTCACCGATGACTTCGCCCTGCTCGCGCGGGGACGGCCCGACCGCGACGTGCTGGACCGGCTGGACCGGCGGCTGGGCTCGATCACCGGCCGTGGAGCGTGCCGGCATCCGGACGGCGCGGTCCGCATGGCCGCCTCCGCCCTGGCCGCGTTCGCGTCCGATGCCCGCGCGCACGCCGCCGGGCGGCCCTGCCGGGGAGCCCAGCGCCGGGGGAGCCAGGCGGCCCACCCGCGGATCCCGGTGCCGGCCGCGTCCACCGCGCCGTGGACGGAGGAGCAATGGCGGTGAGGCAGCGGCTGCGCTGGGATCCGACCGCCTGCACCGGGCACGGCCTTTGCGCCGACCTGCTGCCTGAGCGCATCGAACTCGACGAGTGGGGCTTCCCGGTCATCACCGGCGACGTGCCGCCGGGCCTGGCCAGGCACGCGCGCCGCGCGGTCCGCGCCTGCCCGGCACTGGCACTGCAACTGGAGCGGGCCGGCCAGGACCCCGGCGGAAGGGCGGGGCATCGTGCACACCACGGCTAGGCCGCGTCACCGCCGCCCGCCCGCGGTGAGTGACGGCGTGGCAGGCAACGAGCGGCTGACCGCGCTCACCGGCACCGTGCTGCTGGCCGGGTTCGCCCTGGAAGGCATGACGCTGCTGGCCCTCGGCCGCCTGCTCACCCTGCACATGTTCCTGGGCATACTGCTGATCGGACCGGTCCTGCTGAAGATCGGCTCCACCGGATACCGGTTCGTCCGCTATTACACCGGCGCGGGAGGCTACGTGCGCAAGGGCCCGCCGGCCCCGATCCCCCGCCTGGTCGGGCCGGTGGTGATCCTCACCTCACTGACCGTCCTGGGGACCGGCGTGGCATTGGCGCTGGCCGGCCGCGGAACCGGGCCCTGGCTGTTCCTGCACAAGGCGTCGTTCGTGCTGTGGTTCGGCGCAATGACCATCCATGTGCTCACATACGCCTGGCGCCTGCCCCGCATCCTGGCGGGTGCTCACGGCGGCGGAGCCCGGCCGGCCGGCGCCGGGATCCGGTGGCTGCTGATCGCGGTAGCCCTGGCCGGCGGCTTGGTCCTGGCCCTGCTGGCCATGCGTTTGGCCCCAGGGTGGGGCGCCTGGGCCGCGCGCTGGTAAAGCCCGGCGCCGCCCGTTCATGACGACACATTGACGCGGGGGCCTTCCAGTGCCTAAAGTACTAGGCATCTAAGACACTGGATAGGTAAGACGCGGCCAGCTTTGACAGTGGGCGCGGCCAGGCCTGAATCAGAGGAGATCGCATGAGCATGGCGATCGAGACACCTGAGGCGATCGAGACACATGAACTGTCCAAGCGCTACCGGCGGGTCAGCGCGCTGACTGAGTGCACGGTTACCGTGCCGCAGGGCCGGGTTTGCGCGCTGGTCGGGCCGAACGGCGCGGGCAAGACCACGCTGCTGCGGATGCTCGCCGGGCTGGCCAGCCCGACCAGCGGCACGGCTTCGGTGCTGGGCGGCGCGCCGCGGCAGGACCCGACGTTCCTCTCCGAGGTCGGGTTCCTGGCCCAGGAGATCCCGATGTACCGGCGGCTGTCCGCCGAGGATCACATCCGGATCGGGACGCACCTGAACCAGCGCTGGGACGCCTCGCTGGCCCACACCCGGCTGGCCGAGTTGCGCATTCCGCTTGACCAGCCCGTGGGCACGCTGTCCGGCGGCCAGCGCGCCCAGGTGGCCCTGGCCCTGACGCTGGCCAAGCGGCCGCGGCTGCTGCTGCTCGACGAGCCATTCGCGGCGCTGGACCCGCTGGCCCGGCAGAACTTCCTGGCCACGCTGACCTCGGCCGTGACCGACGCCGCGGGCCGGCTGACCCTCGTGCTGTCCTCGCACCTGGTCACCGACCTGGAGCGGGTGTGCGACCACATCATTCTGCTGGCCGGATCCCGGGTCCAGATCTACGGTGACATCGCCGCGCTGCTGACCGAGCACAAGGTCCTGGTCGGGCCCGACCGGGACACCGTGCCGATCGGGCAGACGCACCGGGTCGTGCACACGATGGCGACAGGCGGCCGGTCCACCCGGCTGGTCCGCCTTGACGGCCCGGTCACCGATCCCGCTTACCAGGCCGAGGACGTGACACTGGAAGAGCTGGTGCTGGCCTACATGGGCGCCGGCGAGGCGTCCGCGGCCAAGCACCTCACGACGGTTGGAGAAGAGTCATGACCTGGCTTGTCTGGCGTCAGTACCGCGCCCACGGCGCGATTGCATCGGTGCTGCTCGCCGCGGCCGCCGCGGTGATCCTCGTGGACGGCTTCCAGATCGCGTCGCGCTGGCACTCGATTCTCGTCACCTGCGCGGGAAACAGCGCGTGCCTGGGCCAGCAGGGGCCGCTGGTCAACGGCGTGGTGAGTGACCTGCCGTACCTCAGCCTGATACTGCCGGTGGTGCTCGGCATGCTGTGGGGCGCGCCGCTGGTCGCCCACGAACTCGAGACCCGCACCAGCGATTTCGTGTGGGCGCAGAGCGTGACCCGGACGCGCTGGCTGGCCGTCAAGACAGGCTGGCTGCTGCTCGCCGCCGGCATGTGCGGCGGGGTGCTGGCCGCCCTGACCACCTGGTGGTCAGGGCCGATCAACGCGCTGTCGGCCAGCGCGTTCGACCCCGGCCAGTTCGACACCCAGGGCATCGTCCCCATCGGGTACGCGGTGTTCGCCATGGCCCTCGGCATCGCCGCGGGCACGGTTGCCCGCCGTACCCTCCCGGCGATAGCCGTCGTGCTCGGCGGGTTCATCGCGCTGCGCCTGCTCATCGCCGGCGTCCTCCGGCCGCACTACATCGCGGCGGTCACCCACTACTACAGCCTGACCAGCTCGTTCAGCCCGCCCGGGCAGGCCTGGGTGCTCGGCCAGGGCGCCGTCAGCAGGACCGGGGTGACGGTGCCGCAGGGCTGGGGCTCGCTTGGCTCCGTGGTCCCAGCCGCCTGCCAAAGCCTGCTGGCCGGGCCCGCGACGGGGAAGTTCGGCTCGATGAGCGCCATGTTCTCCTGCCTGCAGGCTCACGGCTGGCGCGGGTTCGCCACCTATCAGCCCGCCTACCGCTACTGGCCGTTCCAGGGCATCGAGACCGGCATCTACGTCCTGCTGGCCGCGGCGCTGATCGCGGTGACGTTCGCCATCGTCCGGCGCAGGGACGCATAGCCAACTGGGCGGGGCCGGCCGCTCAGCCCAGCTGGCCCGCGCGGCGGATCACGTCCTCGGCGGACAGCCCGTTCCCGGCTAGTTCGATCTCGTCGACGACCGCGCCGTCGCGGAGCCTGATCAGCCGCTCGCAGCGGGCCGCGATCTGCGGGTCGTGGGAGGCCAGTATGACCGTCATCTGGTGTTCCTCACGCAGCCTGGCCAGCAGGCCGAGGATCTCGGCGGCGTTGCGGGAATCCAGATTCCCGGTCGGCTCGTCGGCGAGCAGCAGCGACGGCGTGGTGACCAGCGCCCGGGCGATGGCCACCCGCTGCTGCTCGCCGCCGGACATCCGGGACGGCAGGGACTGCTCGCGGCCGGCCAGCCCCACCGCGGCCAGCAGAGCGCGCCCGCGCTCGCGCTTGTTCCAGCCGGTCCGGTACGGCAGCACCGGGGCGATCACGTTGTCGAGCGCGGTGAGCGCGGGCAGCAGGTTGTAGCGCTGGAACACGAAGCCGACGGTGCGCCGGTAGGCGGCCAGCCGCCCGCCGCGCAGCGCAGTGACCTCGGTGCCGCCGCTGATGATCGTGCCGGAGTCGGGGCGCTCCATCGCGCCGATCATGTGCAGCAGGGTGGACTTGCCGGAGCCCGACGGGCCGGTCAGCGCGACGAACTCACCCGGCGCGATCGTGAGGCTGACGTCGTCCGCGGCCGGCACCTGCTGGTCCTTGCCGATCCCGTAGTGCTTGCTGACGCCGCGTAGCTCGACGGAGGGGACGGGCGGCGCGGGGGGGACCGTGTCAGGCATGTGATCACTCCTCGGCCAGCAGGTAGGAGACGGGCAGGTGGCGCAGCAGCCGGGCGGGCAGCAGCGCGGCGCCAGCAGTGACCAGCACCCCGGCCGCGGCCGCCGCCGCGGCGGTCAGGATCAGCCGCGGCGGAAGCTGGCCAGCGAATTCCGCCGCCCCGGCCAGACCGAGCGCGGCACCGGCCAGCGAGCCCGCCACGCCGATCACCGCACCCTCGGTGACCACCAGCCGGGCCAGCGCCGATTCCCGCCAGCCGAAGCTGCGGATTGTGGCCAGCTCCGCAGCCCGTTCCCTGATATTCAGGAACACCACGTCCGCCACGGCCAGCACCCCGAGCGTGACCGTCGCGGCCACCGCGACGTAGTCGACGCCCCGGACCTGCACGGCGACCGCATCGCCCAGCAGCGAGCCGACGACCACGCCGCGGAAGGCCGCGGTCACCGCGGCCAGCACGGTCAGGTCGGCCACCCCCACCGCCAGGCTGATCACCCCGATCAGCGTCCGGCCCGGGGCGCGCACGGAGTTCACGACCGCGAGCGCGGTGATCCCGCCGGGCTGGCGCCCGCGCCGCACAGCCAGCACCGGGGGCCGGACCGACGCCACCGGGTCGGCTCGGCCCGCGAGCCAGGCCGGCACCAGCCCAGCGACGACCGCCACGACCACCGCGACGGGCACGGCCAGCGCCGCCCGCCCCGGTGAGGCGTGCAGGCCGAACGCGTCTGACAGCGGCAGCGCGGCCACGGCGCCGAGCACGCCCGCGGCCAGCCCGATCGCGGCCAGTTCCCCCAGCACGGCGGCAAACAGCCGGGGCCGGGTCCAGCCCAGGCTGGCCAGCACACCGAGCTCGCGGCGCCGGCCCCGGACCGCCGCGGTGGCCGAGTTGGCCACGAACAGCACGCAGACCACCAGGATCAGCGCGAACAGCAGCACGCTCTTCTTGTCGACCGCGGTCAGGATGGCCACGGCGACGCCCTTCTTCACCCAGCCCTGGGTCAGCTCCAGGCCGGGCTGGCCGAACCGCCCGGGCGGCAGGGCGACGGTGACCGGTTCCGGCGATGAGCCCGCCACGATGTCCACGTCCAGGCCGGTGCCCACCGCGATCTGCTGGGCCACCTCCCGGATCCGCTCCAGCGAGACCGGGTTGGGCCCGGTCACACCCGCGACCCGGACCCGGATCACGCTGATCGGGTCGGCCGCGTGCAGGTTCCCGCTGAACTGCTGGCTGCTCTCGAGCACCGGCAGCGCGGCCAGCGTCGTGATCAGCTGAGCGGGCTGGCCCACGTAACCGCCGAGGTTCAGGCTGGGCAGCAGGTCGCCACCCAGCGCCGCCCGGCTGGCCGCGTCCGCGGGCGCCGCGGTGACCGGCTGGAACGGCCCGAGCGGCACCCGGGACAGCGGGTCGAACCCGCGGACTCGTGCCGGGTCGAACACGCCGACCAGCTGCATCTCGGGTTCGCCGCCGGACTCCTGTGACCCGATCTGCTGGTGAGCGGCCAGCGGCCGGTACTGGGTCGCGGTCTCGTCAACCGGCGGGGCGAGCAGCGCGGTCGTGGCCTGGCCCGGCTGCCAGACCGAGACCGGGTTGCTCACCGGGACCGCGGTGAGCAGACCGGCGCCGTCGCGGCGGTAGCCGACCGGCCCGGCGGTTACATAGACGCCCACCCCCTGGCCGTCGCCGGCCAGCGGCGTGAGGACCTGCCGGTAGGCCTGCGCGGCCGACGTCCGCACGGTCAGAACGGTCTGCCCCGTCGCCGCCGTCTCGCCGGTCATGGTCGCCGGGCTCAGGGTGACCGGGCCGGGCGGCGCGGGCAGCCGCTGCACCTGAGTCAGCGCGTACTCGCCGATCCCGCTGCTGGCCGCGGCCAGGACCGGGAATGTGGGCTGGCCGTTCGCGGCCCGGCCGTCGCCCGCGTCCTGGCCGAGGTAGCGGCCCGACGTCAGCGCGCGGTTGAACCCGTCCAGCTTGGCCTCAGCGGCCGGGTCGATCGCCGCGATCAGCATCGGGAACGACCAGTTCACGATCGCGTAGGGCTCGTCCGGTGGGTGCTGGAGCGTAAACGCGCCTGCGTTGCCGTCGATCTTCGACCAGCACCAGTCCTCCGACTGCGCGGCGGCGCTGAACGGGCTGGCGGGCACGCCAGTGGGCTGCGGGCAGACGGTCGCCCGCGAGCCGCCGGGCAGGTCCTCGTAGGTGTCGCCGGAACTGTCGAGCCCGATGCGGTCGGGCGTCAGGTACAGGTACGACGAGGGCTGCGGAACCCGGATCGTCCTGCCTGCGCTCACCCAGGTGGTCGCGTACCGGTAAAGCTGGCGGCCGGGGCGGGCCGCGGCGGCGGCCGGCAGCGGGACCACGATGCCGGCCCGCATCAGCGTGTAACCCACCATGGCGATGGGCGCGGCGACTTGCACGCCCGGAATCCGCTCGATCGTGCGGTACTGGGCCAGGGAGATCCCGCCGTAGATGCCAGACAGGAAGTTCGGCTGGACCGTGCCGGTGCTGGTCTCCAGCTTCGTCCGCGCCCCCCTGGGCCGGACCAGGATGTCGTAGGCGGGCTCGAAGTGCGCGCTCACCGTGCCGACCGTGCGCAGCTGGGACGTCCGCGACGCGGCGGTCAGCACCGTGAACGCGGTGGCAGCCAGCAGCATCCCGGCCAGCAGCGCGACGGTGCGCGCGGCCCGGAACCGCAGCTGCGACCAGGCCAGCCGTCCCAAGCCGCTGCCCTCCCGTGCTTCCGCGCTTCGTGTGCTGCGACTACCCTGACCTAATACCTAGCGACAATGCAAGGACGGAGATAACACCGTTACCTAGCGACAGGGCAAGCGAGACCTGGGAGACTGACGCATGCCTCTGCACCACGCGGTCCTGGCCCTGCTGGCTGACCGGCCCGCCCACGGCTACGAGCTCAAGAGCAGCTTCGAGGATGCCGTCGGCGAGCAGTGGGGCGGGCTGAACATCGGGCACCTGTACCAGATCCTGGATCGCCTGGCCCGCGACGGTCTGATCGAGTCCGAGCGGCAGCCGCAGCCGGTCAAGCCGGACCGGGTGGTGCACCACCTCACCCCGGCCGGCCGCGCCGAACTCGACCGGTGGCTCGGGGAGGCCTCGGTGCGAGCCCGCGGCTACCGCGACGACTTCTTCCTCAAGGTGGTGGCGGCGGTGCAGTCCGGCGACCCGGCGACGCTGGCCGGTGTGCTCAGCCGCCAGCGGGCCCACCTGCTGCGCGAACTGCGCTCGCTGGCTGAGGCGCGGGCGCTCACCGAGGGCTCGCCGGTCACGTCGCTGCTGGTTACCGCGGCCGAACTGCACGCCCGCGCCGACCTGGGCGTGGTCGACGCGGCCGAGGAAAGCCTGGGCACCGAGGCGTTCGCCGCGCTGCAAGTCCGGGCGGAGCCGGATGGCGCCGCCCGGGGCCAGCACGCCGGCTAGCTCGGTTATCCGAGCTAGTTGGGCTAGCCGAGCTGGTTGAAGTAGTGCCCGTCGTCGAGGTCGGCGATCAGGCCACGGTGCACGGGTTCCCAGCCCAGCCACTGGCGGGTCAGCGCGCTGGAGGCGGGGTTGTCCGCGGTGACGAACCCGCCCAGGAAGCCGAAGTGCCCGGCCGCGTCCTCGGGCGCGATGCTGGCCGCCGGGACGCCGAGGTTGCGGGCGATGGCCTCGGCGAACTCGCGGAACGGCACGCCTTCCTCGGCCACGCCGTGCAGCCGCGAGCCGGCTGGAGCGGACTCCAGCGCGAGCCGGAACAGCCGGGCGGCGTCCAGGGTGTGCACGGCGGGCCAGCGGTTGGCACCGTCACCGACGTACCCGGCGACGCCCTTGTCCCGGGCGATCCCGATCAGGCTGGGCGTGAACCCGCGAGTGTCCAGGGTGCTGTGCACGACCGGTGACAGCCGGATCACGCTGGCCCGCACGCCCCGTCCGGCCAGCGCGACCGCCGCGTTCTCCGAGTCGGCCAGCAAGCCGCCCCCGGCCGTGTCCTCCTCCGTGCCCACGCGGCCGGTGATGCCGGCCGCCCACAGCACCAGCGTGCCGACCGGGGTAACGAACGGCTTGCCGGTGCCCTCGAGCGCCGAGCCGGCCGTCTCGATCACGTTCAGGTTGGCCGTAACCACGCCGGCGACATCGCCGGAGTGGACCAGATCCCGCCGGTAGGCCAGGTGGATGACGCCGTCGGCATCGGCCGCCGCCTTGGCGATGACGTCCAGGTCACCGAGGTCGCCGCGGCGGACCTCGGCGCCCGCCGCCTCCAGCTTGGCCGCCGCGGCGTCGGAGCGGGCCAGGGCGACGACCTGGTGCCCGGCGCCCTGCAGTTCGGGGATAACGGCGGAGCCGATGTGGCCGGACCCGCCGGTAACGAATACGCGCATGGGATACCTCCAGGTGGGCAGCTGCTGCCCGTAGTTGCGATTTGGTGGCGTGCCGGTGAGCGGCACGAATGCGGGAGCCGCCGGGCGAGCCGCGTGAGCCGGCTCGCTCCGGAGTCTGCGCCGGCGGCGGTGCCCGGCCCCCGTGGCGGTGACCGGCCCCTGTGGTGACCGGCCTGTCGGTGGTGACCGGCCCCGTGGTGGTGACCGGCCGCGACGCGGGCCGGCCCGTCGGTAGTGACCAGGCCGGCAGCGGCTAGCTCAGATCACGGGAATCTGTGGCGTTGAAAGTGGCCATGGACTACAATCTAGGCACTGACTAGAAAGTTGTCAATGACAAGATTTGCTGCTGGAGATCTGTTGCGATGACCCGCGAGCGCCCGTACCACCACGGGAACCTGCGCGCCGCGCTGCTCGACGCGGCCGAGCGCAGCGTCGAAGAACTCGGGGTGGAGCAGCTCTCCCTGCGCGAGCTGGCCCGGACCGCCGGGGTCAGCCACGCCGCGCCGCGCAGTCACTTCCCCGACCGCCAGGCGCTGCTCGACGCGCTCGCCGAGCGCGGGTTTGAACGGCTCGCCGCCGGCCTGCGGGACGCCTATGCGGGTTCCGGGCCGGAGTTCGAGCCCCGGCTGCGGGCTGTCGCGGCGGCCTACGTCGCCTTCGCTAGCGGGAGTCCGGCGCTGCTGGATCTGATGTATGCCACCAAGCCTGCCAGCGACGCGCCGGGGCCGCAGGCGGCGGCGGCCGGCGCGATGTCCGTGGTCCGCGGCCTGATCGGTGAAGGCGTTGCCGGCGGCGTGCTCGCCGCCCAGGACCCCGACCACTACGCGTTCCTGCTGTTCTCATGGGTCCGGGGCATTGCCGCGCTGGTCACTAGCGGCACCGTCGGCCCCGACGCCGCGGACGGGCTCATCGCCGATGCGGTGGCAACCTTTATCCGCGGCTCCGCCGCCCGCCCGCCGTCGGCCGACCCCCGCGGTTAGGCCCGGCTACGCCGGCGTGGTGCGGGCCAACGCCGTGCCGCCCTCGCCTCACCGGCCTCTGGCCGCGATCAAGCGCGACCTTCCCGCCGCCCGAGCGCGAGCCGGCGCTCGGGCGGCCGCGGAGCAGGGTGGTGGGGCCCGCGCTGTTCCTCTAGCAACAGCGTGGGCACCACGACCACACTGGCGGGGAAGCATGCCCCCCGCGACCACGCTGGCGGGGAAGCGCGCCGCCGCTCAGCCGAGCATCGTGGCCATGTCAGCTGGAGCGCTACGGCGCGGAATGCAGCCTCGCGTCCAGCCACATCTCCATGGCTTGCCTGCCCCGCTGCGCGACGCCGGTGCCGGGCATCATGCTGTCGAAGGCGTGCGGAGCGCCGGCGATGACGTAAAGCTCGGCGGGGACGCCCGCGGCGAGCAGCCGGCGCGCGTATTCGATGTCCTCGTCCAGGAAACCGTCGAGCGTCCCGACCATCACGAACGCGGGCGGCAGCCCGGCCAGGTCGGTGGCCCGGGCGGGCGCCGCGTAGGGCGGGACGTCGTCGCTGCCGTAGGCGGCGCCGAGGTAGCACTGCCAGCCGAACCTGTTCGTGGCCGGGCCGAAAAGCGGCACGTCACGGCGGCTGGACGGCGTGATCTGCCGGTCGTCGATCATCGGGTAGGTGAGGAGCTGGAAGCCGACCGGGACCTCGGCCCGGTCGCGGGCGAGCAGAGCCAAGCCCGCGGCCAGCCCGCCACCGGCGCTGCCTCCCATGACGCCGATCCGGGCCGGGTCGGCGCCGATGTCGTGCCCATGCTCGTGCACCCAGCGCAGGACGGCGTAGCAGTCCTCGAGCGGTCCAGGGAACGGCGTCTCGGGGGCCAGCCGGTAGCCAACCGAGACGCCGACGCAGCCGAACCTGGGGCACCAGGCGTCGAACCGGCCGTCGTCGCCGAGGTGGGTGCCCATGACGTAGCCGCCGCCGTGCATGGACACCAGGCAGGGCAGCGCCGGGCCGGCGTTGCGGGGCCGGTGAACCCGCACAGCGACGTCCGGGGCGCCGGCCGGTCCGGGCACCCGGTAGTCGCGGCGCTCGACCGCATCGGACAAGGCCACCGGTGTCCTGATCGGCTGGGTGCGCATCTGGGCCAGGTTGCTGGCGTGGAGCGAGAACTCGCCGATCGCGGTGAGCCGGTCAAGGACGTCCGGGTCGGCCTGGGCGAGCAGGTCCAGTGGGTGAGTTGCAGTCATGAAAATAACCGTATCATGGTTGCAAGATTCCACTATGTG
>Ga0335074_10011127_pt1 | contig 12579 bp, 11 predicted proteins | sample Lox_Sample_23_FD_206715 | JGI IMG/M metagenome (GOLD analysis project Ga0335074, IMG submission 206715) | Soil microbial communities from Loxahatchee National Wildlife Refuge, Florida, United States - Lox_Sample_2.3 | ecosystem: Environmental > Terrestrial > Soil > Wetlands | place: USA...
GGCCCGCCCATCTCGCTCGCGCGCTGTACCGCGACCGCACCCTCTTCGAGTGGGGTGCGAACCTTCGGATCTTCCCGGTCACGGAACTCCCGTTCCTGCGGGCGCAGATGCGGGTCGCCGACTATCTCGGCCGACGCGCCCGTTTCGAGCGGTCCCATGGCAAGCTGATGAGTCGGATCCTTTCCGAGGTCGAGTCGAACGGTCCGCGAGGGAGTCGGGACTTCGCCGGGGGTACGAGCGTCGTCAGCTACCGGGCCCGTCGGGACACCGGGGTCGCGCTGTTCTACCTATGGTGGCGAGGGGACCTCACGATCGTCGGTCGCGTTCGGGGAGAGCGTCGGTACGACCTCACCGAGCGGGTGGTTCCCGCGCGACTGCTTCGCGAGGCCCCCGAAGACGAGGCCGAAGCCCATCGGACCGCCCGCGGCATGCGCTACTACGGTCTGCCGAACGCGGTCGAACTGTATGCGGTCCAGCGCGGCTCGACGGTACAGTCGGTCCGGGCGGCGGATCGTGCGGGGTGGATCGAGTCGAACGAGCGTCGCGGTCGGATCGCTCCGATCCGGGTGGAAGGGTGGCCCGGGAAGCACTGGGTGGACCCCGGTCTGCTTCCGCTGCTCGAACAGCTCGCTCGGGACGAGTGGCCGGCCGCGTGGGCTCCCACGAGGCGACGCCCACCGCCCGAGGCGACGTTCCTGGCCCCGCTTGAAACCGTGAGCGCCCGGGGCCGGGCGCGACGACTTTTCGAGTTCGAGTACCTGTGGGAGGTCTACAAGCCGGTGGCCAAGCGCCGGTGGGGCTACTACACCCTCCCGATCCTCTACGGGGAGTCCCTTCGAGCGCGCGCCGACCTCAAGTTCGAACGCTCCTCGAGCACCCTGCGGGTACTCGGGTGCTGGCTCGAGTCGGGGACGAGCCCGGACGATGCGGAGTTCGCGTCGGCGGTCGCCCGGGGCCTTGTGCGACTGAAGGGCATGACCGGCGCGCGACGGGTCGACGTCGGTCGGGGGTCGCCCGCCGGATTCCGCGCGGGGGTCCGCCGTTCCCTCTGACGAGCGCAGCGGCGAATTCATCTGGCCGGTACCATTTCGGCAGTGGAGGGCCGTCGTCGATGGCCGAAGATCCGACCTCGGACCGCTACGTTCCCAACATCCCGATCCGGGAAGCGAGCCTGCCCGAGCCGCCGCTCCCGCCGGACCGCTGCCCGAGGTGCCACATGCCGATGGAACCCGGCTCGACCTTCTGCAAGGCCTGCGGATCGCGGCTGCGCCCGGACCCTCCTTCCACGGAGCCGATCCCGGCCGCCTCCTGGACTCCGACCTCGTGCCCTCGATGCGGGCGACCGATGGAAGAGGGGTACCTCGGGGCGCTCACCCCGTTCGGGAAGCTCGCGCTGCTGCCGCTCGCCTACCTACGTTCGCGCGACTCCGCCGACGACGGGGTTCCGGACGGAGGGGACGAGATCGAACAGCCCCCGTCCGTGGCCTGGAGGCTGCGGTGGAGCTCGCTCGCCAAGTGGCAACGGTGCACGGCGTGTCACCTGCTGCATTACCCGGGTCCCCCCGGGGCGGACCGGGAGGCGACTGCGTACCCTTAGTGGGACCTCGGACGCGCCCGACGGCGCGGGGTCACCCGACTCCAAAGAACCGGGCCGCGCCGTGAAGGAGCTCGTGGAAGCTGAGGCCGGCCGACTGGAGGAGGTACGCCCCTACGAGGAGGAGGGCGAGCGCGAGGACCGCGTCCAGCAGGACTCCGCCTCTCCGATTGCGGGTGATCCGCGAAAGTCGCATCGGTTGGCGCCGGAAAGGTATCGATGCGATTGCCCCTACTTGTAGTCGCTGCCTCCGACGCGCGAAGTATAATCGCGACGCGCGGGGAGGCGGTTTAAAGTTCCACACGGGGGGTGGCGGTCGGGCGCCATGGTGGAGCTCGAGCCGGTCCGGGCGTTTCGGCCGAACCCCGCGGTCGCCTCGCCCGACGACCTCGTCTGCCCCGTCTACGACACCCTCTCGGAAGCCGATTTCGCGCGGTTCGCGACGAGACCGTACAACGCGGCGGGGTTCGTGCCGCGGCCGGCGAACGTTCCCCTACCCGAGTTCCTCCGCCGGGCGAGCGAAGCGTTAGGGTCCGCTCTGCGCGCGGGTGCCTACGTCCAGGACCCGTCACCTTCGTTCTATGTCTACGGGATCCGCTACGTGCCTCCCCCGGACATCCTGGAGACCCTAGCGCCGGAAGACCGTCGGCCCGATTACCTCCTCCTGGGGCTCGTCGGGCGTCTCGACATCGCCCATCTCGTCCACGGACAGGTCGCCCTGCACGAGCGAACGTTCCCAGACCGGGTCGCGGAGCGGGTCGCCCTCACGGACGCGACCGGGATGAGCTTCGCCCCGATCCTCGCCGGGTATCACGGCGAAGGGCACCGACTGAACGACCGGCTCGAGTCGATCCTCGGAATGCGGCGAAGCTCGCTCGAGTTCCGCTCCACGGTCCCCCCGGTCTCGGAAGCTCAGCTCGCGGGGACCTCGCATCGACTCTGGCGGGTCGACGACCCCGCGCGGATCGAAGAGCTGCGGGCGGAAGTGCGGTCGCTGCGCCTCCTGATCCTGGACGGTCACCATCGGTTCACGGCCGCGGCCCAGCGACACTACGAGGGCCGACCCTCCGCTCCGCTCGTCATGTTGGTCGATGGGAGCGACCGGGCGCTCCAGCTGCTGCCGTGGCACCGAGTCCTCCCCGCGGCGGTCGCCCCGCCGGAGCAGCTCGTCGAAGAGGTCCGCCGCCAGTTCCCCTCCGTCGGGCCGCTTCGACCCGTTCCCAGTCCGGAGGGGGCGATCGCCGAACTTCAGGGGATGCACCGGGACCGAGTTCGCGGATTCCTGGTGGCGTCGCGGGCCGGGGTGCTCGAGGTCCGGGGACCCCCGAACGACGACGCGGGCGCCGACTTCGACCTGCTTCACCGATTCCTCGATGAGACGCTCCGGATCGACCCGGAGGTACTCCAGTTCGTCCGTTCGCCGAGGCTCGCGCTCGACTCGATCGCGCCGTCCTCCGCCATTGCCCCCGGCGGCACGGCGTTCCTCCTGCCCGGCCTGGATGCGCGGGGAGTCGAACGCCGCGCCTTCGAACGAGGCGAGGTCATGGCGCAGAAGTCGACGATGTTCCTCCCCAAGGTCGCGGAGGGCATGCTCTTCGCCCCCGCGGCGCCCTCTCACGACGACTAGCGACGACGGCCCCCCCGGCCCGACGGACCCACGCCCAGAGGTACCTCTCCGCCCGGCGCTAACGGAGAGCCGGAGGCGGCGACGGCGGTCGCGCGCGGTTTTGTACCGAATGGCGTTGGGTCGGCTCCGATGAGCGGATCGACCGCCCCCCACCCGGTCGGGCCCCCCTCCGCCCGGCTGCTCTCGAGCCGGGCCGCGGCGCTGGGGTCGTTGACCGCGGCTATCGGCGCCGTCCTCGCCCTGCTCGGCGTCCTGTCGGCCGTGCTCCAGCCCGCCGAGCTCTACCGGGACTCCTTCACCGGGTACGACCCCCCGTTCGACATCGTCGCGGGTCTCCTCCTCGTGGCGATCAGCTTCCGCATTCGAGAACGGAGCCCGGTCGCTTGGCTGTTCTCGCTGCTCGCGCCGGCTCTGACGATCGCGATCGCGGTCGGCAGTCCCAACGTCTTCTCCCTCATTGCCGCCGTAGCCGCCACGGTCCTCGTCGCGGCGCTCTACCCCTACCGACAGGGCTTCTTCCGGGGCTCCGCGACGGGGCCCGAGGCGACCCAGCTGCTGGTGGTGGTCTCGGCGCTGATCACCATCCTGTACGGCATGGTCGGTTCCCGATGGCTGTGGAACCAGTTCTCCCCCCCGCTGAACAACCACAGCTGGGTCGAGTCCCTCTACTTCACGCTCGCGACGATCTCCACGAACGGCACGATCTACCAGCCGACGCAGACCGACGCGTTCTGGTTCGTGATCCTACTGATCCTCTTCGGCGTGGGAACGTTCTTAACCGCCGTCGTCGTCCTCTTCCTTCCGTTCCTCGAACGCCGGCTGGAACGGATCGCGGAACGGCTCGAACGGGCACAGATGGAAGACCTCTCCGACCACGTCATCATCTGCGGCAGCTCCCCGGAAGGGCGCGCGACCGCCGACGCGCTGCGTGGCCAGGCCGTTCGTGCGGTCTTCCTAACGACCGAAGCCGACGCCGTCGAACGGCTGAAGAACGACGGCTATCGGGTCCACCACGGGGACCCTGCCTCCGAGGACGACTTGAAGTCGGTCGGGATCAACCGCGCCCGGGCCCTCATCGCCGCGGGGGATTCGGACGGCGAGAACCTGCTGACGGTCATCACCGCGCGCGGGCTCCAACCGCGACTGCGGATCGTCGCGGTCGGCAGCGCGCCGGCGACCCTTGCGAAGCTGCGGAAGGCGGGCGCGGACGAGGCGATCAGCCTCGTGACCGTGGCCGCCCAGCTCGTGAGCCACGCCGCGCTCGAGTCCCACTCGAGCGGCGACCCGCACGCTGCGACGGTAGGTCACTGACGGGTCGTCCCGGGACGTTGACCCGAGGGGCCATGGACCGGCCGACGGTACGATAGAACGACCGAAAGGGTTGGTCCGAGGGAAGCTCGGTCCCTACGGGCAGGTGCCGACCGCGGAGCACTGCTGCGAGAGCTCCGAGACGCTGTTGAGCGTGATCGTTCCCGAGGCGGGAGATCCCAGGTCGTAGAAGACCGTGAACGTCAGCGCCGCGCCCGGGGTCGTCGCCTGGGTCTCGACGAAGACGATCGTGGTCGTCACGGCGGGGACCGCTCCGGTCGAGACCGTGAAGGCGATCTCGAGCTCGATCGACGCGGTCGCCCCGGCCGACTCCGTGAACTTCCAGTACTGGCCGATGTCGTTCGCGGTCGCGGCGTTGACCGAGTACGACGTCGCGGCGCCCGCGAGGACCGTCGGGGTCGCCGACGTGGCGGACAGGGTCGCGGGTACCGGGGTCTGGATGACCGCCACGCCCGCGCTCGCCTCGGTCCACCACGGGATCGAGTTGGTGGCGTGGTAGACGCCCCCGCCGTTGATCGCCGGCCCTTGCGTGACCGTGAACGACGCGGCGATGCCGAAACCGGCGATCACCGCGAGGAGCGTGAACGCGGTTGCGACGTAGACCGTTCTCCGTGGGAAGCGCTTGCTCGAGTTGCTGGGAACCATTGGCGGACGACCTCCCGAGAAACTGGCGGGGTGGGGTAGTTAAATCCTCCGCGACCGGACGCCGGGGATGGGTCCGAGAGAAATTCGGGGAAGTATCTTATAGAAGAGCCATACGCGTCTATGCGCATCGGCTACACTCTCTCACGCGCACCGGCGAGTCGGGTCCACGACTCCGCGGCTACGGGCAGTCCCCGACCGCGGTACACGCCTGGACGGTCCCGGTCATCGTCTCGATCTCGAGAGACTCGGGCGCGAAAGTGCCCGCGTCCCAGTAGAAGGTAAAGGTGAGTGCAGCCCCCGGAGCCCGGGTCGCCGTCTCGAGGTACACGGTGATCGTCGTCGCCGCGCTCGAAAGTCCGTCGACGAAGGTGATCGCGAGCTCCGTGCGGTCGGGGGCGGCGGTGCTCTCTTCGAACACCCAGGCGACGGCGGTCTGACCCGCGACCGCGGCGTTGATCACGTAGCTCGCCGCTACGCGCCCGATGTGGGTCGGGGCCCCGACCGTCGTCGACACCGCCGGAGGAACCGCCGGCGGGATCGTGGTCAGCTCGGTCGCATGCCATCCCCAGTAGGCGAGGGGATGCTCCGTGACGTACGCTCCGGCGCCGGTTTCGGTCGCCCCGCTCGTCACCTGGGAACCGACCGCGGAGACGATCCCGATGGCGAGTGCGCCGACGGCAATGACCGCGAGGAGCGTCCCGAGGCCGGTCCCGCTCCTCGTCCGGACCTCCGCGCTCACGGGCAGCTCCCCACGGCCGAACAGGCCTGGCTGATCTCGGACTCGGTGACGAGCTCGATCGCCGCGGCGGACCCGCTGTCCCAGTACAGCTCGAAGGTAAGGTCGGCCCCGGGCGCGGCCGCTTGGCTTTCGAGGTAGACGGTCCCGGATGCGGTATGGGCCACCGCCCCCAGCGTGTACTGCACAGTGTACTCGACCTCGATCTCGAGATTCAGGCCGATCCCCGTCGACTCGACAAACACCCACTCCGCAGCGGGGTCGCCCGCGGTGGCCGCGTCGACCCGGTAGGGCGTCGAGGTCGCCGGAAGGCGGGTCGGGGCGCCGACGGTCGTGCTCAACGCCGCGGGAACCCGTGCCGGGGTCGTCGTGGAGACGACGGCGGTCTGTTGCCAGTGACTCAGGAACGCCGACCCGTTCTGGACGCCGCCGGCCGCCCCCGAGTTCGACTGAATGACGTACGCGGCCGTCGCGATCCCCACTACGGCAACGATCGCGAGCGCCGCGAGCACGAGCCAACCCGCCCCGCGCGGGAGGACCGGGCGATGCTCGACGGTCATGCGGACCTCCCGAGGGAGGCGACAGAACAAGCGCCGCTCATGGGTCAGGGGGGCCGGCGCACCGGACCTCGGATAGACTTGCGAGGAGGAGGGTCTTTAACCCGATGGTCGCGCCCGGAGCGCTGTTCGGGGCTTGGAACGGGTTCGGAGCGGGTGGGCGTCGGACGGGGGCCCGAGAACCCGTACGGTGGCCCCCGGCGGTCGAGCCCGCGGTCAACCTCCCGATACCCGATACTAATAATGGTGCTCCGATTCGGGGCCCGACCATGGCAAGCAGCAGTCCTACCGGAGCGGGCCCGGCTCGGGCGGCCGCCGCGACCAAGGCGCCCCTAGACGTCGCCCCTCCACGGATCCTCGGACGGGTCGACGCACTCGTCCGCGCCGGTCGCGACGCGGACGCGATCGTCCTCGCCTATCAGAGCGCGGAGGCGGACGTCCTACGCGCCTTCGGCCTGAAGCTCCCCAAGCAATGGACCCACCGGGAGCTTCTGGAACGGCACCTGCGTTCGGACATGGGCTACCTGACCGCGCTATTGCCTCGGCTCTACGCGCTGTTCGAACCGGTTCGATACGGGCGACCCCAGGCGGTATCGAGCGCGGGACTGATGGACCTCCTCCGTAAGATCTACGAGGAGCCGGCGCTGCGACGACTCTCCTGGACGATCGGCGCGGACTCGACCCTCACCTCCCGCGCGGCGCCGGCTCGCGGGGCGCCCGCCCGCCCGGGCGGAGCGGGGAGCTCTCCCTAGCGGAGTTCGAGGGCGATCGATGGACATCGAAAGCGCGCTCCGAGCGATCTTCACCGACCCCACCTACGGGATCCCGCTGGCGGCCGCGATCGCTCTCACGGTCCTGGTCGGTCTCTGGAGCTACCGCCGGACCACTCCACTGCCGGCGCTCGCACTGACCGCACCCCCCGAGTCTTGGCGGCTTCAGCTCGACGCGCTCGTCTACGCTAACCTTCGGCAGGGGCGTTACTCGGCGGCAGTGGACGCCCTCAAGCGATGCCTCGCGGTGGCGGTCCGCGACCGGTTCCGGGTCCAGCTCAGCGACGCGGGCGCGATGGACGAGCCGGAGGTGAACCGGTTCTTCCCGCCGCCGACGACGCTGGGGAGTCTGGTGAAGGAGATCGACCGGGCGTACGCCGCGGCCGCATGGGCGGAGCAGAAGAGCTGGCTCGCCCGACAGTGGCCGTGGCTGGCCCGCCGCCAGCAGCGCCGCGCCGCTCGCAACTTCGCACGCCTGAGCACGCGGGTCGTGCACATTCTCGGGGTCCTGGAGACGGAATGAGCGAGAACGAGCCTGCCCCGGCGCCGGGGCCGAACGCGCCGGACGGTCCGGTCGAGATGCTCCGACGTGTCAACGAGTCGATCGGCCGTCAGATCGTCGGATACCAGGAGGTCGTTCGGGCCCTCTCCATCGCGCTGGTCGCGGAAGGGCACATTCTGCTCGAGGGCGTTCCCGGCCTGGCGAAGACCCAACTCGTGCGAACGTTCGCGCAGACCCTGCAGCTGAGCTTCCGGCGGGTCCAGTTCACTCCCGACATGCTGCCGTCGGACATCCTCGGCACGACGATCCTGCGGGCGAAGGACCAGCAGTTCGAGTTCCGTCCCGGTCCGATCTTCGCCAACGTGATCCTCGCTGACGAGATCAATCGGGCGCCCCCGAAAGTCCAGTCAGCGCTCCTCGAGGCGATGCAAGAGCGTCAGGTCACCCTCGACGGCGTCAGTCACCCGCTCCCGGTGCCGTTCATCGTGATCGCGACGCAGAACCCGCTGGAGCACGAAGGGACGTACCCGCTCCCGGAAGCCGAGCTCGACCGCTTCCTCTTCCGGTGGATCCTCGATTACCCCTCGGCGGAGAACGAGCTCGAGATCCTCCGCAGCCGGGCCGACGTCGCCGCGGCGGAGGCGCCCGGCCCCGTGCTCACCCCAGCCGATATCGAGCGGCTGCGGACGCTGCACCGGGCCGTCTTTGTGCACGAGGACCTCTACCGGTACCTCGCGGCGGTCGTTCGCCAGACCCGTGCCGACAAGGGGCTCCTCCTGGGGGCGTCGCCGCGGGCCGCGGTCCAATTCCTGATGGCCATCAAGGCCGCCGCGCTGCTCGATGGTCGGTCGTACGTCATCCCGGACGACGTGCGCCGCCTCGCCTTCGCCGTGTTCAACCACCGCGTGATCGTGCGTCCCGAGGTGATCAGCCGGACGTCGACCGCCGGAGGGATCACGGGGGCGGTCGCGCCGGTCATCACCCTCCTCGGCCAGGAACTCGACGCGATCGACGTGCCGCGCTGAACGGCCGATGGCGGTGACCCGACGCATGCCCCTCTCCCGACTCACGTTCACGCCCCGCGGAGCCGGGGCGCTCGTCGGTGCCCTGGCCGTCCTCGTGGTCGCGTTCTACTCCACGAACGTCCTCGTCTTCCTGGTCGCCGCCTTCCTGGTCGCCGTCGTCCTCGGCTCGCTCCTCTCGTTCGTCTTCGCGACCCGCGGCTTCGGGCCGGATGCGTTCGAGGTCGCTCGCGTCGAGTGCAGCTCGCTGGTCAAGGTCTCGGGTGCGGGTCTCGTCTCGGTGCGGCTCACCTCCCGACTCCCGACCGGTTTCTACGCCGAGGTCTACGACCCGCATTCCGAGCGGTTGAAGGTCATCGAAGGCAGCGAGCACCTCGTCAGCTGGTGGCCGTCGCACGCGACGCTCTCCGTCGCGTACGTCGTCTCCCCCGACCTTCGCGGGCTGCTCGACGTCGGCCCGACCGTGGTGCTCGCCCACGACACGCTCGGGCTCGCCTACAAGCGGGTGACGCTCGACGACCCCTGGGCCATCGAAGCGCTCGTCCAGCCTCCGTCGATCGAGGTCGGGCACCCCGTACGCCTCCCGAGCATCGTGGTCGGGCAGACGTCCCTCTCGGCGCGGGGAGCGGGCTCGGACTTCCGCGGGCTCCGGGAGTACCAGCCGACGGACGAGCTCCGCCACATCGCCTGGACCCGTTCCGGCCAAGGCACCCTGTTCGTCCGGGAGTACGAGCGGGAGAGCCAGCAGGACCTGATCGCGCTGGTCGACGTCGGCCGGGAGATGGCGATGGGCAGCGGTTACGAGAACGCCCTCGAGTCGTCCGTCGAGGCCGCCGCCCGCGCGCTCCGGGCGGCCTTCGATGAGGGCGGTCGCGGGGGGCTACTCCTGTTCGCCGACGGAGTCACGAAGTTCGTGGCTCCGGGGCGGGGCTCCGGCCACGAGTTCGAGGTGTTCCGGGCCCTGACCGGCGCGCTGGTCGCGCCCCGCACGTCGTCGCTCTCGGGAGCGCTCCGGTTCCTTCTCCCGCAGCTGTCCCGTCCGACGACCCTTCTCGTCTTCTCCCTTCCCGGGGACGACCCCGCGAAGCTGGCGGAGGCGGCGTCCGGGCTCCGCGCCGGCGGTCATCGCATGTACGCGCTCGTCCCGGACGTGGAGGGGATGTATCCGGAGCTCCCTTCGCCGACCCAGCAGGAGGCGTTCCAGGCGATCCTCCAGCCCGCGAACCGTCGGACGAAGGCGGTCGCGAACGCGCTCGCCCGGACCGGGGCTACTGTGGGTCAGTTCGGTCGCGCCGGAGCGGTCGAAGCGCTGGTCCGACTCTACGCGCGCGACCGTCGAGGTCCGGGGTGGGCATGATCGAGCGCCCCGTCGGGTTCGTCGCCCTTTCGGTGCCGTTCGTGGCCGTCCTGGTCGAACTCCTTCCGAAATTCCCCGGTGGGCAGATCGCGATCGCCGCCTCGGCCGCGGTCTGCTTCGCGATCGCGGCCGCTTCGCTGGAGCTCTCTCCGTCGATCCTCCTCACGGGCGGACTGCCGTTCCTCGCGCTGGTCGGGTTCGGAGCGCTCGCCGGGTCGAACCCGACGCTGATCGGACCGTGGGGCTCGGAGATCCTCGTCGGGGCCCTCTTCGGAGTACCGTGGATCCTGGCCGGTTACATTGCCCGGACCGAGGAGCCGCTCGGGCTGCGCGCGGTCGCGTTCGCGGTGGCCGTGACCTGGGGGCTGCTGCTGCTCGCGGACGTCCCCGCCGGCGCGCTCGGGGTCACCGGGGCGAGCGAACACTTCCTCTCCCACTTCTTCGCGCTCGCGGGACAGCAGTTCTCCGTGTTCGGGGGACTCCTTCCGGGTTCGGCCGCACCGGCGCTGCCCCTCAACTCGATGTTCGATGCGGCGTACTCCGCGCTGACCGCGGTCGCGGTCGGGGGACTCCTCCTCGTCAGCGTTCGTCCCCAGACCGGCACCGGCACCCCGCTCCCGGTCGCCGTTCGCGCGTTCCGCGAAGGCGCCACCGAGGAGCGCAATCTCTCCGCTCTCTACGGTTTCAGCCCGAGCCAGCTCGAGGTGTTCCGGGAGCGGTCGGTGGGGGAGTCGCCCCTCCTCACCTGGCCGCCCGGGCTCGAGCCGATCTTCTTCGGGGCGGCGGCGGCCGGCGCGTTCCTGGTCGCGGCCTATCTCCTGCCGACGTGGGCGGTACTCGGGCTGACGACGGCGATGGCCATCGGGATCGTCCTGCTGGTCCGGTTCACCGAGTCGCCGATCGCGCTCGCAGTCGCGAGACCCCCGAAGGCGGTCCCCCCAAGGATCGCCTCCGTCCCGCCGGAGTCGGCGGGCGCCCCGGAACGCTCCACGACCGCAGGGACCCCGGTGCCCCCGGAACCCGGCCCCGCTCCGACGACGGGTTCGTGAGCGCTGCGACCGATCAGCGACGCGGCGCCGACTCCATCCCTCCGCGGTTCGCCCGCGCCGTTTCGCGAAGTTCGCGGTCGCGCGAGGCCGGATTCCGCAGCATGGTGAGATAGACGAGCGCGCCGACGAGGCAGGCGATGGGGAGCAGGACGAGCGACCAGACGGCGCTCGGCGTCACCGGGAAGATGTTGAGCCCGGTATACTTCGGCGGCGGGATCGGGACGAGATAGATCGTGAACTGGTGCGAGGGGCTGCCGAAGACGACCGAGAACGTCCCGTTCTCGGGCAGGTAGCCGGTCGCCACGACCGACCAGTAGGTCGTGCCCTGCGGGATCCCCGAGAAGTTCGCCCAGCCGGTCGATAGGGAGGCGCCGACCTTGGGCGGGAACGGGAGACCGTCACTCAGGTTGACGCCCGAGAAACTGAGGGCGAACTGGGCGTTCGGCACGGGCGGGTTTCCGGGCGCCGCGCTCAGGACCAGGACCTGGATGTTCGAGAACCCGATCAGCTGCAGGTAGATCGTCCGGCCGATCGCGCTGCCCGGCGGCGCGTCGATCACCGGAACGGAGTCGTTGGGCAGAAATCCCGGCGCCGAGACCTGCACCGAGTAGTTGCCGGCCGGAGGGGAGAACATCACGGTGCCCTCGACGTCGGTCACGAAGCTCTCCTGGTAGGGTCCGGTCGGGAGCGCCGTCGTGTTGCGCACCGCGACGGTGGCGTTCCGGACCTGGAAGCCGGGTCCGTTCCCCCGTTGCCCGAGGATCTCGATCGTCAGGGTCGGATACGGACGCGCGTTCAGGGTCAGGTTCACCTCCGCCGAGCCGGTGAACGTCACGTTGACGAGGGTGGTGGAGTTGATGTACGCGTAGATCGACGCTTCGACCTTGAGCACGCCCACGGACGTCAGCGTCGCGTTGAGGTAACCGGTGGAGCCGGTGTATCCGAGGAACTGCCCGGCGACGAGGATCGCCGCTCCGTCGAGCGGGGTCACGTTCGCGCCGGGCGTGAGGCCCAGCGCCCGGACGCTGAGGGCAAAGAGCGGAGAGATGTTCAGGTCGACGATCGTGACCATGCCGGCCGGAAGATCCACGGTCTCGCTGACGGCGTGATAGCCGGTGTGCGTGGCGCCGACCAAGTACGTGGCCGCGGGAATGTCCGAGATCAGGCAGTTCCCGTTCGTGCCGGTGAAATACGGTCCTCCGGGGAGGGGACGCGAATCGTACGAGAGGGTGATCTTGGCCCCGGAGACCGGCAGACCGTTCGGGTCGACCACGTTGATGCTCGCGGTCGCTGGCGGGAGGGGGGTCAGCGGGAGCGAGATCGACACGTTGGCCCCGGGCGGGAGCCAGAACAGATCGGAGCCGTCCGCGTAGCCGGCCTGGCTCGCGCTC
>Ga0335074_10011128_pt1 | contig 12579 bp, 11 predicted proteins | sample Lox_Sample_23_FD_206715 | JGI IMG/M metagenome (GOLD analysis project Ga0335074, IMG submission 206715) | Soil microbial communities from Loxahatchee National Wildlife Refuge, Florida, United States - Lox_Sample_2.3 | ecosystem: Environmental > Terrestrial > Soil > Wetlands | place: USA...
CTGCTCGGCCCGTCGGGCTGCGGCAAGACCACGGCGCTGCGCATCGTGGCCGGCTTCGAGATCGCCGACAGCGGGTCCGTGCTGGTCGACCGCAAGGACATCTCGTCGGTCCCGGCTGCCAAGCGGGACATGGGCATGGTCTTCCAGAGCTACAGCCTGTTCCCGAACATGAGCGCGCTGGACAACGTGGCGTTCGGGCTCCGGATGCGCAAGGTCAGCGCGGGCGACCGGCGCAAGCGCGCCGCCGACCTGCTGGACATGGTGGGCCTGGCCCCGCAGGCCCGGCAGTACCCGCACCAGCTGTCCGGCGGGCAGCAGCAGCGGGTCGCCCTGGCCCGGGCGCTGGCCATCGAGCCGCGGGTGCTGCTGCTGGACGAGCCGCTGTCCGCGCTGGACGCCAAGGTCCGCCTGCAGCTCCGGGAGCAGATCCGCACCCTGCAGCAGCGGCTGGGCACGACCACGCTGTTCGTCACCCATGACCAGGAGGAGGCGCTGTCGATGGCCGACCGGGTCGGGGTCATGCGGCAGGGCACGCTCGAGCAGATCGCCGCGCCGGACGAGCTGTACGACCACCCGGCGACGGCGTTCGTGGCCGAGTTCGTCGGCGTCATGAACCGGGTCCCGGGAGAACTGCACGCCGGCGGGACGGTGACCGCGCTCGGTAACACCGCGCCGGTCAGGAACCAGGACACGGACGTGAGCCCGGGCCCGGTGGACGTGCTGGTCCGCCCGGAAGGCCTGGCCATGCAGGTGATCGAGAACGGCAACGGGATCGTGACCACCAGGACGTTCCTCGGCTCGGTGACCCGGGTGGGCGTCCTGCTCTCCGGTGACGTTACCGTGCAGATCGACAAGCCGAGCTCGGAGGCCGCCGCGCTGGCCCCGGGTACCTCGGTCTCGGTGAGCCTGCCGCCGGACCCGGTGCTCATAGCACCCAGGCCGTAGCGGCTCTTACTCGCCGGGCAGGCGCTTGAGCGGGAAGGGCGGGATCACGCGCAGTTCGGTATTCCTGTCGCTGGCCGTCCCGGCCATGGCCGACACGGCCCAGGGGACGTTAGCCGCAAGTTCACGGTGCAGCGCGGCGAGGTCGTCGGTGGTGTCGAGCGACCTGGGCCCGAGCGGCGTGTCGTGGTCGACCATGGTGGTCACGATGGACAGGTACTCGCCGTGGTCGACCAGCTCGACCACGCGCGTCTGGCACGGCCAGTCCGCTATCGCGCAGGTGGTGACCTCCCAGAACCCGCGAGCCGGGTCAGCCGGGTCACGGTGCGGGCGGATCGCGTTGGTGTGCGTGTGACCGTTCAGCCACAGGACCACGTTCGGGAACCGGAGCAGCAGGGCCAGGAGGTCAGCGGCGCCCAGGGCCGGCTCGCCGCCCGGCCCGGCGTGGATGCCGCGGCTGTTGTCCAGCGTGCCGCTGCCGTGATGGGAGAACACAATCACGAGCCGGTCGTCGCGGCCGGTCTGGATCTCGTTCCCGTCCGCGCCGCGGTACGCCGAGTGCACCTCGCCGAGCCTGGCTTCCAGCCAGCGGGCCTGGTCCCGGTCGAGGCAGCCGGCCGCCCCGCCGGCCAGGCAGTTGGTGTCCAGCGCGATGAACCGCGCGACGGGCGTGTCGTGAACGTAGTACGCGGTACCGTCCAGCCGGTTGCGTTCGCTGAACCCGTGACCGAACGGCCGTGAGCCTGCTCGCAGGTGAGCGTCGACGAAGTCGCGCCTGGTGATCGGCTTGCGGAAGGCATCGGCCGTGACCGCGCGCGACGGGCCGGCCATGAACGCCTCGGGGCGGGTGGTGAACAGCTCGAGCGCCTGGTCATGGTCGAAGCCGGGCGGCAGCGCGGTCGGCTTCTTGGCGCCGGTCAGCGCCGCGGCCAGGCCCGGGGTCTGGACGCCGACGCCCTGGTTGAGCGCCTCGTGATTGCCGAAGCACGACAGCCAGGGCAGGCCCAGGCCGGCGGCGGTGAACTCGCGCAGCGCCCGCTGCAGCAGGCCGGGGTGATGCGGGAAGCCGAACTCGAGCCGGAAGAGGTCCGGTCCGTCAGGGCCGTCTCCGTCGGGTCGCCAGAAGACCTCACCCGGCCAGTCGAGCGATTGCACGCCCTCGTAGCCCGGGCCGCCGGAGTCCGGCGATACCACTCCGCCTTCGAACAGGGCGAGGAAGGCCTGCAGCTCGTTCCACTGCGCGTTGTCGATCGCGTCCCCGGTGGTCACGGCGAGCTGCGGGGGCAGCCCTGTCGCCGGGCCGCGCGCCGCGCCGACGGTGCGGATGGTGGCGTCGACGGCGTGCGCCGTGAGCCCCTCCTGGGGGCGCTGCACGGGCAGGATCTCGGCGTACCTGGGATCGGCGAAGCGGGCGTTGAGGAACTCGAACCGCGCGGGTGACTGGACGTCGGCCAGCTGCAGGTCGGTGATGTGCACCAGGCAGGCCAGCGGCCGGCCGGAATCGGACGCATCGGACGCGCCGGACACGCCGAAGTCGTCGCGGACAACATGGGGCTCGCCTGCGCCGATCTCGATGGCCCGGTAGGCCGCTGACCTACCGTTACGGAGCACTGCACCGCGCTCGAGCCGACGCTGCGTGGTCAGCGGCGGACGCCGACCGGTCGCGGAGTGGTCGTGGCTCAAGCTTCTTCCCCGGCCTCCGAGATGGCCGGATCTGAGCTGGCCGAGACCAGTACCGGGTCGGGGCGGATCGTGAGCGCGACCCGGCTGCTGGCGGGCAGCGCACTGGCGTCCGCGGTCGAGAGCTGAGCCAGGACGGTGGCGTCGCCGAGGTCGACGGTTACCCGGCTCGTGGCCCCGAGGAAGGTCACGGCGATCACGGTTCCGACCAGCGGACCGGAATCCGGTGCGTCGTGGGAGGCCATCGTCACCGCTTCCGGCCGTACCAGGGCCACCACCGGGCCGTCGGGCGTCGCGCTGTCCACCAGGGGCAGGGTGCACCCGCGGACGACCACGCTGCCAGCCCGGACCTCGCCGGCCAGCCGGTTGCTGAGGCCGACGAACTCGGCCACGAACGACGTCGCCGGGCGCGAGTAGACCTCGGTCGGCGGCGCGAGCTGCTCCAGGTGACCTTCTCGCATGACGCCGACCCGGTCCGCGATGGCCAGGGCCTCCTCCTGATCGTGAGTGACGAACAGCGTCGTGATACCCACCTCGAGCTGGATCCGGCGGATCTCGTCCCGCAGCTGAGCCCGGACCTTGGCGTCCAGCGCCGACAGGGGCTCGTCCAGCAGCAGCACCTGCGGCTCGATGGCCAGCGCCCGGGCCAGGGCGACCCGCTGCTGCTGGCCGCCGGAAAGCTGGTGCGGATACCGGCTGGCCTGCTCGGCGAGCCCGACCAGCTCGAGCATTTTCATCGCGCGCTGATCACGCTCGGCCGCGCCGACCCGGCGCAGCCGCAGCCCGAACGCCACGTTCTGCCGGACCGTCATGTGCGGGAACAGCGAATAGGCCTGGAACACCATGCCCATGTCGCGCTTGTTGGCCGGCACGCGGGTGATGTCCCGGCCGCCGACCACGACCCGGCCGGCGTCAGCGTCCTCCAGCCCGGCGAGCAGGCGCAGCGTGGTGGTCTTGCCGCAGCCCGACGGCCCGAGCAGCGCGACGAGCTGGCCCGGCTCCAGGGTCAGGTCCAGCCGGTCGAGCGCGACCACCGGGCCGTAGTGACGGCTCAGTCCCTCCAGCCGCACCTCGACGGCGCCCCGCGTCGCCCGGTCCGGCGTTCTGGTCACTGGCGAAGAAGTCACGGCAGCACCCTCATCCGCGGCCGCGGCGCGCGCGGCCGACGTAGGAAAGGATCATCAACAGCACGAAAGCGAACAGCAGCGCAGCGAACGAGGTGGAAAACAGCACCCCGGCGTTCGGCGTATTCCGGCTGATGGAGTAGAGCTCTACCTGCAGGTTCGTGTACAGGAGCAGGTAGGCGATGGTGAACTCGCCGAGGACCAGCGACCAGGTCAGCAGCACGGCGTTCAAGATGCCCTGCCGCATGTTCGGCGCGATCACCCGGACGATAACGGTGAACCAGCTCGCCCCGAGACTGCGCGCCGCCTCGGACAGGGTCTTCACGTCGATCCCGCTCAGCCCGGCGGCCAGCGCCCGATAGGCGTACGGCAGGGCCAGGATGACGTAGACCCAGAACAGCATCAGCGCGGACAGGCTAAAACGCTGGATCCTGACGTAGATCTCACCCAAGCCGACCACCAGCACGATCGAAGGGATGGTGAGCGGCAGCAGGCAGAGAATCTCGATGGTGCGCGCCAGCCACCGCACCCGAAGCTGGACCCAGACCATGGTGGGGACCAGCAGCACCAGCATGACCGCGCACGTGATGACGGCCAGTTCCAGGGTGATCTCGATCGAGCTCAGCAGAGGAGGGATGCCCGAACCCTGGTAGGAGGCAATCTGCCGCCACGCCGACAGCGACCACGTGCCGAGCTTGGCCCCCTCCAGCGAGAACCGGAGCATGGCCAGCAGGGGCAGCAGGAAGAACGCGCCGAACACGGTGAAGACCACGTAGCGGAACGCGTTCAGCCGCCTGCGGCGGCCCGCCTGCATCCCGCGCGGGCGCTGGGCCGGGCCGACGATGGGCGTCTCGCCGACCGAAGTTATCGCAGCCATCGCGCCGCCCTCCGCTGCAGCAATGCGTATATCGTCATGACGACGGCCACCATGATCACTAGGCCTAGGGCGAGCAGGCTGGCCACGTTGACGCTGCTCAGCCCGACCTCGCTGGACATGGCGGTGCTGATCTGCTGCGGCACGATGTAGGCGATCTGGTTCTCCCAGGCCTGGATCGTCGCGAAGGCCGACAGCGCGTTCGCGAACAGCAGCAGCGCGGCACCGAGAAAGGCCGGCGCCAGCAGCGGCCCGCCCACGTACCTCCAGTACTGCCAAGAAGACGAGCCGAGGTTTTCCGATGCCTCACGCCACTGGACCTTCAGCCCGTCGATCGCGGGCAGGAAGACCAGCACCATCAGCGGGATCTGGAAATAGGTGTAAATCAGGCCGATGCCCCACGGGAAGTCGAAGTACCAGCTGGCGTGGAACAGCAGGCCGACGGGTCCGATGGTCACGAGAAAGGCGAAGGCCAGCGTCACCCCGCCGAACTGGGCCAGCACGCCCGAGACGGCTATATAGAGCCTGCGGATCAGCCCGTCCGGGTCACCCGAGGCCACCGCGTAGGCCAGGATCGCGCCGAACACGGCCCCGGCCGCCGACGAGAGCAGGCACAGCTTGAATGACCCGACGAAGTAACCGCGCACGAGCGGATTGCCGAGCTCGCTGATGTTGGAGAACGCCCACGCGCCGTTCGGATTCTTCAGCGCGTCGACCACGACGATCCCGGTCGGCCACAGCAGGAAGACCGCCACATAGGCGAGGAACGGGACGGTGCCGACCCAGGCGGGAGCAGGCGGCCGGCGCCCAGCCCACGAGGGCCGGGCGCCGGTCTTGGTTGTCGCAGCGACAGCCACGCCTCCTCGCTAGCCGATGGCCTTCGCCCAGTTCGCCGCGAGGTAAGTGGCGGCCTCGGTCGACTGGGCCTGGGTGAGGAAAACCGGCGTACCCGTGACGTTCGGCAGCTTGGAGGCGGCCGACGTATCGATGGTGCTGTTGGAGCTCATGGCCTGCTGCTCTACCGGCCGGGCACCGCCCTGCAGCCACAGGTTCTGTCCGCCATCAGTGGCCTGGGAGTAGAGGAATTCCTCCCACAGCCGGGCCGCGGCCGGGTGCGGCGCGTTCTTGTTAATCGCCTGTGCGTAGTACCCGCCCAAGGCAACGCCCGATGGCACGAACACCTTCCAGCCGGTCACCCCCACGTAGCTCGAGAGGTTGAGGTAATCCCAGTTGAACACGACCGGGGTCGAGCCTGCCTTGATCGTGGCACCAGTGGCCGATATGGGGTTGAAGTTCCCGGCCTCCTTGAGCTGGTGGAAGAAGTTCACGCCCTTGGAGATGTCGCTGGGCGTCCCGCCCTCGGCCAGGTTGGCCAGCATGACGCCGTTCAGCGCGGCGTTCGCGGACGTCGGGTTACCGTTCAGCGCCACCGCGCCCTTGAACTTGGGGGTGAGCAGCTGGCTCAGCGAGGTGATGGTCCCGAACTTGGCCTCATAGCCAATGGCCATGTAGCCGCCGTAGTCCTCGTACCACCGGCCGCTCGGATCCTTCTGCGCGGCCGGGATGGAGGACCAGGTGCTGACCTCGTACGGCGCGAACAGGCTGGTGTTGGCCAAGGCGACGGCCAGGCCGATGTCCAGCACGTCGGGTGCCTTGGGGCTGCCGTTCTCCTGCTTCACCGCGTCCACTTCCTGCTGGCTGGTGCCGTCGGGGAGCGCGGAGTTGACGGTGATCCCGTACTTCTTCTCGAAGGTGTTAATGATCGTGCCGTAGTTGGCCCACGTCGGCGGCAGGGCGATGACGTTGAGCGTGCCCTCCTTCTTGGCCGCCGCGACCAGCGCGCTCATGCCGCCGCCGGCCGAAACGGACGTCTCGTTGGCCCAGTTGACGCTGGAGCCTGACGATGAGCCCGATGATGACGAACTCGACGAGCAGCCGGTTGCCAGCAGCACTACGGCCGCGACCCCGGCGAACGCGAATCTATAGGGCGATCTCACCAATGCCTCCTGAAAAACTTCCCCATCCCGAAGCGGATCGCGACGGCCCGGAACATCCCGGGCGGCGGCGCCGAGGAGGCCTGTCGACCCCCCTCGCCCCCAGCTGAGAATTGCAGATAAACGCAGCTAAAACGTTTAGCATGCGCCATGCAAACACAGGGCTGAACAGGGTGTCAAGGACCGTTATCGACTTGCCGCACGCAGGGACGCGGGTACGCCGTCCACGACGACCTGCGCGGCCTGGACAAGAGCGTGCGGAGCCTGAAGGGAGAGCCGTTCGATGAGTTCCACCGGGGCGACGTAGTCCCCGGGCGGATTGCCGTCGAGCAGCCTGGCCATGAGCGCGCGGCCCATGTCCCGGCCATCCAGCCGGATGGTCGCCAGCGGCGGGTCAAGCAGCTCGGAGGTGGGCAGGTCGTCGTGCCCGATGACCGAGAGGTCGGGCCCGACCCGCAGGGACAGGTCGCGGGCGGTCAGGTAGATCCCGAGCGCCGTGTAATCGGAGTTGGTGATGACCGCCGTGGGTGCGTCCCGGCGGGCCAGCATGGTTCCGGCCGCCTTCCGCACGTCGGCGATCGTCAGCGGCGAGTGCATGACGTGGGTCCGCACCCCCAGTCCGCCCGCCAGGCGCCGGAAATGGCGGGTCCGGTCTGGATCGGCCACCAAGCCGCGCGGCGCGGACAGGAAAGCGACGCTGGTGTGGCCGAGCTCGGCGAGGCGGCGCATGGCCAGTTCGACCCCGGCCGCGTTGTCGGGGTACACCCGCGAGACGCCGGTGATGCCCTCGACGGTGGCGTTGACCGCGACCACCGGCGTGCCGGGCCGCAGCTCCTGCCAGAGCCGCACCGACTCGCCCTTCCCGACCGGCGCTATCGCCAGCCCGGCCAGGCGCTGCGCGGCCATCTCCCGTATCAGCCTGCGCTCGCGCTCCAGCGAATAGTGCGAGTCAAGCAGCAGCAGGGTCGCTCCGGCCTCGCCCGCGGCCTGCTCGGCACCGCCCAGAACCTCGAGGAAGAAGGGATTGCTGAAGTTACGGATCACCAGGCCGTAGGTGGTGGTCCGTCCCCGCCGCAGCGCCTGGGCCTGCGTGTTGGCCCGGTAACCGAGTTCGGCCGCGGCCGCCAGGATCCGCTGGCGGGTTTCCTCCGCGACACCGGACTGGCCGTTGAGCGCGAAGCTCACCGTGGCGACCGACACGCCGACCCGCCGCGCTACGTCGCGGATTCCGGTCGGCTGCTGCGCGCCGCCCTGCTGACTCGTCATGGCCCCTAAGCTGGTGACGCTCTGCTTCCCGGCCGGAGCGGAGGTACGTCGATGAGCGCACATCCTAACCAGCCGGGCTGGTCACAGGCCAGAGCACGATCAGTACGCGCGGTTGAGCCGTCACCGGAGGACGTGGGGAAGGATGTCGGCGATCGAGTCCAGGATGAGCCGCGCGCCGGCCTGCTCCAGGTCGGCGCGGGAACTGGCGCCGGTCAGCACGCCGGCCACGATCCCGGCCCCGGCGCGCAGGCCGGACTCGACGTCGCTGGTGGTGTCGCCGGCCACCGCGAGCTCGCCAACCGCCCCGCCGTGCAGGAGCAGCAGCGCGGTCAGCGGCAGGTCCGGCCACGGGCGGCCGCGGCCCGCGTCGGCGGGGGACAGGGCTAGGTCGATCAGGTCGGCCCAGCCGAGTTCGGAGATGATCGCGTCCCGGGTGGCGGGGGAGAAGCCGGTGGCCAGGCAGACCCGGATGCCGGCGTCGCGGCAGGCCTTGAAGACGTCTACGGCCCCGGGCATGGCCGTGACGCGGCCCGCGCGGACCGTCGCGGCGTAGTGGTCCTCGAACGCCGCGTTGGCCTGCTGCGCGGCCTGCTCGTCGCCGAGGATCCGCCGGAACACTTCGATCTTGGACTGGCCCATGCTCGACCGGACGTCCGTCATGGCCCGGTGGTACGCGGTCACCGGCAGGTTCGCCGTCGCGATGGCCGAAGCGAAGGCGTCGATTACCGCGCCGTCGTCGCGGACCGTGGTGCCGGCCATGTCCAGGCAGGCGACCGTGATTCGGGTCATCGGAATGTCTCCTCTGCGATGGCCGGGCTGCAGGTCATGCCGCGGCCGCCTGGCGCGGTGACCAGCACCACGCCGGGCTCGGGCTCGGACCGGTGGTAAAGCGCCGTGCCGGTAGTGGTCTCGCTGTAGATGCCGGCCCAGCGGCGCTGGATCCGGGGGATGGGGGCGCCGAGCAGCGCCTCGGCGCGGGCCTGCAGGTGGTCGTAGGCGTCGGAGTCCACGTCGAACGTGAACGGCTCGTCGTATTCGTGGGTGTCGCCGATGGTGAGGCCGCCGTCGGCCCGCTGGACCATCAGGAGCTGCGCCCTGGTGCGCTCGGCGGCCGGCGCCTGGGGCGGCAGCTGGCCGCGTCCCGGCAGGTCGTAGGCGGGGTAGTAGCGCAGCGAGTCGCCGTCGGCGACCGCCGTGGCCAGACGCGCGGCCAGCGGCGCGGTCTGCATCATCTGCAGCCGCACCCGGCGCACCCCGTCGCGGGCGAGCGAGGAGAGGTAGCGGCCCACCACCCCGGTGAACACGGCGCCCGGGCACAGGACCACCAGGTCGCACTGGTGCCAGGCGCCGGTGTGATCGCGCACGGCGTTCGGCACGATCTCGGTCACCTCGCGTCCGGGCAGCCACTCGTATCCCGGCCCGGCCAGGTGCGCGCGCAGCGCGGGCAGGGCCAGCCGCGGCTCGACGATGGCGTCGGCCCGGCAGAGCAGGCCGCCGGCCAGCTCGCCGCCCAGGGCCGGGTTGACGGCCCGGACACCGGCCGGGTCAAGCAGCTCGAATTCGCGCTGGACGGCATCCGGCAGCGCGGCCGCCTCCTTGAGTACGGCCAGCTCGGCGTCGTCCGTGGCCAGGGTGAGCGAACCCGCGGGGCGGAAGTGCAGGCCCGGCACCGCGGCGCCGAGGGAAGCCCACAGCTCGCGGGCGCGCAGCGCCAGCGCAAGCTCGGCGCCCGGGCGCCTGCCGCTCACCCAGACCAGCCCGAAGTTCCTGACGCTCGCACCGCGGGCCTCGGCCTCGCGTTCCAGGTGGACGACCTCGTAGCCACGCCGCCGCGCCGTCACCGCGTGCATCGTGCCGAGCACGCCCCCGCCGATCACCACGATCCGTTGCGTCAGCCTCACGTCCTTCATTATAGTCAATTTATAACATGTATAGCCAACTTTACACGCCGGTAAGAACTGACAGAGGCCTGGTGACGAGCTTGACCAGCCAAGATGGTGGAAGCCTGGAGTTCGTGGTGGATGGGTACATGCTACGTTTCCCTGCCGTTTGGCTGCGGGACAACTGCCCGTGCGCGGAATGCCTCGATCCCGGCAGCGGGCAGAAGCTGAACGACATCACCGAGCTGCCGGCTGGGCTGGCCGTGCAGGCCGCCGCGGTCACCGGCGAGGCGGTCGCGGTGACGTTCGCCCCCGATGGGCACCGCTCCGTCTTCCCGCGCGACTGGCTGGCCGAGCACGCACTCGGCGACGGCGGCACCGGCCTCGACGGCGACGGGCGGACCGAGGACGGCAAGGAGCTGTGGCTCCCCGGCGACCTGGCCCGGCTGCCCGAGGCCGGCTGGCCGCGCTACCTGGGCGATCCGGCGGAGCGTACGCGTGCCCTGGACGCGGTGCTCCGCTGGGGTTTCGTGCTGCTCCACGACGTGCCCGCCGAACCGGGCCTGGTGCTCGAGGTCGTCGCGAGCTTCGGGTTCGTCCGCGAGACGAACTACGGCCGCCTGTTCGACGTCCGGGTGCAGGCCCGGCCGGGCAACCTGGCCTACACCAGCCGCCGGATCCTGCCGCACACCGACAACCCGTACCGCGACCCGGTCCCGACCGTCCAGCTCCTGCACTGCCTGCAAACGGCGGACGGGGGAGATACCGGCCTGGTCGACGGGTTCGCGGCCGCCCGCGAGCTCCGCACCACGGATCGCGAGGCCTTTGACCTGATCGCGGGAACCCCCGTTCCGTTCGGCTACCAAGATAAGAACACCGAGCTACGGGCCAGCCAGCCGCTCATCGAGCTCAGCCCGCGCGGCCGGATCCGCGGGATCCGGTTCAACAACCGGTCCGCGCGGCCGCTGCGGCTGCCGTACGCGCAGGTCATCGCGTTCTATGCCGCCTACCGGAAATGGGCCGGGCTGCTGGCCCGGCCGGCGCGGCAGCTGAACCTGCGGCTGGCGGCGGGCGACTGCCTGATCTTCGACAACACCCGGATCCTGCACGCCCGGACCGCGTTCAGCGTGACCGGCGGCCGGCACCTGCAGGGCTGTTACGCCGACCTGGACGGCCTGGCCAGCACCCTGGCCGTCTTGCAGCGAGAGGAGACACCATGACCGCGGTCGAGACCATCGGGGAGCTGTTCGCCGGGCCCGGGGCGCGTGACCACATGGGCGAGCCGGTGCCGATCGGCGAGCACATGCTGCAGGCCGGGGCGCTGGCCGAGGCGGCCATGAAGGGGGCAGGGGAGGCGGGCGGGCGCGCGCTGGTGGCCGCGGCGCTGCTGCACGACATCGGCCATCTGCTCGGCGAGGACGTGGACGAGGACCGGCACGGCGAGGCGGGCGCGCGGTGGCTGAGCCAGTGGTTCGGTGCCGCGGTGACCGAGCCGGTGCGGCTGCACGTGCCGGCCAAGCGGTACCTGTGCGGGTCCGACGCCGAGTACTTCGGGCTGCTGTCCGCCGAATCGGTCCGCACGCTGGCGTTGCAGGGCGGCCCGATGACCGAGGCCGAGGTGGCCGCGTTCGAGGCGCTGCCGCACGCGCGCGAGGCGGTGGCGGTGCGCCGCTGGGATGATCAGGCCAAGGATCCGGCGGTCACCGCGCCGGGGTTCGCGTACTTCGTGCCGCTACTTGCCGCCCTTGTCCGGTCCTGAGCGAGCGCGCGTCCGGGACAGCGCGTTGACCGCGGTCGAGTTGTTCACGCTGAACGCGACCGCGCTGCCCAGGTAATGGTCGTCCGACCACTCGACCGGCACCCGGCCCAGGTCGGTGGTCAGGCGGCGCTCGCGCAGCATCGGCACCCGCGGGCTCACGCCGAGCAGCCTGGCGTCCTCGGCTGAGGCCGGCACGGCGTCGATCACGTGCTCCGCGTCGGCGAACACGATGCCCAGTTCCTCCAGGCGCTCGGTGATCGAGCAGTTCTCCAGGTCCATCCCGGCCACCAGCGCGCCCACCTGGTCGGGGTAGGCGCCGCGCTCGACCATGACCGGACGGCCGGACAGCAGCCGCACCCTGACCAGGTGATAGATCGGGGCGGCCAGCGGGATGGCCAGGCGTTCGGCTTCCAGGGGCTTGGCCGGCCTGCGCTGCAGCGTGATGACCCGGCCGCTCGGCACCTCGCCCATGGCCCGGGCCCAGCGGGAGAACGACAGCAGCTCGCCGAAGCTCTGCACCCTCGGCCCGCCGATGACCACCCGGCGCGCCCCGCGCCGGGAGGAGATGACGCCGTCCGCGCGCAGCGCGGCGAACGCCTGGCGGATGGTGCCGCGCGAGACCGAGTAACGCTCGGCGAGTTCGCTCTCCGAAGGCAGCCGGGTGCCCGCCGCGTACCCGCCGGCCGCGATGGCGGCCTTGATGTCTTCGGCCACCTTGCGGTACAGCGAGGGCGAGCGGGCCACCCCCTGATCTACTGCCATGACAGGTGAGCGTATCTGCTGGTTAGCCGTCAGGACATCCGCCCGTGGGCTGAATCGCCCGCGGCCGCATCAGCGGGGGCGCGGGCCGGACGGGCGGGGGTCGGACGGGCGGGGGTCGGGTCGGCCTGCGGATCGCGCCCGGGCAGGAAGCGCAGGGCCAGCAGCGCGCCGGCGGCCAGCACCACCGCGCTGATCAGCGCCACTTCGATCATGCCGTGCAGGTAGGCGTGGTTGGCCGCGCTCACCAGCGTCCGGCCGGCGGTGGCCGGCAGGCGGGCCGCCACCGCGTGCGCCCCCG
>Ga0335074_10011130_pt1 | contig 12578 bp, 14 predicted proteins | sample Lox_Sample_23_FD_206715 | JGI IMG/M metagenome (GOLD analysis project Ga0335074, IMG submission 206715) | Soil microbial communities from Loxahatchee National Wildlife Refuge, Florida, United States - Lox_Sample_2.3 | ecosystem: Environmental > Terrestrial > Soil > Wetlands | place: USA...
GATCGCCGCCCTGGTAGGGCGGCAGCGTCTCCCCGGCCAGCTTGTCGATCCAGCCGGCGTGGTGGTCGAACACGTCGGCCACGAACGCGGCCGACGTGGCGTACACGGTGCCGAAGCTCAGCGGCACACTGTTGTCGAGAGCCTGCAGCTTCAGAAGTTCGTCGCCGTGCTCGCGGACCAGGTCGGCGATCCGGCGCAGCACCCGGATCCGCTCATTGGCCCTGGCACGCGGCCACGGCCCGTCGTCGAAGGCACGGCGCGCGGCGCGCACGGCCCGGTCCACGTCCCCGGACCCGGCGACCGGGAATGAGGCGACGTCTTCGCCGGTCGCGGGATGGCTGTGGTTCCACGTCTCGCCGTCGCTGGCCGCGGCCCACTGCCCGTCGATCAGCATCAGGCCGTCGGAGAGGCCGACCTCGTCGCGATGCGGTGTGATCGATGCGACCATTACCAGGCTCCTTAGTAGAACACGTTCTATTTGCCGGAGCGTACACCGGGCGCTGACGGCTTGGCATTACCTGACAGGTGATCGACTGGCGGCGGGCCGAACCGGCAGACTCGGGGACATAAAGCCGAAGCCTTGTGCGGAGATGGGAGCTTGATGGTGGACGGGCAGGCATTAGTGCTGGGCGGCGGCGGCGTCGCGGGCATCGCGTGGATAACCGGGCTGCTAGCCGGGCTGGCCGAGGCAGGACAGGACGTCACCGGTGCCGACCTGATCGTCGGCACCTCGGCCGGGTCGGCGGTCGCGGCCCAGGTGGGCAGCGGCCTGGCCCTCGACCAGTTGTTCCGGCGGCAGACCGAGCCCGCGCTGCAGTCGCAGGAGATCACGGCGAAGCTGGACCTTGACCAGGTCGCGGCCGACTGGGCCGAGATCATGCAGGGCGTCACGTCGGCCGATGACGCGCTGCGGCGGGTCGGCGCGTTCGCGCTCGCCGCCGACACCGTGTCCGAGGCCGAGCGACGGGCCGTGATCGAATCGCGGCTGCCGTCGCATGAATGGCCGCCGCGGCGGATCCAGATCGTCGCGATTGACGCGGAGAACGGGCAGACCCGGGTGTTCGACCGCGATAGCGGCGTCGGCCTCGTCGACGCCGTGGCGGCGAGCTGCGCCGTGCCAGGCGTCTGGCCGCCGGTTACCATCGGCGGCCGCCGGTACGTCGACGGCGGGGTGCGGTCGACCGACAACGCCGACCTCGCGGCGGGCTATGAGCGGATCGTGGTGGTCTCGCCCCTGGGATACAACTCGGCGATGCCGTCGCCGATGCCGCTGCGCGCGGTCGTCGGCCAGCTGCGCGAGGGCGGCTCCGACGTGACCGTGATCGCGCCGGACGAGGCATCCGTGGCAGCGGTCGGCGTCAACGCGCTCGACCCCGCCACCAGGGTTCCGGCCGCCCAGGCCGGCCTGGCCCAGGGCCGGCTGGCCCGGGGCGGCCTCGCCGCGCTGGCCGCGGACAGTTAGCCCGGGTTAGGCTGCCCGAAGCAAGCGCTAGGTCAACGAGGAAACGCCGATGGGGATCGAGCTACACGGCGGCGACGGCGTCGCTGAGGTGGTCATCGACTTCCCGCCAGTGAACGCGCTGCCGGTGGCGGGCTGGTTCGAGCTGGCCAACGCCGTGACCAGGGCGGCTGCCAATCCGGGCACCCGGGCGGTCATCATCGCGGCGGATGGCCGCGGCTTCTGCGCGGGGGTGGACATCAAGGAGATCCAGCGCGTCCCCGGGCACGAGGCTCTCGTTGGCGCCAACCGCGGCTGCTTCGCGGCGTTCGCCGCCGTGTACGACTGCCCGGTGCCCGTGATCGCCGCCGTGCACGGCTTCTGCCTCGGCGGCGGCGTCGGTCTGGCCGGCAACGCCGACATCGTCATCGCCGCGGATGACGCGACGTTCGGGTTGCCCGAGGTAGACCGGGGGGCGCTCGGCGCGGCAACCCACCTGTCCCGGCTGGTGCCGCAGCATCTGATGCGCGCGATGGTCTACACCTGCCGCACCGTCACCGCCCGGGAGTTGCTGGGCTTCGGCTCGGTGCTCGACGTGGTGCCGCGGCAGGACCTGCGCCAGGCAGCCAGGGACGTGGCCGGCCAGATCGCCGCAAAGAACCCGGACGTGATCCGGCTGGCCAAGCAGTCGCTGAACGGCATCGACCCGGTCGACGTCAAGCGCAGCTACCGGTACGAGCAGGGCTTCACGTTCGAGCTCAACCTGACCGGCGTCGCCGACGAGGCCCGCCAGGCGTTCCTGGACGGGCCGGGGCCGTGACCGCCGACAAGGTGATGAACGCCGACGACGTGGCCGGCGAGCTGCGCTCCGGGATGACGATCGGGATCGGCGGCTGGGGCTCCCGGCGCAAGCCGATGGCCCTGGTCCGGGCCATCCTCCGGTCCGCGCTGACCGACCTGACCGTGGTGTCCTACGGCGGACCCGACGTCGGCCTGCTGGTGGCGGCCGGCCGGGTGCGCCGGGTGGTCTGCGGGTTCGTCACCCTCGACTCGATCCCCCTCGAGCCGCATTTCCGGCTCGCCCGCCAGAGCGGCGCGATCGAGCTCACCGAGCTGGACGAGGGCATGCTGCACTGGGGGCTGCTCGCGGCCGCGCACCGGCTGCCGTTCCTGCCGATCCGGGCCGGGCTCGGCTCCGACGTGCCGCGGGTCAACCCGCAGCTGCGCACCGTGCGGTCCCCGTACGAGGACGGCGAGGAGCTCATCGCGATGCCCGCGCTGCGCCTGGACGCCGCCCTGATCCACCTCAACCGGGCCGACCCTGCGGGCAACGGGCAGTATCTCGGCCCGGACCCGTACTTCGACGACCTGTTCTGCCAGGCGGCGGGCCGGGCGTTCCTTTCGTGTGAGCAGGTTGTGGACACGGCGGGCCTGCTCGCCGCGGGACCGCCGCAGAGCCTGCTGGTCAACCGTGCCATGGTCGACGGCGTGGTCGAGGCGCCGGGCGGCGCGCACTTCACCAGCTGCGTGCCCGACTACGGGCGCGACGAAGCATTCCAGGCCGAGTACGCCGCGTCCGCGGCCAGCCCGCAGGCATGGCAGCGCTTCTCATCCGACTACCTGGCTGGCGGCGAGACCGGCTACCAGGACGCGGTGCGGCGCCTCCGCGACGCCACAAAGGCCCGCCCGTGACGGCAGCCCTCGCGACCAGAGCGGAGATTTGTGTCCTGGCGTGCGCCGAGGCGTGGCGTAATGACTCCAAAATGCTGGCAAGTCCGATGGGCGTGATCCCCGCGCTCGGCGCCCGGCTGGCGCGGCTCACGTTCGCGCCCGATCTGCTGGTCTCGGACGGAGAGGCATACCTGCTTGCGCCGGACGACGGCACCGTCGAGGGGTGGCTGCCGTTCCGGTCGGTGTTCACGGTGGTCGCGGCCGGACGGCGGCACGTGATGATGGGCGCGGCGCAGCTCGACCGGTACGGCAACCAGAACATCTCCTGCATCGGCGACTGGTCCCGGCCCCGAGCGCAGCTGCTCGGCGTGCGCGGTGCGCCCGGCAACACGATCAACCACCCGGTCAGCTACTGGGTCCCGCGGCACACGCCGCGGGTGTTCGTCGAGGCCGTCGACATGGTCTGCGGCATCGGATACGACCGCGCGGCCGCGATCGGCGCGCGCTTCCACGAGCTGCGCGTGGTGGTCACCAACCTGGCCGTGCTCGACTTTCAGACGCCCGGCCACGCCATGCGGCTGCGCTCGGTCCATCCCGGTGTGACGGTGTCGGACGTGCTGGCGGCCACCGGCTTCCCCCTGGCGGTGCGGGACGAGGTGCCGGTGACCCGCGCGCCGACGCCGGCCGAACTGGCCCTGATCCGCGACCGGCTGGACCCGGACGGCCGGCGCGAGCAGGAGCTGGCGTGATCCGCACGCCGCTGACCGACCTGCTGGGCATCAGTCACCCGATCGTGGCGACCGGGATGGGGTACGTGTCCGGCGCCCGGCTGACCGCGGCCACGTCGCAGGCCGGCGGGCTCGGCATCATCGCGTCGGCGACGATGAGCCACGACGAGATGCGTGCGGCCATTCGCGACGTCAAGGCGCGGACCGGCGCGCCGTTCGGGGTCAACGTCAGGTCCGATGCCCCGGACGCGGCCGGGCGGGTCGAGACGATCATCGCCGAGGGCGTGCGCGTCGCGTCGTTCGCGCTGGCCCCGCGGCCGGACCTGATCGCGCGGCTCAAGGAGGCCGGGGTCGTGGTGATCCCGTCGGTCGGCGCGCGCCGGCACGCGGAGAAGGTGGCCGGCTGGGGCGCGGACGCCGTCATCGCGGCCGGGGCCGAGGCGGGCGGGCACACCGGGCCGGTACCGACCAGCCTGCTGATCCCGCAGGTCGTGGACGCGGTGGACATCCCGGTGATCGCGGCGGGCGGATTCTTCGACGGGCGCGGGCTCGTGGCGGCGCTCGCCTACGGCGCGGCCGGGATCGCGATGGGCACCCGGTTCCTGCTGACCAGCGACAGCCCGGTGCCCGACGCGGTCAAGCGCGCCTACCTGGCCAGCGACGTCACCGGCACGGTGGTCACGACGCGGGTCGACGGGGTACCGCACCGGGTGCTTCGCACCTCCCTGGTGGATCGGCTGGACCGGGCCGGGCCCGCTCGCGCCCTGGCGCGGTCGGTGCGCAGCGCCGCGGCGTTCCGCGGGCTGTCGGGGCTGAGCTGGCCGGACCTGATCCGGCAGGGCCGGGCGTTGCGCCGCGGCTCCGGGCTGACGTGGGGCCAAGTGCTGATGGCCGCGAACACCCCGATGCTGCTGCGCTCGGCGATGGTGGACGGGCGCCCTGACCTGGGCCTGATGTCATCCGGGCAGGTGGCGGGCCTGATCGATGACCTTCCGTCGTGCGCGGACCTGATCGCCCGCATCATGTCCGAGGCCGAGGACGCACTGGCCCGCCTGGGCAATCTGGCGCGCCCAGACGAGCTCGATCAAGACCAGAAGTCTTAATCCCGACATGTCAGTGCTCTGTCAAGCACACCGTGATACCCGTGTCCGGTATGGGCATGCTCGAGGCCTCGGCATGGATTGCGCGCCGGGTCGATGGCGCCAGCGGGCCGACCACCTTGATGTTGACCTGGCCGCCGCGGCGTCCCCACGCGCCGATGATCCGGCCATTTACCATGAGTCCGTTCGGGTGATTCCAGTCCTGCAGTGGCGAGTGGTCGCTCTTGCCCGGGCCGAGGAAGCGCTTCGTACGGTCCTGCCCCAACAAGCGCAGGTCCGAGGCGACCAGTAGCCGGACGCCGCGCACCGGCCCGGCCGACCTGAAGGCGGGCTCGTCAGCCGCCTGTATCCACGCCTCGTGTCCGGCCAGGTCGACCGGAACTAGCTCGTCGGCGATCAGGTCGAAGGTTTTCCTGGCTTCCTGCACCGGCACTCCGGCCCACCAGGCGAACGCAGCGGGTGTGGTGGGGCCGAACGCGTGTACGTGGCGGCGGCACAGTTCGAGCCGGGCCGTTTCCGGATCGGTCGCGGGGCGTTCGTGTTCCCGCACATACAGAGCACTGGTCGTCCACCGGACCGCGATCCGCCCGGTCATGCACGCTGTCCGCACCCCGCGCCCTCCCGAACCGAGCTGCTCCTCGCCGTGCAACGCACGGCATGCCTCCTCGGCCAGATCCTCAACAGCCTGCCGTGCCTCCGGGTCGCGGGGCAGCCGGCCGATAGTGAATATGCCGAAGTCCTTGGCTGGAAGTACGTACACCGCCCGGCGGGGGCTGTACGTCTGGATCAGGCGAGAATCCTGCCAGGCGGACGACTCGCACGCCTCCACCCGGGCGTGCATGCCCAATAGCGCGTCGCGCGGAGCGGTGTCCTGGAGGCCGGCATAGGCGGCCTCGACGTACGAGCCGGCCGCGAGGCGGGCGGAAAGGTTGTTTACGGCCAGACGGTAGTTCACCGCTTGCGCACGCGACACACTCAGCATGACTATCCAGTCCATCCAGAGGCACGGACGCGCCGATATACCTCATCATCCAGCGCCAGCCCGCACAATGATGGGAGGCATGACCCTCCACACGGCATTCACGGAGTTCTTCTCGGTCGAGCACCCCATCGTGCTGGCGCCCATGGGCGGGGCGTCGGGCGGCGCGCTAGCCGCGGCGGTGTCCAACGGCGGCGGCCTGGGGTTGGTCGGCGGCGGCCGCTCCGACTGGAACTGGATCGAGCATGAGCTGGAAATCGTTGCCAACGCGACCGAAAAGCCCTGGGGCGTGGGCTTCCAGTCCTGGTCCACCGGCCCGGCCACCGTCGAGCGGGCTATGGAGCGCCGGCCGGCGGCCGTCATGCTGTCCTTCGGCGACCCCGTGCCCCTGGTCGAGCCCGTCCGCCGGGCCGGGGCGGCGCTGATCATCCAGGTCGTCGACCTTGAGGAGGCCCGGCAGGCGCTGGACGTCGGCGCCGATTTGATCGTGGCCCAGGGGACGGAGGCCGGCGGGCACGGCGGACGGCGCTCCACGCTCGCGTTCGTGCCCGCCGTGGTGGATCTGGCCGCGCCCACCCCGGTCCTCGCCGCCGGCGGGATCGCTGACGGCCGGGGTGTCGCCGCGGCCCTCGCCCTGGGCGCGGTGGGCGCGCTGATGGGAACCAGGTTCCTGGTCACCCCCGAGGCCCTGATCGACCCCTCAGCCATGAAGGCGATCATCGAGGCCGGCGGGGAGGACACCTACCGCAGCCGGGTGTCCGATATCGCCCGCGGCGCGCCCTGGCCGGCCAGGTATGGCGCGCGCACCATCCGCAACGACTTCTTCGACCGCTGGCGGGGCCGCGAAGACGAACTGGCCACCAACGCGACCGCCCGGCAGCAATATCAGGATGCCGTGGCCAGAGGTGAGCCGCTCGAGACGGTCTGGGCCAGCGAGGCGATCGACCTCATCACCGCGATGACCCCCGCCGCCGACCTAGTGGCCGCCCTCGCCGCCGACGCCGAGACGGCCCTGGCCCGGGCAGCCGGTCATCCCTAGCCGGACGCTACGACATGCCCCTCCGTCACCTGCGGAGGGTTCGGGAGCAGCGCCTCGAGATTCGCGTGTACGTAGTCCGCGGCCCGCTTCGTCGATTCTTCCTCTCCGGCTTGATCCTGGAAGACCGAGGTTGAAAGCATTACCCCATCCCCCGCATCGACCCAGTAATAAGCCACGAATCCGGAAACCCCGCTGAGGATCCTGACAAACTCGTCCCGGACGCGGCGTCCCGCCTCGGCCGGATCGGTCACCCCGTCGTATCGCCGTACCACCGCGTACATATCCGAGCTCCTATCTCAGCTCGCCCCCGAAGTCGCTTCCTGCCACACAACCCACGATGCACGCTCCGTCGCGAGATGTCTACGCTCCGTCCAGGCCCGGGTCAGGAGGGCGGCCCGCGCCCGAATATCCCCGGGCGGAGCCGGACACCGTCAGAGGCGCTCGATGATCGTTACGTTGGCCTGGCCGCCGCCCTCGCACATGGTGACCAGGCCGTAGCGGCCGCCACCGCGCGACAAGGAATGCACCAGCGTGGTCAGGAGCCGCGCTCCCGTCGCGCCGAGCGGGTGGCCCAGCGCGATCGCACCGCCGAACGCGTTGACCCGCGCCGGGTCGGTGCCGGTCTCCCTCAGCCAGGCCAGGACCACGCTGGCGAACGCCTCGTTGATCTCGACCAGGTCGATCTGGTCCAGGGTCATGCCAGCCCGGTCCAGCGCATGCGATGTCGCGGCGATCGGCGCGGTGAGCATCGTGACCGGGTCGTCGCCGCGGGCAGACAGGTGGCAGATCCGGGCCAGCGGCCGCAGGCCGTGCGACCGGACCGCGCGCGGCGACGCGACTAGCAGCGCGGCCGCGGCGTCGGCGATCTGACTGGATAGCGCGGCGGTGATCAGCCCGCCCTCCCGCAACGGCTTCAACCCAGCCATCTTGGCCTCCGACGTGTCTCGCCGGGGGCACTCGTCGGCCGCGACCTCGCCGTACGGCACGATCTCGGCATCGAACGCGCCCGAATCGACGGCGGCGACCGCACGGTGGTGGCTTGCTAGCGCGAAACGCTCCATCTCCTCCCGCCCGATCCCCCACTTGGCGGCGATCATGTCCGCCGCGCGGAACTGCGAGATCTCCTCGCTGCCGTAGCGCTCCCGCCACCCGGATGACCCGCTGAACGGGTCGTCGAAGCCGTAGGCCTGCCCGGCCAGCATCGCGGCCGCGATGGGGATCTGGCTCATGTTCTGAACCCCGCCCGCGACCACCAGGTCCGCGGTCCCGCTCATCACGGCCTGCGCGGCGAAGTGCACGGCCTGCTGGGATGAACCACACTGGCGGTCCACGGTGACGCCCGGCACGGCGTCGGGCAGCCCCGCCGCGAGCCACGCCGTGCGCGCGATATCCCCCGCCTGCGGCCCGATCGTGTCCACGCACCCGAAGATCACATCGTTAACGGCAAGGGGATCCACGTCGCAACGGGCCAGCAGCGAACGGATGACATGCGCGCCTAGGTCGGCCGGGTGCGCCCCGGCCAGACCGCCGCCGCGCCGGCCGACCGGGGTCCGGACCGCATCGACCAGGAACGCCTCCGCCATGGCTACAACCCTTCGGCCAGCGAGACACGCTAGAACACGTTCTACTTAGCGTTGGCAGCCTAACAAATTGTGTCCAACACCAAGTAGCACCAGCTATCCGCGATTGATGATGAGCGGTATGGCCGCGCAACCCGAAATCTCCCCGCGAGATCTCCGCAACCGGTCCAGGGAGATCATGGAGGCCGTCGAGAACGGTCAGTCCTTCCTCGTCACCCGCGACGGACGACGCACCGGGGAGTTGATCCCACTGCACCATCCCCGCCGGTTCGTCTCAAAACAGGACTTCGCCGCTATGTCGCGCACGGCCCCGGGCATCGACATCGAGACGTTCCGAGCCGACCAGGCTGGGGACCGGCACCGCGCGCCCGGCAACGGCTGACCGCTGGCCAGGGGTCTCACTCGGCTACACTCGGTAGAACACGTTCTATTTACGCCACAGCGGAGGGCGGATGGACCTGGCCTACACGCCCGAGCAGGAACGGCTGCGCCAGCAGTTGCGCGAGTACTTCGCCGGCCTGATGACCCCCGAGGTGCGAGCCGGCCTCGCCGATCCCGGCGGCGACTACGGCGACGGCCAGGCCTACCGGGATGTGGTGCGCCAGCTCGGCCGCGACGGCTGGCTGGTGCTCGGGTGGCCGGCCGAGCACGGCGGGCGCGACGGCTCCATGCTCGACCAGCTCATCTTCACCGATGAGGCGGCGGCCGCCGGGGTGCCGGTCCCGTTCCTGACCATCAACACCGTGGGCCCGACGATCATGCGGTTCGGCACCGACGAACAGAAGGCGCGCTACCTGCCGAGGATCGCGGCCGGCGAGTTCCACTTCTCGATCGGTTACTCCGAACCCGAGGCGGGCACCGACCTGGCCGCGCTGCGCACCAGGGCGGTCCGCGACGGTGCCGAATACGTGATCAACGGCCAGAAGATGTGGACCAGCCTGATCCAGTACGCGGACTTCGTGTGGCTGGCCTGCCGCACCGACCCGGACGCGCCCCGGCACAAGGGACTGTCGATCCTCATCGTGCCGACGGATGCCCCGGGGTTCTCCTGGACGCCGGTGCACACGATGGCCGGGCCGACCACGAGTGCCACGTATTACTCCGACGTGCGCGTGCCCGCCTCGGCCCTGGTCGGCGAGGAGAACCGGGGCTGGCCGCTGATCACGAACCAGCTCAACCACGAGCGGGTCGCGCTCACCTCGTCGGCGCCGGTCCGGCTGGCCCTGCGCGAGGTCTGCGACTGGGCCGCGGCGACGAAGCTGGCCAGCGGCGAGCGGGTGATCGACCAGGAATGGGTCCGGCTCAACCTGGCGCGGGTGCACGCCAAAGCCGAGTTCCAAAAGCTGATCAACTGGCGGATCGCGGCCGAGGCCGACGGCGCCGGGAGCGGCGACGGTGAGCGCAAACCCGGGCTCGGCCCGGCGACGGCGTCGGCGACGAAGGTCTTCGGGACTGAGTTCGCGACCGAGGCCTACCGGCTGCTGATGGAGGTGCTCGGCGCGAACGCCTACGTCCGTGAGGGATCGGCGGGCGCGCTGCTGTCCGGCCGCGTCGAGCGGATGCACCGGGCCGCGCTGATCCTGACCTTCGGCGGCGGCACTAATGAGGTGCAGCGCGACATCATCGCCGCGGCCGGCCTTGGTCTGCCCTACGCCCGGCGCTGAGACGAGGAGCGATGGACTTCATCCTGAGCGAGAGCCAGAACGAGCTCGCCGCGCTCGCCCGGCGCATCCTCGCCGACCGGGTCACCCCGGACCGGCTGCGCGAGGTCGAGGCGGCCGGCGACCGGTTCGACCCGGCGCTGTGGGCGGACCTGGCCGCCGCCGGCGTGCTGGCAGCGGCCCTGCCCGAGGACCTCGGCGGCGCCGGGCTGGGCCTGCTGGAGCAGTGCTCGGTGCTGGCCGAGATCGGCCGCGCGGTCGCCCCAGCGCCCTACCTCGCCTCGATCGTGCTCGGCGCCGGCGCGCTGGCCCAGTTCGGCACCCCCGGCCAGCGCAAGGCCTGGGCCGAGCCGGCCGGCCGCGGCGGGCTCATCCTTACCGCCGCCCTGACCGGGGAGGAAGGCACGCCCGCGGTCACAGCGGAAGAGGCCAGCGGTGGCTGGCGTCTGAACGGGACGATGACCGCCGTGCCCGCCGGCCTGCGGGCGGACCTGACACTGCTCCCCGCGCTGACCGCGCACGGGGTCCTGGTCTTTCTTCTTGAACGCCCCGGCTCCCGCGTCATCAGGGCACCGCAGCGCCTGGTGGACGGGGACATCGCCGCGCGCCTCGATCTCGATGACGTGGAACTTCCGAACGAAAGCGTGCTCGGCGGCCCGGAAGCGGGTACGCAGGTCGCGGACTGGCTGGCGGCACGCGCCACCGTCGGGCTGTGCGCGCTGCAACTGGGCATCGTCGAGCGGGCACTGGAGCTGACCTCGGCGTACGCGAAGACCCGGGTCCAGTTCGATAAGCCGATCGGCAGCTTCCAGGCCGTGGCAGGGCGCCTCGCCGACGCCTACATCGACGTCGAGGCGGTCCGGCTGACCATGTGGCAGGCGGCCTGGCGGCTCGCGGCCGGGCTGCCCGCCGAGACCGAGGTGGCCACGGCGAAGTTCTGGGCGGCGGACGCCGGTCACCGGGTCGCGCACACGGCCGTGCACGTCCACGGCGGGGTGGGCATCGACATCGGCTACCCGGTGCACCGCTACTTCGTCGCGGCCAAGCGAGCCGAGTTCGAGCTCGGCGGCGCCACGGCCCAGCTCCGCCGCATCGGCGCGGCCCTGGCCCGGGCGCATTGACGGGTTTAGTTGTCAGTCCTGGAGTCGAGTCGCGCTGGAGCGATATTCAGGCCAGCTGCTTGCGCTCCAGCGTGCAGGCGCCGGTCCCAAGCGGCGAGGATCAGGTCGGGATCGCCGATGGCCAGCGCGCTGGCGAGGTGAACAGCATCCGCGCCGCGCAACGCGTAGGTGCGGGCAAGCTGACCGGCGTGCCGCTCCACAGCGGCGGTCAGCTCTACCGGCCGGATGGCCGCCCAGTAGCTGTCCCACGCTCGCTCGATGTCGTCGAGTTCAGCCTCATCCAGGTCATGATTGCGGGCGGCTGCGGCGAGCGCTGCACAGACTTCGGGGTAGGCCAGGCGGCTGGCCAGGGCGGCGTCGCATCCGTCCCACAATTGGGCGGCCAGATCACTGCCTGCCTCTTCTATCAGCAGCTTGACGAAGGCGCTGGAGTCGAAGTAGACCAGCGGCACCTGTTACCGCCGCTGGTCGCTGACGATGTCGGCCAAGGGCCGCCGGGCACGTCGCCGGGTACTCCCGGATGCTCGTGGCCGCTGCGCCGTCGCGGGGCGGCCGATCACGCCATCGGCAGTCAGCTGCTCTAGCGTGCCCGTGGCGGCCAGGCCGGTAAGCCTGGCGACGGGAATCCCGCGATCGGTGATCACGACGTCGTGCCCGTTGCGTGCTCGCTCCAGCCAGGAACTGAGGTGCGCGCGCAGATCGGTGACCGTCACTTCCATGAGCCGAGTGTACACTACCGGCACTATTGATTTGTACATCTCACGACGGCCACGGCCTTCGCCGCACCCGCCGCGCCTTAGCTTGCCGTGAAACTAGGCGGGCCGGGAGATGTCGCCGAGTGCGGTGAGCGCGCTGGCCGGAAGGGTGCGGCTGAGTGCCGCGAGGCTGTCGTTCAGGTGGCCGAGCAGGCGCGGCATCACAACAACCGTGGGCAAGGAAGCAATGTGCGGCAGTTATCGTTCCCGCCGCGCTAGGTCGCGCTAGGCGAGTCGAACCCAGCCCCAGGGCTGTGCCGGGCGGCGGTCAGGTAGACGACCGCGGTGACGGTGGTCATGACCTGCCCGTCCCGGCTCTCGAGGTATGCCCGCAGGTACTCGTCGGCGCCGGGTCCGAGGGCGTCGATTGCCGCTTCGCGCCAGGTCAACCCAGTGGGGTTGCCCCGCTGGTCGATGAACCGCCGGGCCCGTTCTGCGGTCCAGCGCTCGCGCGCGGCCAGAAGCTCGTATTTAGCGCCCACGGCGTCGAAGCCGGCTTCTACGAA
>Ga0335074_10011131_pt1 | contig 12578 bp, 11 predicted proteins | sample Lox_Sample_23_FD_206715 | JGI IMG/M metagenome (GOLD analysis project Ga0335074, IMG submission 206715) | Soil microbial communities from Loxahatchee National Wildlife Refuge, Florida, United States - Lox_Sample_2.3 | ecosystem: Environmental > Terrestrial > Soil > Wetlands | place: USA...
GATCGCCCAGCTGGCCACGCTTGTCCCACAGCTGCGCGATGCGGGCGTCGTCGCGGTGATCAACGGCTTCGCGTCGACACCGGGATCGGCTCTCGCGAACTACACCTTGTCTTATAGCCGCGCGACCGCCGTTGCTTCCTTTTTCGAATCACGCGGCATACCAGCGTCCGCGCTGATCATCGTGGGGCACGGTGCCGGCGACCTTGTCGCGGCGGGCAGCTCGGGCGCGAACCGCCGGGTGACCGTCGTTATCGAGCGGCCCTCCTCCTGATGTCATTCGCCCAGGATCTCGGCGAGGTACACCGGCCCGGGCACTGGCATGCGGGAGACCAGCACGGCCGCGGCCCGGCCGTAGTCGCCGGCCGCTTCCCAGTCACAACGGCACCGCTCCCAGGCCGCCCTGCTGAGCGCGGCCCAATCTGCCGGGGTCGACCGTGGCGCGATCCCCTCGGGCGCACGCTCGGCACGCAGCGCGGCGTCCGCCCACCGCAGCGCCCGCTGGATCCGGTGCGCCTTGGTGCTGCGCACCGGCCGCTCGAGATCGTCGACGACTTCGATCCAGACCTCCCCCGAACCGTCAGGCGACCGGAGCTCCGCCACAAGCCGAGAGCCGGCCACCTTGAATTCCGCTGTAGCCAGCACGCGCCACTGTGCAGGGCGCGACGGGTCGACGAGCCTGACGTGCCAGCGGCCCGCAGCCTGCTGGCCGGCGCCTGGTGCCAGCGTTGCCTGCACGGTGACGCAATCGCTGTCGGCGTTGCGGCGAACGCGGAGGTCTGAGTATGGCGTCAGCCCGGGCCGGAACACCTCTGGCGGGGCGAGGCCAGGATCGAGGACCCAGTTCAGGCCGGGCACGCCGCCCTTCTGGAGGTTCGCGACCTCGGCGGCCACATCTAGTCCTGACTGGCGGAACTTGTGCGTCCGGGCGCCTCGCTGCGTGTAACTCGCCCGTCCTGCCTCCGCGAGCGTCCTCGAGCGGAGACCGGCCTGTTCCGCCAGGACGGCGGCCTCGGCTGCCCACCATGGCGAACTGGTCAGGATCGGGCTGGTAGCTCGCGTGGCATCAAGGCGGGCCAAGCTCGACAGCGCCGCGCTCAGCCCGGCTACTGGCGATAGGGCGTGCGGTCGCGCACCATCGGCTTGCCCCGACAGGTCACGCAGAATCCCTGCGGCATGCCTGCCAAACAGCTTCGTGACCAGCTCCATGGCGGGTGCGGAGGCAGTGTCCACGATCACCCGGACCAGATGGCCGTCGGCGCGGTCGAAGGCCAGCTCGATGCCCGCGACAGGAACAAGGCCTGCCTCGCCGGCCGGACCGGCCGACGGGCCATCCAGGATGACCTCGCCCGTCTCGGGCACATAGCTCGGCGTGAGGTCGCGCATAACTACAACTCCACACCGATGAAGGGTTTTTGGCCAGCTCATTATCGTCTCGATGTCTTGTGTCGACCGACGGCGTTGTGGTCTGCGACAGACGCGGGAAGTCCCGCTAGTCACGGCACCGGGAACAGCTGACGAACTGACTGCTTGAGGGCAACTGCCCACTTCGCCCGGTCAACACCGGCCGGCGCGGCCGTGCCGAGGGCCCAGGGCAGCAGCATCTGCCATAGCGCTCCAATGTGCCGCTGCAGCTTCTGGCCCGCGAGTTCCTGCGCCATCCGTGCGGCGGCCGCAGTCTGCCGGGCCCGCCGCACGATACCGGCTGAGCGAGACAGGGTGAACGACTTAGTCCGGGCCAGTACCACCGATCCGCAGAGCACCAGCCCCGCGGAGATCGCGGTCAGCATGGCGGACTGGAGCAGCGCGACTAGCGTGGACTCGCCCGCAACCGTGGTCAGGAACTGGGTGCGCAGCCCGAGCAGCCCGAGATAAGCGATGCCCACGACGGCGGCGAGCGTCGCGCGACGGCGCGGGTGCCCGCTGGTGAGCTCGAAGCCAACCATGGCAGCGACCGACGCGACCACCAGGATGCAGGTGACCAGCCAGGTACCGCCAGAGTCCAGGCCGAACGCCTGAGCTGCCCAGTTAAGAGGTACCGCGTCCAAGACGACGAGCGCGACGACCAGCGCCAAGCCTGTCGTGTAGCCGAAGATCCGGTGACGGGCTACGTCGTGCCTCGTCAGCAAGGTGTCATAGCGCTGCTCAGCGGTCTGCAGCGCCCGCTCAGCGTCCCGGGTCCGCGCTTCGAGTTCCTGGAAGTGAATGTGAGCGCGGACCGTCTCCGTCAGTTCCCCGCTGACTTCGGGATGGTCCTGTAGCCAGCGCTGCAGCGCGGCATTAGCCTCGGTCTGGAGGATTGCGTCGGCGTGGCTGGGATCGGCGGTATCTTCTAGCCCTGGTTCTGCAAGCTCGATGGACGGATCGACGGCCATAACGCCTCCTCAGGTTTATCTACCTGAGAGAGACGAGTTATCAGACGAGTGAACCTGACAATCCTTTTCAGGAGTAAAGATCGCCGCGCTTGATGAAGCCTTGTAGCAGGCGGTCGACATCAGCGCGTGCGCGTGTGAACCGCTGGTGAACGTTGTTGACCGCGGCCACAGCCTCGTCAAACCACTCCGGGTACAGGGTGCGGAGAGCCTGATTCTGCTCGGCCTCGCTGAGACCTCCGGCGTCGCTGGCGAGTAGCAAGCGCTCCGCGATAGTGGCGATCATGTCGCGATAATGAGCCGGGTCAGGAGAACGCGCCGACACTGCGCGGCTCAAGTCCGCACCGTGCCGGGCGAAGTATTTCAACAGATCTTGGATGAGGAGGTGGCTGGCGACCATCTCGTCGAGCGGGAGCGGGGGTAGCTCGCCGCCTGGCTTGCGCTGGCGATTGTCCGCTACGACCTCGAAGTCCTCGATAAGGTCCGCGCCCAGTTGACCACGGAGCTTGTGAATGGTCCGCAACAAGACTCGGCAGTAGTAGGCCCGAAGATCTTCGATGTGCTCTAGGTCTTCGAGCCGCGCCACGGCATAGTAGGCCTCTTGCAGTGCGTCTTCGGCCAGCTCGGGATCTCCTGCCCGTCCCCGGGCAAGCTTCTTGACCTTGGGATCTTCCCGGATCGCCGCCAACTGTTCGAGGTAATCGGACCGGCCACCGGCTGAGATTGAGGAGCTGGACAAGTCGCACCCCCAGTGAAGTACTGGGCCAAACGATTCTTCTGTACCCCAGAGGCCCGACTTCATTATCTAGGCCTCTACTGATGTCTACCAAAGTTCAGTAGACTCTACTCTTGTACAACCTTCCCTTGTGATCTACAATACTAGCAATTCTTCCTAGGCTTGACTAGCCAAGATGGTAAGTTCCCCGCATACTTCGGACGGCTGGCGTGTCGCAGTGTGTCTAGCGGCATAGTCAGGCATGCTTACGAGGGGGGTGAGACACCCATGCAACCTGCGCCTCCCGCAGCCCTACAGCTTGCGTTGCGACTTAGGCAACTCAGGCAGCAACGGCCACAACTGACTCAAGCCAAGCTGGCAAGGGCCTTCAGTGAAGAGCAAAGCCTGGCACCCGCCACTGTGTCATCGTGGGAAAGCCTCAAGTCACCGAAGCTTCCGCCCGTAGACCGGCTACAAGCCTACGCACGTTTTTTCGCCACACCTCGGTCATTTCAGGGAAAACCGAAGCTGTTCGCGCTTACTGAGCTCAGCAAGGGCGAGAAGGAGGCATACGACCGACTTGAGGCTGAGCTCATAGGCCTCAGGGACGCGGCGATCGGGGACTCGCCTGAGGAAGAACTAGTATTCAGCCGGTCCTGGCTTTTTCGCGACGGCGGCAAGGTGACTTTCGTCTGTGCCCTACTCCCTGAACGTGAGATCGGCGCTTTCGGGGATCCTCAAAATCCCAATTACACAGAACTTCAGACGTACGCGGACATCGATGCCCTAGTCGAGTTGTTTGGCCACATACGTTCTGAGAACCCTGCGGCGACCGTCCATTTCAAGACTCCTCCCGACGTGGAGCCCGATGATCTTACCGGGCATCTCATCCTTCTCGGCGGCGCTGTCTGGAACGAGATAACGTTGAGGGTGTCTGCAATGGCTAGGCTGCCAGTACGGCAGGTCGATCGGGGGCTGGAGTCCGGTGAGATCTTTATCGCCGGAGCCGGAAAAGAAGAGCGCGAGTTCTGGCCACAATGGCTGGACCAGGACAAGAAGTTTCTAACCGAGGACGTTGGCCTGCTCGCGAGGGTGCCGAACCCGCTCAATGCGAACCGCACGCTGACTATATGCAATGGCATCCACAGCCGGGGCGTCTACGGTGCCGTACGCAGCCTTACAGATCAAGCGCTGCGCGATAGTAATGAGAGGTACATTTCAACCAACTTCGGGGACGCCCGGTCATTCGCGATACTGATGTCAGTCAAGGTCATCAAGAACAAGGCGATGACGCCGGATTTCCACAGCCCTGACGTGGTCCTCTACAAGTGGCCACAGGACATCGCATGAGCAGCGCCGGTCTCGCCGGCTACCCAGCCAACGGGCGGTCATACTGATGAGCCGGTACAGAGCAGGCATCAGACAGCACGGCACACACCGCGAGCTCGCCGGGGGGAGGAAGCCAGGAGAAACCCTCCGGGTTGGCGCGTCGGGCCTGGACGCGATCATCGTTCCCGGGTCGCGGCCTGCGGCGTACCTTGACCACGCCGTCACACTGGCCCGGGCTGCAAACTGCTCGCTGGTCATCCTGTGCAGTCATTACCTTCATGCCTGCGAGGTGAAGGAATACCTGGACGCTCGGTCCTTCAGGGGGGCCATCATCATAGAGCTTTCGCCGGAATATTCGCACCCACTGTTTTGCTTTCCTGGCTTGCTCGAAATCAAGGACGACCTGCCCTCCGCGTGCGGCAACCACATCACCGATCTCAGCATGAAGCGCAACGTCGGCCTGGTACTAGCCAAGATGATGGGCTGGCGGCGGATCTTCTTTCTCGACGACGACATAAGAGATATCGCTTACCCGGACCTGCAGCGCACTGTCGGCATGCTTAGCTCCTTCTCAGCGGCTGGCATGTGGGTCACCGACTTTCCCGATAACTCAATTGTCTGCCATGCTAACCGCGAGACAGGCGGTTCTCAGGACGTCTTCGTGAGTGGGGCAGCCCTAGCCGTGGACTGCGAAAGTGACATCGGCTTCTTCCCTGATATCTACAACGAAGATTGGCTCTTCTTTTTTGACGCGGCATCAAAAGGTGAGCTCGGGAACTCGTGTTTGAAAGCCACGCAACTGTACTACTACCCCTTCGCCAATGCTGGGCGAGCCGCCTGGCAAGAATTCGGTGACCTCATCGCGGAAGGGCTCTATGCCCTATTGCACCTCGGCCTCGAGGTCGAGCAGGCGACGAGCAGATACTGGGCCAGATTCATCGAAGCACGGCGGAACTTCCTAGAGGACACGCTCTCCCGGGTGAGCGAAGCCCCGGCCGATATGCAGGTCGAGATCGCCGCGTCGCTTTACTCAGCTCTGAAGTGCTTGAGCGGTATCACCCCCGACTTGTGCGCACGCTACGTCAAGGCTTGGCGTGAAGACCTAAAGCACTGGAAGCGACGGTGGGCCGATATTCACGAGATGCCATCCGTCGGTGCGGCAGTGGCGGCGCTGGGGTTGGTGGCGATACGTAGTGACGGCGCGAATCGGATCCTCCATCCGCAGGATCGGATCACGCTGGCCCCCGTGCCCGGGCCAGTGACCATCCCTCAGTCAGACACCGTGCGGGAGATGGCCGTGAGCATGAATGCTTGGCGCCCCCCTCCTCTGGATGTGAAGCGAGACACGCTACCGCTCGAGGTGGTAATCCCCTTCGAGGTACCACGCTGGTGGCACCGCGTGCAGCGTCGCATTTCCCCCCTCATCCCATCGGGGTTTGTCGGAGAACGTCATGTGGTCAGCGCACCGACCTCCGCTGCGGCCAGCAGAGCCCGAGGCGAACCGGAGTCAAGCGTCCCTACGGTAAGCCTGTCCTAGTCCTAGCTAAGGGAGGTTGCCTACTGCTCCTCGCCAATACGGACATTTCGCACAGTCGACATTCGTTGTCAGACTCCTGCATTGCGCATATCTTCGCTGGGAAGGACGAGCACTACCCCTAGCCGCCGACAGGACCGATCCGCACCGGCCCGTTGAGGCTGGACATGCGGAGCGGAGTGGCTGACCTGATCGGTACCGCGTGGTGACGGACGCCACCAGGTCACGGGCGACGCGCCCCCTGCAGGCCTTGCTCGTGTACGTTTGCGCGCTGGTCCTGGTCGACACCATCTTTTTTTCTGCGCTCACGCCACTGCTGCCCTACTACATGCATGTCGCTCATCTCTCCAAGTCGGAAGTCGGCATCCTGGTCGCGAGCTACCCGCTCGGCACGCTGGTCGGCGCGCTACCCGGCGGACTGCTTACGACGCGGCTGGGCCCGAGGAAAGTGGTCCTGATCGGCCTGAGCCTCATGAGCGTCTCGACACTGGTCTTCGGCTGGGGTTCTATCGGGGGTGTTCTCGACGCCGCTCGCTTCGTTCAGGGCTTCGGCGGGGCGTGTACCTGGGCGGCAGGTCTGACCTGGCTGACTGCAGAGGCCCCCGAAAAAGATCGCGGGACTGTGCTGGGCACGGCCGTCGGCTCAGCGGTGGGTGGCGCACTACTGGGCCCGGTCGTGGGCGCAGTGGCTGACAAGGTCGGGACAGGGCCCGCGTTCATAACCGCCGCGGTCGCCGGGGCCGGGCTCATGATGGCAGCGTTCCTGATGCCACCGCCGCGCGAACCCCAGCCGCAAGGGCTGTGGGAAATGTGGGCAGCCCTCCATAACAAGGATGTGACTGCCGGCCTGTGGGTTATCGCGCTGGCAGGAATGGCCTTCGGCGTACTGAACGTGCTGGCACCGCTTCGCCTCGCTGCCCTCGGCGCCACAGAGCTCCTGATCGCATGGACCTTCCTAGGTGCGTCGGCGGTCGAAGGGGTGCTTTCTTTTTTGGCCGGCAAGGCAGCGGACCGCAGGACTCCGGACTGGCCCATCCGGGTGTCACTAGTGGCGGCAACCGCCCTGTGCCTGCTGGCCCCCACAGTAGGTCTGGTGCATGCGCTGGTCCCCGTCCTCATCGTGGGGATGCCGGCCTTCGGCACTCTCTATGCCCCGGCTATGACACTGGTGAGCGACGGCGCGCAAGACCTGAGACTCGACTTGGGGCTGGCGTTCGGCATGAGCAACCTTGCCTGGGCTGCCGGCCAAGCCATCGCTTCGGCGGGAAGCGGTGCGCTGGCCCAGTTCACGTCGGATGTGGTTCCCTACTTCCTGCTCGCGGCCGCGTGCTTGGTAACGCTGGCCACTCTCCAGCCCAGGAAACCACGATCAGTCCGGTCTCCCGGCTAGGTTTCAACCGCCATTACCCTGACGTACTGGGCTGCGGAACGCCGCTATCGAATGGAACTCCTGATAGTCATCGGCGCTCCAGACGCGGCCGCGTTTGCGCTCATTGGCCTGCCGCACTAGGCGGTAATTCACTTGCTCAGCTTCCTGCGACTCGAATTCCTCGTCTGGATACCGTAGTCCTTCGATCCACCAGCGCTGACCTGCGGCGGTTATAGATTTCATGTAGTCGTTAAGCTCTGTGCTAAACACGTGGTAGAAGTTGCGCTGGCCCCGTTCAGTGTAATAAACAAGGTCACCAGGCTGTTCGATCGGAAATCCGCCAGTATCTCCTTTCGCCCGCCTCGCCGCCCATTCGGGCTGCACGTCGACAAGGTCTCCCGTTGCGGATAGGCACAGAATAATTTCGCCAAATGGCGAGGTAAGTTCGCCGAGCTGCCGAAAATATTCTCGCCGTAGCTCATCCCCGGGGACGTGCCCTAGGCCACCGTACAGGCAGGTGGTAAGCAGGTAGCGGTCTCCGTCGTTGGCAGCCAGCGCCAGCTCGCGCATGACGTCAGGTGGTTCGCCCTCGCTGCCGTGAACGAAAATGACCGTGACAAGAAGGCCAGCCTCCCGTTTGCTTACCGCGCCTGCTATGTAGCCTTCCGCCGCTCCCGACTTCCACCTGATCGGGCCCACTGGGGCATACCCAGCCGCGCCTAGGGTCTGCCGCGCCTTCTGCAGGCCAACCGACGAGACGTCGTAGGCGATAACACGCAACTCGGGGTGCGCAGCCATGTACTGACGCGCGTTTCCTTCGATCCAGTCATTGATGACACGCCCAGTGCCATAGCCGAAATCGAAAAGACTAATCCGCTGGGCCAACGGGTGAGAGGTGACAGCACGCCGCATTGCGTTACTGAGCGCGTCACGCTCAGCAGTAAGGACGGGCACTGACCGGTCCTCGTACAAACCAAACGAGTACCGCTCATCGTAGATCGACCGCTGCGACAGATTGGCGCTGTCGCGGGCAGACTCAGAGACCACGAACCGCCCTCCCCGGCCCGCGAACCCTGCCAGCCGCTGCCGCACGCACCGATTGCTAATTCGCCGAATACCCCGGCCCCCTGCGCTGAAATCCTGTGTGCGGGCACAGAAATAGAACTGATTCAATTGGCGCAGGTCAGCAGGGGTTCGCAAAGCGCACTGAGGCCGGTCGTTGCCTCCCTGGCACCGCAGCAGCGCGGCCGGAGGGCCCGGGGCGACTTGCGCCTCCTTAATGAAAACGATTACCATAACGGTGTTCACTTGCCACCTGCCCAGCACGACCGGGAGAACCGGGAGAACCCAAGGTCATGCGAACCCGCTCCGCCGCCCGCACCGCCGCGCTGTCGCTTGCGATGGCGGTGGCGACAGCCCTGCTGGCGACCGCCTGCTCCTCCGCCACGGCGGCCGGCAGCAACGGCACAGCCAGCATCCAGGCCATCGGCGCAGAGAACGAGTACGCGAACGTGATCCAGCAGATCGGCGGCAAGTACGTCCAGGTCACGGCCATCATGAGCAACCCGAACACTGACCCGCACACCTTCGAGGCCAGCCCGTCGGTTGCCAGGGAGATCAGCAACGCCAGCCTCATCGTGCAAAACGGTGTCGGCTACGACCAGTGGGCCACCGACATCGAGAAGGCGGCCCCGGCCAGCAACCGCCAGATCATCGACGTGCAGCAGCTGCTCGGCCTGCCGGACAGCACACCGAACCCGCACCTCTGGTATGACCCCACGACCATGCCGAAGGTCGCGACCGCCATCGCCGATGACCTCGCCACGATCCAGCCGGCGCACGCCAGTTACTTCAAGGCCAACGCCGCCAAGTTCACCCAGAGCCTGACCGCCTGGACCCAGGCCATCGCAGCCTTCAAGGCCAAGAACCCCGGCACTCCAGTCGCGACGACCGAGCCAGTGGCCGACTATATGCTGCAAGCCGCGGGCGCCGACAATATGACGCCCTGGGCGTTCCAGGCGGACATCATGAACGGCACGGACCCCTCGCCGCAGAACGTGGCCGCGGAAAAAGCCCTGTTCACCCAGCACAAGGTCAAGGTGTTCCTGTACAACCAGCAGGTCACCGACACCCTGACCGACTCGTTCATCGACCTCGCGCACGCGAACGGCGTGCCGGTGGTCGGCGTGTACGAGACCATGCCGACTCCCGGGTACGACTATCAGAGCTGGATGACGGCCGAGGTCAACGCCCTCGACAAGGCCGTGACAGCCAAGGTTTCAACGGAGCACCTGTGACAGACAACGACCTGCTGCAACTGGAGGACATCGGCGTACGGCTTGGCGGCCGGCAGATCCTCAGCGACGTTTCGTTCACGGTGGCGCCCGGGCAGTTCACCGGTCTCATCGGGCCGAACGGTGCTGGCAAGACCACCTTGCTCCGCGTCATCCTCGGCCTCACCCAGCCCACCGAGGGCCGCGTGCTGCTCAACGGCAGCCCCAAGACGCGGCACGGCGGGGGCCTGATCGGGTACGTGCCGCAGAAGCTGTCCATCGACCAGGACATGCCGCTGCGCGCCAGGGACGTGGTCGGGCTCGGCATCGACGGGAACAAGCTCGGCTTCCCGATGCCGTCGGCGGGCCGGCGCCGCCGGATCAGCGAGGCGCTCGAGGCGGTCGGCGCGGAGAGCTACGCCGACTCGCGGATCGGCGAGCTGTCCGGCGGTGAGCAGCAGCGAGTGCTGATCGCGCACGCCCTGATCGGGCGGCCGAAGCTGCTGCTGCTCGACGAGCCGCTGGCCAACCTCGACCTGAAGAGCGAGCGCGGCATCGTGTCCGTGCTCGCCAGGCTTGCGCACGAGCAGGGCATCGCGGTGCTGATCTCCGCGCACGACCTGAACCCGCTGCTGCAGGAGATCGACACCGTGGTGTACGTCGCTGCGGGCCGGGCGGCGGCAGGGACCACGGACGAGGTCATCCGCTCCGAGGTGCTCAGCTCCCTGTATGGCAGCCGCGTGGACGTGCTGCACGTGAACGGCCGGGTCCTCGTGATCGCCGGCGACGAACAGCAGGAGCCCCAGGCGCACCACCAGGCAGAAACCGGCGTCGTCGTCGGCATGGACAGGACCTAAGACACAGCGGATGGGCCACTTCTTCAGCTACATCGTCGAACCGGGGCTGCTGAGCAACGACGCGGTCCGCACCGCGCTGCTCGTCGGCACGGTCGTCGCCATCACCTCGGGCGTGGTGGGGGTGCTCACCGTCATCCGCGGCCAGTCGTTCGCCGGGCACTCGCTGGCCGACGTGGCCACGACCGGCGGCGCCGGCGCGTTCCTCATCGGCGTCAACCAGTTCTGGGGGTTCCTGATCGCCGGCGTCGCCGGCGCGGCGATCATGGAGCTGATCGGCGTGCAGCGGCGTCGCGGACGTGACGTCGCGACCGGGGTGGTCCTCGGCGCCGCGCTCGGCGCGGCGGCCCTGTTCCTGTATCTCGGCACGCAGACGAGCAGCACGACCGGGGCGTCGTTCACGATCTTGTTCGGCTCGATGTTCGTGATCAGCCCCGACACGGTTCCGGCGCTGATCGCGTCCGGGGTGCTCGCGCTCGCGGTGATCGCCGTGCTGTCCCGGGTGCTGCTGCTCACCTCGCTGAGCCCAGAGCTGGCGGCGGCCCGCGGCGTGCCGGTGCGTGCCGTGGGCATCGCGTACCTCGCCGCGCTCGCGGTGGCGGTATCGCTGTCCGCCGTGGTCATCGGCGCGGTGCTCAGCACCGCACTGCTGATCGGCCCGGCCGCGACGGCGCTGCGGGTAGCGAAGAGCCCGGGCCGGGCGATGGCCGCCGCCGCGCTGATCGGCACCGGGATCACCTGGCTCGGCATCCTGCTCGCCTACGACAGCTTCTACTGGCCGCCGCACGGGCACGGCTGGCCGGTCAGCTTCTTCGTCGTCGCGCTGGTCGTCGTGGCCTACCTGCTCAGCTACGCCTGGCGGCCACGGCGCAAGCGCCGCGACCGGGCCGCGGCCGCGGCCCCTGACCAGAAGGAGCCCGCGTGTTCACCGGCCTGATGCTCAACACGTGGATCGCGGCCACCATCGTGGCCGTGCTCGCGGGCGTGCTGGGCTTCTTCGCGGTGCTGCGCGGCCAGTCCTTCGCCGCGCACGCCATCCCGAACGGCGCCTTCGCCGGCGCCGCAGGCGCCGGCCTGCTCGGCCTCAACGTCATCTGGGGCCTGGCCGTGTTCGCGGTAGCAGGGGCGCTCGGCATCGGCGCACTCGGCAGGCGGGCCCGCCAAGACGTGGTGACGGCCCTCGTCCTGGTGCTCATGCTGGGCACCGGCGCGCTGTTCCTGAGCTTCAGCACCGAGTACGCCGAGGTGACGTACTCGCTGCTGTTCGGTGAGGTGTTCGGGGTCGGGTCCAACGTGCTGCTGCCGATCGCGGCACTCGGCGTCGTCAGCATCGCGGTGATCGCGCTGCTGTACCGTCCGCTGCTGCTCGCCTCGGCGCTGCCCGAGGTGGCCGACGCGCGCGGGGTCAGCACCCGCCGGATGGAGCTCACCTTCCTGATCGTGATGGCGCTGGCGACCAGCATGACGGTCCCCGTCGTGGGCGCGCTGCTCATGTTCGCGCTGATGATCGGCCCCGCGGCCGCGGCGCGGTCGTTCACCAAGCGGCCAGGGCAAGCCATCGCGCTCGCCATCGGCATCGCGCTCGCCACGGTCTGGATCGGCATCGTCGCGTCGTATCACACCAACTGGCCGCTCGGCTTCTTCGTCGGCGTCATCGCCGCCGGCTTTTTCCTGGTCGGTCAGGGCTGGAGCTTCGCCCGTCGCCGCTGGTCCGCGGTGGCCGCTGTCGCCTGATATCCGGAACGGGCCCGTGGTTCCTCCCAACGGTCACCACGGGCCCGTTCTGAATAATGACCTCACACCAAATGACTGGTGAACCAGTCCCTGGCCAGCGTGGCGGCCGCAGTGAGGGTGCCGGGCTCTTCGAACAGGTGCGTCGCACCGGGCACCACATCGAGGCGGTTCTCACAGCGCAGCATGGCCTGCGCCCGCAGGTTCAGGTCCAGCACCGCGTGGTCCTCCCCGCCAACGACAAGGAGCGTCGGCGCGGCCACCTTGGCGAGCCGCTCGCCGGCCAGGTCGGGACGCCCGCCGCGGGAGACTACCGCGGCGACGCCGGCGCCGGGTTCCGCGGCGGCCCACAGTGCGGCCGCCGCGCCCGTGCTCGCGCCGAAGTAGCCGACCGCGCCCCTGGC
>Ga0335074_10011134_pt1 | contig 12576 bp, 8 predicted proteins | sample Lox_Sample_23_FD_206715 | JGI IMG/M metagenome (GOLD analysis project Ga0335074, IMG submission 206715) | Soil microbial communities from Loxahatchee National Wildlife Refuge, Florida, United States - Lox_Sample_2.3 | ecosystem: Environmental > Terrestrial > Soil > Wetlands | place: USA: Florida...
TCTCCCTTCTGGGACGGTGGGAAAACCAATGCCGGTGGCAAGCAATCCTTTTTCAAAGAGCGCGGCCGAGTAAGCGTGTGCGGTTTTGGCTTCGCCCACGATGATTGGGGTGATGGGCGTCTCGCTTTCCCCCGTGTCGAATCCGGCGCTTTGCAAAGCGGACTTAAAGTAGCGCGTGTTGTCCCACAGTTTTTCGATGCGCTCAGGTTCGTTTTCCAAAATATCGAACGCCGCGAGACACGCCGCGGCAACCGCTGGGGGATGCGACGTAGAAAACAAGAACGGCCGCGCGCGATGATACAGGAACTCGATCAGGTCGCCGCTTCCGCAGACGTATCCGCCGAGGACGCCGATCGCTTTCGACAGCGTGCCCACCTGCACGTCCACGCGCCCGTGCAATCCGAAATGATCCACGGTGCCACGCCCGTTGCGGCCGAGCACGCCCGAGGAATGCGCATCGTCGATCATCATGATCGCGCCGTGGCGTTCGGCGATTTCGACCAGCGCGGGCAGGGGGCCGATGTCGCCGTCCATCGAAAAAACACCATCCGTGATCAGCAGCTTGTTGCCGCTCGCGCCATCCAGCTCTTCGAGAATCTGCGCTGCCCGCGCGGTGTCCTTGTGCGGAAAAACATGGATCTTGGCTTTGGACAATCGGCAGCCGTCAATGATGCTGGCGTGGTTCAGAGCGTCGGAAATGATGTGATCCTCGGGCCCCAGAATCGCAGCCACCGTGCCCGAATTGGCAGCGAAGCCGGACTGAAACACCACGCACGCTTCGGTGTGTTTGAACGCCGCGATGCGCCGCTCCAGCTCCATATGGATGCTCATGGTCCCGGAAATGGTGCGCACCGCGCCCGACCCCGCGCCGTATTTTTTCGCCGCCTCCACCTGCGCTTCGATCAGTTTGGGATGGTCGGCGAGCCCGAGATAATTGTTGCTCGCGAGATTGATTACTTCCCGGCCGTCGAAGCGCGACATCGGCTCGCATGGCGATTCGAGCACCCGCAGATGCTGGTAGGAACCGGCCTTGCGCCAGGCATCGAGCTGATCGGAAAGATAGCTGAGGGGATTGGCGGTGGTCATCTTCTTCATGCTAGCGCGAGCGGATTTTAACTGGATCGGCGCATCCAGCGCACGCTCGGGTTCTTTACGGGATGGTCCAACTGGGCTATCGTTTCGCTCGCGTGGCGGCGTTCCTCCCGTAGCGCTCCCAGATTCCCCAGGCAAGATAAACGAGCCCAAAATAGACAATAAAGTTCCCAACGACAACGAGCCAGGTGCTGAAATCATGAACGTTACCGCTCGCTATGATGGCTAGAACAGCACCTGGGAAGAGGTACACGACAACTGGGCCAACATCCTGGGGAGCCTGGATCATGGGTATGCTTAAGGCCCCAAAGGCTGCGGCTATAAGCAAGGCAATGAAAAACCTCCTCTTGTTCGCCTGCCGACCCATATCATTCGCCGATAGCGGAATCGCTGCGGGTCATCGATCTACGACCAAAATTCTTCAGGTGTATCTGATTGGATCCTAGATCGCGCTTGCCAGACGTGAACTTACCAAGCCCGGTGATTCTTGGAGCCTTTCGCGGCTTTCGCTGCGACATCTTTCGGCATCGGTCCGGCTTCATGTCTGTCAGCGCTTCTTCAGCCGGTAATCTTCCACGTCCGGCATCGCGACCAGCTTGCACATCTCAAACAATCGTGACCGCGCGCGCATCCCGATGCGCTCTTCGAGGAAAAACTTGCTGTGCATGTCATCCTGCAACCCGGACGACCCGCGCTTATGGCCCGCCTCCGGATCGCGCAGGTTGCTAGTGAGAATGGTCGCCTTCCGCGAGTTGCAGCGGTGGGTAATGATCGAGGTTACGGTATCCTCCACCCAATCGGTGACGCGATGCGCGCCCAAATCATCGAGCAGCAGGATCTCGGCGTCGAGCGAAGAACGGTACGCTTCGCGATCCATCGTTCCTGACGCCGGATCGTAGCCGCTGCGGATTTGGTTGAGCAGTCCCTGAAAGTCGAAGAACAGGCCCTCGAACCCGCGCGCCAACAAACCTCGCAGCGCGGCGATAGCGAGGTGAGTTTTTCCCGTACCCGGCGCCCCGAGAAACAGCAGGCCCGGTTTCGGAACGGCTGGAAACTCGCGCACGTATCCACGCACATCCACCAACACCTTGGCGAGAGCCGACCGCGCAATCGGATTGTCGCCCGGCAGAATAAAATTATCCACCGATGCGTTCGCGTAGAGGAGCGGAATCCCGGCCCGCTCTTCATTGCGCTGCGCACGCCCCGCTTCCACGCATGAGCACTTCTCGGCGCCCGAAATCCCGCCCCGTTCAACGATCTTCCACCCGGACCCGCCGCAAATCGCGCAAACTTCCACTGCGTTCATTCGCTTCCTCTACAAGTCTACTGCCGCCTGCGCTTGTTCCAGGCTGTCCATGGAGCGCGTTTCCAGGGTACAACACGCGTTGCCGCCCGATTGCGATGCAGCGCGGGATCGATCGCATCGGCCATCTTTGCAGTGTCAAATCCGCCGCCGAGGAACCGATCGATCCTTCGAGCGGTGGCCAGCGGATCGCGAATCGCAGCGCCCTGCTCGACCACCAGGAATTGCGTGCCCGGGCGCCGGGCCAGCATGACCTTGGCACGATCTAGCGCGCGGGTGTATTCGTCCTTCAACCTCTGCCGGCGTTCCGGCGTGGCAACCGGCTGATTCCGGCGGACCAGCATGCGGTCCTGCGAATCGAGCACCTCATCGAGATCGCGTTCGCAGAGGATCACGCGGCAGGCGAGATCAGGCGGCAAAGCAACCAGCAGCGGGACCACAATCTTGACGGCGTTTCCGCGCGCGTCAAGCAGCCACTTCGAATCGCTGAGCAGAACCTTCACAGGTTCAAATTCCAGATAGCCACGCGGATTGTCCTCATCTGCCGCTCGTGATTCATCGGAGAGGACGCTCAGGCCGCCGGCGGCCAGCATCTGCATCAGCATGGAAGTGCCGGAGCGCGGCAGGCCGGTTACCACAACCAGGGTTTCCGACAACGGAGGCATTTCCTTGCGTACGCCCGTGATCGGCAAATCAGGCGACGCCGGGGCTTTATCCACCAACGAACGCGGATGAATCGCTGGCTTCGTCTGTTTCATGCGCCGCGCAAGACGCCGATGCGTGCGTGCGCCTTCAGCATCATCGAACCGTTCTTCGAGTATCGCTGCCAGCCGGACGTGCGCTTCTGGAAAATTGGGGTTCATCGCAATGGCTGCGCGGAATGCCTCGGCTGCCCGCTCGAATTCCTTCATCCGCGCGAGTGCATGGCCCAGGAGAAAATGAGCCCGCGGGTCGTGATAGGTTCTCTCGATCGCAGCCAGAGCCGAGTCCGCCGCGGCGCTGAATTCCTTCCGCCGCAGGGCGATTTGGCATAGGCCCAAGTAAGCCTGGGCGTTATCGGGGTCGATCGCCAGCGCTTTCTCATACGCCTGCCGCGCGTCGCGCCAACGATGAAGGCGCAAATAGAGATCGGCGATTTGAAGGAGCGTGCCGGGCCGCACTAAATCCGTTTGCGCTAGCGGTTCCAGCACGGCCAGGGCCTCTGGATAGCGCTGCTCCGCCGTCAGCACTTGCGCTTTCAGAAGATCGGTCAACGGCGAATGGGCAAGATGATCCACTATTCGCCGCATTTCCTCGTGCAATCCCAGTGCCTGGCACGACACGAAGAGGCGCACGGCAAAGCGCTGAACATCTCCATTCGATGGAGCCGGATCGGCCGAACAAAGCTCGCTGAAAATCTGGTGCGCTTCCGCGTGCCGGCCGGCATCCTGGTACGCTTCGCCGAGGTTATAGCGCAGCTCGCGAATCGCCTTAGTGACCGCTATGGCGCGATTCTCATCGGGGCGCTCGATGTATCCGAGCGCGATCATCTGCTCCAGCGCTTCGTGCGCCGCCACCGGATCCAGCCGCGTATATGGGGGATGGCGCCCATCGGCTCCAGCGACATCTTCCCAACTCGGAATAAACTTGGGCGCACGCGCTTCGGCGAAGGCCTGGGAAAGCACTTTGCCGTCCATATCTTCGCCGGCCGGCAAATCGTAGAGCGTCAGGATGGTGGGCGCGACATCCAGCACCGACGCACCATGCAGCCGTTCGTTTTTGTTTATGCCGGGCCCGCTGATGACGAGGACGCCATAATCGCGGTGCTCAATGGCCGGTCCGGCAGGAATATCGGGAATGGATGCGGGACGCAAGTGATCTGGATGGAAGCCGTGATCCGAGAGCAGAACGATCGTCGTGTCGCGCCCCGCCTTCTCGATCAGCGCACCCAGCATCTGATCGTGGAACTGGTACGCCATCGCGACGACATTGTGGTACAGTTCGAAGTCGCGCTCCCCAATCCAGGATTGCCGCGGCGGATGATAGCGCATGAACCCGTGACAGAAGTGATCGATCGCGTCGTAGTAGACCGCGAAAAAATCCCATGCCTGGTTGTCGAGCAGCCAGGTGGCGGCCGAATGGATGCTCATGCATTCCGCGAGCACCCGCAGAAACAATGACAGCCGCTGATCTTTGTCTTGATCAATTTCCCGGGCAAGCGGGATAAACGGCTCCACCAATTCCGGCGTCAGAAGATCGGGATGCACTCGCAGCTCCGCTAGTTTCCCTGCCAATTCCGGCGGATGAACCGCATTCGGCGCGAGCGGCCAGCCTTCTTCGAGCGGCCCGCGGGCGCGGTGATAATGATCCGACACCATCACGCCGTTGATCGGTTCGGCGGGATGGCTCGGCCACCACCCAATCACAACGCTGCGCAGATCATTCTGATTCAGAATGTTCCACAGAGCTTTCGATTTGCGCGAGAGATTGGTGACGGGCTGCACGTCGCGTCCGTCTGGAGTCGGCTCGGCGAAGCCGTGAATACCATGTTTGAACGGACGCTTTCCGGTGGCGATGGAAGTCCACAGCATCGGCGAGAGCGGGGGATGCAGGGTCGCGATCTGTCCGCGCGAGCCATTCGTAACTAATCGCTGGAGGTTGGGCATTTTGCCTGCCTCCAGCAGCGGCTGGATCACTTTCCAGTCCGCGGCATCCCAGCCGATGAGCAGAACTTTACGCGTGGCCATCGCCCTGAGGATTACCGGAGAAATTTCTCAATCACAAATACAAAATGCTGCTCCAGCGGTGCTTCCACTTCGCCGGGTTTTGGCGGCTGCGCAAATTTGATCTGTTTCGCTGTGGCGATCGCGTTTGCACTGAAAGGATCGGACGGCTGCAGCGAATGCGCCTCCACCAGTTCGCCCGTAGGGGTCACGACACCAAACACGCAGACAACATGCGGCGTCGCTCCGTAGGGGAACGCGCCCACGTGAACCACATGGGAGATCTTCTCCGCCCCCAGCATCGCGATCGCCTGTCCCCGTTCCAGCATCGCCGGGGTGGGAGTGAACAGACTCTGATCGGCCGACGTCAACTCTGTGATGCTTTCCACCGAGATCTTCGAGACGGTTTTGCCGCCCTCGGTTACGGTAACGGTTCGAGGCAACATGTGACCTACAAGCTGCGGGGCGTTCGAATAATCGTAGAGCGAGTAGCGGCCGGGCACTTGCGACACGACGCGAAGCAGGCCGGATTGTGGATCGATACACTCCTCAGTCTCATCCCAGCGGCGCACGGGAGCGTCGGTCGCACCCTTTTTCGCCGAGAACAAAATGCAAGTCACTTGCGTACCCTCAAAGGTCGCCGTTGATGTTCGGATCGCATCACGTTGGAAAGCAGCCGGGGATGGAAGTGTCCCGAACAATGCGGCCCGCGCTTCATGCAAGCGCAATGGAATGTAGCCCGACGTTCCATCCACGTACGATTTGCCGTTCGAGAAGATCTCTGTGATTGAAAATGCTCCCGAGTTCGCCGTCCAGCGCAGTCCTTCGCCGGGCGCAAACCAATCCTCCATTTGCCAGACACCGTCATATTGGGTTTGGCCGCCGGAATTTACGGTGAAAGTGACCTTCAGGTCATAGCCACGGCCGGCGGTTCGCAATGCGTACGCATCCCGCGCGCGGGTGAGAAGCTCGGCAGCAGCTCCCCGGCCCTCCGGCGTGTTGGCGGATTCGATTGGACCGCGCACGATTTCATTGGCATCGCTGGGTATCGGCACCACCGCCGGCGCCGCCTGGGCGAAAATCGGAAGCGTCAGCGCCGCTGCCGCGATCCAGCATTGCACTCGGCTGAAGATCATCGATTTAGCCCTCTTGGACGGGTTCTGATTTATCCGTGACGGGTTCTGATTTATCCGTCACAGGAAACCGAAGCTTGGGCTGGTATCGCTTGCCCGGGGAATGCAGCGCGGCCGACCCACCGCCCGAACCTCCGCCCGAGCCCCCACCGGATCCCCCGCCAAATCCCCCGCCCGAACCGCCGCTGGATCCGAATGAACCGCCGAATCCGCCGACCGTGCCGCCAGAGCCGCCAAAACCACCCGCGGTCGAGTAAATGCCTGCCCCGCTCTCCAGTGAAAATAACACGCCCATTTGGGTTAGCATGCCGCCGACAGAGGCCCGGATAGGGACGTCCCCCTGGCCGATTCCGTTGGGAATTATGACGTTGATCTGATAAAGACCGGCGGCCGACAATCCGACGAACGTCGGTTGGAGAGAAATGTTATTGATCGAAAGGCTAAAAGCGCTGTTGATCGGCGCGGAGCCGGAGAAGACTCGTCCCGGAAGCACTGTGGGCGTGGTTGGCCCAAAACCGAACCCATAAAGAACAACCGTATCTCCTGGCCGGGCGGCTACCGTGCGGTAACCGAACGAATCCCCGGTCGGACCGAGAATATCGTACCCGCCTCCGCCGTATGCCCCCGATTTGTCCGACCTGAGAATGATTCCGGCAATGTGGGAGAAAGGAAGCAGGCTGAACGACGGAGCGAACGGATTGAGCGTCACCGTCGACGTCGCTGAGCCGTCCGCGGTAGTAACCACTACCGATACCGGTCCAGTTGCCGTGTCCTCGGGCGCCTGCAAATCGATCTGTCCGGGACTAACGTACATGAGGTAGGCGGCTCTCCCGTCGATCGTCACCGTGGTGCCGCCCAGCGACGTTGGGAAATCCCCATTCCAGCTGGCGGTTTCGGCGGCGAGGTTGCTGCCGTAAATCGATACCCATTCGCCCGGCTGAATGATGCTTACGGTGCTGTCAATCGGTACAACGCCACCCGGGGAAATCGATGGCGCCTGCTGCGCCTGACTCGCCTGAGGCGCATCCGCAGGGGGCTGGCTAAAATTGACAGCGCTAATCGCGGCTATTTTCCGGAATTCAGCGAAGTGGTCTCGGCTTGTCCGGAAACTTGCGATGGTCTCGGGCCGGATACTGCGGACGCCGCTGTTGACAATCGACGCCGAAGCGCTGGTGATCATGGCCATGGCAGAGCCGCTCACAGCCGCGTAAATTGGCCAGTTTGCCAGACTGCGCTTCAACGCCTCTTTGACTTGGGACGAGTGGAGGGTGGCGAAGTATGCCTCCAAACGCCACTCTAAATCGCATCGTTTGCCCACCGCCAGTCACCTCCGTCGAACGGGGACCTGGAACAAGCTTACATAGAGAAAGGAGCGGCCGGGAATCGCATCGTTTTGGTATTTTTAGGCCGGGGCCGGCTGCTACTGGCCGCGGAAACCGCTTACCAGCCGACCGGCTTGCCTTGATTCTGCTCGTCCAGCCACTTCTTCAGCGGCGCGAAATAATCCAGAATGGCCGTCGCATCCATTTGATTCTGACCGGTGAGCGCTTCCAGCTCCTTGGGCCACGGCTGGCTCGTGCCCATCGCCAGCATCGCGTTCAACCGCTCTCCCGCCGCTTTGCTCCCGTAAATCGAGCAGCGGTTCAGAGGTCCCTTGCATCCAGCCGCTTTGGCTAAAGCCCGATGAAACTGGAACTGCAAAATATACGACAGAAAATATCGCGCATATGGATAATTGGCCGGTATGTGATATTTCGCGCCCGGATCGAAATCCGCCTCGCTGCGCGGTATGGGCGGCGCGATGCCTTGATACTGCAGCCGCAGCTTCCACCAGCTCTCGTTGTATTTCTCGGGCGGCACCTGTCCCGAAAAAACCTCCCAGCGCCACTTGTCGATCATCAATCCGAACGGCAGAAACGCGACCTTCTCAAGCGCCTTGTAGAGCAGCAGCCCGATATCTTTCGAACTATCCGGAACCGTTTCGAGCAACCCGATCTTTTTCAGGTACGCCGGCGTCACCGACAACGCGATCGTATCGCCGATGGCTTCATGAAAACCGTCGTTGGCGCTGTCGCGGAACAGAAACGGCTGCTTGTCGTAGGCGCGCTGATAAAAATTGTGTCCCAGCTCGTGATGGATCGCGGCGAAATCCTCAGCGTTGATTTCGATGCACATCTTGATGCGCAAATCGTCCACCGAATCGATATCCCAGGCGCTGGCGTGGCACACCACATCGCGGTCGCGCGGCTTCACGAACAAAGACCGCTCCCAGAACGTCTGCGGCAACGGCGCGAATCCGAGCGAGGTGAAAAACCGTTCGCCGTACTTCACCATGTCGAGCGGCTGCGTTCCGCGGTTCTTCAGGATGGCCGTCAGATCGTAGCCCGGATCGGCGTTCTTGGGCGCCACCAGCGGATAAATGTTTTCCCATTCCTGCGCCCACATATTGCCCAGCAGATCCGCCGGAATCGGCCCATGCGCAGGCACCAGATCGCCGTATTTTTCGCGCAGCTTCCAGCGCACATAGGCGTGCAGCGAAAGATACAGCGGCTTCACCTGCTCCCATAGCCGGTCCATTTCGGCGGTGAACGCATCCGGCGGCATATCGTATTTCGATCGCCACATCGCACCCATGTCGGCGAAGCCCAGCTCGCGCGCGCCCTTATTGCCGAGCGCAACGTATTTCTGAAATAGCGGGCGCATGGGCGGCGATACCGTACGCCAACCGCGCCAGGCATCCAGCAGCTTGGCCGGATCTGTGCTGGTCCGCATAATATCGCTCAGCTGATCCAGATCCATGCACTGGCCTTGGTGCGGGCAATACTTGCCGCTGCCGTACATTCCCTCCATCCGGGTCGCGATCTGCGTCAACTCCTGCGCCTCTTTGGGATCGGAGGGCGCGGCCAGCGTCAAGCTCAAGCGCAGCAGTTGAAACTGACGCGCCATATCCGCCGGCATCTTCAAATTTCTGAAGCGCCGCGATTCTTTGGCCAGCGCCATGGTGGCCGCGATCTGATCTTCGTCGGCCTGGGCCGCGAGAATTTCAGTGTCGTAGGTGATGTAGGTGGACTTCACCCAATCGGCGCGCTGATCCTCGGTGGTCAGCTCCAGCAGCTTGGATTGGGCGCGATCCAGGAACGCTCTGGCCTCAGCCAGGGTAGGGGATTTCGTATTATCAGCCAGGCAAAGCCCGGACCCAAGACAAAATACTAAAACCAGGTTTCGCATCGGGGCAGGTGTACTCCTCCGAGCACGCACGGGCTTGAGGCCCGTTTCACTTAGTGTACCTTCCCGATAAGCGCGGTGGTTCGGCGGTCTATGAAATTAAGATTATTGGATCACCGCCGGGCCTGGCGTTGCTTGGGTCCGGAACTCGTACTGATGGATTTCAATTGCGGCGCGGCCCGCTTCGGAGCGAACCACCCTTCCGCGCGCCACCAGTTTCAAAGCAACTTTACTGTTCAATTGGGCCGGCCAGCTGATGGATACTTCAAGACGCCGCCCGGGCACCAGGTAACGATCCGTGGTGAATAGTACGCCGTTGCTGCTCATGTTCACCGTCACGCCGGTACCGCTCTCGCCTTCCGTGCTGCTCTTACGGCTTAAAACCTTGAAGCGAACTTCCCGCTCGATCGGGAAGCGATCCGCGCTGCGCCGATCGTCCTTGTCCTTCTCTAAAGTCATGTTTGCTCCCGCCAGCATTGGTTAGTTCTTTCCTTTCTTGCACCTCTAGATTGCGGCAGCGATGCGGGCGTTCAAATAGCAGAGTCTTACTAATTTGTGGGAGTACCACGCTGACTGGTGGTAGTACGTTGTTGCCAGGCTAAGCAGTATTACTTTTGGCTGGAATCGGTCTTCAACTTCCTGCGCGACCGAATTTCTTCCAGACGTTCCGCGATCCGCTGCTCCAAACCGCGGTTCGTAGGTTCGTAAAACCTTGTGCCTGCAAGGGATTCGGGAAGGCACTCCATATCAGGTAGCGCGTCTTCCAATTTATGGGCGTGCTGGTACCCGGCGCCATATCCCCACTGCTTCATGGCCCCCGTAGGTGCATTTCGCAGATGAAACGGCACCGGCTCAGCCACGCGCTTTTCCACGGCTTCCATTACCCGGTTGAGCGCTTGATACGATGCGTCCGATTTCGGCGCCACCGAAAGGTAGATCGCAAGCTGTCCCAGCGCCAGGTCCCCCTCCGGCATCCCGAGAAAATGCACCGCTTGCATGACAGCGATGGATTGTTCGAGCGCGCGCGGATCGGCCAGGCCGATGTCCTCAATCGCCATCCGCACCAGGCGCCGCGCGATGTACATGCGATCCTCGCCCGATTCGAGCATCCGCCCCAGCCAATACAATGCCGCATCCACATCGCTCGATCGCACGGATTTGTGCAAAGCCGAGATCAAATTGAAATGCTCTTCGCCGGCCTTGTCGTAAAGGAGTGTCTTGCGCTGCAGCGTGTCGGCGATGGCCGAGGGCGTCAGTTCGCCGGCCGGAGACGCCGCGGCCGCAAGTTCCAGGATGTTGTAGGCGCTGCGCCCGTCGCCATTGGCGTAAGTCGCGATCTGCTGCAGCAATTCCTCGGACGCGCGGATGTTCACCACGGGCAGCGCGCGTTCGAGCAGCGTTAGAATCTCGTCCTCCGAGAGCGGCTTCAGCATGTACACTTTGGTGCGGGAAAGCAGTGCCGAGATCACCTCGAACGAGGGATTCTCAGTGGTGGCTCCGATCAGAATAATGTCGCCGCGCTCCACATAAGGCAGAAACGCATCCTGCTGCGCTTTGTTGAAGCGGTGGATCTCGTCGACGAAGATCAGCGTGCGGCGGCCGGCGCGCCGGTTCCGCTCGGCGTCGGCCATCACCGCCTTGATTTCCTTGATGCCGCTCAAAACAGCACTGAACGGAACAAAATCGCAATGGGTCACGCGCGCGATGATCCTCGCGAGCGTTGTTTTCCCGACGCCAGGAGGTCCCCACAGGATGATCGAGCCGAGCTGATCGCGCTCGATCTGCATGCGCAACGGCTTCCCCGGACCCAAAATATGTTGCTGTCCGACAAATTGATCCAACGTCTCCGGGCGCATACGCTCAGCCAGCGGGCGCTGCGAATCTTCTTTCAAACTCGCGAGCGGATCGGGATCGAACAGGCTCCGCTCGGACTGGCTCATATGGCAGCCATCCTCTGTGTGCGCGCCACAAACAGCGCGATCCCAGCGGCCAGCGCCACGTTGAGCGATTCCACTCCCACCGTGGGAATGCGGATTCGAGTCGCCTTCGCACACAAACGCTCGCTGACTCCCCGCCCTTCGCTGCCGATTACAATGGCGCACTTGCGGCTGAGGTCGGCCTCCGTCACGTCCTTCGCGTTCTTCGGCATGAGCGCAAACAGATCGATCTTGCGTTGTTCCGACGCGGCCAGGAAGACTTGGGAGTCGAGCGCTGGAACCACCGGGAGCCGGAAGATCGATCCGGCGGACGCCCGCAGGCATTTGGGATTGTACGGATTCGCGCTGCCTTTCAGAAATGCCACGCCTGTGGCGCCAAAGGCCTCGGCCGCCCGTAACACGCTTCCGGCGTTTCCTGGATCCTGCACGCCATCCAGCACCACGGTCAAAGCATGTCCACGGAACAACTGTTCTACGGTCCACTGGGGAGGCCGCACCAGGGCCAGGACACCCTGCGTCGTCTCGGTGGAAGAAATACTGCGGAACAGATCATCCGGAAGCACACCCACGCGAATTCGCTTTAATCCGCGCACATGCGCTTCCACCGCCGTCCGTACGGATTCAGCTGCAAATACCGCCGCAATTTCGCAGTCACTGCGCAAGGCCTCCTCGAGCAAATGGAAGCTCTCCGCTACCGCAAACCCTTCATCCGTAACGCCGCCGAGCGCGATTGCCTTGCGCACGTCCTTGAGCATCGGATTTCGCGGGCTGACAAGTGTTGGCATACAGTAGACTTTAGGACGTTTTCTCGAACCGCCCGCCAAATCTATCATGAAATGGATCGTTGGCATTGCGCTACTGGGGGGCCTGGCGGCCCTGTCGCTGAAAGTGTGGCAGGTCTCGCGGGAGATCCAACAGGAGTCCCTCGTCGATGAAGCGCAGCCCGCCGACGCCATTATCGTGCTGGGAGCGGCAGAGTACCGCGGAAGGCCCTCCCCGGTGCTTGAAGCGCGCTTGAATCATGCCCTGTTCTTGTATTTGAAAGGACTCGCGCCGCGTGTGATCACAACCGGAGGCGCGGGCGGAGACCCGGTATTCACCGAGGGGTCTGTGGGCCGTGCCTATTTGAGCGCGCATGGTGTGCCTCCCGAGGCGATTGTGGTGGAGCGGGAAGGCGAGAGCAC
>Ga0335074_10011135_pt1 | contig 12576 bp, 2 predicted proteins | sample Lox_Sample_23_FD_206715 | JGI IMG/M metagenome (GOLD analysis project Ga0335074, IMG submission 206715) | Soil microbial communities from Loxahatchee National Wildlife Refuge, Florida, United States - Lox_Sample_2.3 | ecosystem: Environmental > Terrestrial > Soil > Wetlands | place: USA: Florida...
TTCGCGGCAAGCGCTACTCCGACAACGTGGTGGGTCTCATGCTGGGCAAGTTGCGGCGATTGCCGCACCATACGCAGACCGCTCTCCAGCAACTTGCGAGTATCGGGAACGTGGCCGAGATCGCGACGATGGGTGTGGTCTTCGGACAATCTGAAGAGGCGATCCACACTGCCCTTCTAGAGGCGGTCCGCACCGGGCTGATCCTTCGCCTGGAGAGATCGTATGCCTTCCTCCACGACCGGATTCAGGAGGCGGCCTATGCGCTCATCCCCGAAAGCGCGCGCGCGGCGACACACCTTCGGATTGGCCGGGTGCTCCTGGCGAACTTGACAGTGGACCTCCTGGCCGAACATCTGTTCGACGTCGCTAACCAACTGAATCGGGGCGCCGAACTGCTGATCGACCACAATGAGAAAGTTCGCGTGGCCGCAATTGACCTGAAAGCGGGGCGTAAAGCCAAAGCGTCCGCGGCGTATACCTCAGCGCTCGCTTATTTTGCGGCCGGCATGGCGATGTTGGACGAAAGGCACTGGCGGAGCCAGTACGAATTGACGTTCAACCTTTGGCTGGAGCGCGCGGAGTGCGAGCTTATGTGCGGCAACTCCGAAAAAGCCGAACAATTGATTGTGGAGCTATTGCCGCGCGCCGCATCGAAAGTGGACGAGGCCGCAGTTTACTATCTGAAGGTCCAACTGCATGTGATGAAGGCGGAAAACCAGCAGGCTGTGGACATCGGCCTGACGTGCCTGAGTGGGTTTGGCATCGACATGCCGGCGCATCCGACCGAGGAGCAGGTCCAGTCCGAACGCCACACCCTTTCGCAAACTCTCAACGGGCGCCCGATCGAAAGTTTGATCGATCTGCCGCTGATGACCGATCCGGAACTGCAGGCTGCTATGAAGGTGCTCTCAGTCCTTTTGGCCGCCGCCCAGTTTACCGACTTCCGTTTGTGCTGCTTCGAAGCCTGCCGTATGGTGACCCTTAGCGTGCAGTACGGGACAAGCGGCGAATCCGCGACCGCCTACGCGTATTGGGGATCCCTACTTGGGTTCGTCTTTCACCGTTACAGTGACGGTTATGGTTTCAGCAAGCTCGCATGCGACGTGGTCGAGAAGCACGCCTTCATTGCAAACCGGGGGGCAGTTTACGGGGGGGCTGGAGTGGTCGCCGCCTGGACTCAGCCGATCGGGACCGCGATTGATTTCTCGCGGACGGGCATTCGCGCCGCGATTGAGACGGGAAGTCCGGTCAACGCTTGCTATGGTTTGTCGCTATCTCTCACGTACCTTCTCCTGCGGGGCGATCCACTCGACCTGGTGTGGCGCGAGTCGGAGATGGCGCTGGACTTCGCCCGCAAAGCCAGGGTCGAGGACGCCGCGGACATAATCGTAGGCCAGCAGCGCTTCATCGCGAGCATGCAAGGCCGGACCGCAACCTTCTCCACCTTCAGCGATGCGCAGTTCGACGAGCCGGCGTTCGAGGCTCGGCTCGCCGGGGGAGGGAATCCCATGGTGGCCTGCACGTATTGGATCGTCAAACTGAAAGCGCGACTCCTGTCAAGCGACTATACCGCGGCGCTGGAAGCCATCGACAAAGCGAAGCAGTTGCTTGCGGCCTCAGGCGGCCAGATTGCGTTATTGGACTACTTCTACTATGCCGCGCTGACGGTATCGGCCCTTTACGGGAGGGCGTCGGACGATGAACAGCAAGCGTGGCGCGAACTCCTGATGGGGCACCGGGAACAACTGCGTGAATGGGCCGAAAATTATCCGCCGACGTTCGCCGACAAACTCGCGCTAGTGTCTGCAGAGATCGCCCGTGTCGAAGAGCGAGACGCCGACGCCTTGCGTCTGTACGAGGAGGCCATCCATTCGGCGCGTGAGCACGGATTCATTCAAAACGAGGGTTTGGCCCACGAACTGGCGGCGCAGTACTGCCTGGCGTGTGGTCTCGAAACGGCAGGCTACGCCCATCTTCGTTCTGCGCGGAACTGCTTCTACCGTTGGGGTGCGCTCGGCAAGGTGAAGCAACTCGACGAACGCTACCCGCGCTTGCGTGACGGACGAACTCTGGCCGTTTCGGCCACGATTGGCCCACCAGTCGGGCAGTTGGATATCGAGACGGTAATCAAGGCCTCGCAGGCACTTTCGAGTGAGATCGTCCTTCCCAAGCTGATCGAGAAGCTCGTTCGAATCGCCGTGGAGAATGCCGGGGCTGAGCGAGGCCTGCTCATCCTCCTTCGGGGTGGCGAGCCCCAGATCGAAGCGGAGGCCACTACTGCCCAGGGCAAGGTGGAGGTTGCCGTCCGGCAGGCAGGTGTGACGCCGTCTGACCTTCCGCAATCCGCTCTACATTACGTGATCCGCACTCGCGAGGAGGTACTCCTCGATGATGCTTCAGCCGATAATGTGTATTCAAAGGACGAATATGTGCGGCGGAAGCGCTCCAAGTCCGTCCTGTGCCTGCCCATCGTAAAGCAGACGCAGCTTGTCGGCGCCCTTTATCTGGAGAACAATTTGACTCCGTGCGCCTTCACACCGGACCGCGTTACGGTGCTGCAGTGGCTGGCTTCGCAAGCCGCGATTTCACTCGAGAACGCGAGCCTGTATTGTGATCTACAAAGGGCGGAACAGAATTTTCGTCTCATCGTCGATACCGTTCCCGGATTCCTATGCACGATGACTCCGCGGGGTCAGGTCGAATTCGTCAATCAAGGAATCCTGAACTATACGGGCTGGACCCTCGAGCAATTGACCGATTGGCGCCCGCTTCTACATCCGGATGAATGCGAGATGGTGGTGACGCGGTGGATGCACTCGATAGAAACCGGGGATCCGTATGACATTGAACACCGGATCCTTGGCGCCGACGGTGTCTACCGCTGGTTCGTGGTTCGCGGCCTGCCAGTGCGAGACGCAGAAGGCCGTATCGTCCGTTGGTACATCTTGATTACGGACATTGATGGGCGCAAGAAAACTGAAGAAAGGCTGCAACGCAGCGAAGCTTTCCTGGCCCACGGGCAAAGGATTAGCCACACCGGCAGTTTTGGCAGGAACGTCCTCAGCGAAAAACTGTATTGGTCGGAGGAGACATACAACATCTATGAGTTGGATCGATCTGTTGAGCCAACGTTGGAGTGGCTGATTCAGCAAGTTCATCCCGAGGATAAAGTTCGTGTGCAGCAGACCATCGAATCTGCGATTCATCAAAGGACAGGTTTCGATATTGAATATCGTCTACTGACGCGGGACCATTCGGTGAAGTATCTGCATGTTGTCATTCAAGCGCTGGAGAATGCCTCCGGCGAGCCGGAATTTGCGGGCGCCGTGACGGACATCACCGCCGCAAAGAAGGCGGAAGAGAAAATCCGCCAAAGCGAGAAGGAAGCCCGGCAGCTTCTCGACCTGTCGCCGCTGCACATAACCGAATTGGGGCCCGACGGGGCACGCCTTTACACCAATCGGGCGTCGCTGGATTATTACGGCATTACTTTGGAAGAATGGCAGAATGCCGGCTTGCAGCAGGTCCTGCATCCGCAGGACGCCGCGCTCGTGAGCAATGACCTCCCCGCAAAATTCCAAAGCGGATCGCCATTTGAATACGAAGTGCGGCTCAAGAGAAAAGACGGACAGTATCGCTGGTTCCACTACCGCTTGAGCCCGATGTCAGACGAGGAAGGGCGCACGACGCGGTGGTATGCCGCGGGGACCGATATCGACGATCGCAAGCTAGCCGAGCAACGGCTCCAGGAAGAGAATGTAACGCTGCGCGAAGAACTTGACAAGGCATCGATGTTCGAAGAAATCGTGGGAACTTCTGCGCCCCTGAAAAAGGTGCTCTCCCGCATCTCCAAGGTCGCGCCGACCGACTCCAGCGTTCTGATCACCGGCGAGACCGGCACTGGCAAGGAACTGCTGGCGCGCGCCATTCACCGGCGGTCACGGCGATCTTCCCGTGCATTTGTGAGTGTGAATTGCGCGGTGATCCCTCGTGACCTCATCGCATCGGAACTCTTTGGTCATGAGAAGGGCGCCTTTACGGGGGCAACTCAGCGTCGTTTAGGGCGCTTTGAACTCGCGGAAAAGGGCACGCTCTTTCTGGACGAGGTCGGAGAGCTTCCGGCCGAAACCCAGACGGCCCTGCTGCGGGTACTGCAGGAACACGAATTTGATCGTATCGGAGGCAGCGGACCGATCCGGGCCGATGTTCGTGTGATTGCGGCGACCAATCGAGACTTGGAGTCCGCAATCGCCGCAAATACGTTTCGAAGCGACCTGTTTTACCGGCTGAACGTCTTTCCCGTTGAGATGCCGCCTCTGCGGGAACGAAGAGCGGACATCCCGTTGCTTGTCACGTATTTCCTGAATCGCTACGCACGGAAAGCAGGCAGGCAGTTTACCGCGGTCGACAAAAAGAGCCTGGATTTGCTGCAAGCATACAATTGGCCCGGCAATATTCGGGAGTTACAAAACGTAATCGAGCGTTCCGTCATCGTCAGTGAATCCAAGACATTTTCAGTGGATGAAAGTTGGTTTTCCCGGCAGCGCTCGCCCCTTGACCCGGATATCCAGCCGGGCCTCCTTAACAGGCCACCTGGTCAGGAGAAGGCCATGATTGAAGCTGCGTTGCGTGAATGCGGAGGACGCGTCTACGGGCCCTCGGGCGCCGCTGAGAAACTCGGTATACCGCGGACCACGCTGGAGTCCAAGATCAGGTCCTTGAAGATCAACAAGAATCGCTTCAAGGGGACGGATCCTTCGAAAGACACAGTGGATTCAGGAGGCAGATTGGACTGAATATCTGCAACCTAGATCCGAGAGATCTGTCTTAGGACACGTCTCCGATCGTGAGGGAACCGGTCGAGCAGGAACCGGCGAGCGATCCCTTCGCCGAACTCGCCGCGCCCGCGGCTTTTCGGGAAGCCGGCGCACGTTTGCGCGGCACAATGGTATCCTTCGGACAGTCGGTTGCGAAATTCAGCTTTGCCCCAGTAGGCGCACGTGGATCAGATGACGTGCTTTCTAATCCCTCGCCAGAATACATATCTGGCTCGTTGAGCTGTGGCGCTGTGGATGCCCCCAATGGCAGTTGCTTCTGAGTACGTGTTGGAGCCAATCCGCAAGAGAGCGGAATTCACTCTTTACCGCGCCCGGCAGCGCGGCAATCCGATGCCCCTCCTGGTGGTAGCTCCTACCGCAGAACAACCGTTGCCCGAGAGTCTGCGACGCCTTGAGCACGAGTCCTCGCTCGCCGCCGAACTGGAGCCCGCCTGGGCTGCCAAGCCGCTGGCGCTCACGCGTCATGAAGGACGGACAATCCTGGTTCTCGCCGATCCAGGCGGTGAGCCCCTGGACGTCGTTCTGGAGAGGGCGAGCGACCAGCCTCTCGATCTGGCGAGTCTTCTAAGCCTTGCGATCAACTTGGCAACGGTGCTCGGCCATGCCCATCAGCGCGGTTTGATCCATAAAGATGTGAAGCCCGAGAACGTGCTCGTCAACGACGCCGGCCACGTATGGCTGACCGGCTTCGGCATCGCGTCCCGTCTGCCGCGCGAGCGCCAGGCGCCGGCGCCGCCGGAAATCATTGCCGGTACCCTTGCCTACATGTCCCCGGAACAGACCGGGCGCATGAATCGATCAATGGATACCCGCAGCGACCTCTACTCTTTGGGCGTCACCTTGTACCAGATGCTGACGGGCGTGCTGCCGTTTGTTGCCGCCGACCCTCTGGAGTGGGTCCACTGCCACATCGCACGTCAGCCGGTGGCGCCCGCGGATCGCCGCGCGGTCCCAGAGCCGTTATCCGCCATCGTCATGAAGCTCCTTTCCAAAAATGCTGAAGAGCGCTATCAGACCGTCGCGGGTCTGGAAGCCGATCTCCGGCATTGCCTGGAGGAGTGGCAGTCGCATGGTCACATCGACCCCTTCCCTCTGGGTACGCATGACTCGTCGGACCGCTTGCTGATACCCGAGAAGCTGTACGGGAGGGAGCGTGAGGTCGATACGCTGCTTGCGGCATTCGATCGGGTGGTGGCGCAGGGAACTGCCGAACTGGTGCTGGTGTCTGGGTATTCCGGCGTCGGCAAATCTTCGGTAGTGAATGAGCTGCACAAGGTGCTGGTTTTGCCGCGCGGGCTTTTCGCCGCAGGCAAGTTTGACCAGTACCAGCGCGACGTACCTTACGCGACGCTGGCACAGGCATTCCAGATGCTGGTGCGTCAGATCCTGGTTTCGAGTGAAGCCGAGGTGGACCGTTGGCGGCACGCTCTTCTAGAGGCGCTGTGGCCGAATGGCCAACTGATGGTCAACCTCATACCCGAGGTTGAATTCGTCATCGGCAAACAACCACCCGTAACAGACCTGCCACCGCAAGAAGCGCGGGCCCGTTTCCAGTTGATGTTCCGGCGGTTCCTCGGCGCCTTCGCCCGCCCGGAGCATCCGCTGGCGTTGTTTCTGGACGATCTGCAATGGCTGGACACGGCAACTCTGGAACTGCTGGAGAGCCTGGTTACCGATCGGGACGTGCGGCACGTGCTGCTGATCGGAGCCTATCGCGACAACGAAGTTAGTGCGTCTCATCCGTTGATGCGGACGCTGGGCGCGATCCACGAAGCGGGAGCGAGAGTGCAGGAAATCGTGCTGGCGCCTCTCGGGCTCGACGCCGTTGAACGGCTGGTCGTCGACGCCCTGCGCTGCGGACCGAACTCCGCTGGTCCTCTGGCGCTGTTGATCCACGAAAAGACCGGCGGCAATCCGTTCTTCACGATCCAGTTCCTCACCGCCCTGGTTGAGGAAGGACTGCTCCGGTTCGATCCGAGTGCGGCGGCCTGGACCTGGGACTTGGACCGGATTCGCGGCAAGCGCTACTCCGGCAACGTGGTGGATCTGATGGTGGGCAAGCTGCGGCGGTTGCCGCGCCACACTCAGACCGCTCTCCAGCAGCTCGCCTGCCTCGGCAACGCGGCTGAGATCGGTACGCTAAACGTGGTCTTTGGACAATCTGAAGAGGCGATCCACGCTGCTCTTCTGGAAGCCGTGCGCACTGGGCTGATCCTCCGCCTGGAGGGATCGTATGCCTTCCTCCATGACCGTATTCAGGAAGCGGCCTATGCGCTGATCCCGGAAAGCGAGCGCGCGGGGGTGCACCTTCGGATTGGCAGGTTGCTGGTCGCGGATACGCCTCCCGCCAAGCTGGACGAAGCCATTTTCGCGATTGTCAACCAACTCAACCGCGCATCGTCCCTGGTGACGGCGCCGGAGGACCGCGGGCAACTGGCCGAATTCAATCTGCTTGCCGGCAAGCGTGCCCAAGCCTCATCCGCCTATGTATCCGCGTTGAATTACCTGACCACGGGAGCCGCGTTACTGACGAGCGATAGTTGGCAGCAGCGTCGCGAATTCTGCTTTACCCTGGAGTTGGCTAGAGCGCAGTGCGAGTTCGCCTCCGGAATGATCGCGGAAGCCGAAGCGCGTTTGCGCGGCCTTTCCGTCCGTGCCGTTACGACGGGAGAGCGCGTCGCGGTGGCCTGCCTGCAAGTCGATCTTTACCAGGGAATCGATCGTAGCGATGAGGCAGTCGCCGTGGGCTTGCGTGCGTTACGACACCTGGGCGTCAACCTACCGGCGCGTCCAACGGAAGTGGATGCTCGGCGCGCCTACGAAGGCATCTGGACCCGGCTGGACGATCGCGCCATCGAGGATCTCATCAATCTGCCGCTCATGAGCGACCCGGATTCGCTGGCAACTCTGGATCTTCTGATCAGAGTTGCGGTCGCAGGGCACTTCTTTGACTCCTATCATCTATTCGAAGTGGCTGTTTGCACCGCTGTTAGCTTGGGACTCGAGCGTGGTCACAGTGATGCGTCTTGCATCGCCTACGTACAGCTCGGCACGTTGGCGGGGCCCCACTTCGGCCAGTTCGATGCCGGCTACCGCTTCGGACGATTGGGGTGCGATTTGGCCGAGCGTCCCGGCCTGCAGCGTTTTCAAGCCAGGACATTCGAGACATTCGGCTTTCTCGTGCCATGGAGTCAGCATGTCCGAAAGGCGCGCGAGTTCCTATTTCGTGGTTTCGACCTCGCCAGCCGGACCGGCGAAATCAGTTACGCGGGATACGCTTGCGGCCAGCTCAACACCAACTATCTCATGGCCGGCGACCCGTTGTTCCTGGCTCAGGAGCAAGCGGAACACGGGCTCGCCTTTGCCCGTAAAGTCGGCTTCGGAGCGATCGAGGGCTGGATTCTGGGCCAACTCGGTCTCATCCGCTGCCTGCGGGGACTGACCACCCGTTTTGGCTTCTTCGATGACGCCGTGTTCCATGAAAGCGATCTTGAGCGCGATCTGGCTGGCAACCCGACGCTGGCGCTCCCGGAATGTTGGTATTACATCCGCAAGTTGCAGGCGCGATTCTTCGCGGGTGAATATGTGGACGCCCTAAAAGCGGCCTCCAGGGCGGAACCGATGCTCTCGAATACCGTGTCTCTCCTGGAGATCGTTGAGTACCACTTCTACGATGCGCTTTGCCATGCGGCAGTCCATGAGTCCGCCTCGTCTGAGGACCGCAAATATCATCGCGCGAGGCTGACGGAACACCTGGAGAAGCTCGATACCTGGGGACTCCATTGTCCGGAGAATTTTTCCAACCGGGCGGCACTCGCCGGGGCGGAGGCGGCGCGGATCGATGGGCGGGAACTCGACGCAGAGCGGCTGTACGAACGTGCAATCGGTTCCGCACGTGCCGCAGACATGGTCCACAACGAGGCCCTCGCCAACGAGCTGGCAGGGCGATTTTACCTGGCGCGCGGTATCGAAACCGCGGGCTACGCCTATCTCCGCAACGCGCGAAATTGCTATGACCGTTGGGGCGCCCACGGAAAAGCAAAGCAACTCGACGAACGCTACCCGCGCCTGCGCGAGGAGCGAACTCACGGTTCCGCAGCCACGATTGGCGTGCAGTCCGGGCAGTTGGACGTCGAAACCGTAGTCAAAGCCTCGCAGGCGATTTCGAGTGAGATGGTGCTTCCCGATCTGATCGAGAAGCTCTTGCGAATCGCGGTGGAGAATGCCGGGGCCGAGCGGGGTCTTCTGGTCCTGCTCCGAAGCGGCGAGCCGCGAATCGAAGCGGAGGCTACCACTGGCCCAGGCAGGGTCGAGGTTGTCGTTAGACAGGTGCCCGTTACGCCGTCTGATCTCCCCCAATCCGCGCTGCATTACGTGATCCGGACGCAGGAGGGCGTGCTTCTCGATGATGCCTCGGCCGATCCCGTCTATTCGAAGGACGAATATGTGCGGCACAAACGCTCCAGGTCAGTTCTCTGCCTGCCAATCGTCAAGCAAGCGAAGCTTGTCGGCGCACTCTATTTGGAGAACAATCTGACTCCGGGCGCCTTCACGCCGGACCAGGTTACCGTACTGCAGTTGCTGGCTTCGCAGGCCGCGATTTCGATCGAGAACGCCGGCTTTTATTCCGACCTGCAGCGGAGCGAAGCTTTCCTGGCTCAAGGGCAGCGGATCAGCCGAACGGGCAGTTTCGGCTTGGGCGTTGCCAGCGGAGAGATCTACTGGTCGGACGAGACCTATAATATCGTGGAATACGATCGAGCGGTTAAGCCGACATTCGATCTGGTCTTTCAGCGAATTCATCAGGACGATAGAGAATTCGTCCGGCAGATTCTCGACCGTGCAACCAGGGAAAAGACGGATTTCGATATCGAACATCGTTTTGTGATGCCGGATGGCCGGGTGAAGCACGTCCACTTAATCGGCCGCGCGGTGAAAGCGGGCAACCTCGACTTTGTGGGCGCAGTGACGGACATCACCGCAGCAAAGCAGGCGGAAGAGAAGATCCGCCAAAGCGAAAGTGAGTTTCGGCAGATCTTGGATTTCGCTCCGCAGCACGTGTATGTGTTAGGGACTGATCCCAGCAGCATGCGGCTTTATGTGAACAAGGCTGCGCTCGATTATCTCGGCCTTACCTTTGAGGAGTGGCAGACCCGCGACCTTCGCGACCTTATTCATCCCGAGGATTGGGCAAGGACGATGAGCGGGGAGCAGAACCAAATCGCGGCCGGTCTCCCGCACGAAGTCGAATTGCGTTTACGTGGGAAGGATGGGAGGTATCGCTGGTTTCTTTCCCGCCGGAACCCGCTGCGGGATCATCACGGGCACCTCACACGCTGGTACACGGCAGCCACCGATATCGATGATCGCAAGCTAGCCGAGCAGCGGCTCCAGGAAGAGAATGTGACGTTGCGCGAAGAACTCGACAAGGCATCGATGTTCGAAGAAATCGTGGGAACTTCGGCTCCCCTGCAAAAGGTGCTTTCCCGCATCTCCAAGGTCGCGCCGACCGACTCCAGCGTTCTGATCACCGGCGAGACCGGCACTGGCAAGGAACTGCTGGCGCGCGCCATTCACCGGCGGTCACGGCGATCTTCAGGTGCATTTGTGAGTGTGAATTGTGCGGTGATCCCTCGAGACCTCATAGCATCAGAACTCTTTGGTCATGACAAGGGCGCCTTTACGGGAGCAACTCAGCGCCGTTTAGGGCGCTTCGAACTCGCGGAAAAGGGCACGCTCTTTTTGGACGAGGTCGGAGAGCTTCCGGCCGAAACCCAGGCGGCGCTGCTGCGAGTGCTGCAGGAACACGAATTTGATCGGGTCGGCGGAAGCGGATCCATTCGGGCCGATGTTCGTGTGATCGCCGCCACCAATCGAGACTTGGAGTCCGCGATCGCCGCAAATAAGTTTCGGAGCGACCTGTTTTATCGGCTGAACGTCTTTCCCGTTGAGATGCCGCCTCTGCGGGAACGAAGAGCGGACATCCCGTTGCTTGTCACGTATTTCCTGAATCGTTATGCGAGGAAAGCCGGAAGGCATTTTACGGCGGTAGACAAAAAAAGCCTCGATCTGCTTCAAACGTACGCCTGGCCAGGGAATATTCGGGAATTACAGAATGTAATCGAGCGATCCGTCATCGTGAGTGAATCGGAGACATTTTCGGTGGACGAAAGCTGGCTTTCCGGGCAGCGTTCGTCCTCTGACCTGGATATCCAGCCGGGCCTCCTGAACAAGCCACCTGCACAGGAGAAGGCCATGATTGAAGCTGCGTTGCGTGAATGCGGAGGACGCGTCTACGGGCCCTCGGGCGCCGCTGAGAAACTCGGTATACCGCGGACCACGCTGGAGTCCAAGATCAAGTCCTTGAAGATCAACAAGAATCGCTTCAAGGGGACGGATCCTTCGAAAGATAGCTAGGCCCCCGCGGGTCGTCCGCACCCCCCTTACGAGAATGCTTTTGACCGCGCTCGCCAATTGACGAAATTCGTCAATCTGACAGCCCGACAATGTCTTTGATTTCAACGACTTCCGCTTGGCGCTGGACTTGCTTCTTAGCAAAGCAAGGTGTTCCTAGGAAGACACAATGTTCAGAATTCACAGGAAGGCGAACGGGGGCGTGGTCTTTAGTTTAAGCGGCCGACTCGACGCAGAGCACATAGCTGAATTGGAAACACTGATCGGCGCGGAAACAAGCGGTCGGCGCATTATTCTTGACCTCAAGGATGTGACTCTGACGGGTCAAGACGGCATCGATTTTCTCACCCGGTGCGAAGCATCTGACATCGCGCTGGTGAATTGCGATCCATATGTTCGCGAGTGGATCACTAGACAACGAAACGGCAATTAGCGCATAAAGAAAGAGGATTTCTGTGGCCAACAAACTGGGAGAGGACGACGAGATTGTGGGACGAAGTTTCGCGTTTCAACAAGTTTTGAATCTGGTTCGTATGGTCGCCAATAGCGACTCTGTGACCTTGATTCAAGGTGAAACCGGTACGGGTAAAGAGCTCATCGCCCGTGCCCTTCACTACCAGAGTTCGCGAAGTCAGGGGCCATTCGTTACCCTGAACTGCGCCGCGATTCCAGGTGCATTGCTGGAGAGTGAGCTCTTCGGGCACGAAAGAGGCGCTTTCACGGGCGCATGCGCGCAAACCAAGGGGCGATTCCAACTCGCCGACAGGGGCACGTTATTCCTGGACGAAATCGGCGATCTGCCGCTCGAGTTGCAGCCCAAACTCCTCCGTGCGTTACAGGAACAGGAGTTCGAACGGCTGGGCAGCAGCCAGACCATCCGAGTGAATGTGCGGGTAATCGCGGCCACCAATCAGAATCTCGCCGAGCTCGTGGCGGCCAAGCAGTTTCGAGCTGATCTCTATTACCGGTTAAACGTGATTCCTATCTGCCTTCCTCCACTACGGGACCGCGTTGAGGACGTTCCGCTGCTGGTAGAGCATTTCGTACGTAAATATTCGCTGCGTTTCAACAAACCCATCGGTCCGATTCCGCATGAAGTGATGGAGGTCCTCCAGGCACACGATTGGCCGGGTAATATTCGGGAACTTCAAAACTTCATCGAGCGCGCTTTGGTCTTTTCGTCCGGATCGGTACTATGTCTCCCGCTGATGGACTTGAAACGGATGACGAAGGGTTCGTCAGCTGCAGCGTCACACACGTTGGCCGAAGCGGAGCGGGAGCACATACTCGGAGTACTGAGGGAGACCGATGGGCAGATCGGAGG
>Ga0335074_10011136_pt1 | contig 12575 bp, 16 predicted proteins | sample Lox_Sample_23_FD_206715 | JGI IMG/M metagenome (GOLD analysis project Ga0335074, IMG submission 206715) | Soil microbial communities from Loxahatchee National Wildlife Refuge, Florida, United States - Lox_Sample_2.3 | ecosystem: Environmental > Terrestrial > Soil > Wetlands | place: USA...
ATGGTCGCCTGTTCTGTATATCTATACATTGCCCTCCTTGGCCGAATGTCCGCTTCTGCCGCATTTCGCGCGTTTCTCAGCCGGGGTGGTGGCTGGTGCGGGCTGCGGCCCGAGGGGACTGGGCTACTTCGGCGGCAAGCCTGCCGCGTAGCTGCGGGCCTGCCTGATCCAGCGGTCTAGTGCCGGGTCGTCGAGCACGCTGCGATCGATCCCGGCGATCCCGCGCATCGGCCGGCCGGTCATGTCGAAGGGCCGCACGCCCGGCTGGGTGGTCGCCGCGTCCATGTCTTGCGCGCCGATCCGCGCGATGAGCCCATCGTTACAGGCGCCGGCGGTGAGGTGGCCACCGATCATGAAGGCCAGGCCACCGGACATCTTGCGCTCACTGACCCCGGCGACATGCCGCAGGCAGGCGCGGACCGGTCTGCGAGCAGTTCGCCAAACGCCATGCCCTGGATCGTAGAGCCCGGCCACGGCAGCCGACGCGCGAAGGCGGCGGGCAGAGCGCGGGGCCGCGGACCGTTGCGGCGCTGTCATCACCGCCCGGGCAGCCGAGATGAAGTCACTGACCGCTGCCCGCACCGATCCAACACGCGCACTTGTCACCGAACGTAGTCACTCATCGCGCATAGAACGCTCGCCGAGCCGCCGTTCGGCGCGGCTGGGAGGTCATGCTCGGGTATATCGGTTGCAGCGCAGATCTGGTCGTTCTGGGTCTGCGTGTTGCTGCGATCGGGGCGCTGCGGACGGAATGAGCCTGGCCCGCAGCCTGGTCGCGCGCGGGGCCGCGCCGACGCGAAGGTCGTGGCCGAGTATCCGTCATATGCGGACGGTCAGCTTGCACCTGGACCTGGATAAGACCGGCTGCCGCTGCCGCGCGGCTCTCATCTGGCTGGCCCTCCGGGCAGGTCTGGTCTAGCTTCGTGATCGACCTCGCCGCCTGATGGCATCTCTGCCGCAGCGGCACTGCTGGCGGGTGCCGGAGGCAGCCGCGGGCGGTGTGGGTGGTTTCACCCCTGCCGCGGACGGGCCGGGCGGTTGAACCTGGAATCGACTCGGTCCCTTCGGTCGCGGGCCTAACGGGGGCGCGCGGTTTCTGAGAGCAGGTGCACACCATGACTCAGCACGGCACATGGCTCAGTTACAGCGGGGATGCCCGGATCTGGCTCGCCATCGGCTTGCTGGCCGTCGCGGGCGGTGCGGCTCTGGCCGGAATCCAGCTGCCGCTGCCTGTCCGGCCTGCCCGGCCCGGACCGGCGGGCCGCGCCGCCATGGTCGCGGCCTGGGCCGCCTCGATAGCGGCGCTGCTGGCCTGCGTGAGCATCTACATCCGGCAGTCCATGCACGCCTATGACCTGAGCACGCCCGCGGCCACTCCCAGTGATCCCATCACGCCGGTCACCTTGACGGCGGCCGCGGCCGTCTTGGTCATCATCGTCACCATCTCGCGCGGCTCACATGCCTGGGGGACGAGCCTGGCCAGCGGCGCTATCGGCGCGATAGCCGCACCGATGATCTTCGAACTGCCCTTCGACCTCATCGTGATGCCCAGGAGCCATCCCGTCATCGACCCTGGCTTGTACCGGCCGCTGCTGTTCGGGTGCCTGTTCGCGATCGAGATCACCACGCTGCTGCTCCTGCGGCTGTCGCCGGTGGTGCGGCTGGCCAGGGCCACGTTCTTTTGTTTCGCGGTGATGCTGGGCGTCTTCGCGGTCTGGGCCCTGTCCGGATTCGGCTACCCGTCGGCCCCGCTCCCCACCACGCTGAACGTCGCGTCGAAGATCCTGGCCTTCGTCACCGCCCTCACCCTGTTCCTGCCCCAGCGGGCCACGCTCGGGCAGGCACCCGGACCGGGCAGCAGCGAGCAGGCCCGGCCCGCTAGCCCGCAGCCGGCCCTGAACTCGCCAGCGTCCGCCCAGATCGCGGACGATCCGCAGCTGACCGGCCAGCCCGCCAGGAGCAGGGTTCCAGGCCGGGCCGGGCCACATCGCCGGCTCCTCGGCGGAGTTCTCGGCAGTGTTCTTGTCTTGGCGCTCGTGACGGCGGGGTGTTCCTCGGCGAGCCCGGCCGCGGGCCGGCCGGGCACGGGGGCGGGACAGGCGAGTCCCGTCTGGCTGTGCCGGCCAGGCCAGGCAGCTGACCCCTGCGCCGACAATCTCGCCGCCACGGCGGTCACGGCGGGCGGCACCGTCGAGCCGGCCACCTGGCCGTCTTCGGCGGCGGCAGCAAACTTCGCCTGCTTCTACGTCTACCCGACCGACAGCCTGGCCAAGACCGGCAACACCGGCCTGGCCGTGACCCAGGAATTGACATACGTCGCGATCGAGCAAGCCGCTCCTTTCTCCCGGGTCTGCGACGTGTGGGCGCCGCTGTACCGCTCGCAGACCTTCCCGAGCGTGCTGAAAGGGCTCGCAGGCGACGAGAACCTCATGCGCTCGACCTTCACCACCGCCTACGACAGCGTGCTCCCCGCCTGGCAGTGGTTCCTCGCCCACACCGGCAGCAAGCCGATCATCTTGATCGGGGACTCACAAGGCGCGGCGATCCTCATCCACCTCATCTCCGCCCAGCTCGACCACCAGCAGTCCGTCCTGCGCCGCCTCCTGGTCGCGATCCTCGTCGGCGGGAACCTCCAGGTCCCCTCCGGGAAGCCAGCCGGGTCAACCTTCACCAGCGTCCCGCTGTGCACCTCCGCCACCCAGACCGGCTGCGCGATCGCCTTTTCCGCCTTTCCTTCCCAGCCGCCGGCCGACTCGTTGTTTGGCCGACCGGGTCAGGGCGTGAGCCTGCAGTCCGGGCAGACGGCCACCGCCGGCCAGCAGGTCGCCTGCGTCAACCCGACAACCCTCGGCGGCGGTACCGGCGACCTGGATCCCTATCTGCTTACCCTCACCCAGCCCGGGCTGACCGAGCCGGTATCCACCCCGTGGGTCACCTACCCCCAGCTCTACTCGGCGACCTGCGAACAAGGCGGCGGGGCCACCTGGCTCCAGGTCACCAGCCTCGCCGGGACCAGCCACGCCCGGCCCGTGGTAAACGAGGACATCGTGGACATCGCGGACGGGGCGGGCGGCCCGGCATGGGGCTACCACGGCTATGAGTACGCTCTCACCCTAGGCAACCTGCTCCACGACGTCGTCGGCGAGGAAACCGCGCGGGAGCCGAGCCACTGACGCACCCAGCCGACCACCCCACCAGGACCTGCCGCGCCCACCATCACCCGGAGCGGACGCACCCCAACCAGCCACCCAACCGCACCAGTCCGATCGCCGGCCGGCACCAGAGAAAGCCAAATGCCCATAACTGGAGCGTCTGCGCGTAAATGCCACGCTGCAGCGACCCCGGCATCAGTCGGAAAGAATCGGCGCTCGGTTTGCTCAGCCTCTGGAACAAGACTCGCGTAGCGTGGCGATCGCTGATGACGGCCATCGCGCGATATCCACTGGTGAGCCCTGGCCGAGGGCCGGCCCGGTTGAAACACGGTACCGTCCGGGTCATGGCCACCAAAGCCGAGCGGCGCGCCGCGCGCGAACGCGTGAGCGCCTACCACGAATCGCAGCTGGCCGGACTTCTTGGCCACGTCGGGGCAGACTTCGACCGCTACCGCGCCGGCGAGATCGACGCCTATGCTGTGGATGAGACGATCCACCACTACCACCGTGCCGCCGCGGAACTGTGGAAGTTCTGCTTCGCCCGGGGCGGCGGCGTTCACGTCGAGTTCGTCGCCGGCCTCCTCGACCGCATGACCGCCGACGCGGAAACCATCGACTGGTGGGAACGCGCCGCACCGCGACGACAGCAATGACCCAACCAACCCTGCTGTGCTCCCCGTGCGGGGTGCCGAGGTCTGTCACGGACCGTGGCCACGCCTCACGACGGCTGAGCGCGCTAGCCGCCCAATTCGGTGTGGTGGCTCAACTTTGGACGATCACCGTCGTAAGCATGCAGATCTGTCTTATCTGCGCGGGCATCTGAGCAAGGGCGGAAAGTCATTGGACCTTCCGGCGGGAGCGTGGACGGCATAGGCGCGCAACTCGTCCGGGGTCTGCGGGTGGCCCCGCAGCCAGCGTCGGACGATCCAGGGAACCTCGTCCGGAGCCGCATGATGCCAGTGGCCGGGCCCGTGCAGGGCGGCCCGCTGGCACGCGGCTGATGGCGTCCAGGGCAAGCGCCGTGCGGCGGATCCCCGCAGGCCCGGCCTTTCCGCCGGCGTGCGTGGTGACCTTGTCATGGAACATGCCCGGCCCGCACGGTTCCGGCTCCGAGCAGAAAGATTTCTCCTGTCAACGATAGGCTCTTGTGTTCCTATCAACGATAGGTTAATCTCCTATCAACGATAGGAACTCGCCGAGGAGGACCGAGATGGTACCGGTCTACGTGGCTCGCGGGCTGGCGGACGGCCGGCACCAGGAACTGCTCGCCGAGGCGGAGCGCCGTCGGCTGATCGCGGCGGTGCCCGCCGGGCCCGGCGCGGTCCAGCGGTTCGCCCCGCGGGTGGCCGGCCGGGGACGGCGGCCGGCGGTGGCCCGGCGGCCAGCCGCCCTCGCGCCGCGGGCATACGGGCCGCTGGCGATCTGATCGGCTCACGATGGCGAACTCGGTCGCGAAGCGCCGCACGGAGAAGACCGCGGAGATCGTGGCGTGCGCCTGGGCGCTGGCCCGGGCGGACGGGATCGCCGGGGTGACGCTGCACGGCCTGGCGCGGGTGGTGGGGATGCGTCAGCCCTCGCTGTACGTGTACTTCGACTCCAAGCTCGCGCTGTACGACGCGATGTTCGCCGACGGCAACCGGCAGCTCCTCGAGCGCCTGGACACCATGACGCGCTCCCCGGAGCCCCGCGAGGCACTCAAGCAGTGGCTGCATGCGTTCGCCGCGTTCGGCAGCGAGGACAGCGAGCGGTACCAGCTGCTGTTCCACCGGCCCATCCCCGGCTTCGCGCCCTCGGCGGAGTCGTACGCGCTGGCCGAGAAGGTACTTGGCGGCGCGTACACGCTGATGCGGGCGGCCGGGGTAACAGAGCAGGGCGATATGGACTGCATCGTCGCCATCACCGCCGGCGTGACCGACGCGCAGATCAGCAACGATCCCGGCGGTGACCGCTGGCTTCGGCATCTCAACCGTCTCGTCGACCTGCTGGTCGACGATGTCATCGCAAGGGGGAGGACCCAATGAACACTGACCGCATCGGCCGCGCGGAAGCCCGCCGCCTCGCCGAGGACGAGTTCCAGCGCTTCGCGGAACTGGCCGTCGCGCTCACCCCGCAGGAGTGGGCGATGCCCACCGACTGCACCGCGTGGGACGTCCGCAAGATCGCGCTGCACGTGCTCGGGTCGGCCGACGCGCAGGCCTCGGTGGGCGAGTTCGCGCACCAGTTGCGCCGGGGGCTGCCGCTGAACAAGCAGATGGACTCGCACCACTGGGTCGACGGCCTGAACGAGTTGCAGGTCCGCGAGCGCGAGCACCTGTCCAACGCGGAGCTCGCCGGGCAGCTGAAGACTGCCGGCCCGAAAGCGGTCAAGGGCCGCTGGGGGACCCCGGCGCCGATGCGGTTCACCCCGCTGCCGTTCGGACCTCCCATTGGCTGGCGGCCGCTGAAGTACCTGCTCGACGTGGGGTTCACCCGCGACGTGTGGTGCCACCGGATCGACATCTGCCACGCGACGGGCCGGCCGATGGACCTCAAACCGGACCACGACGGCCGGCTGGTCGCCGACATCGTAGCCGAATGGGCCCAGCTCCACGGCCAGCCGTTCGACCTGGTGCTTGACGGGCCGGCCGGCGGTGCCTTCCGCCACGGCAGTGACGGCGAGCACGTCGAGATCGACGCCATCGACTTCATCCGGACGCTGGCCGGCCGCCGGCCAGGCAGCGGCGTGCTCAGCAACCCGCTGCCCCTGTAATCCCGATTTACCGCCACACCACCGCCACATCACCACCAGGAGGAAAATCATGGCCACCGTCATCATGCAGACGTGGGGCGGCATTACGCCCGACCAGTACGACGCGCTCCGCGAGACTGTCGGCTGGGACCGCGACGTGCCCGCCGGGATGCGCTTTCACGTCGCCTCGTTCGGCGACGGCATTCTGCGCATGACCGACGTGTGGGACAGCGAAGAGCTGTTCGGCACCTTCGTCCAGACCCGGATCCTGCCCGGACTCCGCCAGCTCGGCATCCCCGGCCAGCCCGACATGATCACCCAGGCCGCGCACGAGGTCACCGCCGTAGACGGTACCTGACAAGGAAGGTGGCGGTGCCGGGCCTGGCCCGGCACCGCCACGGTAACCCCATCCCGCGGATCTGAACGGATCCGGATGCCTGGGGGGCATAGAACCACGGATCTGAAAACCAGGGGTTCGGGTCCCTCCGAGCGCGCCGCCAGCGGATAGCTCGGATCACGCTAGAGGCCGTTGTCATCGGGCGCCTGTTACCGCGGACTCAGGCCTTGATGCCAGCGTCCTGGCCCCAGATGCGGTCACGGCCGGGCAGGCCAGCCAGCTGGCGGGCGATCTGCTTGCGGTCCGGCTCGTCCTCCCGGCGGATCTCCCCGATGGCGGTGCCAGCGCGTTCGCGGACATCCGCACGCCATGCCCTGAATTTCTCGTCGGAAGCGGAGGACGGCGGCGGCTCGGTGTCGAGGATGTCGTGCGCGTACTTCTCCAGCAGCGCGTCGACAGGGCTGCGCGGGCCGAGGTAGCTGGCTTCGGCCGATCCTGGCCGCCCTGCCAGGACGTAGATCTTGTACAGGTCGAACAGCCGCTCGGTTCGCGGGGTCGCCACGATGCGGCGTTCAAGGTCCCAGTCGGACCGAGTGAGCCAGCGGGGGTTCGCGGATCCGTCCGGTTTCAGTGCCGGGGCGAGGTAGGCATCACGGGCGCCTGGCGCGCGGTCCCAGGCGTTCCGCTCGTCGCGGCGCAGCGGCGCGAACGCGCGGCTGTCCAGCTGAAGCTGGTGCCTGGCCAGCAGGTACTCCTCAAGGAACCCGGCGTTTTGCGGCCACCGGAAGTGGGCGAGGGTCTCCAGCAGGATTTCGCGGACCGGCGGGCTGGTCCGCGCGGGACGCATCCCGGCGCTGGCCGTGCGCCGGAGCTGGCCGATCAGCCGGTCCCGCCGGTCATCGAGCCGCTCCAGCACGCTCACCTGGGCGACCAGGTCAGCGACCGGGACTGCGTCGTCGCGCACGTCGTCCATCAGCCGCTGCTGGAGGCGCAGGGTTTCCTCCAGGATCGCGGCAAGCTCGTCCCGGACCGTGGGCGTATTCACGATGCTCATCTTACCGGTACTTCCATGTGCCGCAAGCATGGTGGAGGGTCGTCAGGCCTCTGAGCAGCAATCTAAGTGACAAGCTTTACATGTTGACATCGCATGGATTTCCATGTCATCCTTGCATGGTCATCCATGCTGGGGATGCATGGAGAGAGCGGGAGGGGCCAGGCAATGACTTACAGGCGCTACTATGTGCGCGGCTCGCTGGCAGCCTGCGCGACCGTACTGCTGGTCGCCGCGATCTCGGTGGCCGCGGCGGCCGTTCCAGCCGCGGCCGGGACCGGCCTGAAGAAGGTATACGACCCTGGCCGGGTCACGGGGACCATCCACGGCCACTGCTCCTACCGGGACCACGGCCAGCTTCCCGACCCGCGCTGCACCCCCGGTAGCATCGACCCCCACGTCACGCAGGCAGACATCCGCTCCACCATCTGCAAGGAGGGCTGGACGAGCACCATCCGGCCCCCGGAATCACAGACCGAGCGGTTCAAGTACGACGTGGCCTATCCGGCCTACCGCACGCCCCAGTCGGAGCGCACCGAGCTTGACCACCTGGTCCCGCTGGAACTCGGCGGCAGCAACGACGCCACCAACCTGTGGCCGGAGTACCCGCCATCACCGAACCCGAAGGACAAGGTGGAGGACACGCTCAACGCCGCGGTGTGCGACGGGAGGGTGTCCCTCGTCGCGGCCCAGGATGCGATAGCAGCGAACTGGATGACCGCTGAGCACGTCCTCGGCATCGGCCCCGTCAGCAACCCGGGCAGCGGAGGCGGAGCCGGGAGCGCGAAGCCGTGGTGCAAGGCCACCGCCGCCCCCGCGAACGACGGGTGGGCCGGCGACTATACCGTCCACGTCACCTCCAACCAGTACCACAAGGACGCCACCGCGACCGACGCAGGCGACACCTGGTCCGACTACACCAGCAGCACCGGGGCGGCAGTCATCACCCTGTGGTACACCTCACCTGGTGAGACGATCAAGGTCACCGTCGGCGCCGCGTCATGCTCGACGATTGCTTAGCCACGCCACGGGCCACCGCCACACCGCGGCCGCGTAGTTCCCAGATCCTCGTTGACGGACGAGCGTTCCCCAGGTCAGGCACACCGCAGCGCTGGCAGTCCCGCACCGTGACTTGGCTTCACCTCGGCTGCCGGTCGCACCGAGGCGAACGGGCGGCGGCCGTGTAGTGATTCCGGCCCTTGTGCCGCCGGGGGCCTGCATAAGATGCTACGGCCATGGATGCGATGGACGCTCTTGACACCTCAGGCCAGCGCGTAGTGGAGCTTGTTGGCCAAGTTGGGCCTGAGCAGTGGAATGATCCCACGCCGTGTGATGAGTGGAATGTCAGGACCCTGGTTGGTCATTTGATCGTGGGAATGCAGGGATACTGCGCCTTGCTCAAGGGCGCTTCCGCAGCAGAGTACCTGTCGATGTAGATGTATGAGCAGCAAAGTGAAGCAGCCGGTACTGACCCTGTTACGGCGTGTGAAAGTGCTGTGCAATCGGTTCGCGCGGCATCCGCAGAACCCGGGGCGCTGGAGCGAACCGTGCACCATCCCATAGGCGACCTCCCGGGGAGTCGGTGGCTGGTCATCCGGATAGCCGAAAACGTTGTCCACTCATGGGATCTGGCGACCGCTATCGGCGTGAACCCGGAGCTGGATGAGCAGCTCGTCGAGATCGCCTACGGGTACTTTGCGCAAAGAGCCCAGGGCGGCGCCCTGTATGCCACCGGCTGGATCGCGGCGCCACCAGTGAAGAATAAACCGGCGTCCGATAACGTCAACAAGACGAAAAATTACAAGAAAGTGGTAAGAGGAAGTCTCCATACTTTCAGGGGATTTCCAGTGCGCGTTCCAGCATCTGCCGGTGCCGCAGCATCCATGACGCGCTGCGGGCTCGCCAGGTGATGGCCCACAGGACGGGATAGCCGGACGGGTCAACGGCGGTCGCGGTATCGGGAGTGACGCCGTACCGGACGGCTTCGGATCGGGCGCTGTGCACGGCGAACTCGATCATCCGGTCCACGAAGCCAGCCCGTTCCGCCGCGGGCAGGCCATAGGCGTCCAGGAGGAGCCGGACCTGCTGGCTGCGGCGGGCGGCGGGCGGGAGACTGACCCGTTCTGCGATGTCGTCGTCGTGAAGCTGGGCGTTCAGCCATGCGGTTTCCGCCAGCTCCCAGAGGGCATCAACCGGCCCGGCGAATTCCCAGTCGATCAAGGCAACAGGGATGCCGTCTTGGGCGACGACGTTCCACGGACCCAAGTCGCCGTGACCGATCACCGGATGATTGCCGGGCACGAGACGGGCGAATGAAGGCTGCCAGCTCGCGTCGGCAGGTGGCTGGAAGGACTCCGTAGCCTCGTGCAGTCGGCGCACGAGGGCTCCAAGGGCGGCGATGGCATTGTCGTCCCAGGCTCCGGGATGCGGCGTGGTGCCCGGGATATAGGTGATTACTTCCCGGCCGTCGGGGTCGAAACCGTCACCGAGGGGACGGGGCGCGCCCTCGAAGCCGACCGCCTCTAGGTGCTTCAGCAGCGCCATCACCGAGCGGCTCCATGGCCCGGCCGCATGCAGGACCACGTCCTGGCGGCGGTGAGCCTTGGATGCGGCCGCGCCGTTTCCCCAGATGGCAAGAGGCGTCTCATCGGTGCTCACGGCCACAGCTTGCCAGCGAGGGGCGAAGACGGCCAAGGAGATTTCCACGGTCTGACCTGGCGATGAGCGGTCTTCCATAGTCACTCAGGGACAGCCCGCCTTGCAGGTCAGGCGAGCATGAACCCGGAAAGCGCAGTTCAGCAAGCTGACCGGGCGAGTTCTAATTAAGCCCGCTATACCCCCGGTGCGATGGATTTGGTTAGCCAACGGCCTCGAGTTCAGTGTCGTGTTCGGGGGCACGCTGGAGGATCGTCGCCGATGGGGTGATCTCAGGCTTGGGGGGCCGCAAGATCGCATCCGGATGCGGCGCCCACCAGAAGGGCAGGGTGTCGCCGAGGGAAGCCCAATCCAGGGTTCTTGCGGGGCGTCATCGGGCGCTGCCGCCGGTCGACCCTCTCGCGGAATGCATGGTGCTGCGAAGCCAGGTCGCGGATCCAGGTGGCCGTCTCGGAGAGCTTGCCGTCGGGTTCACCGACAGAGACGGCTGGTTCGGCGGAGAGCAGCGGCTCGATCGTCTGGCCGGGGTGTCGGCGTCGCAGTTCGGTGTCGGCGGCGATGGCCAGGTACCGGGAGCCGATGGTGGCGCGTCCCATTCCTGCCAGTCGGTCATGACCTTGGCGAGGGTGTGTTCTCGCTGCTGGTAGAGGTCGCGCAGGGCTCGGTAGCTCACCCGGGGAGGCGTCGAAGGCGCCGAGCCGGGCCAGTCGCAGATCCTTTCCGGTGTGGCGGGGTGCCCAGGCGGTCTGGGCGGCGTAGGTATCGCGGAGCAGCCACAGCCAGCCATCGGGCATAGCGCGGACGTCGGGGCCGTCGGCTGGGCCGAAGGCGGCGAACGCCTGGTGCCAGGCGGCCCGCTGACCGGGCGCCTCGCGGCTTGATTCCGGGCCGATGGCGTAATCGGGATGGCCGTACCCGTACATCTCGCGATAGGCGGCGATCGCCGACGCGTCGTGCTCCCAGTCGCGTCGGGTAGCCGGGTCGGCGGGTACCGGGCCGAGGGCGGTGACCGCCCAGCCCGGCTTGGTCCGCGCGGCTACGAACCATGATGAGCAAGAGGCGTTTCATGATCGTTTGTACTGATCAGCGCAGGAGGGCGCAGAGGGAGCCAGGAAATGTTCATTGACCAGGCGAAACAAGAAATTTCGGCGTTGAACAGAAAAGCGCGTTCGTCCGGCGGAGACAGAGGATGCCGCAGCACCGCTCGGTTATCGCGCTTGCCCCGTACTGGGTAGCTGGTGTCTCAGGAGTGAGCTGCCATGTAACTGAGCACCTCGGCGGCGTCGGCGCTCTCGACGTATAGGGCCGAGTAAGGGTCGTCTTCGGCGACGCGCCAGACGCCGTACTCCTTGTCCCAGAAGGCTGACCACCACGGGTGCTGCTGGAGGAAGCTGGCGAGGTGCGCGACTGCGCCGGGCGCGGGGCTGGTCATGGATTCCTGCCTAGCTCAGAGTGTGATCTCTTATGGTGTAGATAGTATGGACACTATAAAACACGAAAGTCACTATAGACAGTGTGCGCAGGTCAGGCCGGGCTTGCGATCATGGACCCCATGCCGCCACGAGGACCGGAGCTGCCCTCGCGCCGGGTCGAGGACGACCTGCGCCGGCGCTTGAGCGCCGAGGAATGGGAACCTGGTGAGCGGCTGCCGGCTGTGGCCGAGTTGGCGCAGCATTACGGCGTGGCGCGGAACACCGTCATCAAGGCACTGCGCCGCCTGGCCGATGACAGCCTGGTCGAGATCGTGCCGAACTGGGGAACATTCCGGGCCCGGAACTAGAAAAACTGCGGACGCAACGGCCGGGTCTGGGTGACAGGGCCCCTATTACCGATCCGGACGGTGAGCCGATCACACGTTAGGATCTGTGTCCCGACGGAAACGGGAGAGGGCATGGCGCGCTGGGCGGCAGGGGAACAGACAGTTCAGTTCCTCGTCGACCGGAACCGCCTGGAGAGCTTTGAAGCAGAAGACCTCGCTGTGCTGACAGAGGCTCTGGTCGCACGGGCCATGTTGCGGGTTGAGACCACTGCTACCGCGGCCCTGGCGGGTGGTGACGTGGATGGCGCCTATGTGGCTGCCTACGATGCATACCGGATGGCCGCGGAAGCGCTCCTGGCCCGGCAGGCCCTGCGCGCCACCGGCGGCGACGGGTCGCACATGGCCGTTGAAGATGCCGTGTCAGGGCAGTTCCGAGCGGAAATTCCGGCCTTCGCGAAGCCTACGTTTGAGCGATTCCGCCGTGCCCGTCATTCAGCGCAGTACTTTGACCCGTCCGCGCCGCCGCTCACCGCGTCCGATGCCGGGTGGGCCATCGGGAAGGCGAAGGAAGCTCTGGCGGGAGTGAGGGCATTGCTGGCAGCATCGCCGCCGGGGCGGTTCGGCTAGTCATCTGGCAAAGGAAGCCTGAGCAGGGGTCGGCTTGTGATCGTGTCGTGGAAGGCGCCGGTTCCTGACTCCAGCCAGGCACGGTTGCGGATTGTTGCCTGCACCGGCCTGGCCAGACGCTGCTCGGCGGTGCTGAGGGCGGCGTAGAGCTGGTCCCGGTCCGGGTCGCCGAGGACGAGGACGTCGATGTCCCCGACAGGACGCTGGCCGGCCTGCCCTTCGTGCCGGGCGGCCCAGGACCCGTAGATGTAGGCCGCGGTGATGCC
>Ga0335074_10011137_pt1 | contig 12574 bp, 13 predicted proteins | sample Lox_Sample_23_FD_206715 | JGI IMG/M metagenome (GOLD analysis project Ga0335074, IMG submission 206715) | Soil microbial communities from Loxahatchee National Wildlife Refuge, Florida, United States - Lox_Sample_2.3 | ecosystem: Environmental > Terrestrial > Soil > Wetlands | place: USA...
CCCCGCTGGCGTTCATCCCGCTGTTCATCATCTGGCTCGGGATCGGCGAGACGCCCAAGGAAGTCCTCATCATGCTCGGCGTGACCCCGATCATGGCGGTCACCACGGTCGCCGCGCTCGACGAGGTGCCCGGCGACCTGCGGCTGTGCGCGCGCACCCTCGGCGCGTCCCCGCGCTACACCATGCTGCGCGTGCAGATCCGGGCCGCGCTGCCCGGGATCCTCACCGGGATGCGGATCTCGATGGCGGGCGCCTGGACTTCCATCATCGCCGCCGAGCTGATCGCGGCGACGAACGGCCTCGGCTACCTGATCATGCAGGCCGGTGACTACCTGAATACCGCCCTGGTGTTCTCCGGCATCATCGCGATCGCGATCCTGGGACTCACCCTGGACGCCTGCCTGCGCGGCCTGCTCCTGCTGGCCGACCCCAGCCGGCGACGGTAACCCCAGGCGGCCGCCGTCACGTCGAGTTGCCAGCCCGCGTCGCATCAGGTGCCGGGATGCGGTTAGCTGGAGTCCATGTCGCCGCCGCCCAGGTCGCGTGCCGCCTTGCCGGCGCTCGCCTCGTCCCGGCGCGCCGCCGCTGAGCTCGCCGCACGCGGCCGGGCCGGGCTGCGCCGGCATTGGCTGTTCGCCGTCGCCGCGGGGTGCGCCGCCGGGCTGCGCGTCGTGGTGCAGCTGGCCTACCAGCCGGCGCTGATCTTCCCGGACAGCGTGCGGTACCTGCAGTACGCTCACAACTTCGTCACGGGAAGCTGGTCACCGGACTGGCTGCGCACCAGCGGCTACTCGCTCCTGCTCATCCCGGCGGTGCTGACGCACAACCTCGCGTCGGTGGCCGCCGTGCAGCACCTGCTCGGGCTGGCCACCGCGACGCTGGTCTACGCGGTTCTCGTCCACTTCGGCGCCAGGCGCTGGCTAGCCGTGCTGGCCACCATCCCGGTCCTTTTCGACCCCCTCCAGCTCGACATCGAGCAGTACGTCCTGACCGACATCAGCGCGACGTTCTTCCTGGTCGCGGCGCTGGTCGTGCTGGTGTGGAAGCGTGCCGCGATGGGGAAGGCGGCGCCCGTGGCCGCCGGGCTGCTGCTGGCCGCCGCCACGATCGTCAGGGAATCCAACCTGATCGTGCTCATTCCCGCGGTGCTCTACCTGGTCGCCGTCTTCCGCCCCCGGCGCCGCATGGCCGCCAAGATGGTGGCGCTGCTGCTCCTGGGCTTCCTGCCCCCGGTGCTCGGCTACCTCGGCTGGGTCGACGTCTGGTACGGACGGTTCGACTTCGTCAACTACGACAGCCAGTTCCTGTACGGGCGGATCGCGCAGTTCATCGACTGCACCCACCTGACGCTGCCCTCCTACGAGCGGTCGCTGTGCCCGCAGCAGCCGCCGGCGCAACGCGACCCGAACTTCTACATGTGGGACCCCCGGTCACCCCAGGTGGTCTTCCAGGCGCCGCCCGGCATGAACAAGGGCCGCATCATGCAGGACTTCGACCGGCGGATCATCGAGCACCAGCCGCTGGCCTACCTGGAGGCGGTAGCCGGCGACGTCCTCTACAGCTTCTCCCCGGTGCGGGGGGACGGACCCGAGCACTACCCGGTCCTGTACCACCAGTTCCAGACGTTCTACCCCGGCGACAAGGACTTGCCCGGCGGCGTAGACCTGCTGACCACGATTCCCCAGTACACCGGCCGGGGCCCGCACCTGGATCCCGCGCTGGCCGATTTCCTGGCCGGCTACGGCCGGGACTTCTACGTCCCGGGCCCGCTGTTCGCCGCCGGCCTCGCGCTCGGCCTGGCCGGGATGGCCGGGATCGGCCGGGCCAGGCGCAGCGGGCTGCGCGCCCCCTGCCTGCTCTTCGCGATCGGCGCCATCGCCGCGGTGGAGCCACCGTTCCTCATCTCCACCTTCGACTGGCGGTACGAACTGCCGCAGTTCTCGCTGATCCCGATCGCCGCGGTCCTCGCCGTAACGGCCCTGACCCGCCGGGCCGGTGACCCCGCCCTGGCGCCGCCGCCGGCCGGGACCGACCTGCTGGTACCCGTGGGCGAGCCGGCGAAGCCGGTGCCCGCGGTCCGCTACGGGTCCGATGAGGCCGGCGACCGGGCCGATGCCGCGGGCCCGTCCGGCGATCACCCCGGCCCGCCGAGCGGCCCGGATTAGGGCCCGTCAGTCGTCACGGTGGACGGTGTCCGGGGCGAAAGCGGGCACGCAGACGGCGATGTATTCCGCGCCGTCGGCACCCGGGCTGCTGTAGCGCACCCATTCCCCGGGCCTGGCGTGCACCGCCTGGCCGGCCTGCACGGTCATCTGGCCGTCGGCGGACTCGACGACCAGCGCTCCGCGCAGCACGACCGTGAACTCGTCAAACTCCGGTCGCTGCCCGGGCTCCGCCCAGCCAGACGGGCTGCGCATGTGGGCGATGCTCAGGCCGGGCTGGCCGGTGCTGACCCGTCCCACGTACTCGTCGATCAGCTTGGGCGGCTCGCCGGCCGCCGTGACCCGGCTCGGCTCGCGGATCAGTTCGGGCATGATCGCCAGTATTCCGCAGCACTGGTCCGCCGCACCGCCCCGCGGCGAGTTCGGTATCGTGGCGCCGCGCGTCGTGGCTGCGGCCCGGCGGGCTCTTCCTGGCCAGCACGGGTTACCGGGCCTGGACCGGCGTCGATGAGAACTGGCTGCGCGGCGGCGTGCCCATGTCGTGGAGTCAGGCGGACGCCGCCACGTACCGGTCGTGGATCACCCAGGCGGGCCTGTCGGTGGAACGAGAAGAGTTCGCCCCCGAGGGCGACACCGGCCACGCCCTTTTCTGGGCCTCACGCCCAAGCGCCTTACAACCCGGGCGCCCGTCCGGTCGTCCCATGGACAAGTGAATCACCTGTTCTCGGGAGGCGTCCCGTGCCGACCATCATGAAACTCAGCAGCAGGCCCCTGACGGCGGCGCTGTCCATCGCCGGAGCAGCGATCCTGCTTCCGTCGGTGGCGCTGGCGTCCACGTCCCGCGGCGCCGCGCCGCAGCATGCGGCCGTGACCCCGACGGCGTGCGGGAACGCGCAGCCAGCCCTGCCCGGTGGTGCCTTCGTCTGGCTGTCGCTTCCGGGTGACGGCTTCGCGGGCGGCGTCGGCTACGTCATGGAGATCACCAACGAGGGCCGTCACGCCTGCTCGCTGCGCGGCGTCCCCGGCGCCGCCGTCCTGGGCGGCCACGGTCACCTGGTCGGCAGCAAAGTCCCGGCGTCCGGCCTGGGTCCCCTCGTCACCTTGAAGCCCGGGGCGACCGCGCACTTCCTGCTGACCATTCACATCGCAGGCGCGGTGTGCGCGCACCCGGTGGATGGTCAGGTGCTCATCTACCTGCCCGGCCAGCGGCAGCCCCAGAACGGCTGGCAAAGCGCGCAGGCCTGCCCAGGTCTGCCCGGCGGCGGAGTGCTGAGCCCGGGCCCCATCCAGCCGGGCACCGGCATCCCGGACTACAACGTCTGACCGCTCCGCGCTCCGGGACCCGCCGGCCAGCGGCGGTTAGCATGAGGCATGAGCAGCCCCCGGATGCCGGTCGTGTACCTGAGCCACGGGGCGCCCCCGCTGGCCGATGACCCGATCTGGCCGGGGGAGCTGGCCGGCTGGTCCGCCAGCCTGCCCCGGCCGGACTCGATCCTCGTCGTCTCGGCGCACTGGGAGAACGCGCCGGTCTCGGTGAGCGCGACCCGCACCGTGCCGCTGTACTACGACTTCTGGGGCTTCCCCCGGCACTACTACGAGGTCACCTACCCGGCCCCGGGCGCGCCGCAGCTAGCGGAGTCGGTCCGCAGGCTGCTCGGCGCGCAGGTGCACGAGCACGCCGAGCGCGGCCTGGACCACGGGGCCTACGTCCCGCTGGTGGAGATGTACCCGGCCGCCGACGTGCCGGTCATCCAGCTGTCCATGCCGTCGCTCGACCCGCGCCAGCTGATGGACCTCGGCCGCAGGCTCGCTCCGCTGCGTGATGAGGGCGTGCTGATTATGGGCAGCGGCTTCTTCACGCACAACCTGCGGGAGTTCGTGTTCGAGGGTCCGGTGCCGGAGTGGTCCCGCGAGTTCGATGAGTGGGGCAGGGCCACCCTGGCGGCCGGCGACGTGGACGCGCTCCTCGACTTCGCCCGCAAGGCCCCGGCCGCGCGGACCGCGCACCCGCGCACCGAGCACTTCACCCCGCTCTTCGTCACCCTCGGCGCGGGCGAGGACGACCTCGCCGCGCAGCGCCCAGTCATCGAGGGCTTCTGGGGTGGGCTGGCCAAACGCTCAGTGCAACTCGGCTGAAGCTCGTGAGCTGAGACACACGACTTAGGGTCTGTCGAGCACCCACCGGTACGGCCTATGGTCTAGACATGACCACCAATGACACGCTGCGCGTGACCGACTCAAGGACCGGTCGCAGCTACGAGATCCCTATCGTCGACGGCGCTATCCGCGCGATCGACCTTCGGCAGATCAAGACCTCCGATGACGACTTCGGACTGCTTTCGTACGACCCGGCCTTCCAGAACACCGCAAGCTGCCGCAGCGCCATCACCTTCATCGACGGGGACAAGGGCATCCTGCGCTACCGCGGCTACCCGATCGAGGAACTGGCGCGTGAGTCATCCTTCCTCGACGTGGCCTGGCTCCTCCTGCACGGCGACATGCCCGACAAGAAAGAATCGGCCGCCTGGGGCTACCAGATCTCCCACCACACCTACGTGCACGAGAACGTCAAGAAGTTCATCGACGGCTTCCATCACGATGCTCACCCGATGGGCATCCTGGTCAGCACCCTGGCCGCGCTGTCCACCTTCTACCCCGAGGCGAAGGCGGTACACGACCGGGCGCGCCAGGACCAGCAGGTCGTCCGGCTCATCGCCAAGATGCCCACGCTCGCGGCCTTCGCCTACCGGCACGCGCGGGGCCTGCCGTACGCGTACCCCGACGACGACCTGTCCTACACGGGCAACTTCCTCAACATGATGGCGAGGATGACCGAGCCCAAGTACACCCCGGACCCGGTGCTCGAGCACGCCCTGGACGTGCTGTTCATCCTGCACGCCGACCACGAGCAGAACTGCTCCACCAACGCGATGCGCGGTGTCGCGAGCTCTGGCGTGGACCCGTACTCGGCGGCGGCGGCCGCAGCGGCGGCGCTGTACGGCCCGCTGCACGGCGGCGCCAACGAGCAGGTGCTCAACATGCTGCGGGAGATCGGGTCCGTGGACAACGTGCCCGCCTACATCGCCCGGGTCAAGGCCGGCGAACTGCGGCTGATGGGGTTCGGTCACCGCGTCTACAAGAACTTCGACCCGCGCGCGACGATCATCAAGGAGGTCGCCGACCAGGTCTTCGAGGTCACCGGGCGCAACCCGCTGCTGGACATCGCGCTCGAGCTCGAGCGGATCGCGCTGGCCGACGACTACTTCATCAGTCACAAGCTGTACCCGAACGTCGACTTCTACTCGGGGATCATCTACCAGGCCATGGGCTTCCCCGTGGCGATGTTCCCCGTCCTGTTCGCGATCGGCCGGATGCCCGGCTGGCTCGCCCAGTGGCAGGAGGGCTCGGTCGACCCGGAACAGAAGATCGCCAGGCCGCGGCAGATCTACACCGGCGAGATCCTGCGCCACCTCGATGAGCAGGAACAGGAGGCCTGACCAGGCCAGTAAACCCTCAATGACCTGGTTGGAGCTGCCACCCGATTCGCTGTTCGGAGTGGCCAACCTCCCCTACGGCGTATTCGAGGTCGGCGGGCCCCGGATCGGCCCCCGGGTCGGGGTCCGCGTCGGCGATGCGGTGCTCGACCTGGGGGCCGTCCTTGACGATCCGGTGTTCGCACGGCCGTCGCTGAACGCCTTCATGGCGCAGGGCCGGGCCCGGTGGACCGAAGTCCGGGCCCGGATCACCGGGCTGCTGACCGACGAGCGGTACCGGAATGACGTCGAGGCCGCGCTGCACCCCCTGCCCGGTGTGCGCCTGCACCTGCCGTTCGAGGTGGGGGATTACGTCGACTTCTACGCCAGCGAGCACCACGCGACCAACGTCGGGCGGCTGTTCCGGCCGGGCGGGGAGCCGCTCACGCCCAACTGGAAGCACCTGCCCATCGGGTACCACGGGCGCTCGGGCACCGTGGTGGTCTCCGGCACCCCGGTGACCCGTCCGCGCGGCCAGCGCCGCGGCGAGCACGCCCCGACGTTCGGCCCGTCGCAGCGGCTGGACTTCGAGGCCGAGGTCGGTTTCGTGGTCGGCGCGGGCGCGCCGACCGGCGTTCCGGTGAAGACCGGTGAGTTCGCGGACCACGTGTTCGGTGTGTTCCTGGTCAACGACTGGTCGGCCCGCGACATTCAGGCCTGGGAAACGGTGCCGCTCGGCCCGTTCCTGGCCAAGTCGTTCGCCACGTCGATCTCGCCGTGGGTCGTTCCGCTGGATGCGCTGGAGCAGGCCAGGGTCAGCCCGCCGCCGCAGGACCCGGAGCCGCTGCCGTACCTGGCCGACCCCGGCCGCACCGGTTTCGACCTGGCGCTCGCGGTGCGGCTGAACGGGCAGGTGGTCTCCCGCCCGCCGTACGCCACCATGTACTGGACGCCGGCCCAGATGCTGGCCCACATGACGGTGAACGGCGCCTCCGCCCGCACCGGCGACTTCTACGCCTCGGGCACCGTCAGCGGCCCGGCCCGCGAGCAGCGCGGCTGCCTGCTGGAGCTGAGCTGGGGGGGCGCCGAACCCCTCGTCCTGCCCGACGGCTCGGCGCGCGCCTTCCTCGAGGACGGGGACGAGGTCACGATCACCGCCACCGCGCCGGGCGCCGGCGGGACCCGGATCGGCTTCGGCGAGGTCACCGGCCGGATCCTCCCCGCCGACGCCGAGGAAGCGTGAGCGCAACGTCAGTGGTTGCGGCAACCTGACCTCGCGCGATCTGTCAGAGGGCGATCAGCCGAACCGTCGGGTCCAGGACCCGGAGATCGTCGGGATCGGATGTGACGATGGGCTGTTCGCTGCGGCGGGCACAGATCACGACGTGGGCGTCGGCGATATCGGAGGTCCCGCTGGCGGCCAGGAGCCTGCCGACATTTGTCGCATCCACCCGGTCCAGGGCGATGACGTCGGTCGTCGGCTGCCGGACCAGGCGCGCGAACTGGACTTGGCGGTCAGGTCGCCGGATCGCCTGAGCGAGCGCGGTCGCCGGGATAGTGACGCGGGCGCCGGTCTCGCGGGCGCGGGCCAGGAGGACCACCATACGGCGGTCGTTGCGATCCAGGGCGATCATTGCGCCCGCGTCGAGGGTGACGCCCGGCATCAGGCCGCTGGCCTGCGCGGAGGGTTGACTCCTAGGATCTCGTCGGCCCAGGCGCGCTCGTCGTCCGAGAGCGCGCCGCCTGTTTCCCGCAAGGCTTCAGCCAGCAGGGCACCCCACCCGGCGACGTCGTCCAGGGCGACGGCGACCGCGTGCTGGATGAACCCCGACACGGTGGGAGCGCTGCCCGCATGTACTAGCGCGCGGATCCGGTCGAGTTGCGCCTCATCCAGCGTGATGGTCACCTTCTTAGACGCCATACCAGTTACCATACCGCGATCACACAGCTGTCCTCTCCCTTGTCCCGTATTGCCTATTATCGACAGATTGTAATGCATCACATACTCATTGTTCGGATGCCCGGAGAGTCGGATGGCATTGGACAGGCACGACGATGAGGATGGAGCGGTCAGGCCGAACGACGCCAAGCCGGAGCAGCATCAATGGTCAGGCGGATCGAGCGGTGACGCTTCTACGGCGCGGGCTGATCCAGCCGAGGGGCGGACGAGGGCGGAGTACTACGAAGCACTCCGCGCCGCGGACGACAAGCCGGTCCCGGCGAGCGACAGCCAACCCGCGCAATCCGGCACGCCGGGGGATCACGCCGGCTGGGACGCGGTTGACGTGGGTAACCGGCCGCCGCTGGACGCGCTCCGCGTCACAGCGGAACGCGTCAAGCACATCCTGGATGGCGACGCGAACGGCAGCGGTGGCCACCGGCATGGAGTGGGCAATCCCGGCAAGACCGAGTTTCCCGCCAGCCGGGACGACAAGAAGATCATGGACAATATCCTCGACGTCGCGCGCCGGCCTGATCAGGCCCCGATCCATCAGAACTGGAACGACCGGTGGCTCGCGCGCGGTAAGCGAGACGATGTAGAGATTGCCGTGGTGATAACGAGCGATGGACTCATCTGGAGCGGCTGGCCACGTCTGGGCAGTCCCGGAGTAGTGAAGAACCCCCAGGAGACCTAATGGACAGGTACGAGGTCGCGCGCCGGGCGTCAGGGTTGCCGGCCAGGTTCGCGGATCGCGTTCCGCCGGACACCTTGGAGAGCATTCAGCTCATGAACGAGGGCGGCGAGTACGGGGAGCTTACGATCGAGCTGGCCGCATCGCTGGTTGCGCACCACGTACCGGTGACAGCGGCAGAACGGGACGACCTGCTCGTGCTGCTCGAGGCGACGGACATGCCCACGGATCCCATCGGGAAGCTGAACGTCCGGGGCTGAGCGGGCGGCGTCGGGCTGGAGAGGCACACCGTACGCTCAGTGAAATCCATCTCGGTCCGCGGGCCCCTACTTCTCCATCTACCGAACCATGTGGTCGCCGCAGCCTGCCCGGAAGAGCCACTACGTTGCTACAACCACTGAAACGGGCTTGTGGCTTGCGGTTCCGGTGAGACAGTCGGTGCAGGATGTGAAAGCTCGAGCGCGAGCGCGCCGTCAGCCCAGCAGGGCGGCGGACACCGTGGTGAGGACCCACTCTTCGAGCTGGTCGTAGCTGTAACCCGCGTGCCGCACGAGCTGGTCGTACGTGTCGGGGCTGGCGATGACCCAGGCGGTATCGGCGGCTGCGGCGGGGGTGAGCCCAGGGCGTAGCGCCCCGGGCGGGATCCTGGTGATCATCGCGTGGAAGGCCTGCCTGCGCAGGTCGTTGATCTGCCGCCAGTCCGCGGCGATGTCGGGGTCGATGGCCGCGCCGTCCCGGTAGGTCTGCCAGCCGACCGCCGCCCGCTCGGCCAGGAGCCGGTACTGGTGGCTGAGGTGAGCCAGCAGCCGGCGGGGATCCCTGGCCTGCTCGGGGTCGAGGGTGGCGAACAAGGTGGCGGGCGGCCGCCCGGGTTCAATCGGAACGTCGTCGTCGGCGGTGACCGAGCTCTCCATGAAGGCGCGCAGCAGGTTCCGCTTGTTGCCCCAGTTCGAGTACAGGGTCTGCACCGAGACGTCGGCGCGCTCAGCGATCCGGATCACCGTGGCGGCGGCGTAGCCCCGCTCGGCGAACTCGGCCTTGGCCGCGGCGAGCAACCGCCTGCGGCTCTCGCGCCGGGTGACCTCGCCCGCTTCCTTCTGCCGGCTTACCCGCCGCGGCCGCGGCTGCGCCCCCGCCGTGGCGTCGGTCGGCTGCGGCCGCGCCGTAGCTCCCGCTGGGCGCCGATCCGTCATCGCGATCTCGTCTGGCTCGCTCACAGCCAACATCATAGCAAGCTCTTGACAGACATTCTAGAGCTATGTAATGTCATTCTAGATCATAAGTCTGAAGGTCAAGGAGCTGACGATGACCACCACGACCCTTGCCTCCCGGCCATCCCCGGCCGCGGGCCGCCCTGGCACCCAAACCCCAACCCGCACCCGGACAGGCGCCCCGACCCGAACCCAGTCCACCCGGCCCGGCGTCGTGACCGCGGTTGTGTGCCTGGCGCTGGCCGCGGTGGTGGCGGCGATGTCATCGCTGAACGTGGCGCTGCCGGGGATCGCACGGGCGACGCACGCCACCCAGACCCAGCTGGCCTGGATCATCGACGCCTACTCCCTGGTGTTCGCCTCGATGCTGCTGCCCGCCGGGGCCATCGGCGACCGCTACGGCCGCCGGCTGGCGCTGATCGCCGGCCTGATGATCTTCGGCGGCGCCTCGGCGGTGGCCATGACCGCGCACTCCGCGGGCGAGCTGATCGGCCTGCGCGCCGTCATGGGCCTGGGGGCGGCGCTGGTCATGCCAGCCACCCTGTCCACCATCACCGGGACCTTCGCTGACGAGCAGCGCACCCGCGCCGTCAGCGTCTGGGCCGCGGTAGCCGGCGGGGCCGCCGTCCTCGGCCCGCTCGTCTCCGGGCTGGTTCTGGAGGTGTGGTCGTGGCCGTCGGTGTTCGGGCTGAACGTCATCCTGGCCACCGCCGCGGTAGCCGGCACCATCCGCTTCGTGCCCGAGTCGGCCGAACATCACACCCCGCGCCTCGACCTGACCGGTGCCCTCCTGGCCGTGACCGGCCTGGTCGCCCTGGTGTACTCGATCATCGAGGCGCCCGGCCAGGGCTGGACATCCGCCCGTACACTGTCCGGCCTGGCCGTCGGCCTGGTGATCCTGGTCGGCTTCGTGGCCTTCGAGCGGCACCGGCGTGCCCCGATGCTCGACCCGCGGGTCTTCGCCCGTCGGGGCCTGGCCGCGGGCAGCCTGTCGATCTTCGTGCAGTTCCTCGCCCTGTTCGGCTTCATCTTCATCGTCCTGCAGTACCTGCAGCTCATCCGCGGCGACTCCGGCCTGGTGTCGGCGGTCAGCATGCTGCCCATGGCCGCGGCCATGATTCCGGCCGCCCGGCTGGCGCCGGCTATAGCCGCCCGGCTGGGCGCCAGGACGACCTGCGTGACCGGGCTGGCGCTGATCGCCGCGGCCATGGTCATCCTGGCCCAGCTCACCCCGGCCAGCAGTTACTGGCTCCTCGTCGCCGGGCTCATCCCGCTCGGCGCCGGGATGGGCCTGGCCACGACCCCGGCCACCAGCGGCATTACCTCGGCCCTGCCCGCCGCCCGCCAGGGCGTGGGATCGGCACTGAACGACCTGTCCCGTGAGCTCGGCGGTGCGGTCGGCATCGCGGTGCTGGCCAGCCTGCTGACCGGGGCCTACCAGAGCCACCTCCACCTGACCGGCGCGACCCACCTGCCCGCCGCCCGGGTCAGCCTGGCCCGGTCATCGGTGGCGGTCGCCACGCACCTGGGCGGAACCGTCGCCGCCCAGGCCCAGAGCGCCTTCGCCGACGGGATGCACCTCGCCCTGTACGTCGCGGCCGGCATCGTCACCGCCGCCGCAGCCGGGGTGGCCACGCTGCTCCGGCGCCGCGCCAACCAGGTCCATTGAGCCAAGCGCGGCGATCACGAACGCCGCCGTCATCACGCCGAGCGCCGCCAAGCGTGAAAACGCGCGCCGCCTGACCATCGGGACGGCGATCCGGCTGTAGCCCGGATTTGTGCGGTAATTCCGTGCATAGCGGAAGAAAAGGCGTCGTATACAGCGCCTAAATATCCGTCAGGCACCGATCTTCCGCCACCTTTTGGTACGCGGGGGACCGCGGAGCCTGCTGACTATTGGCGGGACGTGACCCTCGGGCTCCGTGCAGGGTCTCGCGGCCGGTGAGGATCAATTCTGGCGGGCGAGACGGACACTCACCGGCCGTAACGATCTCGTAACGGCTTTTCCCTAGCCTGAAAGAAAAGATGGATGCCGAGTTGGAAGGAGTCGGCGATGATGACGCAATTCGGCAGCAAGGGGCACGCGCCGCTGGCGTATGCGGGCCTGAACACGCTCGTCTGGGTTATCTACGTGGCGCTGGTGCTGCTGGCCACACAGGTCATGCATTACAACGGCCCGGCGGAGGTATCCGCCTTCACCCTGGCGGCGGCCGCCATGCTGAACCCGCTCCGGCGCCGGGTAGCACACGCCGCCAAGCAGCGGTTCTATTACCGCAGGGCACGCTGAGGGCACTCCGACGCAGGGCGCGGTGGGCGCAGCGTGATGCTTCCCCCCACGCCAGCGCCGGGCCCGGAGCGTCAGGCGGACCCGGCCCCGTCCGCGACCCACTGCCGCAGCTTCTTCCGGTCGAGCTTGCCGACGCTGGTCAGCGGGACAGTCGGCACGATGGTGACCTGCCGCGGGTACTTGTAACTGCCTAGGTGCCGCCGGGCATGCTCGATGAGCTCTTCCGCCGTAGCCGAAGTACCCGGCCGCAGCGACACGAACGCCGCGACCTCCTCGCCCAGCCGCGCGTCCGGCCGCCCCACCACCCCGGCCAGCGCGACGGCCGGGTGGGCGAGGAGCACGTCCTCCACGTCCCGCGGGAAGACGTTGAATCCGCCGCGCAGGATCAGGTCCTTCTTCCGGTCCACCACGTAGAGGTAGCCGTCGGCGTCCAGGTGGCCGATGTCCCCGGTGTGCAGCCACCCGTTCGCGAGCACGGTGGCACCCAACTCCGGCGCGTGCCAGTAACCCGACATCACGCCGGGAGACCGGGCGCAGATCTCGCCGTCCTCCCCGGCCGCAACCTCCCGGTCGTCATCATCGCGGATGGACACCGAGCACCCGCTCACCGGCTGCCCGACGCTGCCTACGCGGCGTGACCCCGGGGCATTGGCCGAGATCAGCGTCGCCGCCTCGGTGCACCCGTACCCCTCGTAGATCACCGCGGTCGGCACCCGCGCCTCGAACTCCCGCCGGACCTCCTCGGCCAGCGGCGCCGCCCCCGACGAGATGGCGATCAGGGCGGAGAGGTCTGCCTCCTCGAGCGGCT
>Ga0335074_10011138_pt1 | contig 12573 bp, 14 predicted proteins | sample Lox_Sample_23_FD_206715 | JGI IMG/M metagenome (GOLD analysis project Ga0335074, IMG submission 206715) | Soil microbial communities from Loxahatchee National Wildlife Refuge, Florida, United States - Lox_Sample_2.3 | ecosystem: Environmental > Terrestrial > Soil > Wetlands | place: USA...
CGCGCCCCCTCCGCCCTGCCCTTCCACATTCATCCGTCGTATCCTCAGCATTATGGCGCGGATGACGGTGCTGGCCAGCGGTTCCAAAGGCAACAGCACCATTGTCGCCAGTTCCACCACCCGCATTCTCGTCGACGTCGGTCTCTCCTGCCGCGAACTGATGAAGCGCATGAAAGCTGCCGGCGAAGATCCCACAACCCTCGACGCCATCCTCATCACCCACGAGCACCAGGACCACGTTCAGGGCCTCGCCGTCACGGCACGCAAGCTTGGCATCCCTGTCTACATCACGGAGCCCACCCACCGGGCCTGGGTTCGCTGGCTCACCCCGCGCCGTCGCATCACCTATGCCGAATGGCTCCAGCAGCGCCAGGCCCAGGCCAAGTCCGCCGCCATCGAGCCCGACGACGAGGAAAAGGCCGCCGCCGAGGAGGCTCTCACCGAATCCGAATCTGTCCCGGAGCGCGATCCCGCCGCCCTGCCCGCCGTCGAGCATTTCACTTCCGGCGCCGGATTTCGCGTCGGCGATATCGCTGTCACCCCCTTCACTATCCCCCACGATGCCATTGATCCCGTGGGATTTGTCTTCGAAACCGAAGGTGCGCGCATCGGTTTAGCGACCGACCTCGGATACATGCCATCTAATTTGCATATGCACCTGAGGGGGTGCGACATTCTGATGCTGGAGTCCAACCACGACCTCGACATGCTCCGCGACGGGCCTTATCCCTGGGCCGTCAAGCAGCGGGTCATGTCCCGAGTTGGTCACCTCTCCAACGATGCCGCAGCCGAATTCCTGGCGAAGCGCTATGATGGCCACGCCGCCTGGGTGATCCTGGCTCATCTCTCTGAAAGCAATAATCTTCCCGCCCTCGCCCGTATGGCTGCCGAGCGCGCTCTCAGCGACCGCATGAGCCTTATTGCCAATCGCTTGTTGCTGGCCGAGCAAAATTCTCCCATGGAAGCGATTGTCCTCCGATGAAACACGCCTATAATGGTAACCAGCCGCTCCCTTGTAATTTGGTTACCCCAGGGTTGTCGCGGCCGCACGTTTTTCCATGGGGTAAGCGGAAAGTGGGGACCGAACGATGAGCGCCTGTACCGATTCTGTCGTTGGGGACATACTTTCGAGCTGGCGATACGATATCTCGGGCATCTCCCCCGAAATGCGTATTGACTATGAGGAGCATTTGGCTACCTGCAGCCACTGCCGCTCCCGGCAGCGCCTGCACCGCACCATCGATGTCACCCTCATCAGTCTCAGCACGGTGTCCATCCTCGCCTTCCTGCTGGCACTGGCCGTTATCCATCGCGTCGAACCGCTGCGCACCGCTGCCGTGGTCATGCATCTGGAGCACACGCAGCTGGTCCTCACCCTCCAGGCCGCGGCCATTCTGGGTCTCCTGGCCTCTCTGGCTGCCTGGATTCTTGTCGCCATCGCCACTCCCGCTCCGGTCTACCTGACCGGCGTCGCCATCGAGCAGGCTCGCGTTCTCCACGACCGTATCCCCGAGGAACTGCGCAGCCGCATTCGCGCCTGATCGGAATTATCCCCTCAGCAACCCTGAGCAAAAGGCCCCGTCATGGGGCCTTTGTTAATTCCGCCTAAGAATCGCCTCAGGATTCTTCCATTACTCGTGCATCACTCATGACCAGCTTTCGCTGAGGACAGACAACGCGAGTGATCAATGTCACATCCACCACGCTGGGTCCTCTGGGAACATGCCCTTGTCCCTGACGTTCGACATATGGGCGAGGAGGAAATATGGTGACACCCATCGATGCGGTTCGCTGCGGCATGGGATTCGATGAGAGGGGCCACTGGCACCAGGCGAGACCGCGCTTTATCCCCGCACCGCGTCAAACCACCGACCAAAATCCGCTCGCTCCCGCGCACGGCCTCGTCTGGGGTGCGGTCGCCGGCGGCGTTCTCTGGATCGGCATCATTGCCGCGGTTCGTGTGCTTCTGCACCTGCTTTGAACTGCCACAATAGCTGAGAACCGCATCCCCGCTCCCGGCAATCCGCTGCACCTCCACGAGCACCCCGGCTTCCGCCGTCTGCCCGCGCCGGGCCACGAGTCAAAATACGCTCGCGCCAACGCCTTCGTGGAGCTGCTCCGCGATTCCGCCTCCGGAGCGCGCCTCCAGGCAGAAGCCGCCGGGTTCATCCGGCGGCCTCGCGTGGATACATTTCCTGGGGAAATTTACTGCGGCTGGCTCTGCGGCTGCGGCTGGTTGTCTCCGCCCTGCATGCCGTGGCGCCCGCGCCGCTCCTGCATCGCTTCGAATTTCTGCTTCTGCTGGTCGTTCAACACTGCTTCGATCTTCGCGTTGGAATCCTGCCGGATGCTCATCATCTGGCTCCGGCGATCCTCCCGCGACAGCGACTGGTTCTGCCACAATGTCTGCATCTTCTGGTCGCGATCCACCAGGATCGGCCGGATCTGGCTCTGCTGATCGGTGGTCAGGTCCAGCTGTTTCGTCATATGCGCCAGTTGCGTATCGGGATCCATGCGCCCGTGCTCGGGCGGACCCTGCTGTTGCTGCTGGCCGTTGTCCTGCGCCGGTGCTGTGTTGTCCTGCGCTCGCAGCGCTGGATTCATACAGAGCGCCAGCATTCCACCCAGCGCCATCGTCATCAATGTCTTCTTCATAGAGTCTCCAGTTTCCCCGGTTTCTCCCTCTGAACCCGTTCCGCCCGCTACCGTTGCGGCCGGATTCCAGAGGCGCAGCAGATTGGCTCTGCCTCACGCGAAAAGACGAGACCGGTCCCGCGGAAGATGCACCAGGAAACGAAAATCAGTGCGATTTCCCGGCTCCGGCCGGGTGCGGGGGCATCGGCACCGGCGCCGAGCGCAGCCCGCAGCGCAGCAGATCCGGCTCATGCTCATCCGGAGCCGGCAGGTACGCGTACGCGAAGATCGCCTGATACTGCGACTCCCCGGGATAATTGCACATTGGGCAGCTCGGATCGTAATTAATCGCGGGATGGTCTCGCATCGCCTCCGCCCATTGCTGCACCCCATGTGCCGGCACCGTAAGATATTGCGGGTCTGCTGGCATAGCGGTCGGCCGGTACGCAAACATAGGCCCTTTTTGCCGCTCTGCGTCCACCAGCGCCCCACCCCGCCCCGCCGAAGAGCGCCACAGCCAGCGGTTCCCCACCTCCGCGTACCAGTGCGCGCTCGATGGTATGGGCCGCTCCAGACGGATGGCGTGCGCCGTTTTGTTCTCGATGCGGAACAGAAATCCGGGCCCCGCTCCAGGCGCCGCCTCCGCCAGATAACTCGCGGTCAGTGTGATCCTTGCGCAGGGCATGACCGTCGATTGTCCCGCGCGATGCTCCACGCCCGCGGAAATCGACCCTGCGCCGATCGTCAGCATCAGCGGCAGGAGCACGTTGCGCAACAGCGCCATCTTCGACGCGGGAATCAGCTCTTCCCCAGCGCGTTCAGGTCGATGGACCGGTATTCGCCGCGCTCGATCCCCGCGCGAATCTGCTGCGGAGTCCAGCCGCGTTTCGTCATCCGGTACGCGTAGGCTTCCTCGGCCGCGCAGGTCTCGCAGATCGCCCCGTGCGTCCCCTCGAAGCAGCTGTGCAGGCTGGTGTGCCCCAGCTCGCGATCGCAGCGGCAATAGCAGGGAAGCTGATACAGGACCCTCGGGATCTGCGCCGCTTCCCGGTACACCGCCACCTGCCACTTCTTCTGGAAGTACGGTCCGGTAAGTTGTTGCCCTGAAAGAATCGGCGGCAGCACCTGGCCCGGCGCCGGCGGGCTGGCGTGATAGGCGGGAATGTCCGCCTGGGGATCGGACCATTGCGCCCGAACGCCCGTCAGGGTACTCGCCGGGAGAACGTACGCGGCCACGATCAGCAGGCCCAGTGCCATGCTGCCGACCATTCGCTTCACCATAAACGCTCCAGAAACGCTCCAGGCCTCTATCGTACCAGGCGCGTTTTCCACCGGGGAAAGCTGCGATCACTCCCGCAACTTGGCAGGTCAGGCTGAAAAAGGCAAAAAAAGACGGCACGAACGGTATTTTGTCCGTGCCGGGAGGCCAGTGACGCAACCTGGAACCAGCCGGGAATTCTGAGTCACCGGTCTGGTTACTAACCCTTCACTCATTCTGATGCCCATTGCGGCCATCAGGTAGCATTCAAACTTTTCGGGAACCCGAAGGACAGGCCCCTCCACTCGAAACAGTGTATCTCTGAAATCGTTCCCGCACAATCCTCATTTACACTCAAATACATTCGAAAGTTGTATACGACTCGTACGATTTCGTCCCTGGAGGGACTTTTGGCATGTCTGCCTATGCTGATTCTGCCGAAGATCAACGCCAATCTCGCTCCCGTCGCGGCTTGCGCATGCTCGGAACAGGTTTGCTGATCGCCGGTTCCGCACTCTTTGGCGGCCTCGCGGTAGCGCTTTGGGATCGAAAATCTCTGGCGAAGCTGCGCCAGCCGTCCCATGTACCGCAAATCAGCTCTTCTCCTGAAGACGCAACGCTCGATTAAAGTGTTCAGACGGGATTTTTAGGCGAAAGTTGCCCCGCTTCTCCTCCGGTCCCGATTTTTTCCCTGAAGCTGCCGCTCGTCGAGCAATCGACTGGGCTGGCCTCAGTCCAGGCTGTCAATCGCCGCTGCCAGGTCAAAATCGCGATCTGTCAGCCCTCCGGCATCGTGGCTCATCAACGCCAGCCGCACCTTGCTGTAGCGGATGTCGATGTCGGGATGGTGTCCCGCGCCTTCGGCCAGCTCTGCCACGCTGTTCACAAACTGCATTGCCTCGATAAAATTCGAAAACTCAAGACGGCGCACCAGCTCGCCGCCGTCCAGCTTCCAGCGGGGCAGGCCCTGCAGCTTCGACGCGATCGTTTTGTCGTCCAGCAACGGCATCGCGAGTTCTCCTTGCTTCCGGATTTTCGGCGAAGTTGAATCTACACCTTCAGATCTTCAATCGCCCCGGCAAATGAGAGCGGCGAGAAACGTGGATGGCGCGTCATCTCGGCACGCAGATCCTCCCACAGGCTGTCCGGCAGCCCCAGGAAAACCTCCACCACGGCCGGGTCGAACTGCGATCCTGCGCACCGCGCAATCTCTCTCCGCGCGGCCTCATAGTTGCTGGCTCTGCGATAAGGACGATCGGAGGTGATGGCGTCCAGTGTATCGGCTACCGCGAAAATGCGCGCCCCGAGGGGGATTTGGTCACCTTTCAAACCGCGCGGATACCCGTTGCCGTCATAAAACTCCTGGTGGCTGTAGACAATCTCCGCCGCTTCCTCGAGAAACGGGATCTTGCGCAGAATCTGGTAGCCTCGCGCGCAGTGCTCGCGCATAATAGCCAGCTCTTCCGGATCGAGCTTCCCCGGCTTGAGCAGGATCGCATCCGGGATCGCCATCTTCCCGATGTCGTGCAGAAACGCCCCGCGCGCGATCACCCGCGTCTGCGCCAGTTCCACTCCGCAGTGCCGCGCCAGCGCGATCGTGTAGGCCGTCACCCGGCGCGAGTGCCCCTCGGTCTCCGCGTCCTTCAGGTCCAGCGCATCGCCCAGCGCTTCCAGGGTGATGTCATAGGATCGCTCCAGGTCCGCCATTGCCTGACGCAGCATCTCGGTGCGGGCCGATACCAGCTGCTCCAGATTGTGACGGTAAACCGAATTCTGCTGGACCAGGCGCCGGTAATCCAGCGCGCGCCGGACCGTCACCAGCAGCTGCTCCCGCTCGAACGGCTTCAGCAGGTAGTCGTAGGCGCCCTTGCGCATCGCCGAGATCGCCACCCCCACATCGTGGATGGCCGTCACCATCACCATCGGCGTGTCCGGGTGGATCTCCCGAATCCGCTCCAGCAGGCCGATCCCGTCCAGCCCGTTCATCACAATGTCCGACAGGATCAGATCGTAGGGAGGGTCGCGTTCAACATGCTCGATGGCCTCCAGCCCGTTCGCGGCCAGCACCGTCGCGTAGTTCGACTTCTCCAGCATGGTCGCCATCAGAGTGCGCACGTATGGCTCATCATCCACGATCAAGATGCGCTCTGATGCCACTTCCCCTCCCGGCCACGCCTTGCCACTTCCCCGATTTGGTCGGACCACGAACAAACAACCCCCGGGGAACCTCCCGCGCTGCTACTGCGCGGATAAGTACAACAATCCGATCATCCGGGAAAGGTCTGTTCCCGATCTATCCTAACCTGGCTCTAACGCAACCGAGCACACTATTCCTCCCGCCTGGCAACCCTCCCCGTTCATTCTGAATCCATCCTCCTGCTGCGAATTTAAGAACCCCCGGCAGCGCCATATAGCCTCGGCCTTTTTGTGTCGATTCTGTTTCATCGACCGCATTACGTTGTGGTAAGCTTCCTCTTGCCGATCGCTCTCCCAGGAGAAGTGGCGACCCCATGCTGTTCGACATCGACAAACGTTTCGCGCGCGTGTCAGCGCGCCAGGAGTCGCCGCGCAGGCTGGAAGACCGCCAGCGCGATGTCTACGACAGCCACCGCCATCGCGTCTTTTCGGTTTCCTTTTACATGACCGGCAGCGAGATCGAGGCCGAGGATATCCTCGAGGGCACCTTTGTGCGCGCCTTTCACACCGCCGACGAACCCGACCAGGCCATCGTTGACGGCGCGCTGGTCGAACAACTCGCCGAGCGCGTCGACCTGGTCGATGCGCGCCTGCCCATCCCCCCCACCGCCGATTCGCCCTGCGGCCGCAATATCCTCCGTACCGATCTCGAAGAAGCCCTGCGCTGCCTTCCCGCTCTCGAGCGACTGGTCTTTCTCCTGATGGATGTCGAGGGTTATCCCGCCGTCCGCGTCGCCGAACTTCTGGGGAAAACTAACGCAGAAATCTTCCGCACCGCTCTCGCCGCCCGCCTTCGCCTTCGCGCTGAGCTCGCCCTGATGCGTCAGGACGGCGAACAGGCAGCCTGACCGGCATCGCTGTTCCTTCTTACTTTTTGCTGCTTCCCTTCCCGTGCAGCTCCTGCTGCGCCCGCCGGTTCTTCGCCCAGCCCTCCTTCGTCACCTGCCGCGCCCGGCCCAGCGCCAGCGCATCCGCAGGAACATCGTCCGTGATCACCGACCCTGCCGCTATGTAGGCGCCGTCACCGATCACCAGCGGGGCCACCAGCGCCGAGTCGCTGCCCACAAACACGCCGTCCCCGATCACCGTCGGATACTTGTTCACCCCGTCGTAGTTGCAGGTGATCGTTCCCGCGCCGACATTCGTCCTGCTGCCCACCTGTGCGTCGCCCAGATACGTCAGGTGATTGGCCTTCGATCCCGCTCCCATGCGCGTCTTCTTCGCTTCCACGAAGTTCCCGATGTGCACGTTCTCGCCGATATGACATCCGGGCCGCAGATGCGCCATCGGCCCCAGCCTTGCGCCCTTCTCGATCACTGCATCTTCAATCACACACGACTGCAGGATCTCTACCCGGTCCCCCAGGGTGGTATTCTCCAGCACCGCATACGAACGGATCCGGCACTCGCTGCCCACCCGCGTTGTCCCCAGCAGCTGCACGAACGGCTCGATCACCGTGTCCGGCCCCACTTCCACGCCGGCGTCGATCCTCACCGTCTCCGGCTGAAAAATGACCACGCCCTCAGCCATCAGTGCAAGTGCTCTCTCCAGCCGCATGGCGCGGTCCAGCTCCATCATCTCGGCGATGGTGTTGGCGCCCAGCACCTCGGCTGCCTGCGCCGCCTCGACCGCGACGACTCGCTCCCCTGCGGCCTCGAGGATTCCTGCCATGTCCGTCAGATACAGTTCCCTGTGTGCATTCGTCGCCTGCAACTGGCCGATATGCTCGTAAAGCGATTGGCGCTGGAACGCATAAATGCCGGAATTGATCTCGCGCAGCCCCTCCTGCGCCGGCTTGAGCGCTCTCTGTTCGACGATCGCCGCAACCTCCGGCTTGCCCGGCGATTTCCGCAATACCCGCCCATAACCGAACGGATTCTCCGGCTCAGCCGTCAGGATGGTCATAGCCGCCCGCGCACGCAGGTGAAAGTCGCGCAGCGCTGCAATCGTCTCGCTTTTCAGCAGCGGCACGTCTCCGGAGAGCACGATCAGGTGTCCATAGTCCCGCGTTTCATGCTCCGCGCACTGGATGGCGTGTCCGGTGCCGCGCTGCTCCTCCTGCTCCACGAAGCGCACGCCGGTGTCGCGTACTGACGCTCGCACCGCTTCCGCCTGGTGCCCGATGACCACCAAAATATCGTGCGCCGGAACCACCTGCGCCGCCGCCGCGATCACGTGCCGCAGCAACGGCTGACCGCCAATCTCGTGCAGGACCTTCGCCCGCCTCGATTTCAGCCGCGTCCCCTTGCCCGCGGCCATAATCACGATTCCAAGTTGCATCTCGCCTCAGGTGCCCCTGCTGTTGATGGTCTTTGCCTCTACGCCTGCGTTCGCCCGGATCGATCCAGCAGCGGCGGCCAGCCCTTCCACTCTGTAATGATGCCGAACAGCGCCAGCCCCAGCGGCCCCACAAACAGATAATCGCTGTAATAGTCCGGCGCGATGCCCCGCGCGGACGCCAGGGAATGCTGCTCCGCGATCACCAGCGCCGCCGCGGCCAAACCCACCAGCAGCAGCCACAGCGAAGCCGCTCGCCGATGCCAGAACGCCAGCACACTCGCCGGCAGCACCGTGATGCAGAACGCGATCAGCGCCACCACTTCGAGCATCGCGTCATGCTGCCCCAGCGTGGAGATCGCACCCGGCGGCGCCGCGAACGGAAGCATGCCGATTCCCATTCCCAGCGCGAAGACAACACGTCCCCAGAACCGGCGCAGATCATCCCTTTCTTCAGCCGTTATGCCATGCCGTTCAATCGATGCGCTGCGCACTCTTTGCTCCCGTCAGGTTCATCCGCCGGCCTGAGACATCGAATCAGGAAAGCAGGGCCGGCTTCATTCTGACCCTACAGCAAAATAAGGCGTGCTGCATCCGCAGCCGCAACCTCATCCCTCGGCGCTTCGCGCACCCAGGTAATCTCCCCTGCGCTTGATCAGCGCCCAGGTTACCAGCACCACCAGAACAGCACTGAATACGAAGACAACCGCCAGAAATGGCCCCTGCTCCACCATCGCCGGACTGCCCGGCGCCGCCGTCGGCAATCCCCACTGACTGATCAGCGTCCGCTGATACGCGAGGTACTTCGCCCACACCCCGGGAACCAGAAAGCTCACGAAGTACAGCACGCCGTACGCCTGGAACGCCAGCGCCAGGTACCACGCCGCCTTCCATTTCCGCAGCAGCCCTACGCCCAGGTAGATCTCCACGAGCCAAAGAACCGCAAATGCCGCCATTCCCGCGCTGCCCTGCAGCACGGCGCCAAAAATAAACATGGGCGGACGCAGCCAAAGCAGGGCGGCCAAAAACAACGCGCTGACCAACATCAACCACGCCCACACCATGATCACAATTCGCCATCCCGGGATTGCGGGTTCGGACACGCTACCCCACGATCCCGGCGGCAGCACGGCAACCGAATCTGCCGAGAGCGGCCGCGATCCGGCAAACGCATCGCGTACCCGCGCCCGAGTGAAATAGACCAGCCACCAGACGCCCGCCAGGGCAATCAGGAAGTAAAACGCCGCGATCATCGTCAGCGCCGTCTGCGCCATGCCCGCCGACGGAATCCCGGGCCCCGCCGAAGGTGGCAGCATCTGCGTGAACCGGCCTGCCCACAGCATCACGAGGCCAATCATCAGCGAGAAAAAGGCGATGACCCCGCCGATCGCGGCCATCGAGATCCTCGCCCACGGGCGCATCCGGAACAGACCCACTACCGTCCACGCGCATAACAGAAAAAACAGCAGCAGCAGGCCGTTCGTCACCACCATGAACGGCCGGACAAACGGCAGATTCGGAATCAGCGGGCTGTGGTAGAAGAACGCAAAGCCCAGCGCTGCCGTCTCACCAAGAATCCCGAAGAGTGCGATTATTCCCAGAATGATCGCGGCAAGGATCACGCCCACAGGTCGGCGCATACGCTGTTCAAGCCCTTTCGCAGCAGGGATGGACTGCCTTCCGCTCCAGAATACCCCGCGCCGCTCGCCCGGGAACCCCTCCGCAGTCTCGGTGCATCCTCCCGTTACCAACCGGGCACACCCACCGATGGCCCATATCCCTCAGGGCTCCAAGACGATAAAGTATCTCTGATAGCGCGGGACGACCCCTGTTCCTCCAGGGTCGCAGCATTGCGCACGAGGATTTCGATGCCTTGCCTGGAAATCAAAGTCGCCGTCCAGCGGATGGCTGCGCCCGTGACCCGGCTTCGTACCCTGCTCGAAAAGCCCGGCGCCGCGGTGCTGCGCCGCAATTTCCTCGCTGAGGCCCCCGGCCACGACGATCCCGATCTGCACGCTCGTCTCCGCGTTACCGCCGTGCTCGCCGTCGACCTGACCGATCCGCCGCGCGAATCCCAGCCGCCCTCCCCGCCGCCCGAGGATCCCGAAAAGCCGCAGTCCGAAAGCCCTTCCCGCAACGCGGCCGACCCCCTCGCTGCCAGCTTTGCCAAGGGTCTGGAAATCTGGATCACCGACGGCGCACGACTCACCTGCGTCCACGCCGACATCGAGGAAATCGCCGGCGCCCTCGCCATGTTCGACGCCTATCTGCGCCTCGCCCGCTATCAGCCGGCCTTCCAGCGCCTCGATCAGCGCATCCTCGGCCTCAGCTTCGCCTTTCGCGAGGGCCTTACCCTCGGGGTCGCAGGCAGTCCAGGCGACGCTGCCCAGGTGCCGGAATACACTTTCACCTCGATTTCCGCCATCCCCGAGATCGACGACTCTCGCGACACTCCATTTGTCATCCGGTTTCCCGACGCCGGTATTGCCTTCGTCCACGAGCTGCTCCGTTCAGCATCGGCGTGGCTCGAAGAGAATTCCTATCCCAACATCCTCGGATCAAAATGAGCCGTGCGGCGGGAGCGGGCGTCCTGGCCGGCCTGCTCTTCATGGCCGCAGCCGCCCCGCAAGATGCTCCCGTCCCCCCGGCGAACACCGAGCAGATCGAGACTGGCCGGATTCATACCCCGGCGGGCGAGGTCGAGCAATACCGCATCCGCCTGCTGCCGCCCAGTTCGTTCCCGGATCTGCCTCCCACTGTCGCCGCCCAGCTGCGCGATCGCCGCTGCATGATTCCCCAGTCCTTCGAGGCTCAGGCCCCGGAAAACGTCATTCACGGCGCATTTCGCGCTGCAGGAAGCAATGACTGGGCTGCGCTCTGCTCCTCCTCGGGCGCGACAACCCTCTACATCTTCTTCGCCGGCCGGCTCGACGCGCCCATCCCGTTGCGCTCCCAGCCTGACACCGCCTGGCTCGGGGCCGAGCCCGGCAGCAACATCTTCGGCTCTGCCTGGGGCATCGCCACACGCTCGCTCGCCGACTTGCAGAATTCCCGCCTCACCGCCTCAGGCGTCTCCTTCGACCACGACGCCCTTGAGGACGCTGACCTCGAGCGCTCAGCCACCATTCGCTACTACGACTCCGGCCACTGGATCGTCCTTCACACCCAGTCGCAGGAATAAGCAGCTCCGCATACCGCAACTTATTCTCCGCCTTTGCGGTCTAATCCGTTCGCTACCCCTTGGTTTGAGGTTGATTTGGGAAGGTAAATTCTTATTTACATTCCGCTCTTTCCGGCACTTTCCAGGCTGCGTTACAGTCACAGAGCCAGCAGCCAACAAAGCTCCCGCCCCGATTTCTGCCGACGCGTGTCACCGGGCGGGGATATTATGGGACGCATCACCGAATAGCCTCCGGCAGATTCTCCTTCCGGAGTGAGGTTTCCCGCGGTACGTTCCGGGAACTGCAATGTCTTCGCTCGATCATTCAAGAGGATGGCCATGACTCGCCCCACAGTACATTTCCCCCGCATCCTTGCATGCGCTGCCGCAGTTCTCGCCCTGTTTGCGGTTTCGCTTCCGGCCCAGGACACCCAGACCGTCGTTCCCAGCCGCCTGACTCAGCCTATTGACGAGAGCGTCCGTGTCACATTTCACGGATACATCGCGCCCCAGGCCAATGCCGCCAACGATCGCGGCGTCGCTCCCGATTCCATGCCCCTGGAGCGCATTCACCTCGTCCTCAAGCGCAGCTCCGCTCAGGAAGCAGCCCTTCAGCAACTCGTCGCCCAGATGCACACCCCGGGCAGCGCGAATTACCACAAGTGGCTCACGCCGGCTCAGTTCGGCCAGCAGTTCGGCCCCTCCGACCGGGACATCGCCACCGTCGAATCCTGGCTCTCCTCGCACGGCTTTCAGGTCACCGGCGTCGAGCCCGGCAAGCAGGTCATCGAGTTCAGCGGTAACGTCGCCCAGCTCCGCGAGGCCTTCCACGCTCAGATTCATCGCTATCAGGTCAATGGCAACATCCATTACGCTACTGCCACTGAACCCGACATCCCCGCCGCTCTCGCTCCCGTGGTTGGCGGATTCGATTCGCTGAACGATTTCCAGCCGCATACCTTCACGCATGTACTGGGCACCGCCTCGTATAACCCCAAGACCGATCACGCCACGCCCAACTGGACCTATGGCACCTCGGCCGGCTTCA
>Ga0335074_10011139_pt1 | contig 12573 bp, 8 predicted proteins | sample Lox_Sample_23_FD_206715 | JGI IMG/M metagenome (GOLD analysis project Ga0335074, IMG submission 206715) | Soil microbial communities from Loxahatchee National Wildlife Refuge, Florida, United States - Lox_Sample_2.3 | ecosystem: Environmental > Terrestrial > Soil > Wetlands | place: USA: Florida...
GGCTGGACAACCCGCCGGTCGTGGACGTCGCGGTGTCGCGCCGCATGGGCCTGTTCGTGGTGGCGCGGCTGGCGGCCAGGCACGGGATCAGGGTCCGGCTCCGCCCGGCGGCGTCCGGCGGCCTGATCGCGCTGGTCTGGCTGCCCGACGAGGCGATCATGCACGAATCCCCCGACGGCACCCCCGGCGCGCGCCGCGACGACTCGGCCTCGCCCGACGCGGTGCTCGGGCCGATCACCGACGGTGTCTTCGGAACGAACGGCACCGCGACCTCGATCTGGGCCGACGACGGCCGAGACGCGGCGGCGAAGGAAGTCGACGCCGCGCGGGCGCCGAAGTTCGCCTCGCTGCGCGCCGATTCGGAGGAGTCCAGCCTCGGCCCGAAGCGGGTGCCCGGCATGGGCCCGAGGCCCGGTCAGGGCTGGGCAAACACCGGCCCGCTGCCCGCCTTCCGTACCGTGCCCAGGCCCGCCTCCAACGGCGGGGCCGAGCCTTCCGGGACCGGGCCGCTGCCCGCCGTCACGGGCCCGCAGCCGGCTGTCACTGGTCCGCAGGCCGCTGTCTCCGGTCCCCAGGCCGCTGTCACCGGACCGCAGGCCGCTGTCTCCGGTCCGCAGGCCGCTGTCACCGGACCGCAATCGTTGATCAACACCGGCTCGGTGATCAACACCGGGCCGCAGACCGGAGCCGACCAGGCCGAAGGCTCGCCGGCGTCTTTTGACTCGTTCGTGAAGGGCCTGCAAGCCGGGGACGAAAGCGGCACAGCGGATGCGCTGACCGACACCGGCGCGCAGCCGGTGCTCGGCGCGCCCGCCTCGAGCTGGGAGACGGGCGGGTCGCCAAGCGCCCTGGTCGTGCCCGCCGCCGTCCCCGCCGCCGACGGCAACGGCGGGTCCGAGCACCGGCTGCCCATCTTCGAGGCGGTGGAGTCGGACTGGTTCCGCCGCGGGCGGCAGGCCGTCGGCCGGCCGACCGCCCCCGCGGAGAGCGAGCCCGGCAGCGACTGGGCGTCGCCGGCCGATGAAGGCTGGCGTGCGGCCGAGGCGGTCAGCGCACCAACGTCGAGCGGCGTTACCTCGGCAGGGCTGCCGAAGCGGGTGCCGCAGGCTAATCTCGTTCCCGGGGCGGCCACGGCCGGGGCGGCACCAGAGGTGCCGGCCAGGTCCGCGGCCGCGACGCGGGATCGTTTCGCCAGTTTCCAGCGCGGGGCCAAGGAAGGCCGCGCTGCAGCAAGTGGGACTGGATCCAGCGACGGAGAGGACGAGAGTTCGGGATGACGCGTGACATGAGGTCGCCGCGGTGGTCATGCTTAGGGCATGTGGCTGGCCCGACGCCCTGGTTGTGGCGCGGGGAGCCCCGGTGAACGTCGCATCGATGGCTGGTAGCGGTCACATGAGAAGGGAGCGGTCGTGAGTCCGCTGGTGCGTCCGGCACAGGACCTGAACTGGTTGATCACGAACTTCGTGGAGCGCGTGGCCTCGGTCGCGCACGCGATTGTCGTGTCGGCCGACGGGTTGCCGATGGCCTATTCCCAGGGTTTCCCAGCGGACAGGGTTGATCAGCTGGCCGCTGTGACGTCGGGCCTAACCAGCCTGACCCAGGGTGCGTCGCGGGTCTTCGAGGGCGGTCCGGTCACCCAGACCGTGGTGGAGATGCAGCGTGGGTTGCTGATCGTGATGGCGATCAGCGACGGGTCAAGCCTTGCTGTGCTGGCGGCGGCGGATTGCGACATGGGACTGGTGGCGTACGAGATGGCGCTGCTGGTCGAACGCGTCGGCAGTGCGCTGACGCCGGAGGTGCGCAGTGCTCAGCCACCCGGGTGGCGGGAGGATGGCAACCTGTGACTGGAGATCCTGGTGTCGGGCCCAGGCCGGGGTGACCGGCCGCCTGCTGCTGGCAGGTATCGCCCGCGGTCCGGCAATGGCGTGCCCCGATCGCCGTTCGAGTCTGCCGCCGGCGGTTCCGGCCCGATCTCGAGCGGGCCGATCAGCGGCCCGTTCGGGCCGGTTGTCCCTGGAAAGCCCGATTCGTCGGGGCGGCGCGGGCCAGGCGCGTCCGGCCCGGCCGGAAGTTCTTTGGTGCGGCCTTACGCCGTGACGGGCGGGCGGACGAGGCCGAGGACTCAGCTTGAGATTGAGGCCATGGTGGCCGCGGCTCACTACGAGGCGCGGGACTTGTCTGTCCTGAGCCCGGAGTGCCAGGCCATTTTGGGGTTCTGCCGGGATTGGCGGTCGGTGGCGGAGATTTCGGCGGTGTTGCGGATGCCGCTTGGGGTGGCGCGGATCTTGATTGCTGATATGGCGGTGGAGGGGCTGGTGCGGATTCATCAGCTGGATCATGCGCAGGGTCGCCCGGACCTTAACCTGCTGGAGAGGGTGCTCAGTGGACTTCGCAAGCTCTAAGGCTGCTGGCGGTGTCGCGGCGGATGCTGCGATGACGTCGGTGAAGATCGTGGTGGCGGGTGGTTTTGGTGTGGGGAAGACGACGTTTGTGGGGTCGGTGTCGGAGATTACGCCGCTGACGACGGAGGCGGTGATGACGTCGGCGTCGGAGTCGTTTGATGATCTGTCGCATACGCCGGATAAGACGACGACGACGGTGGCGATGGATTTTGGCCGGGTGACGTTGGATGCTGGGCTGATCTTGTATTTGTTCGGGACGCCTGGGCAGCACCGGTTCTGGTTTATGTGGGATGACTTGATTCACGGGGCGATCGGTGCTGTGGTGCTGGTGGATACGCGGCGGCTGGCGGATTCGTTTCCTGCGGTGGATTATTTTGAGTCGGCGGGGTTGCCGTTCATTGTGGCGGTGAATGGTTTTCACGGGGATTTCCCGCATGAGGTGGGGGATGTGCAGGAGGCGTTGTCGGTGTCGCCGCATGTTCCGGTGATTCAGTGTGATGCGCGGGATCGGCGGTCGACGAAGTCGACGTTGATCTCGCTGGTGGAGCACGCCATGGCCATGCAACTCGGCCCCGGCGCTCAGCCGGGGGGCATGCGCGTGCCGATAGGACAAGGCTGAAGGAAAATGCGAATTAACAGACGGGTACGGTTCCTCACCGTCGTCGGCGTCATCGCCGTCATCGGCGCCATGGTGCTTGCCGCCTGCGCGTCGAGCAACCCATCGGCGTCCCAGGCGCAGACCAAGGTCTCCGGCGGTACGGCGACGGTGGCCCTGACGCCGGGTGAGCAGTTCGACTACATATTCCCGCTGCTCGACATCGCGCATGACACCGGCGCCAACGTCACGGACTCCGAATACCTCATGTGGCGGCCCCTGTACTGGTTCGGCGGCCCTGGAAGCGTCGGCCTCGACGAGCGATACAGCCTGGCCGACCAGGCCGTTATCACCACCGGGCGTAACCAGACGACGGCGACGATCCAGCTCAAGCCGTATCGCTGGTCCGACGGCACGCCACTGACCACCAGGGACGTCCAGTTCTGGTTCAACGAGCTGGTCGCGGAGAAGGCGAACTGGTGGGGTTATTCGCCGGGCGAGTTCCCGGACAACGTCACCGCGTTCCACATCATCAGCTCGAGCCGTTTCTCCATCACGTTCGATCACCCCTATTCATCGACCTGGCTGTACAACCAGCTCGGCCAGCTGATCCCCATCCCGCAGCACGTCTGGGACAAGGAATCGCTCACCGGCCCGGTGGGCAACTACGACACCACCACGGCCGGGGCGCAGGCCGTCTACAACTTCCTCACCGGCCAGAACCAGGACCTGGCCGCCTACGCAACCAACAAACTCTGGCAGGTCGTCGACGGCCCGTTCCGGCTCAGCCAGTACGCCCCTGCCACCGGCGACGCCACCTACGTCAGGAACGCGCGCTACTCGGGCCCGGCGACGGGCTCCATCAGCACGCTGAAGGTGGTCAGCTTCACGAGCGACTCCGCCGAGTTTGACGCCCTGTTGTCCGGCAGCGGGATCGACTACGGCTACGTGCCGTTCAACGACGCCGCGCAGACGTCGCGGGTGACCGCGGCGGGCTACAAGGTCCAGGCCTGGCCGGCCTGGGGGATCACCTACATCCCGCTGAACTTCGCGTCGCCACAGGCGGGGCCGGTCGTCAAGCAGCTGTACGTGCGCGAGGCCATGCAACACCTGATCAACCAGGCCTCCTACATCAGCTCGTTCCTGCAGGGCTACGGCAACCCGACGTACGGGCCCGTGCCGCTGGTGCCCAGCAGCAAGTTCGTCTCCGCGGCGGAGCAGCAGAACCCCTACCCGTACAACCCGACGCTCGCGATGTCGCTGCTGCGCGGCCACGGCTGGAGGATCGTTCCGGGCGGCGCGGATGTGTGTACGCGTCCCGGCCCCGGAAGCAACGACTGCGGGCCCGGGATCGCGGGCGGAACCAAGCTGTCCTTCAGCCTGGCGTATGCCACCGGCACGCAGGGCGTCACCGAGGAGGTCGACGCCCTGCAGTCCTCGTTCAGCCAGGCGGGGATTCAGATGTCGCTGACCGGCACGTCGTTCGACAACGTGGTCGAGTCTTATATCCCCTGCAGCAAGGCCAACTGCTGGCAGATGCTCTACTACGGCCAGGGCTGGTTCTTCAATCCCGGCTACAACGACCCCGACGGGTCCGCCCTGTTCGAGACCGGGGGAGGCGTCAACGGCGGCTCGTACAGCAATCCGACGGCCAACTCGCTCATGTCGGGACTTGCCTCCGGCGGATTCAAGGCGCTGTACCGCTACCAGAACTACCTGGCCGGGCAGCTGCCGGTGCTCTGGATGCCGCAGTTCGACCAGCAGATCTCAGCGGTGAGCTCCAAGCTCCAGGGCGTCTTCCCGCAGGACCCGGACACCAACATCTACCCGGAGAACTGGTACTTCACGAAGTAGCGGCGGCGATGCGCATGAATAGACGGGTTACCCTACTGGCCACCGCCGCCATCGTCGGCGCCGCGCTGCTGGCCGCCTGTTCCTCGAGTGGCTCATCGGGGACCCAGGGACAGCGGCGGGCCAGCGGCGGGACGGCAACGGTCGCCTTAAGCCCCGGTGATCAGTTCGACTACATACTTCCGCTGCTCGATTTCGAGGACGCCACGGGCGCCAACATCGAGTACTCGGAGTACCTCATGTGGCGGCCGCTGTACTGGTTCGGCGGTCCCGGCTCGGTCGGGTTCGACGCGAAATACAGCCTGGCCGACCCGGCCGCCATCACCTCATCAGGGAACCAGACCACAGCGACGGTCCAGCTCAAGCCGTATCGCTGGTCCGACGGTCAGCCGGTCACCAGCCGGGACGTCCAGTTCTGGCTGAACGAGCTGGTCGCGAACAAGACCAGCTGGTGGGGCTATACGCCCGGTGAGTTCCCCGACAACGTCTCCGCGTTCAAGATCCTCAGCCCCAGCCGGTTTTCCATCACCTTTGATCACCGCTACTCAGCGGCGTGGCTCTACAACCAGCTCGGCCAGCTGATCCCGATTCCGCAGCACGCGTGGGACAAGGAATCGGCAACGGGCACAGTGGGCAACTACGACCTCACCCCCGCGGGGGCGAAGGCCGTCTACACCTTCCTCGCCGCCCAGAACAAGGACCTGGCCAGCTACGCCACGAACCCGCTCTGGCAGGTCGTCGACGGCCCGTTCCGGCTGAGTTCCTACGCCGCCTCGACCGGCGACGCGACGTACCTCCGCAACACGCACTACTCGGGCCCGGCGTCGGGCTCCATTCACGCGCTGCGGGTGCTCAGCTTCACCAGCGACACCGCCGAGTTCAACGCGCTGCTGTCGGCCGGCGGCATCGACTACGGCTACATCCCGTTCAACGACGCCGAGCAGACGGGACGGGTCACCGCGGACGGTTACAAGATCGAGGCCTGGCCCTCGTGGGGCATCACGTACATCAACCTGAACTTCGGGTCTCCGCAGGCGGGGACGATACTCAAGCAGCTGTACGTGCGGCAGGCGATGCAGCGCCTGATCAACCAGGCCGGGTACATCCGGTCGTTCCTGCAGGGCTACGGGAACCCGACGTACGGGCCGGTGCCGCTGGTGCCCAGCAGCACGTTCGTCTCCGCCGCCGAGAAGCACAACCCCTACCCGTACAGTCCCTCGGCCGCGCTGGCGCTGCTGCGCGGCCACGGCTGGAAGATCGTCGCGGGCGGCGCGGATGCGTGCGTGCGGCCCGGCACGGCCGCCGGCGACTGCGGCGCGGGAATTGCCGCCGGGGCGAAGCTGTCCTTCACGCTGCAGTACTCGACCGGCTCGCAGGGAGTCTCGGAGGAAGTCGCAGCGCTGCAGTCGGCGTTCAGCCAGGCCGGGATCCAGGTGGCGCCGAGCGGGGCGTCGTTCGACACGGTCGTCGGGAACGACATCCCTTGCTCCAAGAGCGGCTGCTGGCAGCTGAATTACTACGGCCAGGGATGGTATTTCGATCCCGGCTACAACGATCCTGACGGCTCGGCCCTGTTCCAGACGGGAGGAGCCGACAACGGCGGCTCATACTCCGACGCCACGGCCGACTCGCTTATGTCCGGGCTGGCCTCCGGTGGCTACCCGGCGCTGTACAAGTACGAGAACTACATCGCCGATCAGCTCCCGATGCTGTGGATGCCCCAGTTCGACGAGCAGATCTCCGCTGTGAGTAACAAGCTGCAGGGCGTCTACCCGCAGGACCCGGACGGCAACGTCTACCCCGAGAACTGGTATTTCGTGAAGTGACCGCCCGTGCCCTTCGCTGGCTGCCGGTCCGAAAGGAAAGCCGTTGGTCGTCCGCTCCGAGTTTCCCTGTCGCGTGCGCGTCATCAGTCACGAGTGGATCCCGATGCCGGACGGCTGCCGGCTGGCCGCGCGGATCTGGCTCCCCGAGGGAGCCGAGGAAGCGCCGGTCCCGGCCGTCTTCGAGTACGTCCCCTACCGGAAGAACGACGGCCTGGCGCTGCGCGACGCCCCGATCCACCATTACTTCGCCGGGCACGGCTACGCGTCGGTCCGCGTCGACATACGGGGCAGCGGCGACTCGGACGGCATCCTCGAGGACGAATACCTGCCGCTGGAACTCCAGGACGGGGTCGAGGTCATCCGCTGGCTCGCGTCCCGCCCGTGGTGCACCGGCAAGGTCGGCATCATCGGCAAGTCCTGGGGCGGGTTCAACGGGCTGCAGATCGCCGCTCTGCGGCCGCCGGAACTCGGGGCCGTGATCAGCGTCGCTTCGACCGACGACCGGTACGCCGACGACGTCCATTACATGGGCGGCTGCGTGCTGGCATCCGCCATGCTGCCGTGGGCTTCCACGATGCTGGCTTACAACGGGCTCCCGCCCGATCCCGCGGTGGTCGGCGAGGCCTGGCGGGAGACCTGGCTGCGGCGTCTGGAGAAGACGCCGCCGTACATCGACGCCTGGCTGGCGCACCAGCGCCGCGACGCGTTCTGGCGACACGGTTCGGTGCGCGAGGACTACTCGGCGATCCAGTGCCCGGTCTACATGGTCGGCGGATGGACCGATGCCTACCGGAACGCGATCTTGCGGTTTCTGGAGGGCTACCCCGGACCGTGCAAGGGGCTGATCGGCCCGTGGGGCCACGACTACCCCGAAGATGGCGCGCCCGGCCCGGCGATCGGCTTCCTGCAGGAGGCGGTGCGCTGGTGGGACCACTGGCTGAAGGGTCGCGACACCGGGGTGATGGACGAGCCGAAGCTGCGCGCGTGGATGCCGCAGCCGCGCCGCCCGGCCGCCGGGTACCCGGCCCATCCGGGCCGGTGGCTGGCCACCGGGAGCTGGCCGGCCCCGGAGGTCGAGACGCGCGGCCTGGGTCTCGGCGGCGGAGCGCTCGGCGGCGGAGCGCTCGGCGCCGAGGGGGCCGGTGACGGCGCCGGCCACGTCGAGTTCCGTATCCAGGGTTGCGAATCAGCCGCCGCAGACCTAGGCCAGTGGGGCGGCCACGGCGATGCTCTCCAGTTCCCGTCCGACCAGCGGCCAGAAGACGGGCAGTCGCTCACTTTCGACTCCGCGTTGCTCGCAGAGCCGATCGAGATACTCGGCTTTCCCGTGGCCAGGCTCGAGGTCGCCGCCGACCGGCCGCTGGCGCTGGTCGCGGTGCGGTTGTGCGACGTGTGGCCTGACGGCGCCTCGACGCTCATCACGCGCGGGCTGATGAACCTGACGCACCGGGTCAGCGACGCCGAGCCGCGTCCGCTCGTGGCGGGCGAGCGCTCCGTGGTGGACGTGCAGCTCAACTCGGTGGGCTACCACCTCCCCGCCGGGCACCGGCTGCGGCTCGCGGTCTCGCCGACGTACTGGCCCTGGGCCTGGCCGTCGCCGCAGCGCGTCACGCTCAGCCTGTTCCCCGCCGCCTCCGAGCTTCGCCTGCCGGCCTGGACGGCGGGCGGCGGGCACACACCGCCCCCGCACTTCGCCGTGCCAGAACGCGCGCCCATGCCGCCGCACGAGTCCCTTGGCGGCGAGGCGGCGCGCGAGGTGCGGCGCGATGTGGCCACCGGCACGGTGGAGGTGATCTCCACCGCGGGCGATGGCTTCCGGCTCAGCGATGACGGGCTCGAGTACCGGGAACACGAACGCGACGTGCTGGGCATCACCGAGGGCGAGCCACTCTCGGCCATGGTCCGGTGCGAGCGCGCGTTCGCGGTGGGTCGCGGCGACTGGCGCGCGAGCGTGCGGACCGCGAGCACGATGTCGGCCACGGAGACCGGCTTCCTGGTGACGAACACGCTCGATGCCTACGAAGGAGACCGCCGGGTCTTCGCGAAGACCTGGCACAGCGCGGTGCCACGAGACTGTGTCTGAGCAACGGATATGAGGGAACGGGCGCAGCGGCCATGAGCGTGCTCGAGATCGACGGCCTCCGGACGTTCATCAAGCAGCGGACCGGCGTGGTCCATGCGGTCGATGGCATCAGCTTCGCCATCGAGCCGGGCGAGACGGTCGGGCTGGTGGGCGAGTCCGGCTGCGGGAAGACGATGACCGGCCTGTCGATCATGGGCCTGCTGCCCAGCCACGGCTTCATCGCCGACGGCGCGATCCGGTTTGGCGGGCGGGATCTGGCCAAGCTGAACGAGCCGGCGATGCGCAAGGTCCGGGGCAACGAGATCGGGATCGTGTTCCAGGACCCGATGACATCCCTGAACCCGACGATGACGATCGGCCACCAGATCGCCGAGGTGGTCAGCGAACATCGCGGGGTCTCCAGGGCCGATGCCCTGGCGCGGGCCGAGGAGGTGCTCGCGCTGGTCGGAATGCCGCGGCCGGCAGAGCGGCTCGGGTACTACCCGCATCAGCTGTCCGGCGGTCTCCGCCAGCGGGTCATGATCGGAATCGCGCTCGCCTGCGAGCCCAAGCTGCTGATCGCCGACGAGCCGACGACCGCGCTCGACGTCACGATCCAGGATCAGATCCTGGCGCTGCTCGACGAGCTGAAGCAGCGGCTCGGCATGGCCGTGCTGCTGATCACCCACGACATGGGCGTGATCGCGGGCCGGGCGGACCGGGTGCTGGTGATGTACGCGGGCAAGGTTGTCGAGCAAGCCACGACCGGTCGGCTCTTTCACCGCACTCGCCACCCGTACACCGCGGCGCTGCTGGCCTCGATTCCGCGCCTGGACCAGCCGGTCACGCAGCAGCTCTACACGATCCCCGGGCTGCCGCCCGACCTGGCGCACCCGCCGGACGGATGCCGGTTCGCGCCGCGGTGCCGCTTCGCGACCACCGAGTGCACCGGCATCGAGCCGGCCCTTGGCGGCCCGGACCCTGCGCACCCCTACGCGTGCTTCCACCCGATCGAGCCGGACTCGGCCGTGGCCCCGGCCGAGGTCACCGAGCACCATGGCGGGCCCGGCGGCTCTGGCGCCCCGAGCGACCTGCTCGTCCTTGACCACATCGTCAAGGAGTTCTCGGTCACCAAGGGCGGCCTGCTGCGGCGCGCGGCCGGCACGGTGCAGGCCGTCTCGGATGTGACGCTGACCATCCGCCGCGGCGAGACGCTCGGCCTGGTGGGCGAGTCCGGGTGCGGGAAGACGACGATCGGCCGGATGATCGTCGCGCTCGAGCGGCCGACCTCGGGACGCGTGCTGTTCGAAGGCGAGGAGCTCAGCCGTCTGTCCGGCGCGCGCCTGCGGAAGGTCCGCAAGGACCTGCAGATCATGTTCCAGGATCCCTACGCGTCCCTGGATCCCCGGATGCGGGTGGGCTCGATCCTGCGCGAGCCGCTGCAGATCCAGGGTTTCGGCAGCGCGGCGGAGCAGCGGGCACATGTCGCCGACCTGCTCCGGGAGGTCGGCCTGAGCCCGCGCTCGACCGAGCTCTACCCGCATGAGTTCTCCGGCGGCCAGCGGCAGCGGATCGGCCTGGCCCGCGCCCTCGCGCTCTCGCCCCGGCTCATCGTCGCCGACGAGCCCGTGTCCGCGCTCGACGTCTCGATCCGCTCGCAGATCCTCAACCTGATGCGGCGGCTGCAGGCCGTGCACCGGCTCACCTACGTCATGATCTCGCACGACCTGTCGGTGATCCGCTACCTGGCGGACCAGGTCGGCGTGATGTACCTGGGCAAGCTTGTCGAGGTTGGCAGCAGCTCCGACGTGTACGAGCGCCCCGCCCATCCATACACCGTGGGGCTGCTCAACACCATCCCGGTGCCCGATCCCGAGGTGGAGCGGGCGAAGCGGGGAATCGCCGTGGCCGGGGAGCTTCCGTCGGCGATGGACCCGCCCTCGGGATGCCGGTTCCGGACCCGCTGCCCCCTGGCGCAGGACATCTGTGCCGCCGAGGAGCCGGCGCTGCGGTCCTTCACCGGCGAGCACAGGGCGGCCTGCCATTTCCCGCTCCAAGCAGTCAGCGAGGTGCCCGCCACGTGATCGGCTTTATCATCCGGCGGATCGGCCAGGCGGTTATCGTCATCGCCGGGGTAACCGTGATTGTTTTTATCCTGCGCCATCTCCTGCCGGGGAGCATCGCGCGGGCGATCATCGGGCTGCGGGCGACACCAGTGCAGGTCGCCGCGTTCAACCGCGCGAACGGCCTCAACCGCTCCTTGCCGTTGCAGTACGTCACGTTCCTCAATCAGTTGCTGCACGGGAACCTCGGGTTCTCGTTCAAGCAGAACATGAGCGTCGACGCGATCGTGGTGCACGACCTGCCGAACGACTTTCTCCTGGTCGGCGCGTCGCTGGTGCTCGCGCTGCTGATCGCGATCCCGGTCGGCATCCTGCAGGCGGTCAGGCGCAACAAGCTGGTCGATTATGCCGCCACGGGCATCTCGTTCGTCCTTTACTCCATGCCGGCGTACCTGCTCGGGCTGCTGCTGATCGCGTTTTTCGCGGTGAACCTCAGGGTGCTGCCGGCCGAGGCGCCGCAGCAGCCCACGATCGGCGGGGTACTGTCCGATCCAGCCGGACTGGTCCTGCCGGTCGCTACCCTGACGCTGATCACCGTCGCCCTGTTCAGCCGCTACATGCGATCCTCGGCGATCGACAGCCTGACCCAGGACTACATACGCACCGCCCGGGCCAAGGGCCTGCGCCAGACCGCCATCTTGTACCGGCACCTGCTGCGCAACTCGCTGATCCCGGTCGCCACTCTCGTCGGGATCTCGATGCCGGGCATCCTGACGTTCGGCCTGATCGTCGAGCAGCTGTTCAATTTCCCCGGGATCGGGCTCGCGTACTTCAACGCCGCCGTGGACGGCGACTACCCGGTCGTGTTCGGCGTCACCGTGCTCGTGGCCGCCGTGACCGTTCTCGGCAACCTGATCGCTGACGTCGCCTACGCCCTCCTCGACCCGCGGGTGCGCTATGACTGACATCACGGCCGGGGCCCGGCCCGGAATCCCCGAGGGCGGCGAGGCGATCCGCCAGGACGCCGGCTGGCGGATGATCGTGCGCGCGTTCACGCAGAACAAGCTCGCGCTGGCCGGGCTCATCCTGGTCGTGGCGGTCGCCCTGTTCTGCTTCGTCGGCCCGCTGTTCTGGCACACCAACCAGGTGGTCACGAACATCTCGCTGGTCAACGAGCGACCGAGCGGGAAACACCCGCTGGGCACCGATGACCTGGGCTATGACGTGCTGGGCCGGCTCATGGCGGGCGGGCAGAGCTCGCTGGAGGTCGGGCTCGCCGTGGCACTGGCCGCGACCGCCATCGGCGTGCTCTACGGCGTCATCTCCGGTTTCTTCGGCGGCCTGGCCGACACGGTCCTGATGCGCTTCGTGGATATCGTCCTCGCCATCCCGGTCGTCTACCTGTTCATCGACCTGGCGACCGAGTTCAAGCCGACGCTGCTGCTGCTCATCGCCGTGCTCTCGCTGCTGTCCTGGCTGGGCCCTGCCCGCCTGGTGCGGGGCGAGACGCTGAGCCTGCGGGTCCGCGAGTACGTCGAGGCGGTCAGGACCATGGGCGGCCGCTCTGGCCGCATCATCTTCCGCCACCTGGTGCCCAACACCATCGGCACGATCGTGGTCAACGCGACCTTTCAGGTCGCCGACGCCATCTCGATCCTCGCGGTGCTCAGCTACTTCGGCTTCAGCCTGCCGCCGCCGACCGCGACGTGGGGCGGCATGCTGGAGAACGGGGTCAACTTCCTGTACGACGGCTACTGGTGGGAGATCTACCCGG
>Ga0335074_10011140_pt1 | contig 12573 bp, 11 predicted proteins | sample Lox_Sample_23_FD_206715 | JGI IMG/M metagenome (GOLD analysis project Ga0335074, IMG submission 206715) | Soil microbial communities from Loxahatchee National Wildlife Refuge, Florida, United States - Lox_Sample_2.3 | ecosystem: Environmental > Terrestrial > Soil > Wetlands | place: USA...
CACGGGTAGGCCGAGCGGCCGCCTCGTCCAGCAGATCAGCCATTTCGGGGACCACGTCGTTGAGATGGTCGCCCACCGATTGTTCGAGATCGATGTCCAACAGCGCCGACGCCGAGCGATTTGGCAAGTGAACACGGCCTTGCGCGTCGAGGCCGATCACCCCTGCGGTGACCCCCGTCAGCACCGTTTCGGTGAACCGCCGTCTCTCGTCGAGCTGCCGGTTGGCCTCAATCAGCTCCTGCTGTTGAGTCTGGATCTGATTGGTCATGCGGTTGAATGCACGGCTCAACAGCACCATCTCGTCGTCTTTTTCACCCTCGGGCACGCGCACGGTCAGATCGCCGGCGCCGATCCGCTCGGCAGCGCCGACAAGGCGACTGATCGGATCGGCGAATTGCGCGGCGAAGCTGATACCGATGACCACGGCCGCGGCGAGGAACAGCATCGCCACAAGGATGAAGATGACCGAAAAGGTGATCTGCAGTCCGGTGCGCTTGCCTTCGAGCTGTTCATATTGCTCGGCGGCAAGCTGCGTCTCGCGCCGGTGCGCCAGAACCTTCGGCTCGATAAAACGTCCGACGTAGAGGTAAAGGCCGCTAAAGCCGCCAAGCGCGACGAGCGCCCTCACCCGTTCCTCCTCATTATCGGTGAGGATCACGACCTCGCCCTGCGCCGCGCGCTTGATGGCATCTTGACTGACGTCCTCGAAGCCGAGCGCAAAAGCAAGACCGGTGCGGGCCAGCATGTTGCCCTTGCTGTCGAGCACCGCCGCCTCGGTGAGCCCGCGCATCGAGGCCTGGATTGTTAGCGCCTGCACCAAGTCCTGGGGGCTGATCACCATGGTTGCGGCGTATTGGTTGAGGCTGTTCGCCATCGCCAGCGCGTCGGCGCGGATCGCCTGTTGGTGCTCCTTGACATAGGCGTCCGCGACCTCGACCGATTCCGAAATCGCTGTGCGGACCTTGTCGCTGAACCAGCTTTCAATGCCAAAGCTGAAGAATAGGTAGGAAAATACGGCGACAATGATCGTCGGCAGCACCGCGATGAGGCTGAACAGCACGACCAGCCGCACCTGTAGCCGCGACCCTGCCAAGCCACGACGCCGACTTGCCCAAACCTCGACCAGGCGCTTGACGACAAGCGCCGCCAGCGCCAGCAGCAGGACGAGGTCGAGGTTGAGCAGCGAGAGCACCACAACCGGACGCGGCCCAAAGGGCGGCGCGCCGGTCAAGGCAAGGTAGGTCGCTATGCCTGACAAGAGTGCCGCGGCCGCCAGCGCGATGGCGGTTTTACGGCGAAGTCCTATTCGGCCAGCCCAGGTTCCCACCTGCTGCGCCACGCTCATTCCGCGTTCCCTACCGTCGCAGCGAGCAACCGAGCGTCAGAGCTGTATCTGGGCCGGTGCGGCAAGCCCCTATTTTAGGCCGCGAACGACAGGGATGTCCAACTCGCGGATTTTCTTGCGCAAGGTGTTGCGGTTGAGCCCGAGCACGTGCGCGGCGCGGATCTGGTTGCCACGCGTCGCGACGAGCGTCGCGACGATCAGGGGGCGCTCGATCTCGCGCAAGATGCGATCGTAAAGACCAGCGGCCGGCATTGCGCCCTTATGGGCAACAAAATAATCGTTGATATGGCGTTCCACCGCAGCGCCGAGCCCTTCATCGCTGACGGTCTCGACCGGCATCAACGTTGGCGCCGCCGCCAACTCGGTCTCGATGACGTCGATTCCTATGACTTCCTGTGAATAAAGCGCCGCCAGACGCTTCACCAGGTTTTCCAGCTCGCGCACATTCCCCGGCCAACGGTAGCTGCGCAGCCGATCCATTGCCGAATCGTCGAGTACCTTGGCCGGCAACCCTTCCTTTCCAGCCTGCGCGGCGAAATGGCGAACGAGAGCGGGGATATCGGCCGTGCGCTCGCGCAGCGGCGGGATCCGGATCGGCGCGACGTTAAGGCGATAGAACAGATCTTCGCGGAATACGCCCTGGCGGATCAGCTGTGACAGGTCCCGATGTGTCGCGGCAATGATGCGGCTGTCAGCACGAATTGGCGCGCGACCACCCACTGAAGTGTACTCGCCCTCCTGCAGCACGCGCAGCAGGCGGGTCTGAGCCTCGAATGGCATGTCACCGATTTCGTCGAGGAAAAGCGTGCCGCCTTTGGCCTGCTCGAAGCGGCCGGCATTGCGCTGGGCCGCCCCGGTAAACGCGCCGCGTTCGTGGCCGAACAGCTCACTTTCGATCAGTTCGCGCGGGATGGCCGCCATATTGATCGCAACGAATGGCCCGTTGCGGCGCTTGCCGAAATCGTGCAGCGCACGCGCAACCAGCTCCTTGCCGGTGCCGCTCTCGCCGGTGATCAGCACACTGAGATCAGTCCCCATGAGCCGGGCTATCGAGCGATAGATCTCCTGCATCGCGGGCGAGCGGCCGATCAGCGGAAGTTGCTCGTCGTCGGCCTCGAGCTCCTCGGTCTGGAGCGTCGGCGCGGACAGCGCGCGCTCAACGACACTGATCAACTCGCGCAGATCGAACGGTTTTGGCAGGTACTCGAAAGCGCCCCGTTCCGTGGCCTTGACCGCAGTCAAAAGCGTGTTCTGCGCGCTCATCACGATGACGCGCAGCTCGGGCCGCAGCTTTTTGATCCGCGGGATAAGGTCGAGGCCGTTTTCGTCGGGCATGATGACGTCGGTAATGACGAGATCGCCCTCGCCATCGGTGATCCAGCGCCACAGGGTCGAGGCGCTACCGGTCATTCTCACCTCGTGGCCGAGGCGCGCCAGTGCCTGATTTAGTACCGTGCGGATCGCGCGGTCGTCGTCAGCGACGAGTATCGTTGCGCCCATTGCCCAGACTGTCCTGGCGGTCGCCGCTGGGAATGTCCCGTGGGACTACCGGCAAAAACACCCTAAAAACCGTGCGCCGCGGCTGGCTGTCGAACTCGATGATGCCGCCGTGGTCGCCGATCACCTTGGCCACCAGTGCAAGACCAAGGCCAGTTCCGTTGCGCTTCGTCGTGACAAAGGGATCGAACAGCTGTGCTTTGAGGTCGTCGGGTATGCCGGCGCCGTTGTCGGTGATCGATATCAACAGCGGGAGCTGCATCGGCCGTCCGCCGTTGCGCGTCGCCAGTCGCCGGCCGTGACGATAGCCTGTCGCCAGGACAATCTCACCGCCGGTCGCAGGAGCCGCTTCTGCCGCGTTTTTGACCAGATTCAAAAAGACTTGGACAAGGAGATCGCGGTTGCCGTGCACCAGCGGCAGCGATGGATCATATTCCTCGGCGAAGTGCACATGCCGAGCAAAGCCGGATTGCGCGATCAGCCGCACCCGCTCCAAGACCTCGTGGATGTTGACCCCGCTGCGGGCCAGCGGCTGATGATCGGAAAACGCTTCCATGCGGTCGACAAGCGCGACAATGCGGTCGGTCTCGTCGCAGATCAGTTGGGTCAACTGGCGCGCCGCATCATCAACGTCCTGCTCTAAAAGCTGCGCCGCGCCGCGGATGCCGGAGAGTGGATTCTTGACCTCATGCGCCAGCATCGCCGCCATCGCGGTCACCGAGCGCGCGGCGTTGCGATGGGTAAACTGCCGGTCCATCTGATCTGCAATGGCGCGCTCATGAAGCGACAAGACGAGCAATTCGCCGTCGCCCGCCAGCGCGCCCTGGATCGTTACCGCACGCGTCGGCAGACGCGGCCCCTCGAGCATCACGTCGTATTCGGTGATCGAGCCGCCATCGCGCCAGACCGCATCCACCAGCCCAAAGAGCGGGCTGCTGGCGACGATAAAATCGCTCAACAACAGGCCGCGCAACGCCGCTGCGCTGACGCCAAGAAACTGCTCGGCCGCGGGATTCAGAAACCGCACCGCGCCGCCGCGGTCGAGTGCGAGGACGGGCTCGGGTAGCGCGGACAGAAGAATTGCCGGGTCGAAGGGCGGCTCTTCCCACGGCGCCGCGACCATGATCACGCCGCCTCGCGCTCGATCAGCGGTTCATAAAATGCGCGGACGAGGGCGCACACCGCTCTCGGATCGACGGTCTGGTTGACGGCGGCGCGGAACTCCGCCGAACCAGGCAAGCCCTTTGAATACCAGCCGACGTGCTTGCGCGCGATCTTGACCCCGACATCGCTGCCGTAATGAACGAGCATCGCGTCGTAGTGCGCGGCAAGCGTTGCATACTGGCTCGATAGCGGCGGATCGGGGACGCGGCGGCGGCTCTTCAGCCATTCAATAACCTGCGCCACGAACCACGGCCGGCCATAAACGCCGCGGCCGATCATCACCCCGTCGGCGCCCGACCGGGCGAGCGCCGCCGCGGCGTCGTCCTCGGAGAGGATGTCGCCATTGGCGATCACCGGGACGCCCACCGCCTGCTTCACCCGGGCGATGAACTCCCAGTCCGCCGTGCCGGTATAGAATTGCTGCCGCGTGCGGCCGTGCACGGTAACCATGCGGATGCCGCAGGATTCGGCGATGCGGGCGAGCGCCGGCGCGTTCAGGCTGGCATGATCCCAGCCCATGCGCATCTTCAGCGTCACCGGCACCGGCACGGCGCGCGCCGTCGCCTCCAGGATCGCGGCGGCGCTGCGCTCGTCGCGCATCAGCGCCGAGCCGGCCTGCTGCCCCACGGCGACCTTCTTCACCGGACAGCCGAAATTGATGTCGATCAGCTCCGCGCCGCGATCGACGCCGATCCGCGCCGCCTCCGCCATCGCCGCCGGGTCGCAGCCGGCGAGCTGCAGCGCGTTCGGGCCGCCGGCGGCGGACGCCATCTCCGCCATGCGCAGCGTGTTGCGGTTCTCCCGCACCATCGCCCAGGAGGCGATCATCTCCGAGACCACCATTCCCGCCCCCTGCTGCCGCGCGAGCGCGCGGAACGGCAGGTCGGTGACGCCCGACATCGGCGCCAGAATCACCGGCGTCGCAATCGCGACGTCGCGCGATGCGCCCGGCAGCACGATGGGCGCCAGCGGCATCGGCAACGAGGCCGGAACGGGAGATAGGTTGCCCATGATTTGGGCAGGCTACCGGGGCGACGGTTGACGCGCAATCACCTGCTGCGCATTCCTGCGCCGCATGTCTCTCGTCGCGCTCCTCTTGGCACCCGATTCCACACGACCGTATTTTGTGCAGCTTGCCGGACAAGCGGTCATCCGCCACGCCGCCGCCTCACTGGCGGCAGCCGGCGCGGCGATCCGGCCGCTCGGGCCGCCCGCGCGGATCGCCGCCGCTTTGCATGGTCTGCCGCACCGCCCGGCGCTTGCGATGGACGAAACCGACCGGGTGGGACCGCTTGTCGCGGCGCTCGAGGCCCTGGTGGGCGAGGGTGCCTCGATCGCGCTGTGGCACGACGCCGCCCGGCCGCTGATCCCGGCCGGTACCATCCCGGCGCTGCTGCGGGCGCTGGAGGCGCCGGGCTGCCTCGCCGCCGCTCCGGCGCTTGCCGTGCCGCTGCTGCGGCGCGACCCCTCGGGTGGCGACACGTGTGACACCGCGACGCTGCTGCAAACCCCGATCGCCTTTCGCGTCCCGGCGCTGCTGGCGCGGCTGCGCGCCGCGCCTCCGGGCGCGGCCTGCGAGACAGTGATGCTCGGCGGGCTGGGCGCCGCGCTGGCGCTCGTGCCTGGCGCCGCCTGCAACATCGCCCTGACCGAGGAGCGCGACGCCATGTTGCTGGAAACCGGGCTGCGCCCGACGCTGCTGCCCCGCACCGGCACCGGCTTCGACGTGCATGCCTTCGCCGCCGGGCGGCCGCTCGTCCTGTGTGGCATCACCATTCCGCATGATCAGGGGCTTGCCGGGCATTCCGACGCCGACGTCGGCATTCACGCGCTGTGCGACGCCATCTATGGCGCGCTCGCGGAAGGGGATATCGGGCGCCACTTCCCGCCGGCCGAGGCGGTGTGGAAGGATGCCGACAGTGCCCGCTTCCTGCGCCATGCGGCCGCGCGGATCGCCGCCCGCGGCGGCACCCTGACCGCCGCCGATATCACGCTGATCTGCGAGCGGCCGAAAATCGGGCCCTTTGCGATGGCGATGCGTGAGCGTCTGGCGGACCTGCTGTCCGTGCCGGTCGGGCGCGTCTCGGTCAAGGCCACCACCACCGAACGGCTCGGCTTCACCGGCCGCGGCGAGGGCATCGCGGCACAGGCGGCGGCAACGCTGCTCCTGCCGGAGAGCTAGACCATGATCTTCGGAGGGGGACTCGCCGAAAACGCGAATCCTCGACCGAAAACGAAAGCCACACTGCGAACGCCCGGCACGGTTTGAACGATCATTGTCCGGCTCCGCCGCCGGCCTTGCGGAACCGTTGCCGCCCTGCCCACCTTTGGACATGGATGCAGCATGGACAGGGCGAAGGAGGAGGGTGCTGTCATGACACGTTCGGTTCGGCAGTCTTCGATCCGTCGGTCGGCCTTCTGGGGTCTGGCGGCGGCGCTGGGTGTCGCGGCCTGCACGCCGGTCGCCGCCGTGCCGCCCTATCCGCCGGTGCCGCCGCCTCGCGTCGAAGTCGTGCCTAAGCCGCCGGTCTCGGCGACCGCGCTGAGCTGGCAGCCCGGACACTGGAACTGGACCGGCACCGGCTATGTCTGGATGCCCGGATTGTATGTCGAGCGGGCCGGCCACGGCACGTTGTGGCAGGACGGATACTGGTCGCAGACGCCGAACGGCTATGTGTGGGTCCCAGGACATTGGACCACCGGCGGCTGAGCGCCTGACGGCCGCACCTCCGCTTGCGGATCCGGCGCGGGGACGGGGTTAGGCTCAGACGGCCTCGTGCGACATCGCGTGGCGGTCCAGGCTCACCCGGACGCGGTTGGTCAGCTCGTCGACGCGGAACGGTTTCTGCAGCACGTCGGCCCGGCCCGGCCAGCGCTGCAGGCTGCCGGGCGCGGAGTAGCCGGTGGAGAAGAGCACCGGCATATCCGGGCGAAGCCGACGCGCGGCCAGCGCCAGTTCCACCCCGTCCCGGCCGGGCATGCAGACATCGCTGAACAGCAGGGCGATCGAGGGGTCGTCGTGCAGCGCCGTCAGCCCCTCCTCGGTGCCGGCCGCGGTGACCACGGCATAGCCGGCCGAGCGCAGCGCGAACTCCGCCATGAGCCGGAGCTCGGCGTCGTCATCGACCACCAGCACGCGCTCGCCCGCATGCACTGCGGGCGCGGGCAGGACCGGAGCCGCTTCGGCCACAGCCTCCGGCGCGGCGTCGACCGCCTGCACCGCGCGCGGCAACAGGATATCCACCCGCGTTCCGAAACCTTGCCGGCTGGCCAGGCGAACGGTGCCGCCGCATTGCCGGGCGAACTCGTGGATCTGCGCCAGGCCGAGCCCGGTCCCCTGGCCGGCCGGTTTGGTGGTGAAGAACGGTTCCAGGGCGTGGCGCCGCACCTCCTCGGTCATGCCGGCGCCGTCATCGATGACCGAGAGGCAGACATACTCGCCTGCCGCAACCGCCTCCTCCCCGGGCGGCGCGGACGGATCCGCCGTCATCAAGGTCGGGGCGATGGCAATGCGGATTGTGCCCGCCTCGGCGATCGCCGCGCGCGCATTCAGAACGAGGTTCAGCAGCGCCGATTCGAGCTGGTTGCGGTCGGCCAGGCATAGCCAGGCCGGCCGCGGCGGCGACGCGAGCTCGAGCCGGATCGCTTCCCCGGCGGTTTGCACCAGCAGATCCATCATGCCGGTGACGATCTCGCCCGGATCGAGCGGGGTCAGGCGCAGACGCTGGCGCCGGGCGAAGGTCAGCAGCTGGCCGGTCAGGCGCTCCGCCTTGGCGGAGGCCGCCATTGCCGATTCGATCAATCGCCGGCTCAGCGGTTCCGGCGGCAGGCGGCGGCGCAGCAGTTCCAGATTGCCCTCGACGACAGTCAGCATGTTGTTGAAGTCGTGCGCGATTCCGCCGGTGAGCTGGCCGACCGCCTGCATCTTCTGCGCCTGCCGCAGCGCCTCCTCGCTGGCGTGCAGGGCGGCCACCGCGTGCACCCGCTCCGTCACGTCGATCACCGCCGCGAGCAATCGTCGCGGCCGCCCGGCCTCGTCCTGCTCGATCCGCGACGAGACCAGGGCATGGATGGTCCGGCCGGAGCGATGCCGGAACACGCATGGCGCGTCCCGCGCTTCCTCCAGGCGCGACGTCGAGGCGGAGCCGTCAGCGACGGCCGGCGGCGCGGGCTCCGTCAGAAACGCGCGGATCGGCCGCCCAAGCACGTCCTTCTCCTCGGCATAGCCGAGCAGTTCGAGCCAGTATCGGTTGGCGGCGACGATGCGCCCGGCCGGATCGAGGATGTGCAGCGGCACCGGCACGGTGCCGCTGAGCGCGCGGGCTTGCGCTTCGCCGGCGCGCGGCCTGGTCCCGGCGCCATCTTCGTCAGTCTGTCGCCACATCTCGGTCCCCGACCCGGGCCGGCCGCAATTCGACGAAGCAGCAGCGACGCGGGGCAGCCGCGCCCAGAGCATCGCTGCCGCCGTCACCGAAATGCCGGCGGCCAGCAGCGTCACCGCCGCGACGGCCCCGGCCGCGGACGTCCACGGGGCCGCGACGGCCAGGAGATGGCCGCCGCCAAAGGCGACGAAGACCAGGCTCAGCATCCAAAAGAGCCAGGCGAAGCCGAGATCCCGGCGCCGCAGGGCCAGCACGATCAGCGCGACGGCGATGCCGCAGCAGGCGAGGCCGGTCAGCGCCTCGGCCGCGGCCTGCAGCCCGAACTCTCCCGGCATGTCCGGCCGCACCGGGGCGGCGAGACCAGACGGGTTGAAAAGCGACGCAAGCCAGTCTGCAGCGAGCATGGCGGCTCCAGATCCGCGCCGGAACGGCTGCGACGGAACGTACCACTACCGCAGAATTCACGAAACCGCGATTTCCGCGTCAAACCCAATTTGTTGTCTTGACATCCGAAAAAATTGGTCGGAGCGGCGGGATTTGAACCCACGACCCCCAGTCCCCCAGACTGATGCGCTACCAGGCTGCGCTACGCTCCGACCGGGACCCCCGACGCGGTCGCACCGGGGTTCGGAGGACGATGTAGCAAGCGGCCGGGGTCGTCGCAACGCGGCCGGCCGCGTGGGGCGGCGAGCGCCGCGGCGCAGTCAGGGCGCCTCGCGGCCCTGCCCGACCAGCGCGCGCAGCTCCAGCAGCTCCTCCAGCGCGTGACCGAGCACGGCACGCAACCGCATCGCCTCTGGCTCGGAGGCGCGCGGACGGAGCGGCGGCCGCGCCGGCCGCGGATCGGTCGCGGCGAGGCCCGGCATCGGCAGTTGTGGCGCCGGCTCCGTCTCGGCTCCCCGCTCCGCCTCGGCCTCGGCCCGCTCCGCCGGGCTCGGCGGCGGGATGTCCTCCGACAGCCGGCCGTTGCCCTCACGCAACAGGCGCTGCACGCCCTTGATCGTGTAGCCCTGGGTGTAGAGCAGATCGGAAATGCGCCGCAGCAGCGCGATATCATCGGGCCGGTAGTAGCGCCGCCCGCCGCCGCGTTTCAGCGGCTTGACCTGGGGAAACTTGGTCTCCCAGAAGCGCAGCACGTGCTGCGGAATGTGCAGCTCGTCCGCCACCTCGCTGATCGTGCGAAAGGCGTTCGGCGCCTTGCGGGCGCGGACCCGGCCCGGCTCGGCGTCGCGGTCGGGCGCCTCGGCCGGCACCTCGTCCGCTTCGTCCGGCCCGTGGCCGGGATCGCTCATTCGTCGTCCCCGGACGCCACGGTGCCGTTCACCTCCGCCTTCAGCACCTGGCTGGGTCGAAACACCAGGACGCGCCGCGGCAGGATCGGCACCTCCACCCCGGTCTTCGGATTGCGCCCCACGCGACGTCCCTTCTGACGCACGGAGAACGTGCCGAAGCCGCTGATCTTGACCGATTCCCCGCCTTCCAGCGCGCTGGCGATCCGCTCCAGCACGGTCTCCAGCAGGTCGGCGGACTCGTTCCGGGACAATCCGACCTGGGTGTAGATCGTTTCCGCCAGATGCGCCCGGGTGACTGTATTCATGCCGGAACGCTAGGCAGCCGGGCCGGCCGCGTCAAGGATGCCGCGGATCAGGAATCAATCAGGATCAGCCGCTTGCCGGGATCCGCCACCATGGCGGGCGGCGATTGCGGCCGAGCGTCGCGGCGCCGCTACAGCCGCACCAGCGCCGAGCCCCAGGTGAGACCGCCGCCCAGCGCCTCCAGCAGCACCACGTCGCCCGGGCGCAGCCGGCCGTCCTCGCGCGCCTCGGCGAGCGCCAGCGGGATCGAGGCGGCGGAGGTGTTGGCGTGCCGGTCGACGGTGATCACGACGCGCTCGGACGGCAGGCCGAGGCGCCGGCCCATGGCGTCGATGATGCGCAGATTGGCCTGGTGCGGCACCAGCCAGTCGACCGCGTCCCGGGTCAGTCCGTTCGCCGCCAGCGCCTCGTCCACCGCCTCGGCGAGCCGCAGCACGGCGTGGCGGAACACCTCCCGCCCGTGCATCACCAGATGGCCCGGCCGATCCCGCTGTCCGACCGCGCCGTCGACATAGAGGATGTCGCCCAGCCGGCCATCGGCATGCAGATGGGTTGAGAGAATCCCGCGATCCTTGCCGTCGCCGCGCCCGGAGGCGGCGCGCAGGAACACGGCTCCCGCACCGTCACCAAACAGCACGCAGGTGCCGCGGTCGCGCCAGTCGAGGATGCGGGAATAGACCTCCGTGCCGATCACCAGCAGGCCGCGCGCCTGGCCGCTGCGGATCATCCCGTCGGCGACGGCGAGCGCGTAGATGAAGCCGCTGCAGGCGGCGGAAAGGTCGAAGCCGAAGCCGCCGGGGATGCCGAGTGCCGCCTGGACCCTCAGCGCGGTCGCGGGAAAGGCCTGGTCCGGCGTGCTGGTGGCGAGGATGATACCGTCCACATCGCCGGGCCGCGCCTCCGCCTGGGCGAGCGCCGCGCGGGCCGCCGAGGTCGCCATGCTGGCGGCGGTGTCGCCGGGTCCGGCGATGTGGCGCTGCCGGATGCCGGTGCGCTCGACGATCCACGCATCCGAGGTGTCGAGGCTCTGCGCCAGCTCGGCATTGGTCACGATGCGGTCAGGCAGATGGCCGCCGATGCCGGCGATCACGGAACGGACGGGCATGGGCGATTTATCCGGCGGCGGAAAGGCCGCGCCGCGGTGGCACCACGACCGGCTTGGGCAGCGGCGCGGCGGCCGGCGTCAGCGGCGCGGGTTCGGCGGCGGGACGCGGCCACTCGATGCGCGCCATGCCCTCGCGGATGCGGTCGTTGAACCGATGCTCGACCATGTCGATGGCGACGTCGAGCGCATGCGCGAAGCCCTCGGCATCGGTGCCACCATGCGATTTCACCACCATGCCGTTCAGCCCGAGCATCACCGCGCCATTGTAGCGGCGCGGGTCGAGCCATTCGCGCAGACGCTCCAGACTCGGCCGCAGCAGCAGGTATGCGAGCTTGGCGGCGAAGCTGCTGCTGAATACCTGGCGCAGCAGGTCGCCGACGAGCTTCAGCGCCCCCTCCCCGGTCTTCAGCGCGACATTGCCGGTGAAGCCGTCGGTGACCACGACATCCGTGGTGCCGGCGGCGATGTCATGGCCCTCGACGAAGCCATGGAACTGCCGTCCGATATGGCTGCCGCGCAGGATCTCGGCCGCCTCGCGCAACTCCTCGTCGCCTTTGCCTTCCTCGGACCCGACATTGAGCAGGCCGATCGTGGGCGCGGTGAGGCCGAGCGTGGTGCGGGCGAACACATCACCCATCACGGCGAATTCGACCAGGTTGCGGGTGTCGCAGGCGACGTTGGCGCCGAGATCGAGCATCACCACGTCGCCGCGCGCCGACGGCCCGATCGCCGCCATCGCCGGCCGGTCGATGCCGGGCAGCGTCTTGATCACGATTTTCGACAGGGCCAGCAGGGCGCCGGTATTGCCGGCGGAGACAACGCCGGCCGCCTCGCCGGATGCGACGGCGTCGATCGCGACCCGCATCGAGGCACCGCGCAGCCGGAGCGCGCTCGCCGGGCGCATGTCGTTGCCGATCACCTCCGGCGCGTGCCGGACGGTGCAGGCGGCGGCGGCGCGGCGGGCGCGCTGCAGCAAGGGCGACACCCGCGCCTCGTCGCCGATCAGAAGGAACCGTGCGGCGGGATGTCGTTCCGCGGCTATGGCGATGCCGCCCACGACGATCTCCGGGGCGCGGTCGCCGCCCATGGCATCGACCGCCAGCGTGAAGGGCTCGCTCATCGCAGGAGCGATGTCACGCTGGCTTGCAGGGTCAGGCGCGAACCGCGCCGTGCAGGCCCTTGCCCGCCGCGACCACTTCGCGGCCGTCGTAGTGACCGCAATGGCTGCAGACGTGATGCGGGCGCTTCAGCTCGCCGCAGTTCGGGCACTCGGCGCTCGATTCGGTGCGCAGCGCTTCGTGGCTGCGGCGCATGCCGCGCCGGGAGGGCGAGGTCTTTCGCTTGGGAACGGCCATGGAACGGCGACTCTCTGATCTGGGTGAGATGCGGCGTCCGGCGGTGCCGGCCGCTCAGCATCACAAATCGGCAATGGAGCGAGGCGGCGGCTCTAGCAGAGGCTCCGGGGCTCCGCAAGCGACCCCCCGT
>Ga0335074_10011142_pt1 | contig 12571 bp, 12 predicted proteins | sample Lox_Sample_23_FD_206715 | JGI IMG/M metagenome (GOLD analysis project Ga0335074, IMG submission 206715) | Soil microbial communities from Loxahatchee National Wildlife Refuge, Florida, United States - Lox_Sample_2.3 | ecosystem: Environmental > Terrestrial > Soil > Wetlands | place: USA...
ACGCAGAGGATTCCGCCGTGCAGCTTTCTGAGCCCAGGATTCAGATGGACTCATGTCAATAACGATCTTTGCCGACCGTGAGTCTGCCGTCCGCAGCTACTGCCGGGCCTGGCCGGTCGTCTTCGACCGCGCTGCCGGCAGCTGGCTGTATGACGAGACCGGCCGCGGCTACCTGGACTTCTTCGCCGGAGCGAGCGCGCTCAACTACGGGCATAACAACCCGGTACTGAAGCACGCACTCATCGACTACATTGCCGCGGACAGAGTCAGCCATTCCCTGGATATGTTCACGGCTGCCAAGCGTGACTTCCTCACCGCGCTCGATGAGATCATCTTGCGCCCGCGCGGCCTTGACTACCGCGTGCAGTTCCCCGGGCCAGGTGGCGCCAACGCGGTGGAGGCGGCGCTGAAGCTCGCCCGGAAGGTCACCGGGCGGACAGATATCGTCGCGTTTGCCGGGGCCTTCCACGGCGCCACACTGGGCGCGCTGGCGGTGACCGGGAATCCGCTGCAGCGGGCTGGCAGCGGCGTACCGCTCACAGACGTTGTCTTGCTCCCGTTTGCCAGTCGTGATCAGCGCAGTCGTGATCAGTACAGTCGCGACCAGGATGGCGGGCCTGCCGACTTGGGGCCGGGCTGGCTGGAGCGGCAACTCGCTGCTGCCGGCCCGGACGGCGAGATTCCGGCCGGAGTCATAGTCGAGGTAGTGCAGGGCGAGGGCGGCATCAACGTGGCCAGGATGGACTGGCTGCGCGGACTTGCGGCGGACTGCCAGCGGCACGGGATCGTGCTCATCGTTGACGATGTGCAGATGGGTTGCGGACGCACCGGGCCGTTCTTCAGCTTCGAGCCGGCCGGCCTCCGGCCGGACATCGTCTGCCTGTCCAAGTCCATCGGCGGTTACGGCTTGCCGCTCGCCCTCACGCTGATCCGTCCCGAGCTGGACATCTGGAAGCCGGGCGAGCACAGCGGAACTTTCCGCGGCATCAACCCGGCGTTCGTCACAGGCGGCGTCGCGCTGCGTACGTACTGGTCAGATCAGGCGATGGAGCGTCGCACGCTAGCCACAGGCGAACGCATTGCCGGCGTACTGGCCGGGCTGAGCGCCTGCGTGCCACGGACCGGGATTGAGCCGCGCGGCCGCGGCATGGCGCACGGCCTGGCATTCGAGCAGAGCGGGCTGGCCGGCAAGGTGGCGAGCAAGGCTTTCGAATCCGGTCTGCTCGTGGAGACCTGCGGCGTGGCTGGTGAGGTGCTCAAGCTGATGCCCCCGTTGACGATCACAGACTCCGATCTCGACCATGGGCTGGCGCTGCTGGCCGAAGCCGTGCGATCCGTCTGCTGAGACTGCTGTTTGCTGAGACTGCTACCTGCTGAGACTGGCGAGCGGCAGTTGCCGAACATAGCCCCGTTCCCTGGACGTAACGATCGCTGACGCCGAGCGGATCGCTCGTCATTCCCGGATGCGACGCAAGACGTGGCACGATGCTGCGAACAGGCGGGGAGTCCCAGGGAGGCGGTGAGTAGCCCGATGGCCGAGCCGCAGACGCGCAAGCCGGGGACGAGCACCTGGCAGTGGGGACGCACGGCGCAGACGCAGCGGGCGCTGCTGGACGCGGCGCGTGACGTCTTCACCCGCCAGGGGTTCGCCGAGGCGAGCATTGCCGACGTGGTCGAGCGGGCCGGGTCGAGCGTCGGGAGCTTGTATCACCATTTCGGTGGAAAGAGCGAGCTGTTCCTCGCTCTCTGGCAGGAGCATCAGCAGGCCTACGAGGAGGCCGCCAGTACGGCCGTCCTGGCGGCCAGGCAGTCCGGTGTCAGTGACCCGGCTGAGCTGTTCGCCGCGGGAGCGCGGGCCTATCTGGAGGGCAGCTGGCAGCGGCGCGACCTGGCGATGCTGTTTTCGTCCGGCGACGGCCCGCCTGGCTTCGAAGTGATGAGGCGGCATCGCGGGCACGAGTGGATCCGGCAGAACGACGCGCTGCTGAGACTGCCGGACACTTCGCTTGACCGGCTCTACGCCGCCGTGCTGACGTCGCTGATCGGCGAGGGGGCGCGCGAGGTCGCCGCGGCTAGGACGAGGGCTCAGGCCATGCGCATCATCGACGCTGTCATCGAGTACACCGCGCGGCTGATGGCCGGCGGCCCGGCTCACCCTGAGGGTTGAGCGCGCCGGCTCGGCGCACGGGGCTGAACCTGGCAGCCATCCGGCGGCTCAACTTCCCGATGGTGCGGATGCTCCGCCGTGCGGCCTGGCGCACTGCTGGCGAACGCGGCCGACTTGGCGGAGACGCCGCTGACTTCGTTGCTTGCGTTCCTGCCTCGCGTGACCCGGCGCCGTGTTGCGGTTCTCCTGCCGCCTGGCGATGCCGTGGGTGATCCTCGCGGACATGCAGCTCCAGGAGTGCCCGGTTGGGATAGCCGAGGCCGCACAGCGGGCAGGCCGGTGTGAGCGTGCTGGACATGGCATCCTCCTTTAGTTTCAGCCAAGCGGGTAGTGCTGCAGCCACGGTGCGGTCGTTGTGCGCGCGAGATGGAGATGATCTGCCGGGGTCGGGGCCTAGTTGGTGCCGGGCCGTCAACGTCGGCTGTCCAGGAAGACCGGCCCCGGGGATCGTGATGCGGCACCGACCTGGTCAGCGCGCTCCGGGGCCGGCGGCCGTGTCGCACGGCGGCGGCTGTCGCGGATGGACAGGGCCGTGACTACGGCTAGCACGACGGCGATGAATGCCGGCGAGGCCCAGGCAGGGAACTGATAGACGTCGGTCAGCAACAGCTTGACCCCGACGGCGGACAAGATCACGCCCAGCCCAGGCTGGAGGTAGCGGGACCGGGCAGCCGCCCCGGCCAGCAGGAAGTACAGCGCCCGCATGCCCAGCAGCGCGAACACGTTAGATGTGTAGACCACGAACGTGTTGGTGGTAACGGCGAGCACGGCCGGGATGGAATCGATGGCGAAGATGACGTCAGTGGTCTCCACCACGATCAGGGCGAGCAGCAGCGGGGTGGCCAGCAGCCGGCCGCTGTCCCGGATGATGAATCGCTGGCCGTGCAACTGGTCGGTGGCGGGCAGGATCCGCTGCAGGGTGCGCAGGACGCGGCTGTCGCCGGGCCGGGTGTCGCTCCCGCCCCGCAGCATGCGGAACGCGGCCCATAGCAAGACGGCGCCAAAGATGTAGATGACGACGTGGAAGGTCTCAATCAGAGCGACGCCGGCCACGATGAACGCAGCCCGCATGAGCAGCGCGCCGACAATGCCGTACATGAGCACGCGGTGCTGGTACCGGGCCGGGATGGCGAACGAGGCGAAGATGACAGCGAAGACAAACACGTTGTCAAGCGACAGGCTCTTCTCGATCAGGTAGCCGGCCAGGTACGCCTGGGCAACGGCACCGCCTTGCCAGGCCCACAGCAAGACAGCGAAGCCCAGCCCGGCCGCCACCCAGATCCCGCTCCATGCGGCCGCTTCCTTGAGCGAGACCTCGTGCGCCCGGCGGTGCAGCACGAACAGGTCCAGGGCCAGCATGGCCACCACGAAGGCGGCGAACGCAGCCCATGCCCAGCCGGGGACGGCCATGGCATTACCTCCGTACGGCTGAACGCGGGCGACTAGCAGTGTCGTTACCTCCCGGACAGGCGCGGCCCGTCCGTTACCGCTTCGCCTCAAGCTAGCCGGAGGTTCTGTGATCGTTGTGGGCTGACGATGGAGGCGCCGTGAAGCCTCACGTAAGCAGCTGCAGGGCGCCACGTCTGACGTGGTGCGAGCTCGCCGTTGGGCTCGGACGTGGCTGGATCTACCGCGAGCCGGCAGCGTCGAGGGCTGCGGAGATCGGCTCGAGGTTCGCGATGAGCTGGTCGAGCTCGCTCGGCGTTAGCCTGTCATATGCCGGTGCCGCGAGGTCGTCGGTGAGCGACTCGATCCGCTGTTTGGTCTGTATGCCAGCGTCACTGAGCCAGCCGGAGTCCTCGATGAAGCCGCGGGCGCGCATTCCGGTTACGACCGCGGCCAGCCGCTCACCGGGGAGATGGTGGATCCTGCCGAACTTCTCCGCGGGGGTGCCCTCGGACAGAGCGTGCAGCACATGGGCCTCCGTCCCGCCGATGCCCTCGGCGACCAAAGCGGCGATATGACCGTCCCCGCGGTGCTCGCGGAGCAGGGTGGCCGCGTGCCAGAGGCGGGCCACGGGCTCCTCGGGGACGGGGAGCGCTCGGAGCGCGGCGTACAGGACCCGTCCTTCCGTCGGGGCGCCGGTCGCCGCCATAGTGGCGAGCTCGGCGGCACGCGCCAGAGCGGGGGCGTCGGCGAGGTCGTCGAGGATCCGCCTCAGCGCCGCGACGCTGCCCCGCTCGCGAGCGGCGAGCGCATCCTCGGGGCTGGCGGTGTCCCAGACGCGGGGGATGTGGCGGGAGACCTCTCCGTCAGCGAAGTTGTAGAAGATCGCATGGATCACCTCGGCCGGGACCCGGCCCAGCGGTGCGGCCCGTCCGGCGAAGTAGCCGTCCCAGTAGTTCCGGTGGCCGAGCGCCATGAGCGCATCGGTCGGCTCGTCGGAGAAGTAGGTGACCACGTGGATCGGCTCGACTAGCCGGTACAGGCGGCGGGCGGTGGGCTCCATCTCGGGTCATCTCCTGTGGTTTGGTGGCGCCCCTCCTGGGCGACCGCTCACCGCTGCTACGAACAACACTGCCCCGATCCGACACCGACTCCCGGATTTGGCTGGCCAGGTGAGCCTATTTGACGATCTTGGATCGACGGCCACCGCCGAAGCGCGGTGGTCCCCGGTCCTCACCTGGCCAGCCATCGTGGCCGGCGCCCTGCTCTCCGTGCTCTGAAACTTCCCAGCAGCGGTTTCAGGGGACCCTTGACAGCAGCGGGGCCGCCAGGATTTCATCGGCCTAGAATGCAATTCTAAGATTTGCCGGTTTGCTCGTAGTGCCGCCCGCTCGGCGGCGTCGTCACCGCGGTTCGGTCCGGAGGCACCCGTGGAACTTGATCTTGGCCCGGAGATCGCGGAGTTCCGCGGCGAAACGCGCGACTGGATCACCGGGCACGCCCCTGCCGGGCTAGCTGAGCTCACCGACTGGAACAACGTGGTGACCACTGGGGGCTACGGCAGCGAGCGGCGGGCAAAGGCGACCCAGCATCCCGCCTACACCGAGTGGGAACGGGAACTAGCGGACGCCAGGCTCATCTGCCCGCAGTGGCCGGCGGACTTCGGCGGCAAGGGGCTGGACGCCGTCCGCGTCGCGGTGTTCAACGAGGAGCTGTACCGGGCAGGGGTGCCCCGGGTCGTCCGCGGCATGGGGGAGAGCCTGGTCGGCCCGTCGGTAATCGTGCACGGCACGCCGGAGCAGCAGGCATACTTCCTGCCCCGGATTATTTCCGGCGAGGACGTGTACTGTCAGGGCTTCTCCGAGCCGGGCACCGGGTCTGACCTGGCCGGCCTGCAGACCAAGGGCGAGATCGACGGCGACGAGATCGTGATCACCGGGCAGAAGCTCTGGACATCCGGCGCGGCACGGGCGAACAAGATGTTCGTCCTGTGCCGAACTGACCCGGACGCCGAGAAGCACGCGGGTATCTCATTCGTGCTCATCGACTTCACCGACCCCAAAGTCAGCTACCGGCCGGTCCGGCAGATGACCGGCGCCGCCGAGTTCTGCGAGGACTTTCTTGACGGCGTGCGCGCGCCGATGTTCAACGTGATCGGCGGGCTGAACAACGGCTGGCGGGTCGCGATGACGACACTCGGCTACGAGCGCGGCGGCAGCGCATCGGTCCTGCACCTGGCCTACCAGCGGGAGTTCTGGGAGCTGGCCGAGACCGCGCGCAAGCGCGGCAGCAACACCGATGAGCTGACCCGGCAGAAGCTGGCCTGGGCCTACAGCCAGGTCGAGATCATGCGCTTCTCCGGCCTGCGGGCACTGGCCGGACTCGCCCAGGGCCGCCAGCCTGGCCCGGAGGCGTCCATCAACAAGCTGTTCTGGAGCGAGTATCACAAGCGGCTCGGCGAGATCGCGATGGACATCGAGGGCACCGATGGCCTGATCCGGCCGGAGGGCCCCGGCTACGCGACGACAGCCTGGCAGAACGTGTTCCTGGCCAGCCGGGCTGGCTCCATCTACTCCGGCACCAACGAGATCCAGCGCAACATCATCGCCGAACGCGCCCTCGGGCTGCCCAAGGAGCCGCGGGTGCGGGCGTGACGTCAGTGACCCCCGTAAGCGCTGCAAGCGATGCGACGGCGACCGCGGCCGCGAGGGCCACGGCGCGCCAGCTAATCACGCCTGAGCGGCTAGCCGAGTTCTTCGCGCCGCGCAGCATCGCGATGGTCGGAGCCTCGGAAACATCAGGCTGGTCCCGGTTCATCGTCGCCGCGAGCAGCGCGGTCGGCTATCAGGGCCCGCTGCTCCCGGTGCACCCGCGCCATGACAAGGTCTTCGGCCGGGCGGCCGTGCCCACGCTCAGGCACCTGTCGCAGCCCGCCGACCTCGCGTTCATCCTGGCGCCCACCGAGGCCGTCGGGACCGTCATCGAGGACGCGGCCGCAGCCGGGGTGCGCAACGTCGTGGTGCTCGCCTCTGGCTACCGCGAAGCCGGAACCGGCGGCAAGGAACTGGAAGACGAACTCGTGGCCGCTGCGGCAGGCCACGGCATCGTGCTCCTCGGGCCTAACACACTCGGCTTCCTCAACACCGGCGCCAGGGCTGCACCGTTCGCGCTGACCGTGCCGCTGCCACTGACGGCCGGCCCGGTCGGGATCGCGCTGCAGAGCGGCGCCCTGTCCAGTGCGCTGCTCGCCTTCGCCCGATCGCAAGCCATCGGCGTGAGCACAGTCGCCAGCCTCGGCAATGAGGCGATGATTACGACCGCCGACGTGCTGGACTACCTGGTCGCCGACGAGCAGACCAAGGTCATCTGCATGTTCCTGGAGGAGATCGGCGACCCGGCGGGATTCAGCGCAGCCGCTCGGCGCGCCGATGAGGCTGGCAAGCCGATCGTCGCGATGAAAGTCGGCGCCAGCCAGGCCGGCCAGCAAGCGGCGCTCGCCCACACCGGCGCGGTGGCCGGTGACGACGCGGTCGTCGACGCGGCACTGCGCCAGCTCAACATCATCCGGGTAACCAGCATCGAGGATCTCCTGACCACGGCGGCTCTGCTCGGCTACCAGCGGTGGCCGCAGGGCCGGCGGATGGGCGTGCTGACGGCGTCCGGCGGCGCGTGCGACATCATCGCCGACCGCGCTAGCGCAGAGGGCATCGAAATCCCGCCGTTTGGCCCGGCGACCACCGAGGCCATCGCCGCGCACCTGCCGTCGTTCGCCAACGCACGCAACCCGCTGGACGTCACCGGGTACGTGCTGGCCAACGCGCGCACCTCGCCGCTGACTGCCATCGATTACGCCCTCGACGCCGCAGTCAGCGATCCGGGCCTGGACTTCGCTGTCTTCACCGGATTCACCGTGCCGGAAGTCAGGCCGCCAGACGAGACAGCCGCGAAGCTCCTGGAGAACCGGGTGAGCTGGCTCGCCGAGCGGGTTCGCACGGCGCCGATCCCGGTGCTGCCGATGGGCACGACCTGCACGGACCAGACCGGTTACGCGCGCGAACTGCTCGGCGGCCATGGCATTCATGTGCTCGGCGGGATGGAGTTCGGCATCCAGGCCATTGGTCACGCGCTGCGCTGGCAGGACAGCCGAGGCAACGTCCGGCTGCTGCCACCGCGCCCGCCGGCGCCGGCCGGCCCTGCCAGCGCGTGGGCTGAGGCAGATGCCCGCGACCTGCTGGTTGCTGCGGGAATTCCCGTGGTCCCCGGCCGAGTCGCCCGGTCCGCCGATGAGGCGGCGGATGTCGCCCGCGAGCTCGGCACCGCAGTCGCTCTCAAGATCAATTCGCCGCACGTCACGCACAAGTCAGACATCGGCGCGGTACTGCTGAACCTGTCCGGGGACGCGGTCGTCCGGGCCGGCTACGAGCAGGTCGTCGCGGCCGCTAAGGACCATCAAGGCGGGAACGACGTACTTGTCACGTCAATGCGTACGTCAGGCACCGAGGTCCTTGCGGGCGTGACCATGGATCCAGGCTTCGGGCCCGTGCTCGCCGTCGGACTCGGCGGCATCTGGGTCGAGCTGCTGGGCGATACCAGCCTGCGCATACTCCCGGCCGATCCGGCAGAAGTGCGCAGCATGCTGGGCGAACTGCGCGCGCTGCCGGTACTGCAGGGGGCTCGCGGCGGCGTTCCCGCCGATCTCGACGCCCTGGCCGAAGTCATCGCCGGCATTGGCGAGCTGGCCGGCTCGCTCAGCGGTATGCAAGCACTGGAATGCAATCCGCTCTGGGTGAGCGGTGACCGGGTAGAAGCGCTGGACGTGCTGGTCGTCGCTGACTCAGCCGCCGGCAAGTCAGCGTCGTCAGGAACGAACGGAGCCGGATAGATGATTCTCGGAGTTACGCAGGAGCAGGAGGAGCTGCGTGCCTCGGTCCGCCGGTTCCTCGCCGACCGGGCGCCGATCGCGGCCGTCCGCGAGCTCATGGAAACCACCGATGGCGTGGACGCCAGCGTCTGGCGGCAGGCCGGCGACCAGCTCGGCCTGCAAGGCATCGCGATCCCGGAGGAGTACGGCGGCGCGGGCTTCAGCTTCGCTGAGCAGGCGATAGTTCTGGAGGAACTCGGCGCGGCGCTGTACGGCGGCCCGTACCTCGCGAGCGCGGTGCTCGCGGCAACAGCAGTGCTGGCTAGCCCGGACCAGGACGCCCGGAAGGCGTACCTGCCCGGCATCGCGTCCGGAGCGACTATCGCGACGCTCGCGTTCACCGAGGAGGACGGGTCCTGGGAACCGGACGCGATCCGGCTGACAGCGAGCCCCGCGCAGGACAGCTCGGCTGACGGCTGGCAGCTTGACGGGCGCAAGAGCTTCGTGCTCGACGGCCACACCGCGAACCTCATCCTTGTCGTCGCCCGCACCGGCGATTCGCTGAGCCTGTTCGCGGTTCCTGCCGATGCGAATGGGCTCACCAGGACTGCCCTGCCTACGCTCGACCAGACCCGGAAGCTGGCCCGGCTGGATTTCACTGCCGTTCCGGCGACGCTGGTCGGTTCGGTCGGCGACGGTAGCGCGGTGCTGAGCCGCACGCTGGATGTCGCGGCGATCGCCCAGGCTGCCGAGCAACTCGGTGGCGCGCAGCGCGCGCTCGACATGGCGGTTGAGTATGCAAAGGTCCGGCACCAGTTCGGCCGGCCGATCGGCAGCTTCCAGGCCATCAAGCATCGCTGCGCTGACCTGTTGCTCGAGGTGGAGTCACTGCGGTCCGCAGTGCAGTACGCAGCGGCCGCGGTCGCCGAGGACTCTGCTGAGGTACCGGTTGTCGCGTCGCTCGTCAAGGCCTACGCGTCAGACGTCTACTTCCATGTGGCTGCCGAGAACATCCAGATCCACGGCGGAATCGGTTTCACCTGGGAGCACGACGCACACCTGTATTTCAAGCGGGCCAAGGCGAGCGAGCTGTTCCTCGGCGACGCCAGCTACCACCGCGAGCACCTGGCGACCCGGATCGGCCTGTAAGGACGGGCGGCTGGCGGCCTTGGCGGCCACATTTCGCGGCCTGAGGCGCAATTTCTCAGGAGCCCGCGGTCGGGTCTAGTTCCACCAGCCTGCTGCGCAGGTCATCGACGATGGTGGTCAGGTCCGGGCCGAGGCTGGCCAGTTCCTCGACAACCTGGGCGGACGGCAGGTACTTGCGGCGCCTGCCGGGCCGCCCCGGCAAGCCTCGTCTGGCTGGCGGCTGCTCGCTGCCTTCCCTGTGCAAATCGGCGGGAGTGGAGTCGATCACCGCAGCACATTAACCATGCGGCCGCACCAGAAACAGCCCGACACGCGTAAAGAATCACGACCTTCGACGCTGACAGGCCGTAAGGACTTCGGTCAAGTCCGCTTTGCGCCGCAGCTTTGAGTCATCCGGGCGTCCTGCGGCAGTCCGTACCGGTCAGCGCGCCCGGCAAAGTTTCCTGGCATCGTGGCAGGCGCGGGTGTCGAATCGGCGGGGGCGACTTCGTGGCGGGTGTGAGGGCCGGCCGGAGACCGGCCCCGGATGACAAACGGGAGTGATCGTCATGACTCAGTACCTGCTCGCGCTCTACCGCGACTATGCCCTTCCCATTCCTCCTGAGCAGACGCGGCAGGTGTGGGCCGACGTGAACGCGCTGGGCGACAATCTGAGGGCCGCCGGCGCGTTCGTGTTCCAGGGCGGCATGGACGGTGGCCCGGAGTCGGCGACCGTGGTGCGCCCGTCCGGTGGCGACTTCCTGATGACCGACGGGCCGTACACCGAGACCAAGGAACACCTCGCCGGGTTCTGGATCATCAACGCCGCCGACCTCGACGAGGCCCTGGAGTGGGCAAAGCGCACCGCGGCCGCGCAACAGCGGGCGATCGAGGTCCGCCCGCTCTTCGATGGGGGCCTCGATGACGCGCTGGATGCCTCTTCCGGCACGCAGTGACCGTAGATACAGGTACTGAGACGACCCGAGACGAAGGAGTTCTGAAATGCGCAAGCTAATAGCGCGCGTGTTCGACTACTCGCTCGATGGTGTGATCGCCACCGAGGGCACCGAGTTCTTCCAGTTCTGCCGCGACCTGCCGGACGACCCCGCCGAGACCGCCAGAGGGAACGAGCTTTATACGGGCGCGGACTTGCACATCATGGGCCGGGTTGTCTACCAGGGCATGGCGAGCTACTTCCCGTCTGCCGCCGACCATCCCCACGCCGAGCCCCTCAACGCCGCCCGCAAGGTGGTGTTCTCCCGCACGCTCAGGACTGCTGACTGGGCCAACACCACCATCGCCAGCGGCGACCTCGGGCAGGAGGTCGACAAGCTCCGCCGAGGCGGCGACGGTTACATCGTCGTCCACGGCGGCATCAGCTTCTGGCGTTCGCTCGCGCGGCTCGACCTGATCGACGAGTACCGCGTAACCCTGGTCCCCTACCTGGCGGGCGAGGGTCCCCGGCTGTTCGAGGACGTCGGGAAGTCCCGTTCGCTCGACCTGCTGTCCAGCACCGCCTTCAGCAGCGGACTCCAGCTCGAGTACCGCCGGCACCACTGACCGAGGAGCTGTGTCGGCGTTGCCGGAAGTTGAAGCTATCCCGCAGAGCCAGCGGAGGTAGATTCCAGGAGCTTCTTGAGAGTGGCCAGTTCGGTCTCAACCGACGTGAGCAGCACCTCGAAAACAGCGTCGCTCACTCCAGGCGGCTGGGTGATGGTCATCAGGAAATCGGCCCCGCGCCCGTTGCCGACCACGCGGGCTGGCACCGTCGCGAGCCATTCCCTTGACTCATCTCGGAAGTCATGATCCACGATGCCCGTCGCGGCGTCTGCATTGATGCGGAGCTCCGCGGGTCCGTCAGGCGTGCTCAGCCTCCACCAGCCTGGCTCGTCGCCCGGTTCGGCGGCCAGAACGTTAATGATCGCCCATCGCGGCCAGTTCGCCGCATCAGCGAGAAACGCGTGGACTTCTGCGGCGGGGCGGTCGATCGTCACAGATTTCGACACGGAGCGAGCGGGCGGTGTCTCCATCTACCTGACTCTAGGAGGTTACGGCCACGAAGCCCTAGCGAGCTGCTACGAAAAACGCTGACAATTCATCTACACACCCAGCGCACCTAGACACTCGTCAGGTCCCTCAAGGAGATCTCGTGTCTGACTCAATTAAGCTCGGCGGGGTTACGCTCGACTGCCCGAACGCCGGAAAGCTGGCCGCGTTCTATGCCGAAATAACCGGTGGTCAGGTCACCATCCCGGGTGACGACTGGGCCATGATGACCACACCTGACGGACGCGACATCTGCTTTCAGGCAGCCCCCGCCTACGAACCTCCGACCTGGCCCGACCCGGGCTCGTCGATGCAGATGCACCTGGATTTCGACGTCGATGACCTGGACTCAACTGAAGCCCGGGTGCTAGCCGCCGGCGCCACGAAGCACGAGCTTCAGCCCAACGACCACTGCCGCGTCTACGCCGATCCGGTCGGCCACCCGTTCTGCCTGTCCACCGCCCAAGCCCTCCAGGAGCAAGCCTGACTGGGAGCGCGGCCGGGGCGGGTGCAAGCCCGGGCTGACCTGAGCGTCCCCCCAGCCAGAGACCGCGGCCGCCGTCAGCCCGGCGATAGCGCCACGGGGCGACCGTCAGTTGATGTCGAACTCGTTGCCCTCAGGGTCCTTCAGCGCGACCGCGTAGTGATCCACGCCATCCTCGAGCTCCTCGCTCAGGTCGCTGAGCAGCGTGGCGCCGAGATCACACAGCCTCATGGCCTCGGCGTCCACGCGCTTCTTGCGGGTCTCGATCGGGAGGCCTCGCCCGCCGCTGGCGTGGATGTCGATGTGGAGCCGATTGCTAGTCGTCTTGCGGTCGGGCACGACCTGGATCCAGATCCGGGGTCCGGCACCATCCGGATCGATGATGCAGTCCGTCCCCCGGCCGAGCCAGGACTCAGGCAGTCCGATGTCGCGCCGCCAGTCGTCCCAGGTGGCGAAGTCGGCCGGCGGCGGCTCCAGCACGTAGCCCAGGGCCTCGGCC
>Ga0335074_10011143_pt1 | contig 12570 bp, 13 predicted proteins | sample Lox_Sample_23_FD_206715 | JGI IMG/M metagenome (GOLD analysis project Ga0335074, IMG submission 206715) | Soil microbial communities from Loxahatchee National Wildlife Refuge, Florida, United States - Lox_Sample_2.3 | ecosystem: Environmental > Terrestrial > Soil > Wetlands | place: USA...
ATAACCTCCTACGTGGGATACGCCTAATTTTCTGAGAGATTAAGGGCACTTGGGTTTCGTGAGGACGCGAGGGAAGGCGCGCCGCTTTGTCGTTGGTGCCAACAAACGACGACCCTCGACGTCATGCCGCTCAACGAAAAGATTTTGGGATTCAAGAACACGTGGTATGGACCAGCACTGAAGACGGCGGAGGAACGTGAGTTGGAATCGGGCCTCAAGATCTTAATGGTCAGCCCCGTATACTTTTGTGCGTCGAAATTGGAAGCTTTTGGTGACCGAGGAAAGAATGATTACGCAGGTAGCCGTGACCTGGAAGACTTCATTGCAGTAGTGGATGGCCGGTCAGAACTTGTGGGAGAAATTCGAGCAGCGCAGAGGGATGTGCGCTCCTACCTCGCCAAGGAGGTCACAAAACTTCTTGGCGCGCGGAGATTTGTGGATGCACTTCCGGGATATCTACCGCCGGACCCCGCGAGTCAAGAGCGAATAACCACTGTAATCGCGAGACTAAAAGAAATCGCCTCACTATCATAAGGGTCGCCAAGAAGAAGTCTATGGACTGGTCAGTTTCCGGCCTGATTTCGTTTCCGCTCTGGAACGACGTTTGTCGATCCGGCTTCCGGTCTAAAGATTTGACGTGTTTCGGTCCATCCTCTCTGCGTCCGATTTTTTGCCAGTTTTCCATTCAAACTCCATTGGTAGCACGCTCCACTGACTGAACGAGGTGGATGGGCCCGAAACATCTCGCCGCCTTTTGGCGTTGCCGTCGCATTGAGGTGCAAAGATGACCGATACAAGACCCATCCGAGTCGCGTTGTACGCGAGAGTTAGTACCAGCAATCACGGTCAGGATGTCACCCTGCAAACGCGGGAGCTCAAGGAATTCGTCGAACATCGTGGCTGGCAGCTCGCCGGGGAGTACGCGGACCTAGGAATTTCTGGCGCGAAAGACCGTCGTCCTGAGCTCGACCGACTCATGGCGGACGCACGCCGGCGTCAATTTGATGTTGTCTTGGTTTGGAAGTTTGACCGATTCGCGCGTTCCGTGTCGCACTTGCTCCGGGCGCTCGAGATCTTTCAAGCGCTCGGTGTCGATTTCGTGTCATTGAGTGAATCGCTCGACACATCCACGCCCACCGGCAAGATGGTCTTCACGGTTCTAGGCGCCGTGGCCGAGTTGGAGCGCAGCTTGATCATCGAGAGCGTGAAGGCTGGACAGCTGAACGCCCGCGCGAAAGGGAAGCGGCTTGGACGGCCGCGGGTGATACTCGATGTTTACCGCATTGCCGCACTGCGCAACGCTGGGTGCTCGTGGCCGCAAATCGCACAACAACCCGGCTGTGGTTTGGGCACGGTGTATCGGACCTTTCAGAGGTTTTCCAAAAAGCCTCAAGGCGAAGACTCTTGCACCGTGGGAAGTAAGTCGTAGCCAGGGGTTTGCAGTCTCAGACGTTTCATCGGGTGACCCAGCGTTCGACATGGACCTCCGCGGCCGAAACCTGATCCCCTTTGAGCTCTAACGTCGTCCACGCTGAATACGGCAAGTCTGTCCTTGAATGCTCTTGACTACTTTAGCTGAAATAGCTAAAATAGCTCGCAGAGGTGGATTCCTATGGCTGAAGCCCGCGTACTCTTGGTCGATGATGAGCCGTCCATCCTAAGGGATTATGGGCGTGCGCTTTCCTGCCTTGGATTTGACGTGACCAAGGCCAAGAACCGCGGTGAAGCGTTGCGCCGCCTGGAAAACGCTTCTTTCGATGTCGTGGTGACCGACCTATTGATGCCCGCGATAGATGGGCTCGAACTCATTCAGAAGATACGCACATTGGGCCCGCAGCTTCCCTTAATCGTAATGCTTTCCGAAATGGACAACCAACTCGCCGTCGCGGCGGCGGAACGGGGAGCAATGCAGTCCTTGGTCAAGCCCATTAACGGAGCCCTTCTTGGACGTGCGGTTCGGAACGCGCTGCGCTTCCGCCACAAGCGCCGGGTGGGCGGGCCGGATCCCTTGAATTTTGGGAAAGACTTGGCTGAGCCGGTGACAATGAACGCAACGGATGCCAAGAACAAGATGGGACAGATGCTCGATACAGTGATGCAGGGCCACGTCGTGCTCATCACCAAAAACGACGCTGCAAGGGCGGCAGTGATGCCGATAACCGAATACGAGCGGTTCTCACACGCGGCGGAAGCGAGGCTCAACGTATTGAGCGATGAATTCGACGCGCTCCTTGAGAGTATGCAGACACCGCGCGCGCGCGCGGGAATGCGAGCGGCGTTCGAGGCGTCTCCGACGCAACTCGCGAACGCTGCGGTGAAGTTTGCGCGCAAGCGTGCGTGACCAATCGGAAGCACCTCGCATTTACGTTCTGGCCGGCGTAAACGGAGCGGGGAAGAGCAGTATCGGCGGAGCGATGTTCGCGCAAGCTGGCGTCGAATTCTTCAACCCGGACGTAATGGCCCGGAAGTTCCTGGCCAGCGTACCGGGAATTACCCAAAAAGAAGCAAATGCGGCGGCCTGGGAGCAAGGCCGTCGCCTGCTTGAGAGAGCCATCGAGGAGCGGAAGGATTTTGCCTTCGAGACCACGCTCGGGGGAAACACGATACCTGCCTTGCTTCGTACAGCTATCTCTCGTGGAATCGAAGTCCGCATTTGGTATGTGGGACTCGAAAGCGCGGAGTTGCACCTGGCTCGCGTGCGGTCGCGCGTCGCACTCGGAGGCCACGACATCCCCGAGGCGAAAGTGCGCGAAAGATACGCGCGCAGCCAGCTGAGGTTGATCGAGCTTCTGCCGGGGCTCACGGAACTCCGCGTTTTTGACAATAGCGAAGAAGGCGATCCGCAAAAAGGGCTAACGCCGGTACTAAAGCTGTTGCTGCACATGCGCGAGGGCAAAATCTTGAGTTTGTTTGACCTCCGGGCTGTACCGTCGTGGGCAAAAGCCATCCTACAGACGGCTATTCGTCAGGCGGGGAAAAGTTGACAGTACGGGCAGCGAGAGGGAGGCACGCCATGAAGCGGCAGGGACGGCGCGCCTTTCCACAAACCCGCGCGGATTTCTTCCAGGTTTTTCGAAAATCCTCGCCGTCCGAGCAAGCAAGTGCCGGTTTTCGAGAAAGAAGTAATTTAATCTGCTCGTTGGCCTGCACGACGATGTTCTCGGGCTTCACGTCTCCATGCCGCACGCCGTGCGAGTGCACCGCTTCGAGAGCCTCTGCGATTTGTGTGGCGAAGCGAATCAGCCTGCGAGGGTCGAATGCACCTTCTTGCAGCAAAACACGCATCGTCTTGCCAGCGACAAGCTCCATGGCCATGAAGAGCCGGCCATCATGCTCGCCCACTTCATAGATCGTCGTTACGCCAGGATGATTCAATGCCGCAGCGACGCGGGCTTCCGCGAGAATCATCTGCCGTTGTTCAGCATGCATGGCGTATTCCTCGGAAAGGAGTTTCAGCGCGACGGTCCGTTCGAGCTGCAAGTCCTTCGCGCGGTACGCCACACCCATTCCCCCGCGTCCGAGCTCCGTTTCCACCACGTAATGTGAGATTTTCGAACCGAGCATCACCGTATCCGGGCAAGTCTTGCGTAGGTTGCACGCATCGTATGGCAGGCATCTGGTCTAGTCAACTGGACCTGCAACTTGGACGTGGCGTGAAGCATGTCAAGTCCTGGTTAGCCTTACCGGTAACTTGGGTACTGGAACTGAAACAAACCAGCGAGGTCCGTGCGTCCGCGCTCACGCGACGCAGTCTACGGCATGGACTGTGCCAACACTCACGCCCAACTCGCGGGCGATCTTTGGCCACGAAAAACGCACAGATCGCTCGCAAATCAGCGGTGATCAGGGTATTCGTTGATCCAGCGGAACCCCTTCGTGAGCAGCAGGAAACGCGTTTGATCCTCGCGGTGGAGTTTTGCGGCGATGGCGACGCGATTCACTATCCCTTGCAGCCGTAGAACGAGCGGCTCCGCGTTTTATACAGAGAGCGAGCACTTCCAAGCGAGATCGTTGCCGTCCGTGAGTGTACGCGAGCCACTCTTGGAATCAAATTTTGGTCTTAAGCCTTCGAATGTCCCGTTGCTCAATTGAATGAAGGCTGCATCCGGCGACTGGAAGATCAATCGTTCACAATGGTCTCTTCCGGGAAGCACCTTCATATCCTTCATCAGCTTTGGCGTGAACAGGGGCGCTCCGGCGTTTCCTATGAAATCGAATTGGTCCACTTCTCCGGTCACGGCGTCACTCGCCCACAATCGCAAAAGGGAAGAGCGGATCATAGCGATCCGGCCTTATCAAGCGTGCTCAAAGCGGTGTCGCTGCAAAGGCGTGAGCTTCGCCCGTGTTTGTGACCGCCAAGCCGACGATCTCCCCGCGCGAATTGATAGACCATGCCAATTGCAGAGTCAAATTCGCCGGGTTGGAAACTATCCGTGTGTTGAGGTCGACCGGCGCACCGTTTTCCCATAGAACTGCACGTGGGTTAAAGCTCGCGTCTAGCGACGCGCCAACCACGTCGCCTCCGTCGTTAATGTCGATGGCTAGGCTCGCAACGTCCCCGAGTAGCGTGCCGAGATCCCGCATGCCTGTCTCGCTGGTCCACAGAAAGGCGTGAAACGTTGTGTTGTTAGGCAGGTCCGAATGGCCCACCACCTGACCTTGGTTATTGATCCCTATGGCGAAATTCCCGACAGGGAGCGCCGCACTTCCACTCCCGCCCAGGTTGCCGAGGTCATGGACTGAGCCATCGCTTTCCCAAAGCAACGCGTGGTAATCCACGTAGTAGAATCCGCTCAGCGGGTTAAAGGCTCCGCAGGCCCCCGACCCGCCAACCACCTGACCCTTGTCGTTGATCCCGACAGGGATGCCATCCGCGTCGCCGGGGTAGGTGGGGAGTTCGCGAATCTGGCCCTTCTCCCAGATGACAGGTCTAAATTGAGATACTGCGCAGTCCGGGTTCGGGTCCGCGTTGGGAGTCTCCGCCATTCCGGCTACTTCACCTGCGTTATTGATCGCCAAGGCCTGGCCGTTGGCGCCCCCGAGCGTCGGGAGCGCGGTCATCCGGCCGAACTGCCAAACGAAGGGAAGGCAGTCAGTGAGTGAGGGAAATCCGTAGGTGTTAAACCCGCAAAAGTCCTCACTATTAGGAGTTGAAGTCTCGGCCGAACCCACGATCTGGCCATATTCATTCACGCCGAACCCTGCACTGTTGGGTCCTCCGAGTCCGCGTGCGCCGATGTCGACCTTCAGTCTGTGGTACCAAAGGATGGCATGCATTACTGTGGGAGAGGCTGCCGCCGCTCCAACAACCAAGCCACCGTTGCTAATGCCGTATGCTTGGCCAGGCGTTCCGCCCACGAGGCCGAGGTCTGTGACGGTATAACGAGTGGGTTGAGGTTTCTCTTCCTGGGCGGCCAACCCGACTGGCCCCGCGAGAAGAGCCAGCAAACCAAAAGCTAAAATAGTAAGCTGCAATCTGAATTTCATATCGTCTCCTTTGGTCACTTCGCAAACTGGGCAGAAGACCGGGCGAGACCCTGCGGCGCAGTTCCTTTTGTTTTCTTATCTGCTTTGCACACCTCTAGCTTCAGGTCGCGGTCTCTTCTAAGTTCGGGGACCGACAGCCCGGCCTCGGTTGCCTCTACCTCGTATATCGAGAATTGGCCTCAGGAACTGCAATGCTTTGTATGGATTATCCCGATGGTGAAAAATCCACTCGAATTTGGCCTTTGGGAATTCATGGTAGAATCCCCGAACCCACTGGGTAGGGCCCTTGCAGCTCAGGGGGTTGTATGGTCACTCCCTCCGCCCACGAGATCACCGATTTGCTCCAGGCCTGGAATCGCGGTGATGATCAGGCCCTTGAGAAGCTCACTCCACTGGTCTATGAAGAGCTCTACCGGGCCGCCAAGCGATGCGTTGCCCGAGGGCGTCGTGACCAATCCCTACAAACGACCGCGCTAATCAACGAGCTCTACCTTAAGGTCGTCGACCTCAAGCGGGTCAGTTGGCAAAACCGGGCTCATTTCTTCGCCATTTGTGCTCGCCAGATGCGCTGGATTCTCACGGACTTTTACCGTTCCGGCCAGTATCTGAAGCGCGGAGGGGGAACAGAGCATATCTCGCTCGATGTTTCAGCCGTTGCGTCGCGCGAAACTGGCCGCGATTTGCTGGCCATTGATGACGCTCTGAATCGCCTCGCGGGCGTCGACCGGCGCAAAAGTGACGTCGTAGAACTTCGTTTTTTTGGCGGCCTAAGTGTCAAGGAAACGGCGGAGGTTCTGAAAGTATCTCCTGAAACTGTCATGCGGGACTGGAAGCTGGCGAAAGCTTGGCTCCTCTGCGAGTTAGGGGGGTAGATTTCGTATGCAGCCGGACCGCTGGAACAAAATCGAGGTGATCTTTCATGCGGCCTTGAAGCTGGAAGAGGGCCACAGGGCCGCGTTCCTTGCGAAAAGCTGCGAGGGCGACGAGGATTTGCTGCTTAAGCTCAAATCGCTTCTCGCTCACCACAAGGAGTCGGGAAGTTTTCTGGAATCGCCAGCGCTGGACGTGGCTGCCCAGGTGCTCAGGCCCGCAGAACTGAGTTCCGATGAATTGAGTGATCCTGCCGCCGTTCTAGTTGGCAGGACCATTTCTCATTACCGAATCATCGAGAAGCTCGGCGGCGGCGGGATGGGTGTCGTCTATAAGGCCGAGGATACGCGACTCCACCGGTACGTCGCGCTGAAATTTCTGCCTCCCGATGTAGCCCATGATCCACTATCGTTGGCGCGCTTCCAGCGCGAAGCTCAAGCGGCCTCCGCGCTAAATCATCCGAACATTTGCACCGTTTATGACACCGGTGAGGAAGGTGGCCAAGCGTTCATCGCCTTAGAGTACCTTGATGGCTTCACGTTGAAGCATCGCATTGCAGGGCGACCGCTGGATATGGATTCACTGCTCTCCCTGGGCATTGAGATTGCGGATGCGCTGGATGCGGCACACGCAAAAGGAATCGTTCACCGCGACATCAAGCCGGCGAATATATTTGTGACGGAACGCGGACACGCCAAGATTCTGGACTTCGGATTGGCAAAACTCTCCGTGGCTAGCGCCCCACCCTCGGTTGGCGATTCGGCCGGGTCAACCCTCGAGGATTCCTCGGAGCACCTGACAAGTCCGGGAGCAGCGGTGGGGACAGTAGCCTATATGTCGCCCGAACAGGCCCTGGGAAAAGAATTAGATGCGCGCACGGACCTTTTTTCGTTCGGGACGGTGCTATATGAGATGGCGACCGGAAAACTTCCGTTTCGAGGCGAGACGCCCGCAGCAGTCTTCAACGCAATTCTACATCGCGCGCCGGTCGCGCCGGTGCGGTTGAATCCGGACCTGCCACCGCGATTGGAAGACACCGTGAGCAAGGCGTTGGAGAAAGACCGGAATCTGCGTTATCAGAGCGCGGCAGAAATTCGCACAGACTTGCAACGGCTGAAGCGTGATTCAGATTCGGGCCGTGCAACAGCCGCAACAGTCGACGCCGAGTTGCAGGCCGCCCGGAGTTCGAATCGGTGGATGACCGTCGCTACAACTATTGTGATTCTCGGACTGGTCGTGATCGGCGGGGTCCTGGCGTGGCGTTTGGGCGGGCCGCGCCGCCCGGTGACGTCGCCGAGCGAGTATATCCAACTCACCAACTTCAATGACTCGGCCACCGCTCCCGCGCTTTCGCCGGATGGACGGATGGTGACGTTCTTCCGCGGCGGTGAGTATTTCCTGGGCTCTGGGCAGATTTATGTAAAGCTCTTGCCGGACGGGGAATCGAAGCAGTTAACCTTCGATTCGAACCTGAAGTACGATCCCGTATTTACTCCCGACGCCTCCCGCGTCGCCTACACGGGCTTGTCTTTCGCAAACCGTAGTTGGGATACCTGGACAGTGCCCGTCCTGGGAGGGCCACCCGCGCGCCTGATGGTGAACGCGGCGGGCCTCAGTTGGATCGGTCCGGACCGCGTACTGTTTTCCGAGATTGAGGCTGGAACCACCCTGCATATGGGCATCGTGACCGCGAAGGAGAGCCGGGCCGAGGAGCGCGCCATCTACTTCCCGGCTCACGAGCGCGGCATGGCGCACTACTCCTGGCTGTCGCCGGATCGGAATTGGGTGCTGATCGTGGAGATGAACGGCGCCAACCAGTGGCAGCGCTGCCGGGTGGTCCCGATGGACGGACGCTCTGCGGGCGTTGAGGTGGGGCCGGAGGGGGCCTGTACGGCCGCGGCATGGTCGCCGGACGGACGATGGATATACCTCAACTTGAATGTAGATGGCAGTACACACTTGTGGAGGCAGAAATGGGGACAGCGCGCTCCGCAAGCAGATCCGGAGCAAATCACCTTTGGCCCCACCGAAGAAGAGGGCCTAGCGGTGGCGCCGGATGGAAAATCGCTGATTGCCTCGGTGGGCGTGCGGCAGAGTTCCGTGTGGATACACAATGCCGCGGGCAACCATACGGTTTCGCTGGAGGGGTCGGCGGAAGCGCCGAGGCTTTCAGCGGATGGCAAGCGGCTGTACTACTTGCTGCGAAAAAGCAGTTCGTCGGACGTGAGCGAGCTATGGCGCAGGGATCTGGCATCGGGTAAATCCGACCCGCTGCTAACGGGCCAGCGCATCATGGACTACGATGTTTCGCGCGACGAAGCGCGAGTCGCATTTACGGTCCGGGTGGGAAGCGAATCGCAGATCTTCCTGGCGGCGACTGATCGAAGTTCGCCTCCGCGCTTGGTTGTGCGCGCGGGAGACCTGGTGAGCTTCGGCGCGGGCCAACTGTTTTTTCGGCAATTGGGCGGCAAGGCGGACTACCTCGCGCGGGTTCAAGAGGACGGTAGTGGGCTGACTCGGATTCTGGAGACTAAGATTGTAGAAGTCGGCGACGTTTCACCAGACGGAGAATGGGCGACAGTCGGTGGCCGCTTCGAATCCGTGATTGGAACTTTCGCCGTAGCGGTGCGGAACGGCGCTCGACGCAGGATCTGTGCCGGACCGTGCTTTGTGCAGTGGTCTGCCGACGGAAAGTACATGTACGTTTCGCTCACCAGCCGGTTTTCAGCGGCGGAATCCAAAACCCATTCATACGTCATTCGGACCCCGCACGGCTTCGGGCTTTTGGATTTGCCGGCATCCGGGATAGATCGCGCCAGCGAGGCGGAACTTGCCGGGATCCAATCGATTCCCCAGGCTGATCTGTCGCCCGGACCAGATCCCCAAACGTACGCCTTCGCGAGCACGACGTTTCGGGGGAACCTGTTTCGGATCCCACTGCATTGAAGCGATCAGCTTCCAGCTTTCGGCGATCGGCCCCGGATTCAATGGCCGCGGGATGCTGCACATGACGGCGCAGAGCCGCCTCAAGCAAACAAGGCCGAATACGGGAGGTCGCAGTGACTGCGCACTCTTCTCTTGAGACTCGAATGGCTTGGCAGTCGTTCCGGGCACATTACGGGCAACCCTTTCCCACTCCTGGTTATGGAAGAGTTGCCAACAATTCGCCCGGCGGGTCGTCTGTCACTTTACACATTATGTTTCCGATTCCAGCCCGGAGAGGAACAAAAGAAAGAGAGGGCTAGGATTTCCCCACCCTCTCAATCAAGCCTCTCATTCTCGACTTCTTCGCGTCCATACGACATTCGTGATTAGCCCTTACAGCGTCTTCGACGCGTCGCTAGTGGTTTTTGGACAATCATCGCGATTCCATCGATTAAAATCCAGGCAGGTGGAAACGCATGACCCTCTGAAGCTGCTTGCGAGCATTTTCCGAGAGGATCGGCCTGGGCTTTGCGGTGGCCACATCTGGCCCGCTGGTTGTGCCTGCTGTGTCGCCCTCTCGGAGGCTAGTGCCGACCTGACTACCGTCACACGGGATGGCAAGGAAAGCGTGAAGGTCGCCGGTGCTGGTGTTGACGCCAAAGCCCGCGATCTGCCCAGCATCATTAATCCCAAAGGCAATCAGCAGATACAACGGCGAGTCTGCGGGGACAAGAGCGTTGAGGTCGCTCATCACGCCGTTCCGCCAAAGAAATGCGCGTGGGTTGCCAGCGGCCGCACCGGGCGCACTTATCGACGGACCAACCACCTCGCCCAGATTATTCATGCCCACGCCGGCACCAACGAGGTCACCCGGAAGCACTCCGAGATCCCGCATTCCTGTCTCTTTGGTCCAAAGGAAGGGGTGAAAGGGAAAGCAAGCGGGGTTCGGCGGAATTCCTGGGCATCCTGCGCTCTTGCTTTCAGGCAGAGCCGAGACACCACTCACCTGACCCGAGTTATTGATAACAAATGCGGCATTTCCAGCACCCAACACGGCAGGATTTGACGTCCCGCCGAGGCTCCCAAGGTCATGCACTGAACCGTCGCTATCCCAAAGCACGGCGTGCGGTGCAGCTGAGGGCCCAGGAATTACGGTGTCGCGACACAAACCAGACATCCCAACGGCTTGGCCGTTATCGTTAATCCAGAAGGCGACGCCGACAGTGTCGCCGGGGAGCCGAGGAAGCTCCCGAATCTCGTGCACCCTCGGCCCCCAGATTACGGGTTCGAAATCGAGGACTTGAGGGCCCGTGCCGTTGACTGCGACTGCGCACCCGTCAGGGTCCAGAGTGCTATTTTCTGCGTAACCGGCCGCTTGGCCCAGGTTATTGATCTGGCCGTAACCGTCGTTTGTTCCTCCTAGCGTCGGAAGCGCAGACATTGCGCCGTTTTGCCACTGAAACGCCAAACACTGGAGTCCCGTATCATAACCGCAAAAATTCTCATTGTTTGGATCCGTTTCGGATGTCTCGGCCCCGCCGATAACTTGGCCAAATTCATTGGCGCCGCCCGCTCCACTATTTGGCCCTCCTAGTCCAGGTTTGCTGATGTCCGTCATTTGCCCGTGATACCAAAGCACGGCATGCAAGTTCCCGTCGGTTCCAAGATTCACGCCAGTCACCAGACCACGAGCGTTTACAAAGGTGGCTTGACTAAACGAGCTGTCCACGGGTCCCAGGTCGGTGACAGTATAATGGGGTGGGGGATCCGCCTTCGCTTGTTCCCCCTCCTGCGCGATAACGCGAACAGACATCACTAGCAGGGCGAACAAACTCAATACCGCAATCCATTTCAATGTTCGGGGCCTCATATTCTCTCCTCCTTCGGTTCGCAAGACGTCGAGATCGCGACTTCTGTCGCTCTTATCTAATTAGGCGCAAACGAAGGAATGGAACTATCACGGAGGATTTACTTTTCTTGAAGGGACCGTTTTGAGGGGCTATTATTCCCGCGGCGAGGGACCATGCGGAAGCCCACAACACTGCAGGACCATCGGGCTCAAGCACCTCGCGGGGAGGTAAGCGGGTTGCTCCGGGCATGGAGCGACGGAGACCGAAGCGCTCTAGACAGGCTTACTACTATCGTTTACGAGGAACTCCATCGCCTTGCGCGGCGCTACATGAAAGGCGAGCGGCCCGGCCACAGTCTTCAAACGACGGCTCTTGTCAACGAGGCTTATATGCGGCTCGTGGACTACAAGGGCATGCACTGGCAGAATCGCGCCCATTTCTTCGCCGTCTCTGCCCAGTTAATGAGGCGCATTCTGGTTGACCATGCGCGGCGCCACAATCTGAAACGCGGAGGCGACGTCAAGCACATCTCTCTGGAAGAAACGGCTCTGGTGGGCGGCGACCGAGACACGGATTTGGTGGGCCTCGATGATGCAATGGACGCGCTGGCACGGCTCGATCCCCGCAAGGTAAAAGTCGTCGAAATGCGGTTCTTTGGCGGACTCAGCGTTGAAGAAGCCGCCGAGGTGCTGAAAGTATCGCCCGTCACCGTGATGCGCGACTGGAGCACCGCCAAAGCCTGGCTCTACCGCGAACTGACGAGCAGAAAGACCGATGGACTCTGATCGGTGGAAACAAATCGATAGTTTGCTGCAAGCAGTGCTGGAGCGCACGCCTGAGGAGCGCGATGCCTTTCTGCAGCGGGCAACCGCGGGCGACGAAGCGCTGGCCCGTGAAGTCCGCTCGCTGCTCATGTCGCAGCGGCGGGCAGGAAGTTTCTTGGAAAGGCCAGCTATCGAATTGGCGGCCCAGGCGCTTGGCCGTCAGCAGAGTAAGGCTGACCAGGAATCCAGCGACCTCCCGCCCGGGAAGATCATCTCCCATTACCGCATCGTCGAAATGCTGGGCGGTGGCGGAATGGGCGTCGTTTACAAAGCCGAGGATACCTCCCTCGGTCGTTTTGTCGCGCTTAAGTTTCTCCCAGAGCACCTAGCCCAAGAACCCCAGGCGTTGGAACGCTTTCGAGGAGAGGCGCGTGCGGCTTCCGCCCTCAATCATCCCAACATCTGCACCATCTACGAAATTGGCGAGCAGAATGGCCGAGCATTCATTGCCATGGAATTCCTGGATGGGTTGACGCTGAAGCACCGCATTGCCGGCAGGCCACTGAGGACAGAATCCGTGCTGTCGCTGGGGATCGAGATCGCAGAGGCGCTCGATGCCGCCCACGCCGAAGGCATCGTTCATCGTGACATCAAACCCCCAAACATTTTTGTCA
>Ga0335074_10011144_pt1 | contig 12569 bp, 8 predicted proteins | sample Lox_Sample_23_FD_206715 | JGI IMG/M metagenome (GOLD analysis project Ga0335074, IMG submission 206715) | Soil microbial communities from Loxahatchee National Wildlife Refuge, Florida, United States - Lox_Sample_2.3 | ecosystem: Environmental > Terrestrial > Soil > Wetlands | place: USA: Florida...
GCATTGCATGGCCTAGGCGGTGTCGGCAAGTCGCAACTGGCAATTGAGTATGCCCACCGCTTCTCTGAGGACTATCAGCTTGTCTGGTGGGTACCAGCGGATCAGACGGCCCTCGTCCGTTCCACAATTGCCGCACTTGCTCCCCGTCTGGGAATAACGGGGCCGCCGCTTGCCCGCGTCGAAGATGCGGTGTCCGCAGTACTCGATGCGCTGCGCCGGGGCGATCCCTACGATCGGTGGCTGCTTGTCTTCGATAACGCAGACCAGCCAGACCAGATACGCGGTTTGATGCCGGCCGGCCGTGGGCACGTTATCGTCACCTCCCGAGACCGCAGCTGGGCAGGGGTGGCAGATGCGCTCGAGGTCGACGTGTTTAAGCGCAGTGAAAGTATCGAGTTCTTGCAGCTTCGAGTCCCCGGCATCAGCGATAGTGACGCGGATCGCCTCGCCGAGGAATTCGGCGACCTCCCGCTAGGGCTTGAGCAGGCGTCGGCGTGGCTTTCGGAAACGGCCATGGCGCCAAGCGCTTACTTGGATCTGCTCGCCCAGGAAGGTACCCGCATCCTGAGCGAGACACCAGTGCCATTGGACTATCCAGTGCCGGTGGCTGCCGCCTGGAGCCTCTCGGTGTCCAAGCTGCGGACGGAAACGCCCGATGCCATGGAGCTACTTCAGTGTTGTGCCTTCTTCGGCGCAGCACCGATCCGGCTGGAGCTGCTGGACCGTGGCCGATATGTGCTCGACTCGCCACTCCAGCAGACTCTGAACGACCCCATCCTGTTTGGCCGAGCGACCCGAGCGCTTGGCCGCTTCGCACTGGCACGGATCGATAACAATCGCCGTACCCTGGAAGTGCACAGGATTATTCAGCGCCTAATCCGGGACGAGCTCGATGACGACACAAAATCCAGACTAAGGCACGAGGTTCACATGCTTCTGCAAGCCGCAGACCGAGGCGACCCAGACGACGTCGTCAACTGGCCGAAGTACGCGGAGATTCTTGCCCACGCCGGACCGTCGGACTGCGTCTCGTGCGAATCCGTGGAAGTTCGTCGGCTGATGCAGGACATAGTGCGCTATTTGTACAGTTCAGGGAATTACAATAGCGCGCTCCGTTATGCCAACGAAGCGCTGAAGCAATGGACCGACGTATCCGGGGACGACGACCTCTATGTGCTGATCATGCGTCGCCTTAAGGTCCAGATCCTGCAGTCGCTCGCCCAGTACGAGGAAGCTTATGCCCTCAGCCAGAGCACGCTGAGCCGCATGCTTGAGGTATTGGGGGAGGAGCATGAAGAAACGCTGATCATGATGAACTGCCACTGCATTGACTTGTGGGCTCGTGGAGAGTTCGCCGAGTCGCTGGCGTTCACCGAGGCCACCGCGGCCCGGCATGTGTCTTTCTTTGGCAGCGATCACCCGCGCACCTTCGCAGCGCAGAACAACTATGCCGAGGACCTGCTTCTCAATGGGCAGTATGCGAAGGCGAGGGAGCTGAACGAGCTCATCTACAAAGAGAAACTCGTGTTCTACGCGCGCGACGATCATCCGCGGGTGCTCTTCACACTGGATGCTCTCGGCAGGACGAAGATGGCCGAGGGCCTGTACGGCGACGCCGTTAAGATCGCCGAGGCTGCGAACAGGGGCTTTGCCGGCCAAGTTCGCGAGCACGTTCTGACTGAGAATCACTGGTGGGTGCTCCAGCAACTGGTGGACTTCTCGATCGCGAAACGCTATGCAGGTGAACTCGACGAGGCGCTGTTGATTGCGGACGATGCTTACGCCCGGTACCAGCAGGCCTACCGTGGCGACGATCATCCGCGAACGCTGGCCGCCGCGGTCAATCTGGGTAACGCGCATCGTCTCGCCGGAGACCTGGGATCGTCGGTCAAGCGGCTGGACGATACGGCACGGCGTTACGGAGCCCTCTTCGGCGCCGATCACCCGTACGCGCTGGCTTGCAGCCTTGACCTCGCCATCTCTCGCCGCACGCTGGGGGAGACTGCCGAGGCCCGGACTGCGCTAGATCGAGCTGCAAAGGGCCTCATCGGGCGGCTCGGACGAGGCCACCATGACAGCCTTATCGTCCTGATGAACCTGGCCACCAGCGAAGCATTGGCAGGAGAGTACGAACGAGCCGTACAACTCGGCGAGGAGGCTCACACCGCTCTCGTCGTCCTGCTTGGCGAGAATCACCCGCACACCTTGGCATGCGCGATCAATCTTGCCCTCGATCTGCGGGCCGCGGGTCAGGAGGAACGCGGAGCCAAGCTAGGCGCAGAGGCCATCGAGAGTTTCCGGCGAACGCTTGGCAATGAGCATCCCGATGTGCACGTCGCGACCGACGGGCAGCGCATCGAATTGGGCATCGAGGTCTACGCGACGTTCTGATCACTGCTGTCGTAGCGACGACAGGTCGCTGATGAGCCGTCGCCGGATATGTGTGATGAGCGCGAACAGGTCGTGACAGTAGACCGATCGGTTCTGGAAGCCCTGATCGGCGCGATACCGGTGCGCGTACAGTCCGCCGCCGCACACCTGCCCGACCGGACAGGCCTGGCACTCAGCTGCCAGGGCATACATGCCGCCTTGCATTGCGGCCATCCGCGGAAGTGCTAGCACCTCGTCAAATGAGTTGCTCACGACGTGCATGCCCGTCGCCGCAGCGCCCTCGTACGACGACTTCAGCGCGTCGGCGAGCTCAATCGTCCCATCGGTTTCGATCACCACCAGGCTCGTCGGCGTCAGCCCGATGGCCTCGGTGGCCGACCGGCCGCCGAGGAGCAGGTGGAGGATCTCGTCGAATAGACGGATCCGCGTCTCGCGGACGGGAGCGTCGTACCATCGGTCGAAGATCTCAGTCAGCCACGCACCGAAAGGCCAAGATGCTGACTCGGTGCGGCCCGGCGGCGGCGCGGTCCAGTTGCCGTGCGGCAACAGGAAGTCAATTGTGGGCGGACTGAACTCCAGCAGGGCACGGTATGTCGCGAGCGGGCTGGCGCGAAGATCGACGACACATAGCAAACCGCTGTATATCCGCGGCCTCAGCATCAATGACCGCAACCCTCTGGCGACGTCGTCGTAGCTTCCGCGGCCGTTGGGGTATCGACGGTACGTGTCGTGCGCAAGGGCCTCACCGTCCAGGCTCACGCCTACGCGTATTCCCATCGCCTCAAGGGAGGACAGCGCCTGATCATCCAGTAGCGTTGCGTTCGTCTGAACCCAGCTCTCCACTCGAATGCGCGCAGGAACCGCGGCACGAATCTTCCGCAGCGCATCGACAAGTGGCTCTGCTCCGGCCAGCAAAGGCTCGCCGCCGTGAAATATAATCCGGACGACATCGAGGTTATGGGCTATCGCGTGTTCAGCTATTCGCCGTGCCGCCACTGATATCACTGCTTCGGACATTCTCCGTGGCCGATTGCGCCACGTTTGATCAGCCAGTTCGTACACATAGCAGTACTGGCACGAGAGGTTACAGCGCTGATGCATTTTGATAATGAATTGCTGAAGCGGCGTCGGCTGCCAGTCTGCCGCTGTCACACCATTACTACTCAGCATCGCTGATCACTCTGGCACCGATCAAAATCTCGCACTGACCCCCCGGCAGCCACGGTCGCCTCGCATTCGTAACCGATCAGCGGCTTGATCGCAGTTATAGCGTAACGCAACGGTAACGCAAATCCGATCGCGCGTTGAATTGCCTGCCAACGCGCAGCCTATTTATGCAGGTCGGAGGCGTTGCGGCTGTTAGAGCTCGGCCCAGGTCGGTACTCCCCTGACAGGCCGAAGCGAGAAGTAACCAGCATCCTGCCGATGCCGGCGTCGCCGGAAGCTGCGAGCAGAACGTCCCGAAGATCAACGAGTGCCTTGGGCATATCTAGCAGGCTTGGCTGCTTGCGGCGGCCGGCCGGAGCTAGAAGCTTCCCGGCCACGAAGAGACGCACCAGCAGCCGCCGCCATGGCTCCTGCAGAGAGTGCTCCCAAACCTCGTCCGCCCAGTCCGGATCCCAGAAGTCCCGAATAGCTGTCTGGCACAGTGATACGAATTTATCGACAGAGTAGAAAGCATCGCGAGGCAGCGCCGTCCACGCGCCATACCGGGCTTGCTCCGGTTTGGAGTTGCGGACCATCGTCCTGACTGCTTCCTCCTGCAATGCGAGTGCCTCCCGGCCGAGCACCATCATGATGGTGTTCTCGTTCAGCTCAATCGCCTGCTGTTCGGCGTAGATAGCGCACGCGTCCGCCATCCTGATGAGCTCTCGCTGGTTGCCACCAGATAGCAAGCAGAGCGCCGCGGTCAATCTGGCGGAACTGCCGTATCCCCGCTTCTCCAGCAGCACCTTCGCATCTGCGGGTGCAAGCGGAGGAAGTTCTATGACCGTATAAAATGAACTATTAAACTCATTCCGGCTTGATGCCTGCAAGGTGCCGAGCTGCAGTGTGTTTGCTGCCTCTTCGCTTATCGACACCAAGAAATGCACGCCAGTCACCTCGAAGATGCCCTTTATATCCCGTAGCAGGTCCCGGACGGCTTCCGCATTTTCGATCTTGTCCAGCTCGTCTATCCCGATGACCAATGGCCCCGGCAGGGTGGCAGCTATGAGCTCAGCCAGGTTCCGGAAGTCGAAGATCAGGGAGGCCACACTCGTCGGCCTTTCATCGAGCGACTTTTCCCTGGATAGCCTGAAAGACGACGCTAGCGTTTTTGTGACACTGACTCCAAGCTCGGACCCCAGCCGCAGGCTTGCTGTGAAGCGGATACGCTCCCGCAACGACGATGCTTCGCGAACGAGCCGTCCCCTGGCCGTGTTATCGCGCAGAAGCGTGGCGGCGTAGATAATGATCAGCAGGAACAGTGATAGCCCGAGGAGTACGAACATCCATTCAGGCAGAACGGAGACCCTCACACTTGACGTACGGTGTGCCGTTGCTGCGACGATGTCGTTTAGCACGGCATTGACGAGCCCGAAGATAAAGATCAGGGTGGCCACGCCGATGAGCAGTAGCTGGCCGCGACGCAGCGCTAACATCAGCGGGCTGTTGCGGCGTTCTACGGCGCTGGCCAGGTTATCTGAGAGGGCTGACAGAAAGTCGGCTGAGTTGTACTGACTAGGGCAAGGGAACCACAGCCCAAGACCAGCAGAGTCATTAGCCTTTGCAATCGCTCGCATCATCAGCCACGATTTGCCAGACCCCCGAGGACCGTAAAGGCCATAGGAGCCGCCGTTTCCGACGAGCATCTCCTCGAGATGCTGCCAGCTCGGGCTGTCGAGAAAATCGGTGACCGAGAATGCGCGAAAGACACGACGATCGGCAGCTTGGGCCGTTGCCTGGAGTAAGACTGGCCCCTCAGCCGACTCCGCGACTAGTTCCGCTTCTGGCTTTGAGGTCCACGGCATTCGAGGGCGCGGAACTGTAGGCATACGCGAGAAGGAACTCCTGACCGCTCACTACAGACATGGGCGTCTTAAAGGCCGAAGCCTACTGTAACCCTTTTAGGTCTGATAAAACAGCAGCGCAACGCATGGCGACCGCGCGGGTGGCCCATCGCCTGGGTTGACTGCCAAGACCCCGACCGTGCTCCGGAGTCATCTCCGGACAGTGGCGTCGGCAGCTACATTGCTGGTGCGCCTCAGGGCTTCTGCAGTATGGGGTTGCGTGTCGCCTGCGGCGCCAGGGTGGCTCCGAGTCGGCTTTTCTGACGGCCACCAACTGGATGGGGGCGCTCGTGGTGAACCCGGATCTGATCGATCGGGCACTGAGGCGGTTCCTGGTACTCGGCCAGGCGATGCGGCGTGACGCCGAGGCGCTTCCTGTCAGCGTGGCGCAGAGCGCTGTGCTTTCGCGGCTGCGCGGAGCGCCGAAGACGGTCGGGGAGCTCGCCACCGCGGAGGGCGTCAGGGCGCCGAGCATGACGCAGATCATCAACCGGATGGAAGAGGCCGGCTGGGTCATCCGCTCGGAAGGCCCGGTCAGGGGCCGGACGGTGCAGATAACCGAAGCCGGCCTGGAGGTCGCGGTTGCGGTGCGCCAGGAACGCGCGGCGCGCCTGGCCAGGCGGTGCGACGGGCTGTCTGCCGACGACCAGGCGGCCCTTGAGGCCGTGCTGCCGGTGCTGGACCGGATATTCGGCGATCCGCTCAGCTACTGAGCTCCTGAGGCGCTGACCTGCTGAGCTGCTGAGGCACCTTTGGCTCCAGGGCGGGGCATAGCCGGGCGGCCTTCCGCGTTAGTGTAGTTAGGCTAACTATACGAGCGGACGGAGGGGACTTGCGATGGCTCTGCTCAGAAGTGACGGCCAGCTCCGCGAGGACCGTCAGCCACGGGAACGTCAGCGGCCAAGACGGGACGATGGCCGGCCACCTGGCTCGGCGGCGGTGCTGACCGCCGTGTGCCTGGGGCTGATGCTGTCCATGTACAACGCCACCGTGGTCAACGTGATGCTGCCCGACATCCGCGTCTCCCTTCACGCCTCCGAGACTGGATTGCAGTGGGTCGCCGCGCTCTATTCGCTCTGCTACGCGGCGCTGCTGCTGGCCGGCGGCGCGCTCGGCGAGCGGCTCGGCAAGCGGATGACCTTTCTCGGCGGGGTCGCGGCGTTCACTATCGGCTCGGCAGCCTGCGCTGCCGCACCGACACTCGCCGCCCTGCTTGCCGCGCGTGCCGTCCAGGCCATCGGTGTGGCCGTGCTGATACCCCAAACTCTCTCGATCCTGGTGACCGAGTACACAGACCCGGCGCGGCGAGCGCGTGCGGTCGGTATCTGGGCCGGCGCCGCCAGCCTCGGGCTGGCCGCGGGACCTGTAGTGGGCGGCGCGATCACCAGCGTGGCCAGCTGGCGTATGGGCTTTATGCTCAGCGTTGTCCTCGGCGTGATCAGCGTCGCGCTCGGCTTCCTCGTCATCCCGCGCGCCCGTTACGGACGACCGGCATCTCCGGTGAGACCCGACTTCATCGGCGCGGTCCTGTCGACGCTGACGCTCGCCGGTCTCACCTACGGCCTCATCGAATCCTCGACGGTGGGGTGGAGCTCACCAGCCATCATCGGCGCCCTCGTCCTGACCGCGGTCGCCGCAGCCGGCTTCATCGCCACGCAGCGAGCCGCGGGCCGGCGGGGCAGGCAGCCGCTCATGCCGCTCGAGCTGTGGCGGCGCCCTCGGTTTATCGCGGCAAATCTTTCTGCCCTCGGCTATTTCGTCATGCTGTACGGCGTCTTGTACTTCTACAGCGTGGACCTGCAGCAGTACAAGCATTACTCGACTCTCGCCGCGGGGCTCGCCTTCCTGCCGATGACGATCCTGATGGCGTTGCTCGGCCCGGTCGCCGGGCGGCTGTCCGCCCGGTTCGCCACCACACCGGTCATGGTGGCCGGACTCATCGGGGCTGCGGCAGGATCCCTGGCCCTTGCCCTGCTACCGGCGGACGGGTCTGTCGTCGATGTGGGATGGCGCTTCGCGCTCGTCGGGATCGGGTCCGGCCTGATGAACTCGCCGATGAGCAACACCGCGGTCTCCAGCGCGGCGGCTCGTCACAGCGGGGCTGCCTCCGCGACCCACAACACGTTCCGCCAGATCGGCGGAACCCTGGGCGTCGCAGCGCTAGGAACCATCGTGGCTGCCGGGCACCATGGGACTTCAGGCATCATCGCAGCATTCCCCGCCGGGCTCAGGCACGCCATGGCGGCCGTCGCTGCCAGCCTCGCGGTCTGCGCGGTCATCGTCGCCATACTCGGGAAGCAACCCCGCGGGAGGCATTCGGCCCGCTGGCAGTTGGTAGCGCGTGGCCTGCGCTCTCCGGACAGGTCTAGAGAGTTGTCGTTACCTTTCCTATCTGCCGGAACGCGCCCGGTTCATAGCCGAGGCGCGTGGCCAGCACGACGCTGAGGAGCTGGAACGGCAGGATCTCACCGAGGGGCCTCGCGTCGTCGGACGTCAGGCCGGGCAATTCCGGGCCGTTGCCCTCGCCAGGCAGAGCGAGCGTGATTGCGTTGGCGCCGAAAGCCGCCAGGTCCGCTGCGAGCCGCTGATTGAGCTGGGTATCAGCTCGTCCGCCTGGCAACACGATGACACACAAGCGCTCGTCGGCCATCTCGAGCGGCCCGTGCCGGAACTGTGGCGCGCTCATCGCCTCGATCGGAGCTTTAGCTGCCTCCTTGATGATGAGGGCGCCAGTGCGCGCGGCGGCAAGCGAGGCACCGCGGGCGACGGCGAAGAGGATCGGCTCGCTGACGGCGGAATCCCAGGCGGCAATGTGCTCTTCCCACCGGTTGAGGTACTCGGCAAGCCGCACTGGCGCCTCACTCACCTCGACCGGCAGTTCGCGCTCGAGCGCCACAGCCGCCGCGCGCGCATGCGCGGCCAGGCTGTTGACGTAGCTGCGAGTGCCGACCGCGTGCTCTGGCCCGGAGTGCAGTTCGACAACGGCGGACGAAGATTCAACGAGCGGACTGGTGGTGTCGTTGGTGAACCCGAGCACGGCGGGAAGCCGGGCCGAGACCCGCTCGAGCAGCGCCGCGACTTCTGCTGACCGTCCGGATTGGGAGGTGATCCAGAGCAGGGTGTCCTGGGTGACAAGCTTGTCGGCCTCGCTCAGCAGCTCCGCAGTCTCCACCTGCCAGACCGGCAGGCCGGCCGAGGCAAGCGTCAGGAACGCGGGATACAGCGAGTGGAGCGACGCACCCATGCCCGTCATGACGATCCGGTCAAAGCCGTGAAGCCCGTGAAGCATGGCGAGCGCGTCCGGCTCGAAGTGTGAGTCGAGCACGTTTTGCAGGCTGTCGGGCTCGTGGCGGATGTCGGACAAATACGCAGGAGCCGTCGGCGGCGTGGCGGAGGTGATAGGGCTTGTCACGATCCGGACTCTAACAGTTCGTGATTGAATCTAACAGTTGACCTGATAGTTCCGAACGCCCTACTGTTCGTTTCGTGGCATGGGCGGTTGGCGTCGACATAGGCGGCACGAATGTGCGCGTCGCCCGGGTCGACAGCACGGCCACCGTCGGTCACGCGCTATCCGAGCCGCTAGACGCACGGCGTGCCGAGGGACGCCCGCTGGCCCAGCTGACCGACATGATCTGCGCTCTCCTTAAGGAATCGGGACCGGAACGGCCGGCCGGAATTGGCGTCGGCGCGACCGGGCCGGTCGACCCCGAGGCTGGCGTGATCGGCAACGTGCCTACGCTCCCTGAGCCATTCCGCGGTCCGCTCGCCGACCGGCTGGCCGAGCGCTTCGGCGTGCCAGTCCGGCTGGAGAACGACGCCGACGCGGCAGCTGCCGGTGAGTCGTGGACTGGTCCAGGAGCCGATACTGAAATTTTCGCCTGCGTGACCGTTGGCACCGGCATCGGTGGTGGCGTTATCCGCCGCGGAAAGATCGTCCGGGGGCCGCGCGGCTGGCACCCGGAGTTCGGTCACCATGTCGTGGATCCGTCTGGCCCGCTCTGCTACTGCGGCATGCATGGCTGCGTTGAGTCGCTTGCGGCGGCGCCGTTCGTGGCGCGCGCCGCAATCGAAGCCGGTGCGCTTCCTGCCGGTGCGCAGGCCGCGGACGTCTTCGCCGCCGCCGAGCACGATCCCGCCTGCCGATCCATCGTCGACCGCGCCGACTCGGCGATCGCGACAGCCGTGGTCAATCTCGTCGCCACGCACGCGCCCGAGGTGGTCGTCCTCGCCGGGAACGGCATCGGCCGTCCCGGCGATCTGGTCAGCGCAATCGACCGCCGCCTGGCCGATTACCGGTTCACGCCTATCGGCGGCGTGCGGGTGGGCCTTTCCCGGCTGGGCGGCATGGCCGGCTGTGTCGGCGCTGCCCGTCTGGTGCTCGAGCCGGGAGTCTGGTCGTGACCCGCGAGGAGCGGCACCAGCTGGTGTGCGATGCCGTCCAGGCGGCCGGCCGGGTACGTGTCGCCGACCTGGCCAGCCGGCTGAGCGTGTCAGAGATGACGATCCGGCGGGACCTGGAGGATCTCGAGGCCCGCGGGGCGCTGACCCGCGTGCACGGCGGAGCCGTCTCGAACATCTCGCGCAGCTTCGAGCCGGGCTTTGCGGTCCGGAGCATGCAGCATGTGGACGCCAAGCGCCAGATCGGCGTGGCTGCTGCCGGGCTGCTGCGGGACGGCGAGACAGTGATCATCGACGCGGGCACCACCACGTTGCACGTCGTTCGGAACCTGCGGCGCGACATCCGCATCCGCGCGCTCGCGCTGAGCTTGTTCATCGCCGACGAGCTCGCGGACATGCCGAACGTCACCCTGATGCTTCCAGGCGGTCAGGTGCGCAAGCATGAACGATCGTTCGTCGGTCCGGTGACGACCGCGATGGTGGAGCAGCTCACCTTTGATACGACGTTCGTTACCGTTGGCGGCGTCGACGTCGAGGCCGGCTTCACCGAGTACGAGTTTGACGACGCGGAGACGAAGAAGGCCGCGCTGAAGAGCGCGCGCCGGAAGGTCGTAGTTGCGGACTCCTCGAAGCTCGGCGCGGTTTCCTTCGTCCGGCTCAGCCGGACGAGCGATATCGACATACTGGTCACCGACAGTGGAGCCCCCGCCGACACCGTCGACGCGCTGCGCGCTGTCGGCGTGGACGTGATCGTGGCCAGGGAGTGATCAAGATGATCCTTGCCTGCGCAGTGGGCGCTCGGCCCTCCCCGCCGGCCCTTGAGCCGGCCCAGTCCGTTAGTACAGCCCCTTACCAAGAAGCGTAGGAGTCGGAATGATCACTACACGCCGGTTCCTGGCCGTCGGTGCACTGTCAGGTGTGGCAATCATGCTCGCTGCCTGCAGCTCGTCCCCGGCCTCGAACGCGAATTCGTCGGGAGTCGTGCGGCTCACGATGTGGCAGCAATGGGGTGGCGGGCATGAGGAAGCCGCCCTCCAGTCAGCCATCGACCAGTACGAGCATCTCCATCCGAACATCCGCATCACGCAGACCCCGGTCACTAACGACGCGAAGATCCTCTCGGCGATCGCGGGCGGCAACCCGCCCGACATCATCGACCTCGGCACATCCCTGGAGCTGGGCGCCTGGGCGACGCAGGGAGCACTGACGCCGCTGAACTCGTACATCTCGGCAAGCAAGCTCGATCTCTCGCAGTACGTGCCGGACGCTCTCAAGCCAGTGACAGTCAACAGTCAGGTTTACGCACTGCCGTTCATGGATTTCACGACCGGCCTGCTCTACAACAAGAAGCTCTTCGCCGCCGCCGGCATCAGCCAGCCGCCGACCACGCTGGAGCAGCTCACCGCGGACGCAAAGAAGCTTACGAAGCAGGCCCCCAACGGAAAGATCACTCAGCTCGGGTTCGATCCGACCTGGCCTGGCCCCGACCAGGGTCAGGTATGCCCGCTCGAGCCTTACGGGTGGCTGTTCGGTGGCCAGTGGTACAACTCGAGCACTAACAAGCTCACCCCGACAGACCCGGCTAACGTCGCTGCGCTGACCTGGGAGACGGACTTCGTCAAGCAGTACGGCGCGCAGAACATCGCCAACTTCATTGCCAGCAGCGGTGCGTACCTGACTGCAACGGACCCGTTTGAATCCGGCAAGCTCGCGATGGTCTACGACGGCCCGTGGGCGCTTGCTTACATCCAGGCGAACGTCCCGTCACTGACGAGTTCGATCGGAGTGGTTGGGTTCCCGGCGCCGGCTACGGATCCGCAGAACACCGGGACCAGCTTCATCGACACGAACCCTCAGGTCATCCCGAAGGGTGCGCAGTATCCGCAGCAGGCGTTCGATTTCATCGAGTGGCTGACCACGGATTCGAAGCTGGCGTCGTCGTTCGCCAACCTGGTGGCGAACCTCCCGCAGCTGAAGAACGTGCCCTCATTTGCGCTGCAGAAGAATCCGGGCTTTGACTTCTTCATTCAGAACGGCGCGTCTGACCACGTCCACGTGTGGCCGCAGCTGGCAGTGTCGAGCGAGTACCAGACGAAGCTGTGCCAGGCGCAGGACTCGGCGATCTTTAATCAGGCCACGCCCAGCCAGGCGCTCGCCACCCTGACTAACCTGACGCCGTGACGTCAAGGAGGTAACTCGATGGCCAGCTCGACGTGGGGACGGCAGATGGCGCGCAGCCGGCCAGGCCGGCGCGGGCACGGCCGTGCCCGCCGGGCGGAAACGGCGCGCGCGCTGCCGTTCCTCACGCCGTGGCTGGCCGGGGTAGCGTGCCTGGTAGCAATCCCGCTTGGCTTGTCGGTTTACTGGAGCTTCACCAGCTACAACCTGCTGACGCCGCCGCACTGGGTCGGCCTGGCGAATTACGAGTCGCTTTTCCACGACCCGGTGTTCTGGCAGTCGGTCCGCAACACGCTGTACATCGTGATCATCGGCGGCATCGCCGGCATTGCCATGGGTCTGGGCAGCGCCATGCTGCTGCATAAGCCAGGCAAGGCCGTCACCTTCTACCGCAGTGCAATCTTCATCCCGGCCGTGGTCCCGGTGGTGTCCATGGTCATCGCCTGGGTGTGGATCCTCAATCCCGACTACGGGCTGCTCAACGGGTTCCTGCACACACTCCACCTGCCGACCTTCGGGTGGCTCGACGACCCGTCGACCGCCAAGATC
>Ga0335074_10011145_pt1 | contig 12569 bp, 10 predicted proteins | sample Lox_Sample_23_FD_206715 | JGI IMG/M metagenome (GOLD analysis project Ga0335074, IMG submission 206715) | Soil microbial communities from Loxahatchee National Wildlife Refuge, Florida, United States - Lox_Sample_2.3 | ecosystem: Environmental > Terrestrial > Soil > Wetlands | place: USA...
CGATCAGCGGGGCGACCGCCGCGAGCTATACGACTCCGGCGACGGTGAGCGGGGACAGCGGCTCGAGCTTCACCGTGGTCGTCACCAATTCGGCCGGCAGCATGACGAGCAACGCCGCAACGCTCACCGTGACGGGGGCCGCAACCGCGCCGCAGATCACGACGCAGCCCGCCAGCCAGAGCGTGAGCGTCGGACAGACGGCGAGCTTCAGCGTCGTCGCGACCGGCACCGCTCCGCTGCAATACCAGTGGCGCAAGAACGGCACCGCGATCAGCGGGGCGACCGCCGCGAGCTATACGACTCCGGCGACGGTGAGCGGGGACAGCGGCTCGAGCTTCACCGTGGTCGTCACCAATTCGGCCGGCAGCATGACGAGCAACGCCGCAACGCTCACGGTCACGGCGGCCAGCGCCGCGGGAACCGACGTGGTGACGTACAAGTACGATGCCATGCGCTCCGGCCAGAATCTCACCGAGTCGCTGCTCACGCCGGCCAACGTGACCTCGGCGACCTTCGGAAAGCTCCGCAATCTCATGGTGGACGGACTGGTCGACGCCCAGCCTCTGTATCTGTCCAAGCTCAACGTCGCCGGTGCCAGCCATGATGTGGTCTTCGTCGCGACCGAGCATGACTCCGTCTATGCCTTCGATGCGGATTCGGGAGCGACTCTGTGGCAGGTCTCGCTGCTGGGAGCGGACGAGACCACCAGCGACGATCGCGGCTGCTCGCAGGTGACCCCGGAGATCGGCGTCACCTCGACCCCGGTGATCGACCGGACGGCGGGGCCGCACGGCACCCTGTTCGTGGTCGCGATGACCAAGGACTCATCGTCCAACTATCACCAGCGGCTGCACGCGCTGGACATCACCACGGGTCAGGAGCTGGCCCCGAGTCCCACCGAGATCTCGGCAACGTTCGGCGCGACGAGCTTCGACCCCGGTCAATACAAGGAGCGCGCCGCGCTGCTGTTGAATGCAGGCACGATCTACACCAGCTGGGCGTCACATTGCGACGACGGCCCCTACGGCGGGTGGATCGTCGCCTTCGGAGAATCGAGCCTCGCGATCACGAGCGTTCTCAACGTCGCGCTGGGTGCGAGCGGCAGCGGGTTTGCAAGTCAAGGTCCCTCGATCTGGATGAGCGGCGGAGGTCCGGCCGCGGATTCGGCCGGCAACGTATACGTTCTGACCGCGAACGGCCGCTTCGATACCACGCTCGATGCCGGCGGGTTTCCGAGCGGCGGCGACTACGGCAACTCGTTCGTGAAGATCTCCTCGTCCGACGGCATGCTGGGAGTCGCCGATTACTTCACCATGTCGGGCGAAGTGGCCGAGTCCAGTGACGACGTCGATCTCGGCTCCGGAGGCGTGCTGCTGCTGCCCGACCTGACCGACGCCGGCGGGACCGTGCGCCACCTGGCCGTCGGTGCCGGCAAGGATGGCAACATCTATGTCGTCAATCGCGACGACATGGGCAAGTTCAGCTCCGTGGGCAATGACATCTGGCAGCAGCTCACCGGCGTGCTGGGCGCAGGCGTCTGGTCGACTCCCGCCTACTTCAATTCCACCGTCTACTACGGCCCGCAGGGCGGTGCCTTGATGGCATTTTCAGTCACCGACGCACTGCTCTCGAGCTCTCCCACCTCGCAGACCTCCACCCAGTTCACCTATCCGGGAACGTTTCCGGTGGTGTCGGCGAACGGCACGGCGAATGCCATCGTCTGGGCCTACGAGAACACCTCGCCCGCCGTGCTGCATGCCTACGCCGCGGGCAACCTCGCCACCGAGCTCTACAACAGCAACCAGGCATCCAACGGCCGCGACCAGTTCGGCGCCGGCAACAAGAATATCGCGCCGGTCGTGGCCGACGGCAAGGTGTTCGTCGCTACCACCAACAGTGTCGCCGTCTTCGGGCTGCTGCCGTGACGCCGGACCGCACGCACGGCGGCCGCGACGCTGCTAGAGGCTCTCGGCCGCAGATGCCGAGCCCCAGCTGCCACGCGCCTCTCGCCGCTCCCTGGCGTTTTGCAGGATGACCAGGCGCCTGCGGGCATCGGCGATTGCCCATTCCTTGATTTCCGCAAGCGATCGAAAGCAGCCGAGACAGGTATCGTCATCGTCCAGGCAGCAATTTCGCACACACGGGGATGGAGCTTCCGTGTCGACCTCACTCATGGCGACGGGGTCGGGAACAGCCGGCCGAGCGTGCCCCCGAGAGGTGCCGGCATGAAGCTGTCGCCATAGGGCCAATCCAGGAAGCCGAGGGCGGCAATGGTGCCTCCGTCGATGTGCAAGGTGGTGCCCGTGATCGAGCGCGAAAGATCGCTCGCCAGGAACAGCACGCCATTGCAGACGTCCTCGACGGACGGCGCCCGCTTGAGCGGGACGTACATCCGGTAGGCGGCGTCCAGAGCGTCCTCGCCGAGCTTCGCCAGCCGCGCGAAGTCCTCGGCGTACAACGCACTGTTGGAGGCCCGGGCCGGCGATGTGTCCGGCGCGATGAGATTGACGCGGATGCCGTCGCCGCCGAGCTCCACGGCCAAAGCGCGGCTGAAGTTGGTGGTTGCAGCCTTGGCCCCGGCGTAGACCGCATAGGTGGCCGCTCCGCGATGCGCCTCGATGGTGGTGAAGTTGATGATGCTGCCACCGCCTCCGCCGCGTCGCATCAAGGGGATGGCGCGCCGCACGCTGTCGATGACATAGCCATAGTTCAGCCGGATGTCGCGTGCGTTGTCCTCGCGCGTGGTCTCGGCGAACAGCGAGCGCCTCACCCCGCCCGCGACATTCACGACGATGTCGACTCGATCGAACTGCGCTGCGAGGCGGTCGTAGAATCCATCCAGGTCATCGGCGTCGGTGACGTCGGCGCGCACCGACAGGATTCGCGAACCGCATGCCTCGACCTCGGGCACGATGCTGCGCACGGCCTCTTCGTCGTTGTCGCAGGCCGCGATGTGGACTCCGGCCTTTGCGAGCGCCAGCGTGACGCCACGCCCCATGTGGCCGCCCGCACCACCGACCACCACCGCCGTCTTGCCGGCGAGGCCGGCGTGAGCTTCGAGCAAACCCATGTATCACCCGTCAGTTGGACTTCCGCGATTGTGAACCCGGGCGCGCTTACTTGACAGCCAGGGTACGCCGCTGCGCGTCGAACGCCCGTATGTGAACTATCATAGTTCACACGGCAGAGGCCCGAAACCTCGCGCGGCACTCGCGCCGGTGCCCGGACGCAGCCGCGGGCGGCGTGGACTTCGAGGGAACCGCCGGCGGCAACACGCTCGAGTAGCTGCACCGGCCCGCATTTGATTAAAATCACGCCTCCAAACAGCCGAGGAGCGAGCGTGCCCACCTACGAATACCACTGCGAAGCCAACGGCCGGCTGGTCGAAGTCAATCACAAGATGGCCGATCAGGTGCATACCTGGGGTGAGCTGTGCGTGCGCGCCGGGATCTCGCCGGGACGCACCGACCCGCACTCTCCGGTGCACAAGCTCATCTCAGCGGGGTTCATCGGCACGGGCTCGAGCGCATCGCCCTCCGCCGCCTGCGAGGCTCCCGCCTGCGGCAATGGCGCCTGCGGAGGCGGATTCTGCGGCGCCCCGGACATCCAAGGCTGAGGGCGCGGGGATTTAGGGCGCCGCCGCCATATCGGCGGCAGCCGCCGAGAGCGTCGCCGTTCCCGCCAGCGATTGCGCCAGCGCCGCATCGAAGAGCCTGGAGTCGACCTTGAGGTACGCGAGCTCCTCGTCGGCAATCACGACCGCCTCGGCTACCCCCGCCACCTGGCGCAGCCGCGCGGCGAGGGCTTGCGCATCGGCGGCTGAGCCGGCTGCGATGCGAATGAGCCGCGTCGTCAGATAGCTGGGCTGCTTCATGGTGGCCGCGACCAGCAGCCACAGCAGCGCCAGAGCGCCCGACCAGGCGAACACGCCGTCGCTGCCTGCGGTCTGGTTTATCCATCCGCCCACCAACCCTCCAGCGAAGATGCCGAGAAATTGAGAGCTCGAATATATTCCCGTCGCGGTGCCCTTGGCCTCGGGCGGCGCCGTCTTGGTGACGAGCGACGGCAGGCTCGCCTCCATCACGTTGAAGCCGGCGAAGAACAGGGTGATGGCCGCGAGCAGCACATACACGTCGTCTTTTCCGGCGATGAGCATGAACTGACTCAACGCGAGCGCCGCCACCGCCCCGACGAACACGGCTTTCATGCGCCGATATTTCTCCGCCACGATGATGGCCGGCACCATGATCGCGACGGAAATGATCAGAACGGGCAGATAGATCACCCACTGAGTGTGGCTGCTCACGTTCAATCCCGCGTGCAGCAGCGAGGGAACCACCAGAAAGCTCGCCGTCAGCATGGCGTGCAGCACGAAGATGCCGAAATCCAGGCGCAGCAGCTCCCGGTTCCTCAAAATCGAGCCGAGCATCGCCGGTACCGTCTCGGTATCCCGGTGCACGCGCAGGTACCGCGGACGCGGCACGATCAGCAGCGTGATGGCGATGCCGAGGAACGCAAGACCCACCATGAGCCAGAAGACGCCCGAGACGCCGATGAGGCCCTCCAGGATCGGGCCCGCTACCAGCGCCACCATGAAGGACGCCCCGATCGTGATGCCCACCATGGCCATTGCCTTGGTGCGGCTCTCCTCGGCCGTCAGGTCCGCCACCAGCGCGAGGATCACCGAGCCGACCGCGCCCGCGCCCTGCAGCACCCGCCCGACGATGACTCCGTCGATCGACGATGACAGGGCCGCCACGGCGCTTCCCGCCGCAAACACGAGCATGCCGAAGACGATCATGGTCTTGCGCCCGATCCGGTCGGATAGCAGCCCGAAGGGGATTTGCAGCAGTCCTTGGCTCAGGCCGTAAATGCCGAGCGCCAGACCGGTCTTGTAGGGCGTCGCTCCGGCGAGGTGGCGCGCGTAGTCCGCGAACACCGGATAAATCATGAACAGCCCGAGGAGCCTCACCGAGAAAACGGCGGCTAGCGAGCCGGCGGCGCGAAATTCCTGTGTTTGCATTACCCATTATCCAGTGAAGAGGCTAGAGTCTACGTCGTACATGGCGCTCACGAAAGCGCGGCACCCGGGAATGCGCGCCGCCCGGGAACGCGGCGCCCGGAAAAGCGATCGGAGGGAGCATGCTTCACAACGAGAAGGTTCTCATCACCGGCGCGACGGGAAAAATCGCCTTTCCCATCGCTCGAGCGCTCGCCGAGCACAACGAGGTGTGGGGCGCGGCGCGCTTCAGCAGTCCGGGGGACCGGGACAAGCTGGCCGGCGCCGGGATCCGTCCCTTGCGGCTCGACATGTCGAGCGGCGATCTGTCCGCAGTTCCCGAGGACTTCACCTATGTATTCCATGCCGCGGTGGATCCGGGCCTCGGTGACTGGCGCGCCTGCGTGCGCACGAACGCACACAACTCCGGCGCGCTGCTGCAGCACTGCCGCAAGGCGAGGGGTTTCCTCTACTGCTCGACGGGCTCGATCTATCGGTATCAGGGACAGCGGCCATTGAGCGAGGCGGACGGGCCGGGCGTCCCGCAGCGGGCAAACTACAGCTTCTCGAAGATCGCCGGAGAGGCGGTCTGCTCGTGGGTCGCCGAGCACTTCAAGATCCCGCTCACCATCATCCGGATCTGCTCGACCTACGGGCCGGAGGGCGGCGCACCGGCCGAGCGGCTCGAGATGATCTTGCAGCGAAAGGCCATTCTCCTGCACCCGGATACGCCCAACAACTACAACCCGATCTACGAGGACGACTATGTGATGCTCGGGATCCGCGCCCTGCAGGTCGCCTCGACGCCTCCGCTCACGATCAATTGGGCGGGAAGCGAGACCGTGAGTGCGGAGCAGTATTGCGCCTACATGGGACAGCTCGTCGGCATCGAGCCGATTTTCGAGTATAGCACCGAGGCGCACACGCCCCTCTGGCCCGACGTCAAGCTCATGCACGAAGTGCTCGGGCGCACCAAGGTTCCGTGGCGCGAAGGCTTCCGCCGGATGATCGAGGCCCGCCACCCCGAGCTCCCGGTGAAGCGCGGCTAGCTCGACCCGGAGACAGGCGATGGGAATCACGCAATGCATCACGCGCGCGGCGCAGAACAGGCCCCGCGCTCACGCCACCACTTTCGGATCGAGAACGCGCCGCTGGCATGAATTTGCCGGACGCGTGGCGAGGCTTGCCGGCGCTCTGCGGTCGCTCGGTATCGGTGCGGGAGATCGGGTGGCCGCTCTTGCGCTCAATTCTGACCGCTACCTGGAATACTACGCGGCAGTGCCGTGGGCGGGCGCGGTCGTCGTCCCTCTCAACACGCGCTGGTCGGCTCAGGAGAACATCTTCGCGCTGCGCGACTCGGGCGCGAAGGTTCTGATGATCGACGACGCACTCGCGCCGGCTGCGCACGCCCTGCTCGCCGAGGCACGATCGTTGCCGGTGATCCACCTGGGGGACTCCGCCGCGCCGGGCGGCATGACCTCCTACGAGCACTTGATCGAGAGCTCGGCTGCGATTGCCGATGCAGCGCCCCCCGCAGAGGAGCTGGCTGGCATCTTCTACACGAGCGGCACCACCGGACGTGCAAAGGGAGTGATGCTGTCGCATCGCTCCCTGTGGGCGAGCGCCGCGGCCGCCGCCATCGTCGTTCCGCGGGCTGCCGATTCGGTGACGCTGCATGCCGCGCCGATGTTCAGCGTGGGTCCTTTCTCTCAAGTGATGGCGGCGTTCCTGGCGGAGGGCCGGCACGTGATCATCCCGCGCTTCGAGCCGGAGCGGGTGTTCGAAGCGATCGAGCGCGATCGCGTCACTCATGTCGCGCTCGTGCCCACGATGGTTCACATGCTCGTGTCGCATCCGAATCTTGCGCGAACCGATCTCGCCTCGCTCCGATGCGTCACCTACGCAGCCGCCCCGATGCCCGAGGCGCTGCTGCGGACCGCCATGCAAGCGTTTCGCGGCTGCGACTTCGTGCAGCTGTACGGCCAGACCGAGCTGTCGCCGACCGCGACCGTCTTGCCGCCGGACTACCACGCGCTCGAAGGGCCCAAGGCCGGCAAACTGACCTCCGCGGGACGGGCGACCCCGTGCTGCACGGTCGACGTGGTCGATGATCGAGGGCTCTCGGTGCCGTGCGGCACGGTCGGCGAGATTCGGGTGCGCGGCTTGAATACCATGCTCGGCTACTGGAACAACCCCGAGGCCACGGCCGCGGCTCTGCGCGAGGGGTGGATCCACACCGGAGATGCCGGGCGATTGGATGAGGAGGGCTTCGTCTACGTCGTCGATCGGGTCAAGGACATGATCATCAGGGGCGGCGAAAACATCTACAGCGCCGAAGTCGAGAACGCGTGCGCCTCTCACCCGGCAGTCGCCCAGTGCGCGGTGATTGGGATTGCGGACGAAAAGTGGGGCGAGGCCGTGCATGCGATCGTCATCCTGAAGGAGGGCCGGGAGCTCTCTGCGGCAGATCTCATCGATCACTGCCGCGGCCTCATCGCCGGCTACAAGTGTCCGCGCACGATCGAGTTCAGGACGGATCCTTTTCCGCTCTCGGCGATCGGCAAGGTGCTGAAGCGCGAGCTGCGCAGGGTCCATCGGCAAACCCACGAGAACACGAGGAGAGACGGCCAATGGACCTGAAGACGATCCGCGATCACCTGCGCGCGGCCCGCTCCATGCTCGGCGGGCAGCATCCGCTGGCGGCGCGCATCGAGACGGTCGAGCGGAATCTGACGCCCGGCGATCCGCTCTGGCACGGCGACGCCGTCGCTGTGGAGACCGATCTGCTCGCGATATTGTCCGAGCTCGAGCGACTGCCCAGGGTGACACCGCCGCGCCCCGGGCCGCAGGCGAGAGGACCCGGCGCAGGCGCTCCGGCCGAGATTGCGCCCGGGGTCAACGAGGCAATCAAGCGGATCGCCGATGCGATCGAGCTGCTGTAGAGCAATTCCCTGTAGGAAAAATCCCAGTCGAATGGGCATCGGCTCTTACAGGGGGCGCGGACTTTTTCTGGGAGAATGGCGGGATTTCCCATGCGGTCGATGTGCATGATCAAGGTCGGGAGCGGGTGGCGGTTCGCGTTGTCGATGATGCTCCTCGGCGGCGCGCTCGCGCATGCGGGAGCGGCCCGATCGGCCGATCGGACCTTGATGCGCTTCCCGGCGCTGGACGGCGATACCATCGTCTTCGAGGCGCATGGCAATCTGTGGGCCGTTGCGCGCACCGGCGGCGTCGCCCGTCGGTTGACCGCCGATGCCGGCTACGACCTGATGCCGCGCTTCTCTCCAAACGGAGAGTGGATCGCATTCACCGCCAGCTATCAGGGTAACCAGGACGTCTACGTGATGCCATCCGGCGGCGGCGCTGCGCGGCGGCTGACATTCCATTCCGACGTGGTCGAGAAGGCACCCACACGCTGGGGGCCCGACAACATGGTGGTCACGTGGACGCCGGACTCGAAGGATGTGGTCTTTCTCTCGCGCCGGATGGCCGAGCACGTGATGGCGCCCCAGTTGTACGCGGTGCCGGTGGGCGGTGGATTGCCGACCCCATTGCCGCTCGACAGCGGCGGTCTTGCGACTTACAGTCCCCACGGGGGATCGATCGCCTACAACCGGATCTTCCGCAACTTCCGCACCTGGAAGCGCTACGACGGCGGGATGGCGCAGAAGGTGTACACGTACGATTTCGCCACCCGCACGCGCACGCGCATCACGGATTGGAAAGGCACCAACACCGCGCCGATGTGGTATGGCCGCAGGATCTACTTCCTCTCCGATCGCGACAAGGCACGCCGGGCGAATATCTGGGCTTACGACCTCGACACCAAGCAGTTCAGCGAGGTCACTCATTTCGTCGACTATGACATCGATTTTCCGAGTCTGAGCGCCGAGCAGGATCGTGCGGCCGGCATCGTGTTCGCGCAGGGCGGCGCTCTTTGGGTCATCGAGCTCCCCTCGCAGCAGCTGCACCGGCTCGAGGTAAGCGTGCCCGATGACGGCGTGCGCACCGCGGCGCGCTTCATCGACGCGAGCAAGTACATCCGCGAGCAGGATACCGCCCAGCAAACCGACTATGCGCTCGCGCCGAACGGCAAGCGGGCGCTCTTCTCCGCGCGTGGTCACATGATGAGCGTGCCCGCGGAGCACGGCGCGACGCGCGATCTGAGCGATACCAGCAATGCCGATGAGGATCATCCGAGCTGGTCGCCGGACGGGAACACCATCGCCTACAGCACCGATGCCGGCGGCGAGCAGCAGATTGCGACCCGTCCCGCCGAGGGCGGACCGGAGAGAATCCTCACGCACTTCGCGAGCGGATTCCTGTATGCCCCCATCTGGTCGCCCGACGGCAAGCATCTCTCCTTCTCGGATGCCAATCACCGGCTGTGGCTGCTCGACATCGCCACCGGCCGCACCACGCAGGTCGCCGAGGATCCCTACAACGAAATCCACGATCAGGCCTTCTCACCCGACGGCCGCTGGCTCGCCTACAGCCTCACCAGAAGCAATCAGCAGCGAGCCATCTGGATCTACGGACTCGATTCTGCGAAGGCCCAGCTGGTCTCCGAGCCGCTCACCAACGACTTTGGGCCGATGTTCTCCCCGAACGGCAAGTACCTCTACTTCGTGTCCGCGCGCCACGAGAATCCGACGCTGAGCGAAGTCGAGTTCGACATGGCGACACTGAAGATGAGCGGCATCTATATCGCGACGCTGCGCAAGGCCGAGCCCTCGCCGTTCGCGCCGCGCTCGGACGAAGGTGCCGTCGAGGCGGAGAAGAAAAAACCGAAACCCGAGCCTTGGAAGCCCGGCGCCTCGGCGCCCGTCCAGATCGACTTCGACGGACTCATGGCGCGCGCCGTACCGCTCCCCATCCCGGCCGCGGACATCGTGAGCCTGGATGCGCGCGCCGACAAGATCTTCTACCAGACCGCACCGCCGCGCATGATCGAGGGCCCGCTGCCCGGCGAGAAGACGGCGCTTCACGTCTATGGCCTCACCGACCGCAAGGACGGAATCGTCGTCGACGATTTGAACGATTACAGCCTTTCCGCCGACGGCGAGAAGGTGCTCTACAAGACGTCCGGTCCGGGCGGGCACTACGAAATCACGGACGCGAAGGCGCAGAGCAGCCCGCCCGCGAAGCGGGTCTCTCTCGATCTGTCGCACATGCGGGTGCGCATCGTGCCGACCGAGGAATGGGCGGAGATGTTCAACAACGCCTGGCGGCTCGAGCGTGATCTGTTCGTCAACCCGCAGATGAACGGGGTCGACTGGCAGGCGGTCCACGACGCCTACGCCAAGCTCTTGCCGCTCCTCGGCTCGCGCGAGGATCTCAATTTTCTCATCGGGGAGATCCAGGGCGAGCTCGGCAACTCGCACACCTATGCCGGGGGAGGCGACGACGAGGACCCGACCACGCCTGCGCCCACGCAGCTTCTCGGCGTGGATTTCGTTCTGGATGCCGCCTCCGGACGTTACCGATTTGCGAAAATTCTTCCCGGCGACAACACCCGCCCCGTCTACCGCAGCCCCTTGACCGAGCCCGGAGTGGACGTGCATGCGGGCGATTACCTGCTCGCCGTGAACGGCCACGAGCTGCAAGCGCCGGCCGACCCGTACAGCCTGTTCGCCGGTCTCGGCGAGCAGCCCGTGACGCTCGCGATCTCGAGCAGCGCAAGCGGCAAGCGTCGCGACGTGACGGTTGATCCGATCCAGAACGAGCTCTTGATACGCCAAAAGGCCTGGATCGATCACAATCGCGAAACCGTCGACAAGCTATCCGGCGGCAAGATCGGCTACGTCTACATGGCCGACATGGAGGCGCTCGGCATGGAGCAGTTCGTGCGGCAGTTCTTTCCGCAACTGAACAAGCGGGCGCTGATCGTCGACGACCGCTGGAATGGCGGCGGATTCATCGATCAGATCGTGCTCGAGCGGCTGCGTCGAGTGCTGATCGGCATGTCGACCGACCGCGAGGGGGCGGCGATGTCGATCCCCCAGCAGCTGATTGACGGACCGAAGGTGTGTCTCATGAATCACCTATCGGCGTCCGACGGCGATATCTTCCCCTACTACTTTCGCAAGTACGCTCTCGGCCCTCTGATCGGCACCCGCACCTGGGGGGGAGTGCGGGGTATCCGCGGTACCTGGGCGTTGCTCGACGGCGGCTATATCACCGTGCCTGAAGCCAGCCTGTACGGGCTTCACTCGGAGTGGGTGATCGAGAACCACGGGGTCGATCCCGACATCGAGGTGGATACCGATCCTGCGCAGCTGCTCGCCGGGCACGACGCGCAGCTGGAGGCCGCGGTCGATTACCTGATGAAGGCGCTCGCCAAGAGCCCGGGCGGGCTGCCGCAGCCGCCGCCGCACCTGCCGGCCTACCCTCCGGACGGGCAGGTCCCACCGCCCACCTTCTGAGCCGCCGCCCCGCGGATCTCAAGTGACTGATAGATCGATGTTTCATCGGCGCGCGACATCGCTTCCTTGAGCACCTGGCTTCCTCCAGCACCTGCCATGATTCTGTAATCATACAGCGCTGGTTTTTTTTTTCGAAGGTATGAGAGGATTCCGGCACCATGGCAACGTTCGCAATCCTACGTCACGAGCCGGACATTCGCTCCTTCAGGCAAGGCGAGACCATCTTCAAGGAGGGAGACCCGGCGGACTGTATGTTCGCAGTCGTCGAGGGAGCCGTCGACATCGAACTGCGGGGCATCATGCTCGAACACATCGCCCCGGGCGGTGTGTTCGGTGAGATGGCCCTCATCGACAAGCTGCCCCGCAGCGCCACAGCGGTGGCGGCTGCCGACTGCAGCCTTGCGGCCATCAACGAGAAGCGATTCCTACGGCTGGTCGAGGTGACGCCGCAGTTCGCGCTGCAGATGATGCAAGTGATTACAGAGCGCCTGCGGCGCACTAGCGCGAGGTAGCACCGCCGCCCACAGGCTCGACCTCCGCACCTGTACCGCTCGCCGATATCTCCACCGGACACAGATGGTAGAGTCCTAGCGCGCCATAGCCTTTTGCCAGCGGCATGCGCCCAACGTACTGCAGCGCGAAGCCATCGACACCGATCGCTGCGGCGACAGCCGCGAAAGCGCTGCTGGCATAGACCTGGCCCGGCGGGGTGATCGGCTCGATCCGCGCAGTGCGACTCGTGTGCGGCCCGGTATACAGAGCAAAGCCGGTCACCGGATTGCGTCCAACGTACACGGGTCCGCAGTGCAAGGCGATTCGGATGTTCAATCCTCCGGGCAGGCCGCGCTCGGTCCAGTCAGTGCCGGTTACCAGTCTGTTGAGTTCCAGCGCATAGTTACCGGCGTCGCCGACGCCGCCGAACACCATGTAGAGCCCGTCGCCGGTGGTCTCGACGTGCTCAGGGCGCTGCGCGCTTCGCGCATTGAGGTCGGCGACGGCACCGAGGAACTGTGTGACGAAGTTCGGCGTCTGGTCTTCGCTCAGCGCGCTGTAACCGACCGCATCGGCAAACAGCATCGCCCGGATCTCATGCCGAAATCCGACCGGAAGCCTTTCCTCGGACAAGAATGGGGAGGGCGTCGCGC
>Ga0335074_10011146_pt1 | contig 12569 bp, 15 predicted proteins | sample Lox_Sample_23_FD_206715 | JGI IMG/M metagenome (GOLD analysis project Ga0335074, IMG submission 206715) | Soil microbial communities from Loxahatchee National Wildlife Refuge, Florida, United States - Lox_Sample_2.3 | ecosystem: Environmental > Terrestrial > Soil > Wetlands | place: USA...
GCTACGAACTCGCGGGGTTCCATGAATGAAGTTTCCATTGTTTCGGAATGCGTCTCAAACAAATCCGCCAGCCCCGCGTGCCCATGCCGCGTGCCGGCCAGCGGCCAGTCCTCGCCCGGAATGATCCACTCAATATCTTCGGCAGACAACGCCCGCACAGCTTGCATGTCGCCACGGCCGACTGCTGCGAAGAAATCCTTCACAATTCGTACATTCTCTTGAACGTTCATCGAAATCTCTCCGTTACCCTGACATCGTGGGAGATGACTTGCTCCGAGTAGTGTTGCGGCGTGCCGTGAGGACGTGGCGTCGGTGGTTCAGCCGCCTCGAAACCCGAATATCGAATGGAGTGACCGGTCGGGGGTAGCGCGTCAGATTTGCGCTAGACCGCCGTCGACGGCGACCTCGCTGGCGGTCATGAAGCTGCTGTCCTGCGACGCGAGAAAGGCAGCCGCCGCCCCGACCTCCGCCGGATCGCCCATGCGCTGGAGCGCAGTCATCGAGCCATAGGCCTTCAGGCCCTCCTCGCCTAGCGCTGCCTTCGCGAGTTCGGTCGCAGTCGCCCCGGGCGACAGCACGTTTACCCGGATGCCGGTGCCCTTCAGGTCCTCCGCCCAGGTCCGCGCGAGGTTGCGCACTGCCGCCTTGCTCGCGCTGTAGGCGGTGAACGCCGGGGCGCCCGTGGTGCCGGCGCTCGATCCGGTCAGGATGATCGAACCGCCCTTGCCCATCAGCGGCAGCGCCTTCTGGACCGTGAAGATCGTACCCTTCACATTGGTGTCGAAGGTTTCGTCAATGTGCTTGGCGGTGATCTCGCCGAGCCGAAGCTGGCTTCCCACCCCGGCATTGGCGAAGACGATGTCGAGGGTGCCGCGCTCGCCCTTCACCGCCGCGTAGAGTCGGTCGAGGTCGGCCTCATCCGAGACCGAGCCCTTCACCGCGCGGGCATTGGGCCCGAGGTCGGCCACAGCGGCGTCCAGCGCTTCCTGCCGGCGGCCGAAGATGAAGACGAAGGCGCCCTCCTCGATAAAGCGTTTTGCTGCGGCGCGCCCGATGCCCGTAGCGCCACCGGTGATCACGGCGGTCTTTCCATTCAGTTTGTTCATGTGATGCGTCCTTCGTTCGAGGTGTACGGAAGCAGCGAACTGCTTACTTGAGGACATGCGAATGCCTAGGCACTCTTCGCTTTCGAGAGGCGGGTGGCGATGCCCGCGACTTCGCTCTCAGGAAAGACCTGCCGCACCACGTCGTCGATCCAGGCATTTCCACGGCCGCTGATGATGATCGAAGCGCTGGCACCAGCTGACCTTTCCGCCGTGGCATACCCGCTGCCCACTGATCCAGACTGGAAGCGCACATTCGTCAGCGCGCCGTCATTCCACCATCGACACGGTAATTCGCGCCGGTCATGAACTTCCCGCGATCCGACACGAGCAGCGCGACGGCCTCGGCGATGTCCTCGGCGGCGCCGATGCGACCCAGCGGAATGTTCCGCAGCCAATCATCAGAGGAAAATCCTGGAGTCGTCTCGGCAAACTCGGCGGAACCCGGCGTTGAGATGACGCCGGGCGACACGAGGTTCACACGAATGCCGCTCGGCGCGAGTTCCACCGCGAGCGTGCGCGAGTAGTAGTCGAGGGCCGCTTTTGCGGCCCCATAGTGCGCAAAGGGACCAAACGGCATCGTTGCGGCCGCCGAGGAGATGTTCACGACGGCTGCGGCCTTTGACGCTCGGAGCGCCGGTAGGACTGCGCCAGTGAGGCGGATCGCCGCGAAGAAGTTGAGCGCGAAGCTGTCATGCCACTCCTTGTCGGGGATCGTCCACGACCCCTCCAGAAACGCGCGCCCACCGCCCGCGTTGTTCACGAGAATGTCGAGGCCGCCGAGCGCCGCGATCGCCTGCGTCGCGATCGCCTCGACGCCCTCGCTCGTGGTGAGGTCGCCGGCGACGAACGTTGCCGCGGGTGCATCGTCGCTACGCGTGCGCGCAGCGACCGCAACTTTGGCGCCGGCATCGAGGAGCCGCCGCGCGATGGCCGCGCCGATACCGCGTGTTCCTCCGGTGATGAGAGCACGGCGGCCGTTCAGTTCTTTCGAGAAATCCAGTTTGTTGGACATGAGATGTACCTTCGCAGATGAGTTGACGTTTCCGGAGTAGTGATCCTTCTGTAGGCTGTTCACGATCCTGCCGTGATGGCCGTACACCGCTCACCGCTACTTCTTGAGCGGGTCCTGGAAGATCGGGGGCCCCCAGGCGCGAAACCGAGTTCCCCGGCAAGCGCCGTCACCGGCGCTGCAGCACCCGCGTCGTCGCTCGACAGGAACACGACCCCGCCGGCCGCCGTTGACGTACGGGTCGGCGGCCAGGGTGCTGGCGGGGAGATGATTGAAGCCCTTCACGAGCCGGGCACCGGAGAAGGCTTTGACGACGACGGCAGAGGAGACGCCAAAACCGTTCATCGCCTCAGGTGCGCCTGCGGCGCCAGCGCTTCGGGTGGCCGCCGACTGGCGACTGCGACTTCGATGCGTTGCCGGGGGAAAGCGCGGGCGAGGGCCTGGCCTACTGCGCCGAAACCAATGATTGCGTTGCCCATGGAAATTCTCCTGCGAAACGTCGAGAGCCAATGTGGACCTCTTGACGCATCAAGACAATGGATGAAATATCGCTTAATACTATCTATCTCTTAGATGCCGATGCTCGACAACGTCACCATCAACCAGCTGCGTGCGTTCGTCGCGGTTTGCGATCAGGGAAGCTTCTCCGGCGCGGCGCGCAAGCTCAGGCGCGCGCAGTCGGCCATCAGCCACGCGATCAAGGCGCTGGAAAGTGCGTTCGGTGTCGAATTGTTCGAACGCAACACGCGGAGGGCGCAACTCACCGCGGCGGGACGCAGCCTCTTGCCTGATGCACGGGCGGTGATTTCACGTACGGAGGAGATGAAGAACCGCGCCGGCTCGATCGCCAAAGCCGGAGTGCCGCAGGTTTCGGTTGCGGTCGATGCCTACTTCCCGCGCGCACATCTGATCGACTGTTTGCGAACGCTGCAAGAGGAGTTCCGCACGGCAGCGATCAACCTGCGGATCACGACCATGCAGGGAGGTGAGAACCTGGTGCTCGAAAGGGTGTGCGCCTTGGCCGTCACGATCGAGAACGTGCCGGAAGTAAACCGGGACACCATAGAACGCCACTGGCTGTGCGAGGCGGAGATGGTGACGGTATGTGCGCCAGTACATCCGCTCGCTTCAACACCGAAACCCATCCCCGTGGACGAATTTGGTCGACACATTCAGATCGTCGTTACCGACAACCAGCCCGGAGCGGAGAAGACCCAACAGGGAGTCGCGGGCAAGCGGCAGTGGCTGGTCAACGATCTCGGCGCCAAGCGTGATCTTCTCAAGGCCGGTCTGGGCTGGGGGCACTTGCCACGGCACCTCATCGCCGAGGATTTGGCGAGCGGGCGGCTCGTCGAACTTGAACGCCGCGCATGGCACCTCGGTCATCTCGTGTTCGTGATGTCGCAGCGCCGCGGTGACGATCTCTCCCCATGCGAGTCGAGGCTAGTCGAGCTCCTTGGAAAACCTCAGAGCATCCCCAAGGAAATCGGCCGGCGCTTTGGGCAACGGCGTAAAGACCCGAAGGCGCGCCATGCGGGAGCAAGAGCTCGCATGTCTCTCACTGTTCGTGGATGAACGTCCGCAAAGCAGATCAACGGCCGTCTGCTTTCTGGAAACTTCAGCAGCAGTCGCAGCGCGTGCGCCAAACGTCTCGTGCCTGTTAGGCCGTCGCCGGATGCTCGAGCAGGAACGTGCGAATGACTCCCGGGTCCACGCCTTCGGGCATGCGACCGGGCACCTCCAGGATCAGACGGTAGCGCTCCTGGGGAACATTGAAGGGAGAGGACTCGAGGAATACGCCCGAGCCTTGATAGAGTCGGATGTCCGCTCCGTGTGCCTTATCAAGATTGAGGCAGCGCAGCCGCTCCGGCGAGGGGTGGTGCTCCGTGACGAAGCACCAGCGATATCGGGCGAGCTTGGGCAGCACCGTCAGGATCTCGCGATTGGAGAGGTGCTGGAACACCTGCCGCACGACGCACGCATGTCCCGCCGGAAGCTCGTCGTCGATGATGTTCAAATGGCGGAAGGCAATTCGGTCGCTACCGAAGCTCGCGCGGTTGTGGTCGATGAGAGGCCTGACGATATCGACGCCCACGTATCGACCGCACGCCGGGGCAAGTTCACGGCCGATCGAGAAATCTCCGCATCCGAGGTCGACGACGGTCATGTCTCCCGCCCCGAGGCGTCGCAGCTCGGCCATGACGGCTGCAACGTACGGCGCCACGATCGCTGGCTCGTGAGAGCCCGAGCCGGAGTTGAATGACCCCGGAGGACCGCCCCATCCGTTTCGAGCATAGATTCGGGTGAACACCTCCTCGGCGCTGATGTCGCTCTCGAGATGCTCCCGGCGCGCCTGCCGGTAGCGGCGGTAGGCGGTGCGCAGGCCGCTCGGAAGTAACGCGCGTACCGCGGACTTCAGATGCACGATAGGCCCGTCAATTACACTCATGGCGTGAGTTCCGCACAGGGGAGCGCCACCGCCTCGCGATGACGCAGCCCGGGCGAAGGCGTAAGCTCGATGATAACTATCAACGAGAATGATATGTCAAGTTTGAATTTCCTCGCGCCCATAATCACGGACGATTTGATTCGCGTCGGGAATCAGAATGACGGCGGCTACGTCGTCCCGCGGCGAGCGGTTCGGAGCAGCACCGCGCTCGTATCCTTTGGCGTGTCGACGGATTGGTCATTCGAGCAGCACTTCATGCAGATCAACCCGGACGTGGAGATCCATGCTTATGATCACACCGTTTCCGAGCGCCTATTCAAGCACAATTTCCACAAAGGGCTGGTCAAATTCCTGCTCGGCGCGCTCGCATTCGACGCGCTGCGGAATCAGTTCGAGCTGTGGCGCAGCTTCCGAGCGTTTTTCGGCCAGCATGCTACGCATTTCCGGCAGCGTATCTATGACGCTCATCTGCAGCCACTCGACGCGACGCTCGAAGAGGTCTTCGCTCGCACCCGGTCCGGCAAGATCTTTCTGAAGATAGATATCGAGGGCGGAGAGTACCGCATCATCGGCGACATTCTGCGCAACGCGGACCGGATAGAGGCGTTGGTGATCGAGTTCCACGACACGAAACCCCTGCGAGAAGTGTTCTGTGGCGCGGTGAGGCGGCTGCAGGAGCGATTCGATGTTGTCCACCTTCACGGCAACAATTGCGGCCCGCTCGCTCCCGACGGATTCCCGGACTTCGTGGAGATCACGTTCGCGAAGAGACGGGACGCGGTTGCGCGTTCAAGGAGATCCTCCTTGCCAATCGAAGGCCTCGACGCTCCGAACGATGCAGGGCGCGAGGACTACCGACTGCTTTTTTCGCCGGAAGATGCCGATGCCGCCTGATCCGTGCACCCCATCGCAGTGCGCAGGCGCCCCATGATGATGCACTCGCGGCACTGACCTTCGCGCCGAGGACCTGGGCACATTGCACGATGTTTCGCCGATTCTTATTGGTAGGAGGAGTCGGTTTCGTGATGGACGCCGGTCTCACACGGCTTCTCATCGTCCTCGGCCTGGCGCCATGGCTCGCTCGCGTGCCGGCAATTCTCGCTGCGACGACCTTCACCTGGCTCGCAAACCGTCGCTTCACCTATGAGGTCAGGACTCCGCGCTCTACACGGGAGGCCCTTCGATACGCCCTGGTCGCGGCGGCCATGACACTCCTCAACTACTCCATTTACGTCATGCTCATCAACCGCGGCCTGCCACCCCTGGCAGCGATCACCTTTGCGACCGCCTGCCAGGCAGTGCTGAGTTTCCTTGCCTATAGGCATCTCGTGTTCGTCGACTCCGAAGCGCGCACATGATTTCGAGTCCGACAACGATCGTGCGTGGCAGTGATCAGAAGCGGGAACCGAGCGCCGCGCGGACGATGGGCGCGTCCATGTTGCGCTTTCTCGGCGTGTTTGCGCTGTTTGCCGCAGTCACGGTCGCGTTCTTCTGGCGCTGGATGCCACACCTCGATGCAGCGCTGATCGGACCGCCCGGAGACAACGTGCAGGACTTCTGGAACACCTGGTATACGGTGTTTGCGCACAAACCGGGGTCGTTCTGGTTCACTCGGTTGCTGCGCTTTCCGGAGGGAACGACACTCCTCTACCATTCGTTCGCCTACCCGCAGGTTTTCGCGCTCGCTCTCATCTCGAGAGCATTCGGACTGGGCCCACCGACGCTGCTGTTACAGCAGAACCTGAGCCTGCTGATTTCTTTCCCGTTGGCGGCAACCGGGGCTTTCTACCTCGTGCGCCATTTCGTTTGCAATACGCCAGCGGCGCTCCTCGGCGGCTTCGTCTTCGCCTTCAATCCGTCGCACATCGAGCATGTGATGGAGCATGCCCATGTGTCGCAAATCGAATTCATACCGTTCTTCGTACTTGCGTTCCTTCTCACCATCGAGAAAAGGAGCATCGCCTGGCTGTCGTTTTCGATCCTGTTGTTCGCTCTCAATGCACTGTCGTGCTGGTACTACCTGTTCTACCTGACCTACTTCGTCATTTTCCACACGCTGTACGTCGCGGTCCACGAGCGGGCTCTGCCGCGCGGCTGGCAGCTGCTCGCGCCGGCCGGGTCACTGGCGGGGGTGGTCATACTGCTTTCGCCCATGTTGCTGCCGATGCTTCGCATCGGGGTCAGTGGCGCGCCGATCTACTTATCGGGTAGCGACAAGTACGTCGCGGACCTGGCCGCCTACTTCGCCTTTCCCCCCTTTCACGCACTCGGAGCGCTGAGCGCGGCGATCTACCGAAGCATCATCGTCAACTCCGGCTCGAACGAGTGGGAAGCGACGGTGTACCTCGGGTTGATCAACCTCGCACTGCTGGCGTGGCTTTGCATCAAGCGCTGGCGCGAGGAACGGCCCCTGCTTGCTTACCTCCTGACGGGCATGGCGGTGTTCTGCGTGTTCGCGAGCGGGGACACCTTGCATCTCCTCGGGCACCGGATGCACGGCCTGATACGCATGCCGGATACGCTGCTCTCACATCTTCCCTTTGTGAGGGACGTGCGTGGCGTATCGCGGGCCATCGTATTCGTCTATCTGTTTCTCGCCATCGGCGTAGCGCTTGCCATCGCTCGCGTATGGGAACGGGCATCCCGCCCGATGGGGCGCTGGGCCGTGGTCATCCTGGCATTGCTGATCGTGGCCGACTTTCTGCCCGCGCGGCCCCTGCCGATGACCGCTGTCACGTGCTCGCGCGGCCTCGCGCTCATTCGCGACGACCCGGAAGCTGGCTTCGGTGTGCTCGATTTGCCCGTCACAGGCTATGAAGCGAACAACGTGTACATGACACAGGAGGTCTGTCATGGTCGGCCGATCACCGGGGGGATTACTGCGAGAGACCTGGTCATCTCGCTGCGCGACCGCCTTGCCACTCGTGACCTTCAAGCGCAGCGCCGTCAGCTCATGAGCGCCCACGTGAAGTACATCGTCCTCAATCGTCGGCCCATGGGAATAGCGCTCCCATGGCCCGCGCAGGACGGGTCGCCGCAAGCCTACGAGTCCTTCTACCGCGTTGTTTACGCAGGTCCGGACCTGACCGTGCTGCGCGTGTACTGAAGGGGTCCGCGCTACAACCCTATCTTATGACCGGTTTCCAGATCCCGCAAAGCCGTAGCTCACTGCAGATCGATTTTCGCATACAATAGTAGCGCTCACGGGCATAACGCAGCCGAGCCGAAGAAACGCGATCGTCTACCGTGGCGCATCACGCGCGGTATTCGCAGCGCAGAACACAAAAGCCCGCACGGAGCCCGACTCATGGTTTCGCCGGAAAACCACGCCCTGCAAACGTCCCGCGGACGCACCTACCAGCGTCGAGCGGAATCCGCGCCGCTCGCCGTCTCCGCCGTGATGCCCTGCTTGAATGAGGAGCGGACAATCGGCCTGTGCGTCGAGAAGGCCTTTCGTAGCTTCGCCGCCCTGCGCATCAGAGGCGAAGTGGTGGTCGCCGACAATGGCTCGACTGACGGCTCGGTTGAGATTGCGCGCAAGCTCGGCGCTCGCGTCGTGCACGAGCCACGCAAGGGGTACGGCTCGGCTCTGCTGCGGGGAATCGAGGAATCCCGCGGCGAGATCGTGCTCATGGCGGATGCAGACGACTCGTATGATTGGTCCTCCATCGAGCCCTTCATACGCAAGATACGCGAGGGCAACGATCTGGTCATGGGCAACCGCTTCAAAGGCGGAATCATGCGCGGTGCGATGCCGAAGCTTCATCGATACATCGGCAATCCCGTTCTGTCGTTCATCGGGCGGAGCGCGTTCCGGATCAACGTCGGCGACTTTCATTGCGGGATGCGCGCTTTCACTCGCCGCGCGTTCGAAAGAATGCAGTTGCAGGCACCTGGCATGGAGTTCGCGACTGAAATGGTGGCGAACGCGGCTCACCAGGGACTGCGGATCGCGGAGATTCCGATCGTTCTATATCCGGACAAGCGCAACCGGGCTCCGCACCTGCGTTCATTTCGCGATGGCTGGCGTCACCTGCGCTTCATCCTGACTTACGCCCCCGATCACCTGTACATGGTGCCGGGGGTGACGATGTTGCTGAGCGGAATCTTGCTCGAGGTACTGCTCATCCGTGGCCCGCGGCTGCTCGCCGGCCACTACCTGGGCATCCATTTTCTCGCGCTCGGGTCGCTGCTCACGCTGGTCGGTTTCAACTTCATCAACATGGGCGTGCTCGCCAAAACGCTGATGGCGCAACGCTACAGCGGGCTGAAGAGCTGGACGGTGACCCTGGTGAGAAGGGGCTTCGCCCTGGAGGCGGGGCTCCTGGCCGGTGCGGCGCTCGCGCTGCTCGGGACGGTCGTTGATTGCGGCATCGCGGCAGAGTGGTTCGGGCCCCACGGGGAGGAGATGGAATCGAGCGTGCATCTTGCATTTGTCGCCACGACGGCCGTGGTGTTGGGGCTGAATCTGATCTGGAGCTCTTTCCTGCTCAACATGATTCTGCAGGGCTCCGGCAGGCGCTGAACTCGTGATACCGAGAATACTGCACTACTGCTTCGGCATGTCGCGGGACTTCGGCGGCAGACCCTGGAGCTTGTTGCACTACGTGTGCGTGCGACGTGCCATCGAGTGCCTGAGGCCCGTTCGAGTGAACCTCTATTGCCAGTACGAGCCTCGCGGGCGCTGGTGGTCGCTCACGCGGGAGCTGGTCGATGTGGTGCACATCAAGGCGCCGAGGACCGTTTATGGAAACCCGGTGCTGCATTACGCACAGCGCGCCGATATCGTGAGATTGGAGAAACTCATCGAGCACGGCGGCATCTATCTCGATGCCGACGTGTTCGTGCACCGCAGCTTCGATGATCTGCTGCACCATTCCGTGGTGCTCGGCATGGAGGGAAAGTCGTTCGCGCAAGGGCTTTGCAACGCCGTCATCCTGGCGCAGCCGAATGCGCCGTTTCTGCGCCGCTGGCACTCCGAGTACAAGTCCTTCCGCTCGAAGGGCGCCGATGAGTTCTGGGTCGAGCACTCGGTGCTGCGGCCGGCACGCTTGGCGCAGCAGTTTCCCGAGGAGCTGTTCGTGCTGCCGCAGGAGGCGTTCTTCTGGCCGAGCTGGGATCGCGAGGGTCTGCAGTTGATGTTCGATGCGGCAGCCCCGCAGCTGCCGCGGGCCGGAGCGTATGCGACTCACCTGTGGGAAAACAACGCCTGGGAGCACTATCTGAAGGATCTCACTCCGGGAGCCGTTCGGACGCGTGACACCAACTTCCACCGCTGGGCTCGGCCCTACCTCGCGTCCCTGCCGGATAACTACGGTCATCCTTCATTCACGGATCGCGCGCGCCGGCACTTGAGGGCTGTGGGTCGCCGACTTCCCAATCCGCTGCAGGAACGTATCAAACGATTACTGTGAGGGAGCGGGCGCCGACGGTGAGCTTCGCAGGGTAAGGCGGGCAGATATGAGTGCTGACACACACAACGACCACCGGGGCCGAATGGATGGCAGCTTACACATCACGGGGACGCCGCCGGTTCTCGTCATCAATCTGAAGTGGGAGACCGGGAGATGGCTGAAGATCGAATCTTCCCTTCGCCAGCGGGGGTTCTCCTGCATCCGCGTCAGCGCGGTCGATTCCCGGCGCAGGATGCGGCTGGTGCACTCGCGTATCGTGCGTCGTTTCCACTGCGAGTCGGAGCACAGAGGCCTGACGCCTGGGGAGATCTGTTGCGCGCTCTCGCACATCGCCGCGCTGAAGCGCGTCGTACGCCGACACATGCCCTACGCCATCATCCTGGAGGATGATGCTGTCATCGGTGACAGGTTCGAGCGATTCGTTGCCGAGGACCTGCGGGCGTTCTTCGCGAAGTGCGACATCGTGAAGCTGGAGGGCTTCGACATCGGCACCCGCGACCCCAAGCGCGGCTTGGTGGTCACTCACGGAGCCTGTGCCAGCCTGCTGGTGCCGTTCCGTCCGACGATGGGAGCCGCCGCGTATGCCGTGACGCGCGCGGGCGCGATCCGCCTGCTCCGGCGGTTCTCCGCGCTCTCGGACACGGTGGACCATATGCTCGTGTACTACGAGTGGCATGGCATCCGCTACGGCGAGGTGCGGCCGGTCGTCGTGTGGCAGGATACGGTGGCGAGCAGCCTTGCGACCGAAAGGGATCGGGCCCAGTCCGGCCGGGCTGCGGCGCGGTCGCCGCGCGCGCTGTGGAAGCTGATCGTGCACGATGGTTTGCGGCGGGCGCTGCGTGTACTTGCGCTGGGATACTGCGCGCTCCGGTTCCGCACGCTGACCGTCGACGCCATCTGAGCGCGCCGGCCCGGGCGACGCGAGATCAGCTTCCCGGCAGAATCGCCCTGTTGTCGTAGCGGCGGAACACCACCCGCGCCGGATCACCCGCGACGAGCGCGTGAGGTGGCACATCCTTCTTCACCCGGGCGCCCGGAGCAACCGTCGCGGCATCGCCGACCTTGACGGGTCCGAAGACCTTTGCATGGGCACCGATCCACACTCCGTCTCCGATCCGGGGCCCGATGGGGTCCGAGCGCGATCCGATCCGGGTTTGCTGGCCGACCGAGCATCGAGCGCCGATCCGGCAGTTCGCGACCTCGATGCCCCCGAAATGACCCACCCAGAAGCCTGGCCCGATCTCGGCACTCACGCGCAGTCGAATGCCGTAGCACGCCCGAACGATCCCCGCCGCCAGGAGGTAGAGCGGTGCGCCGAGCACTACGAACGGCCACGCGAAGACGGGATGCCGCTTGCCGAGCAGCAGCCGCCCAAAGCGGTAGACGAGGATGGCCTGCAAACCCGGATTACGCAGAATGCCTGCCGCGACTTTGCGTGCCCCGCCCGTGCCGCCGTCGAGACAGCGCCCGATATCCTGGCGCAGCGTACCGATAAGACCGTTCATCCGAGCCTCAGTGCTGCCGCCGGCCGCGCGTCACGCCACGGGCGAGGGACCCGCAGTGGCTACACGAGCCTCATCGTCGGCCGGCTCTCGGCCGAGCTCGACAGCGCTCGCGAGGCTGCTGCGCAAGCGGGTGTTATCGAAGTTCCTGCGCAGAATGGTGGCGGGATTTCCGCCGGCGACAGCGTTCGGCGGAACGTTCATCGACAGCACGGAGCCGGGCAGTACCGTGGCTCCGTTTGCGAGCGTGATCGCCCCGTAGATGACACAGTCCGGGCCGATCCATACGTTCGCGCCGATCACGGGCGTCGTCTCCTCGCCCGCGGAGACTCCGATCGTGACCCGATCATGGATGATCGTGCCCGCGCCGATTCTCTGCGGCCCGATCATCAGGTAACCGCGATCGGAGAGATGGACGCCTCCCTCGATGACCGTGGCTCCCGCGACATCTGCCTTCGCGAGAACGATCGCGAGCGCTCTCCCGAGCGTGAGCAGCGCTTTGCACAGCATCGTCCCCGGTGTACGCCCGGTCCGCGATCGGCGCAGGCAATAGAGGTGGTCGAGCCGCTGAACGGCGAGCACGAGCAGCCCGCGGGACTTGAGGCAGCTCAGTGCCTGCCGAATCCGGCCGGCTCCGCCCGGATGGCGCAGCGCACGATAGAACCTGATGTCGGCGCGAAGCTCAGACCACATGAGCGCGTTATGTCTTCACCATGAACGATGCGCACCAGCCGTGTGCGTTGACCGACTTGCCCGCGAAGATCTGGCACGGACCCCAAGCCTCGCCAGGCTTGCCCTGATAGAAGCGGCATTTGTCGCAGGCGTCCCCCGGCTTGTAGGTGGGGAACTTCGCCCGATCGACGTGGCTCCCGTTGTTGACGTAGCCGAGAGACTTGGCGAGCGGCTCCTCGGGCGAGAGATGCGGCAGGCTCTGCGTTGCGCCCTGCGCATGCGCCGCGGAGCTACCGAAAGCGGCGAGGACGGTGGTGGCGAGAGCGCTCGATGCGACACCGAGGGAGTCGAGGAGAAAATCGCGACGCGAATGGGGGTGATTCTTGTTTGCGGACACGGTTCGACTACTCCTTCACA
>Ga0335074_10011147_pt1 | contig 12569 bp, 7 predicted proteins | sample Lox_Sample_23_FD_206715 | JGI IMG/M metagenome (GOLD analysis project Ga0335074, IMG submission 206715) | Soil microbial communities from Loxahatchee National Wildlife Refuge, Florida, United States - Lox_Sample_2.3 | ecosystem: Environmental > Terrestrial > Soil > Wetlands | place: USA: Florida...
CGGGACGCGATGTCGCGGAAATGGAACTTCGCCAGTCTCAGAAACTGGAATCCGTTGGCCGTCTCGCCTCCGGCGTCGCCCACGAAATCAATACTCCGATGCAGTTTGTGGGGGACAACGTGAGCTTTCTCCAGGATTCCTTCCACACGGTGCAGGAGATGCTCACCCGTCTTCGCGAGTTCTGCCGGCGCTCGGGCTCCGGGCTTGCCGCCGAATACGAGCATCTCGAACAAGAGCTGGATCTTGACTACCTGCTGAAGGAGATCCCCGAAGCGCTGGGGCAGACCGAGGAAGGCGTCGAGCGGGTCATCAGCATCGTCCGGGCCATGAAGGAATTTGCGCATCCGGAGGACCGTGGCCGCGCCCGCGCCGATCTGAACAAGGCGATCCTCAACACCCTCATCGTCGCGCGCAACGAACTCAAATATGTCGCCGATGTCGAAACCGATCTCGGCGAGCTGCCCATGGTGATCTGCAGCGTCGGCGATCTCAACCAGGTCTTCCTCAACCTGCTCGTCAATGCGGCGCACGCCATCGGCGAAGTCTTCAAAAAAACCGGGCGGAAAGGCAAAATCCGCGTCCATACTGCATGCGAAGGCCAGCAGGTCCTGATCTCCATCGCCGATGACGGCGCCGGCATTCCTCAGAACATTCGCCAGCGCATCTTCGACCCCTTCTTTACGACCAAGGAAGTGGGACAGGGGACCGGCCAGGGCCTCGCCATTGCCCGATCCGTCGTCGACCGGCACAAAGGCACGCTCACCTTCGAGAGCGAAGTGGGCCGCGGAACAACTTTCTCGATTCGTCTTCCGATTGAAAGCCCCGAACTCTAATAAAGGGAGCGGCCGCTCACTGCGCCAGGGTCAGACAGGGTGAATCCGAGTGCACGGGCAGCCGACTCAGTACGCTTCCCGTTTCTCGACCGGCATCAGTGATCCAAACGTGCCGCCACCAGAACCTGTCCCCCTTATTTCTGAAGCGTCACTGCTCATTCCGCGGTCCGACCGTTGCCGTCGTGCACATCGACGATGGCTTTAATCAAAGTCTGTTGTCCCGGCAAATCTGGAAAGCGCGAAGCCACATCTTCGAGGGGAATGCGGTGCGTGATCCAGAGGGAGGTGTCGATCGCCCGTTCTTCTATTTGCCGGATGATTCGCGGAAAAAGGTTGTAGCTGTTGCGGCTGGCCAGTACTGTGATCTCGCGGCGATGGAAGAGTGAGTCGTTGATCTGGATCGGGTCCCGCGTCAGGCCGACCAGAACCAGCCGGCCACACGTTGCCACCAACTCCAGACTCGAGGACATCGCCTCGGAACTTCCAGTGGCGTCGAACACGACGTCCGCGCGACGGTCGTCTGGACCGAGCGACGTGGAATAGCCCATCTGCTCGACAAACTTCCGCCTCCATTCGTTCCGTTCGACAACATGTACAGCCGCTCCCCGTGCGGACGCAAACTGCGCTACAGCGATACCGATCGGCCCCGCGCCGACCACCAGGGCTTCTTCTCCGGCCTGTAGCTCGCTCCTGTCCACCGCATGGGCGCCGATTCCCAGCGTTTCCACCAGAGCTAACTGATCGAGAGTCAGGACTTCTGATTTATGCAGCAGATTTACGGGGACCGCAACGAACTCCTGCATTCCACCGTCGACATGAATACCGATGACCTGTAAGTGTTCGCAGCAGTTGTTCCGCCCTCTGAGACAAGCCCGGCATTTACCGCAACTGATATACGGTTCAATCGCACAGCGGTCGCCCGGCCGGATCCCCCGGTCATTGTCCGGAACTGCCATAACAACGCCGGCGAGCTCATGCCCCAGAACCCTTGGATAGGTGTAAATGGGGTGTTTGCCGGCAAAGGCATGAAAATCGCTGCCGCAAACCCCGATCTTTTCCATACGGATGAGTGCTTCTCCGGGACCTGCATGGGGCTCCCCCGCGCTTCGCTCCGCCAGCTTTCCAGGGGCTTCCAGAACGACCTGTATCATGTCGGCTCACTTTGACGATATATTTGGTTCGTCCAATGGTGAACGGATTATAGGGGCCAGGCGGGCGCAAAGTCAAGGCAAACACAGCGGAAGCGTGAGAAAAGCAAAGATGGCCGTGGATATTGCTGTACCAATTCGCGATGGCGGCTCGACCAGCAGCGTATGATGGAAACCAGCGTTGGGCCTTCTTCTGCTCAGTCCAGGAAGGCAATCCTCTATGAGCCCGAAAGCAGCCTCAGGCCGCGAAAAGACAGACTCCCGGGTTACTGCCAAGCTTATCGCCCGTATTAAGAACCTCATCGCTACGGGCGCAATCGCACCGGGTTCGAAGTTTCCGCCAGAGCGAGAGCTGGCGAAGGAGTTCGGGGTCAATCGCGCTTCGGTGCGGCAGGTTCTCAAGGTTCTTGAGATCATGGGCGTTCTGTCGCAAAGGGTTGGCGATGGAACCTACCTTAGCGACAGTGCCGAGTCTATCCTCGATGAGCCGCTTGATTTTCTCGTGCTTCTGGATGATCTCTCCCATCACGAACTCTTCGAGACTCGCTTGATTGTCGAACCGGAGTTGGCTGCGCGCGCTGCCGAGAGGGCAACGGCCGAGGATATGGCTGCTCTGCGCAATGCAATCTTTGCGATGGAGCGTAGCAAAAGCACGCGCGAACGCCTGGACGCCGATCTTGCCTTTCACGAAGCGGTATTCCGTGCAAGCGGCAACCGCATCTGTCATCTCCTTTTCAAGGGAATCCACCGTTCTCTGCTTGCGAGCATGAGCCACCTTTCGGACCGTGTGTCTCTGGATCAGCCGCTGATGTTCCACCGTAGAATCTACGGGGCAATTCGCGAACATAAGAGCGATGAGGCTCGTCATGCTATGCTCGAGCACCTGATCGATGCACGGTCCCTGTTGGTGCGGCCTGCGGCCAGGATGAATGCCAACGCGGATTCTCGCCGTAATCTCTAAGCCTCTTCAGGCTCTGGATCCCATACCTACCACCGCTGTTGTCGAGCCGAGCTCGATCCCCAATCTTCCGACAGCGATCGTGCTTGCCCGCGCTGCCCGCGGGAGCGAGCCTGACCGATCTTCTTCCTGCTGCCGAACAGAGTCGCGTCGACTGAATGTGGGCAGCCCTCAGCTGTTCGTCAGTCGTTTGGCTCGTCCGGTGAGATCGGCGGGAAACAATCACGGATAGAGCCAAAGCCCAGCAACCAAGCCATTCTTATCGCTAAATCTCTCAGGGTTTTCACTTGACAGCCCATTTCGGATCGGCGTATGGTTCGTCCAATCATGCACAGACCGGGCCCACAGCTTGAGGAGGCCGCAAGATGGAATGCGCCACAAGTCCACGCGGTAGCAGCATCATCACCGAAAAGTCACGGATGCACCGGCATACTCGCCGGACAGCAAGGGGAGCTGGCCGTCGCTGGGAGAGAAATGTGATTGCGTTCAGGCATTTTGCACTGGCCGTCCTGATCCTGAGCGTCTGTTCGGCGATTTCCTTTGGCCAGGAGTTCACGGGCCATGTGACCGACACAACTGGCGCTGTAGTTCCGGGAGCCATCATCACCGTTCATAACCTGCTCACCAACCAGGACATCAGAACGAAGACCGACGGAGCGGGAGACTACACGGCCCCTTACTTAAAGCCGGGCGTCTACTCCGTGCGAGCAGAGAGGCAGGGCTTCGAGACCCAGCTCCGTACGAATATCAGGTTGGCGGCCGATGCCACAGTGGGAGTAAATTTCGTCCTGACCGTTGGATCGGTCCAGGAAACGGTGACCGTCCAGGCCAACCAGGAGCTTCTCGATACTGAGAATGCAAACAATAACGAGACTTTTACCAGCAAGGACGTCAGCGAAATCCCGAATAATGGCCGCGATGTCAATATGACGGCTACGCTCAGTACCAGCGTCAACTTCTTTGACGTAAACGATGGCTCGCCCACTGGCACCGAATCCGGTACGTCGAACTTCGGCGGCGGTTGGTTCACGATGTCGGTGAACGGGGGGCAGTTCGGGGGCGCCATCACTTTAATGGATGGCCTACCCAACGATTCTACAGCTGGCAGCGGACCGCAGCTGGCTCAAACCGTAACCTCCGCTCCCATGGAGGCGGTGGAGGACTTTAAGGTCATCGCCAACGCATACGATGCGCGTTACGGCAATGGTTCGGGTGGCGGCTTTGATACCGTCATCAAAACCGGGACGAACGATCTTCACGGTAACGTCTATGAGATTCTGCGTCGCACCTGGATGAACGCTAATCCATGGCTCACCGACTATTACCTGAATACACCGAGCGCTGCCGAGTTTGCGGCGCCGGAGAGCAGCGAGAATTGGGACGGATTCGCCATCGATGGTCCCGTTGTCATCCCCCACGTCTACAACGGAAAAAACAAAACCTTCTTTTTCCTCCAATACGACGATCGCGGCCAGAAGGTTCCGGGAACCAGCACCGATTCAGTTCCGGACTGCACCACGTGGAACTCTACAGGTCAGCCCTGCAACTACGCGGATCCCGCTTCAATGGGCGATTTCAGCAACCTGTATGGCCTTGGCCCCAATGGGGGACCGGTCCCGATCACCCTTTACGATCCACTAAGCGGAACGCCCACGAACCGCAACCCGTTCCCAAATAATACGATTCCGGTCTGCGTAGGGAACACGGGGCTCGGGCCGACGGGAGGGGCGTGCATAAACCCCGTCGCTTTGAAGATGCTCTCCTTTTTCCCCAAACCCAACGTAGCAGCACCCGCCGGCGTCAACCCGTACAACGACAACTATTTCGTATCCTGGACCTCCAACGCGGTGACCCGGAACATCATGGGAAAGTTCGACCAGGAAATCGGTCCCCGTGACCGCGTTAGTTTCCTCGGCTCCCTGTCGACCCAGGCCAATTCGTTCGCGAATCTCTTCGGCGGCACCTTCTTCCCCAACTCCGCAGGCAGCGGTGAAGGAGGAGATAATCGGGGGTGGTCTGTTGTGCCGGAATGGATCCACACCTTTGGTCCGCATCTAGTCCTCGATCTGAAGGGAAGCGCCGGCTACGCAGACACAGAGCAGCACTACACCCCAACCGGTTTCAACCTCTCTGCCCTGGGCGGTGCCTGGGGTGGCTATGCGCCGCAACTCGGGGTGTTCGGCACGATGTTTCCCAACATCAATTTCACAGCCGATGGATTTTCCAGCCTCGGAGCAAGCCTCCCCCCCAATCTTCTGAGCGGAACCACGGTTAATCTTCTCCCGACGCTCACCTGGGTGAAGGGGGCTCACACCATCAATGCCGGCTTCGACTATCGCTACCGCATGGAGGGATTCATTGGAGTGCCGGGCGGCCAGGGTTTCCAGTCCCCCAACTTCAACGTGTCCAATGGCTGGACTCAGCAGAATTACCAGAACAGCGGCCTTGCGTTTCAGGGATTCGATTTGGCTTCTCTGATGATTGGCTACGCCGACACTGGCGGCGTGAATCCGGTCGTCAATCGCACTTACTCGAACAGCTATTACTCGCCTTTCTTTCAGGACGACTGGAAAGTGACGCGGAAGCTGACCCTGAACATCGGCGTGCGATATGACTATTCACCGGCGCCTCTGTCTCGCAACAACGAACAGAACTATGCCTTCAATACATCGGCTATCAATCCGGTGACCTCCCAGGTCAACACTTCCGAACTCCTGTATAACGCGCCCATTACAGGTGGTTTCACGTTTGCCGGCGTCGACGGCAACCCGCAACGCGCCATCTACACCCAGAAAACCGGCCTCCAGCCCCGTTTCGGCGCCGCGTATCTCCTTACGCCAAAAACTGTGCTGCGCGGTGGCTTCGGGGAGATGCTTACCGGGCCGCTGCTCACGTACTCAAGCCTGGTCCAGGACGGTCTGGTTGGATTCTCATCGGCCACAGCCTATATCTCGACTCTCGACAATTTCCAGACTCCCAACCCGAACGCCAGCATGACCAACCCATTCTCGAATGGAGTAACCCCGATCAGTGGCGCCTCTCAGGGGTTGCTGACAGATCTTGGGCAGGGGGCAAGCTTCTTCGATCCGCATTTCAAGTCCACGAGCTATTGGGACTTCTCCTTCGGTATTCAGCGTCAACTTACCACCCACGACATTGTGCAAATCAGTTATGTGGGCAGCAAGACCTATAATCTTACCCCGTATAACGTAACCGGACATCAGGGAAATGATATCAACATGATTAGCCCGGGATGGCAACAACAATGCGATCAGGGATTTGGCGGCGATCCGACGATCTGTAACAACGATCTTGTCGGAAACCCTTTCTATAACGTCGGTGCATTTCAGTACGCAACCGCGTTCTCGAATGCCGCCCCGCAGATTTCCTATGGCCAGCTGACCCGCCCTCTTCCTGCCTTTGGCGACATCTACGAAGTGGTGAACAATGGCAGGTCCTGGTATAACTCGATGCAAACGAGCTTCCGCCATCAATGGAACAATGCATTGACGCTGGACGCCGGCTGGACCTGGCAGAAGACGATGGATGCCGGAGGGTGGGCGGATCAGAGGTACGGCCTTGCAGAGAGGGTCGTCGATCCGATTGACATGACACACAAGATCACGATCACCGGAGTGTGGGATCTCCCGGTGGGTCGTGGGCACGCATTCCTGTCCAACGACAACCGCCTCGTCGATTCCCTGATCGGCGGCTGGGAACTCGGGAGCGGCTATGTCTTTAGCACCGGCATGCCCGTGCAGATTGGCGGTGTGGACATGAGCGGATACGCAAAAACTCCCCTTCAGGGCAAGGGGACCCTTTTCGTCCGGAGATTCTCGCCCTGCTCGCTTCAGTGGGTGCAGGGCTCCAGTGGTTCCTGGTCCCTGCAGCCTGTCACGGGTTACGTCTACTCCGGAACCTGCAATCAATACGACTTTACGATGCAGCCACAGTACGGTATATCTCCGAATCTCGAGTACACCGGAGTCCGCAGCAATCCGCTCTACACGTTTGACGTGAACCTATCCAAGTATTATGCGCTCGCCGAGTCGGTCAAGCTGCAACTGCGCATGAATGCGTTTAATGTGCTGAACCATCCGGAGTTCGGGACCACGCCCTATGAGTTCGACACGGGCGTCACGGATCCGACGTTCGGAACCTACAGTCCGTTGGCCGGTGCGAATACCCCTCGGAATCTGGAACTGCAGTTCAGGCTGTTATGGTAGAGCGCGTCGTTGGCGCGAAACACAAATTCAAAAATCGAGGGAGGCTCAATGGGTTGGAATCGGCGTGAGTTGCTGAAGGGGGGAGCTGCGGTAGCCGCCGGATCGGTGATGACCACGGGTCCTGTCGGCGCCCTGGGTCATCCGAGGGTCGCGGAGGAGGGCAAGGGCAGGTATGAGGCGACGTGGAACTCGTTGCGCAGGATTCCCATGCCGCAGTGGCTGCGCGATGGGAAGTTCGGCATTTACACCCACTGGGGAATCTACTCAGTGCCTGCATATGGCAAGAATGGAACCTGGTATGCTCATGACATATATACCAACCCCGATTCCGACAATTACCGGCATCACGTCGCGACGTATGGGCCGCTCGACAAGTTCGGATACAAAGACTTCATTCCAATGTTCACGGGCAGCCACTTTGATCCCGATGAGTGGGCCGAGTTGTTTAAGACTGCCGGCGCACGCTTCGCGGGTCCAGTAGCCGAACACCATGACGGGTTCGCAATGTGGAACACGAAATACTCCAGGTGGAACGCGGCGAAGATGGGCCCAAAGCGCGATGTGGTGGGTGAACTGGCAAAGGCCTACAAGGCGCAGGGATTGAAGTTTCTCACAGCATTCCACCATGCCGCCCATTGGTTTTACTTCCCCACCTGGGACAGCCGCTACGATGTAGGCGATCCCCGCTATTCCGGCCTGTATGGCGAGATCCATCCGAAAGGCGCGCTTCCCGATGAGAAGTTTCTGAACGTCTGGCTCGGTAAGCTGGAAGAAGTGATCGACAACTACGATCCGGACGTCGTGTGGTTCGATTTCGGTCTCAAGCTGATTCAGCAGTGGTACAAGGAGCAGTTTGCCAGGTTTTACTTCGACAAGGCTATCGACAGGAAAAAAGACGTCACCATCACCTATAAGTACCACGATATGGTTCCTGGAGTCGGTATTCACGACCTGGAGCTCGGGCAGGAAACGGAGATGACGTACTCCGAGTGGATTACGGACACCACCATCGACGCGGGCAGCGGATGGGGTTACGTCAAGGGACTCGGCTTCAAGTCGGTCAACGAACTGGTTACGGGCCTCGTGGACCGCGTCAGCAAGAACGGATTCCTGCTCTTGAATGTTGGTCCCAAGCCCGACGGTACCATTCCCGAGACAGCGAAGGAGCGGTTAAAGGGCATCGGAGACTGGCTGCGAATCAGCGGGGAGGCGATCTACGGTACAAGTCCATGGCTAACGGCCGGAGAGGGCCCGACACAATTGGAGAAAAATGGTCCTTTTAATGAGAGCAACGCGCTTCGCTACACGCCGCAGGACATTCGCTTCACCTGCAAGAACGATGCCCTCTATGCGACTGTATTGGCATGGCCGGGCGATCAGGCCGCGATTACCAGTTTCGTACCGCAGAAACAGACCTGGCCCGGTCTCTACCCATCTGAAATCGCCTCGATCCAGATGCTCGGAAGCGACGAACCCATCAAGTGGCAATACACGAAGGATGCGGTGCTGCTGACCACGCCGAGAGTGCAACCATGTAAAGACGCGTTCGTCTATAAGATTTCACTGAAGAAACCGTTTTAATCGCAGACGTGAAAGCAAAGATGGCTCAGTTGTAGAGCGCGGCAGTCCGACAGGCCGTGGCGGCGTTGTGGCGCATGAGTACGCGAACTGCTGCGCGGGCTGTGTGACCGCTTGATAGATGCTGAGCAGATTTGATTTCCTTCTGTGCCTAAAGGCGGTTCGCATGTACCTGATGGAGCGTTCATTGTGAGGGCTTCGGCCTCACAATGAGCCGCGGCAAACGGAAAGGCTGGGCTCTAGCGCATGCATTCAATTCCACTCGGCTTTGCATTCGTATTTCTTGCTGCGGTAGCAGGCGGTGCACTCGCCGTTCCTCTCAAGAAGCGCCGAATATTTGAACTTGAAAACACCTATATCCCCTCCACCTTCGTCATGATGCTTCTCCTCCCCCTGCTCATGGCCTGGCTTGTCTTGCCGCATTGGGCCCGGGCTATCCAGTTGGCGGGTGCGCATACGCTCCTGGCGGGAGCAGCCTACGGATTCGGCTGGGGAGTCGGCGCCATTCTCTTCGGATATGGAGTAACTCTGGCCGGGATGTCGGTGGGGTTCGCCATCATCATGGGAATCAACACAGCTGTTGGGTCGATACTGCCCTTCATTGTCACTGCGCGATCTCAGCTGTTGACCTCCGGAGGCGCCGTGATTCTGGCCGGCATCGCGGGGTGCATCATCGGAGTCGGCATCTGCGGTAGGGCTGGGGCGCTGCGCGAGCGCCAGAAGCACACCTCGGAACAACCCGGCAGATTCGGCGTCGCCGCGCTGATCTGCGTCGCTTCGGGGGTACTGAGCGCCTGCGCGAACCTGGGATTTGCCTTCACCAGCAAAGTGGGGGCAGAAGCCATCAGCCTGGGAGCGAAGCCCGTGTTCTCAACGCTCGCCAGTTGGCTGCCTGTTTTCTGGGGAGCCGCCGTGGCTCTGTTCCTTTGGTTCGGCGCCCTGCAGATCAAAAGAGGAACATGGCGAAAGAATGTCGGAGCCGGGGCCGGTCATGACTGGGCGATGGGACTTCTGATGGGGGTGATCTGGTTTGCGGGTACCATTCCCTACGGAATGGGCTCCTATTATTTGGGAACTCTGGGCACATCTGCCGGTTGGGCGATGAACATCGCCTTTTCGCTTCTGGTGGCAAATGTGTTCGGTTTCACCACTGGGGAATGGACGGGAGCCCCGCGTCCGTCTCTCCGCACGCTTTTTTCTGGCCTTGGCATTCTGATCCTCGCCATTGCCTTGCTCGCCGCGGGCACAGCGATGACTGGCGCCTGAGCAGCGCATCGATGACTCACCCGAAGATTGAATGAAAGGCTGACAGCATCCATGAAATATAACCCTCTGGGCAAAGCAGGTCTCAATGTCTCTCGGCTCAGCTTCGGCGCCTCTTCTCTGGGTGGCGTATTCCACCCAGTCGACGAGACAGAAGCGATCGCAGCCGTTCATGCCGCGCTTGACTGCGGAATCAACTACTTCGATGTGGCTCCTGCCTATGGCGGAACCCGATCCGAGACAGTCTTGGGCAAAGCCCTGAAGGGGGTCCCGCGGGATCGCTATTATCTGTCAACAAAAGTCGGTAAGTACACTGAGCCGGGGAGCTATGGAAAGGACACCCTTGACTACTCCCGCATGCGGATCAGGGCGTCTCTGCAGGAGAGTGCCGCGCGTCTGGGCACGGACTATTTCGACATTGTGCATATCCACGATATTGAGTACATGAACCGACAGCATACCGAGTGGGCACTCAGCGAAGGATACGAGACACTCCAGGAACTGAAGCGTGAAGGCCGTATTGGCGGTGTCAGTTTCGGGATTTATCCAATCGACCTGTGGAAGCGCATTTTCGCGACGCTGCCGATCGACGCCGCGCTGGTACACAATCACTACTGCCTCAACGACACGCAGCTTCTCGACATCATGCCCGAAGCGAAGCAAAAGGGGATTGGTGTTATCAACGGATCGCCCTTCGCATCCGGATTGCTGACGGACCGTGGACCGGCCGACTGGCATCCGGCTGGCCCCGAAGCCAGAGCGCTGTTTCGCGAGGCGGCCATCTACTGCCAAACGCAGGGCAGTTCGATTAGCAAGCTGGCCCTGCAATTCTCCTCTCAGAATCCTGAGATTCCGACTACTCTTTTCAGCACCGCGAATCCCAAAACCGTACAGCGCAATGTCGCGGACTACGAAACGCCGTGCGACGAGAGACTCGTGGAGGAAGTGCGGGCCATTCTCCGGCCGGTCTTTAACAGGGAGTGGAGCTACTAAGATGTTGATCGACGCGCATCATCATCTCTGGGAATACAACGACCGCGATTATGTCTGGATGACGGACGAAATGAGCCGTCTTCGGCGCGATTTCCTGCTTGCGCAACTGCGGTTGGTGTTCGCGCAATCGGGCGTTGATGGCAGCGTCGCGGTCCAGGCCCGTCAGACTTTGTCTGAAACTGAGTGGTTGCTGCAAACGGCTCGCGGCACATCTCTGATTCGCGGCGTGGTCGGCTGGGTCCCGTTGATTGAGGACCAGGTCGGAGACTGTCTCGACCGTCTCTCTCAGAACCCCCTGCTCAAAGGCGTGCGCCATGTTCTTCATGACGAGGCAGACGATCACTACATGCTCCGCGACGATTTCAATCGCGGCATTGCCCAGCTCCGCCCATATAACCTTACATACGACATTCTGATCTTTGAGCGCCATCTGCCGCAGACCATCCAGTTTGTTGACCGTCACCCGGATCAGATCTTCGTTCTCGACCATATCGCTAAGCCTCGCATTCGCGAAGCCGTCATCTCCCCCTGGGCAGAGAACATCAGAGATCTGGCAAAAAGGCAGAATGTCTACTGCAAGCTCTCCGGCATGGTCACTGAAGCGAATTGGAACACGTGGGAGAAGAAGGACCTGGTGCCTTACGTTGAGACCGTTCTTTCTGCATTCGGCGCCAACCGCGTCATGTTTGGCTCAGACTGGCCAGTCCTGACCCTCGCGAGCAGCTACAGGCGGTGGAGCGACATGGTTCAATCCCTGATCGATGAACTCAGCGCCGATGAGCAGGAGCGCATCAGGAGTGGTTCGGCCATCGCCGCGTATCGGCTGACTTAGCGGAGATCTGGGCCGTCGCCAGGATTGCGGATACATATTATGGCGCAATCACGAATGACAATACCCAGGAGCCATGGATTCACAGTAATACCTGATTAACCTTCCTTTGGACGAGTTGTAATAAGTGGATGAACAAATATAGACCTGACAGGGTGGAGGACGAGATGGACAGGCGTGACTTTCTCAAGCTGACTGGCAGCATCGCCGTGTCTGGAATTGTTCCTGACTCCTCCGGCTTGCTGGCCGCGACAGCCCGCGAAGAGCCTCAGCCGGATGCCACTTCCTTTTATGTCTCGCCATCAGGCAACGATCGAAATCCGGGGACCGAAACCCATCCGTTTGCAAGTATCCAACGCGCTCAGGAGGCGGTTCGCGCCGTTTCGCGCGAGAAGCCGGTCTTCGTATGGCTTCGCGAGGGAACTCATTATCTCGCTGGCCCACTTACTTTCAGTCCTTCGGACTCCGGATCACCGGGCAATCCCGTAACCTACGCTGGGTACCCAGGGGAATCCGTCCTTCTCAGCGGAGCCCGCCGCCTCACATGCGCCTGGACACCGTTCCGCAATGGCATCATGAAGTGCTCCATCCCGCGGGACGTCGTGTTTTTGCAGTTCTTCGTGAACGGAAAGCGACAGATTCGCGCCCGGTATCCAAACTACGACCCCACCGTGCCTGGCTGTACCGGATATTTGCAGGCAGCGGGAGCGATTCCCAACAGCGTGCCGGCGCCCTTCTCTG
>Ga0335074_10011149_pt1 | contig 12568 bp, 10 predicted proteins | sample Lox_Sample_23_FD_206715 | JGI IMG/M metagenome (GOLD analysis project Ga0335074, IMG submission 206715) | Soil microbial communities from Loxahatchee National Wildlife Refuge, Florida, United States - Lox_Sample_2.3 | ecosystem: Environmental > Terrestrial > Soil > Wetlands | place: USA...
GCGACACGCCCGGGATGACCAACTTGTTAGCAGACGCGGTCCATACGACGGTTGACCCTCCACGTTGCGGCAGAACTCCACGTTAAAAGACTCTGGCGCACTTTACGGGGAGACCGGTTGTCGGGGAAACCGGTTGCCGGCCCCTGGCCGCCCGACGGGTGCTTCTGTGTCATCTAACCGGCCGGGGCGCACAGGCTGCCGCCGATGGCCAGGAACGCGGCCTCAACCTCGGTCCGCGGTCTGGACAGGGGCTAGAGCGGCCCGTTCCCGCCGGGATGATGCGGGTAGTGCCCATCGAGGATCGACGGGCCACCCGGATTACGGCTTGCGCGCGACACCGCTCCAGGACGCCGACTTGTGCCTTACTGTCAGGTCAGAATCCGGGCGCCATTCGCATTGCGCCGCGACGCCCGGCTCGACGAGTTCGAGACCCGCGAAGAACCTGGCGACCTCGTCGTGGCTCCGCGCGTACGTCTTCTCTGCGACCAGCCGGTTGGCCTGCTCAAGCACTGGCCCGAATGTCTTGGGCGCGATGTCGCTGGCGACGTGTGAGATCGCCAGGTAGCTGCCGGGGACGGTGGCGGCCATCAGACTGGTCGTGATGTCGTAGGCTGCCTGGCCGTCGATGAAGTGCAAGACGGCGCCCAGCACGACGGCTACCGGCCGGGAGAAGTCGAGCGTCTCCTGCGCCGCGGCCAGGATCTTGTCGGTGTCCCGCAGGTCGGCCTCGAGGATGGCGATCGCTCCCTCCGGCGCGCTGCGCAGCAGGGCACGGGCGTGCAGGATGACCGTCGGGTCGTTGTCCGCATAGACGACCCGGCTGGTCGGCGCGATCGCCTGCGCGACCTCGTGTGTGCTGCCGGCCGCCGGGATACCTGGTCCGATATCAAGGAACTGCCGCATCCCCGCTTCGCGGGCCAGGTACCGCACCGCGCGGACAAGGAAGGCCCGGTTGGCCTTGACGACCCCTACCACCTCGGGGAGCAGGGCAATCGCCCTTTCCGCGGCGTCCCGGTCGGCGGCGAAGTTGTCCTTGCCGCCGAGCAGATAGTCGTAGACCCGCGCCACGTGCGCGACGCTGGTATCGATATGCTGCGGTTCACCGGACCGCACGGAGCCTGCCACACGAAAAGTCTAGCGGCGCGTAAGAGCCGTGCAGCGGCTTGGAGAGCCTACGGATCTTCCTGAGCCGCCAATCAGTCCCTGGGCCGCTCTCCTCGTGTCAGGACCCGGATAGAGCCGGTCAAGATCAATGAGCTGGACACGCCCGCGGCTGCTCGCGGCCGTCTCGGCAAGCTCTGATGTGAAGCCGGTGCCGCTGAACAGGGCGAGCACGTGGGGACGCTGATCGCGGGTACCGAGCAGGTCAGCGACCTACTTAAGCCTGGCGAGGTGTCCGGTGTCCATCCGCTTGCCCCACTTGGCCTCGCTGATTGCCAGCACACGGCCGCTGGCGTCCAGCGCGGCTATGTCGACTTCATGGCTGGCGCGGGCGGCCGGATCGCGGACCACTCCGGAAAGGACGCGCGCGGGCTGGCCGCCAAAGGTCTGCGGGTCGGCGATGTCCTCGGCCCACATCCGGCACATGCGCTCGAAGACCGGCCGGCGACCTTGCTGAGGAAAGGTGTCGCGCGATGCGGCCCAGATCCGCTCGGTGCGCCCGGGCCGGACACGCTCCAGCTGCGCCCAGGCGGGGCGCATGATGCGTGGTAGAACCGGACCAGCGGCTCGGTGATCCGGTACTCGGACCTGTTCTCCCGGAACGCGTCTGGTTCCCTGGTTAGCAGGCCGGCGTCCTCGAGTACGGTCAGGTGGTGCGAGATGTCCGCGAAGCGGGCAAGGTCGGCAGGTGTCGCGCCGCGCAGGTACTGGGGTCCGGTAGACGGGGGTTCCGCCGACGACGAAGTACAGCAGGGCGGCCAGCCGGTGGTTGCTGATAGTCCAGAACTGCGCGGCCTGGCGGAAGTCGAACGTCGGCACGATCAGCTCGAGTGTGCCCTGCCGCGCAGCGGTGCGCCGCCGCTGAGCAGCCCGCCCATGAAGGAGATCGATGACCCGCACAGCCGGCAGGACCGGGCGGACCCTTGACATTAAGCCATGGATACAGGGATTCACACTCGTCACCACTAGCTCAGCGCTGCGGACAAGCGGCTGACCCGGCTGAGGTAATAGGCCCAGCGAACTCTCTGGCCTGAAAGCCTCTACCATCGCGGGGTGTATCCGCTGTACCAGACTCCGTGTCATAACGAGCTATCCCGGCCTGCACTCGACCTCTATACAGAGCAGACGGCGGCAGTCGAGCGGTATACCCTAATCTCCATGCTCCTCATCACCTGAGCCCTCGAATCAGTCCAGTCACGCGCACGATCGCCGATCTGACCAAGCACAAGACATGATCGGCGGCACCATCGGCCACAGGGACATGTCGACGGCGGCCAGCTACCGAGATAACTCTTGGGTCGTGTCAAGGATGACCCTGCCCAACCTCGTAAAAATTGCAACCCTACCGTCTACCCCGAACATAAGCACCTGCACAGGTTGAAGGCATGAACAACGTGAGGGCTAGAGAAATGCAAGTGCCGAACCCGCGGCGCTCGTCAGCGCGTTGCGTGACGGACCATCGTCCGCTCGACCCAATACTGTTGCGGGCAGACGGAAGGCACCTATAGTGGTCTGGCTCGCAAACAACTATAATGTCATTCTGGCGGGCATCATCAGCTCTGTAATTGTACTGGGCCTACAGATATTCGTTCCGCCAATTTCAATAATTGTTTACGACACCTTCACCCGGAGGCGACCGACGAAAAAAGTCTGGGGCATCGCAAGCCCGAAGCAAATATATATTGTCTCAGGCAGCATCGGAACGATGACCAGCCCAACAGGTCTGGCATTCTTGGCCGCGCCCGACGCCGAGGCAGTGGCAGTAATTACAGTGTCCCTGAGGTTGCTGTTCCCCAAAGCCCAGCTTGTCCACACCTATTCGCCCAACTTCTCACCCGACATGTATGGTGCACACGTAATATCCGTCGGAGGTCCAGTAAATAATACATGTACCCGAACGCTCATGAAGGCGACGGGAGTCCCGGCGTCATTCGATCATCTTGATCTTATTACCCCGAATCGACGATATGAACTTAGTCCGCCAACGAAGGACGAGCCTATAAACACTGACTACGGCCTAGTAATTTCGACGGCAAATCCATTTGCGTCAGCAGCGCGATGTATAATCATCGCCGGGTGTGACACCCATGGAGTGCTCGCGGCAGCAAACGCGCTTTCACCAGATCGTCTACAGAAACATTTCCGGACCGCTGTAGCAAGGAGCCAACGGACCTTTAGATTCTGGAAATATTACAGCTACTATGCGGTTGTGAGCGCCAAGGCACTCGCCAATACGGTAGGGACGCTGAACATAGAGGAGGTCAATAAGCTTTGAATTCGACGAGTGCAAATCTGCTGCGCAAACCAAAAACCGACAAGCCAGGGGCGCAAAGGGTCTGCTGCACGATGGCGCTAACGAGCAACCCCGCCTATCAGTGTCTAGCCGAAAATCATCTCACGTGCAGTCTCCATCTCTACATGGATGCCCAATGGCGTCCACATTGCTACACCTGTATGACAGAACTCCCATATAGACCGTTCCACGGACCGCTCGTCTACAGGACCGCAGCAGGTCCATCTAGAGTCCTCCGCAAAACGATTGTGGTGGTTCTCCACGCACTTCACATGTGCGGCACCGCACGGCACTGTCTGGAACTCTCAAGGGAACTGCGCCGCAAAGGCTTCAGCGTCACGATATTGGCGGTTGGCGGCGGTGGGCACTGGGCCCATCGCTTCCTTGACGCCGCAGACACCTTAATCGTGGCTGCGCCGTCCGATACTTGGATAAATGTCATGAATTACATAGACGAGTCCAATGTCATGTTCATAACTGCCCATCATGACCCGGCCATCTCCTGGGCCATAGCCAATGCGCCGACGAATGTGCCCGTATTCGCCCATTTTCATGTCGAGCCAATGGCGAGTACTGCAACGGCAAACCTTCTGTCAGCCGCTGCGAGGCGTTGCAAACGTATTCTATTCCCCAGTGATCACACGCTGGAGCAATATAAGGCGCTGGTGCCGATCGAACACCACCGCGTCTTTGGTGTATTGGAGAACAAGCTCCCGCACGACCTCTTTCTGCATCCCACTCTGATAGATAAGATATCAGCGTGTCTTCCACCGTGGTCTAAGCACACAGCCTCAACCAAGCACTTGGCGATAATTTCTCGACTCGACAGCGATAAGTTCTCAATTCCCTTGTTCATTGGTACGCTGCAGGCGGTGATACGAATAATTCCGCAGCTAGCCGTCAGCATAGCGGGAACTGGCGAGATTCAGAACCAAGTCAGAGAGGCCGCGACAAGGGCCGGGTTGTCTCCGCTTCTAAATTTCCTCGGCTTCATTGACGACATAAGTAGCCTGTATCGAGCAGCAGACGCAGTTTTTGTACCATCCTATACAGAGGCGATGCCGTACACTGCCTTGGAGTCCGCGTCGGCCAGAACTCCATGCATAATGCCCAGACTTGGCTATTTTGCCGACACTAGAGCCATGCTGCCGTACGTGCATCTCTTCGATCGTGATGACCATCAGGGTGCGGCCGACCTCATTGTCAGCGCGCTTACACAGCGACAGAGTTACCGACCCTTCGTTCCTCCCAAACGCTCATACCGCGCGTGGGCCAGGGCGGTATCGGCAGCATATCATCTGGAGACATCATGAAAATGCGCATGGTACATATAGTCCACGACACGACAGTATCGTATAGCCATGCAATTGCCAGCTTGGCGGCGACACTCGAACGGGACGTGCCCTCGGCCGAAGTTGACCTCGTGACTGTGCGCACAGACGATGTAGCTCTGAATGTCCGGATTCTCTTGGACCAGGACTCGGATTTTCTGCTTTTCTCGTCCATGTCTAATCAGTGGCAGTATGCTTGCCGACTTGCGTCCGAGATTCGCTCTCTTGAGGACCGGCCTTGCTTGGTCGTTGGTGGATCTCATGTCATCGCCTCGCCCTCATCGGCCGCTTCCTCTCCGTTTGATATCGCAGTATATGGAGAAGGGGAAGAGATTCTAGCCGACCTCGTCCGCAAGCCACGCCGACTCGACCGCTGCGAAGTGGTCAATGGCCCGATAGTGCAAGACCTGGCGACCTTGGCGATGCCACAGCTCTCGATCTTTAATACTGAGGATATCTTGGCATACCCGAGCGTGATGTTCTCCCGTGGCTGCCCCTACAAATGTAACTATTGCATGAGCCGACTCGGAGGGCTCGGTTCCAAGGTTCGCTGGAAGTCTCCACAGCGCGCTATATCAGAAGTTACGCAACTTATACATACTTCTCACACGCAGGAAGTTTATATAGATGACGACACGTTCCTCAAGAATCCAGCATGGGTGCGAGACTTTTGTGACTACTACGCCAAAGCCGTAAAGACCCCGTTTTTTTGTAATGCGCGACCTGAAACTGTAAAACGTGACATCTGCCAGGAACTCGCGGCTGCAGGTTGCGCCGCAGTCGGCATCGGAATAGAGAGTGGCAGCGAACGGATACGACGGGATGTCCTTAACCGGAGGATGTCGGATGACAAGATCCTTCAGGCTTTCGAGCTTGTGCACGCTGCGGGCATGAAGACATGGTCATTCAACATGGTTGGAATTCCCGGTGAAACGCCTGATGATTTGCTGGCTACCATCGCGCTGAATGACCGCGTCAAAACCGAGTATGTACGCGTATCAGTGTACACGCCTTACCCGGGTACGCCTCTATACCGTGAAACCGATGAATATCTTTACGCTAACGGCTATATACAGCCATCCATCGCACTTAATACGGAAATGCAAGACATTTATGCACGCTGGCTGCAGAAGCTTGCAGAGGAAGGACGCCTCTGGTTTACTCGATCTGAGGCGGCGCTGCTTTGAGCGCCGTGCGTAACGCTTTCCGCCGCCCATATTGCCGATCTACCATTCTTAACGTTTCGCAATGCCGCCCTGCTCAATTTCCCGTGAGCCCGTATTATCACCCTCGGAAAGGCCACGTTCATGTATACCCGTATACTTTTCCTCGGTGACTCGGTCGCCGCTGAGACAGCAATCGGCTTTGTGCCGATGACGGTTCGGATACTTAGCGATACTGTCGACGTTTCTGTCAGCTCGGTCAACTCGTCGGTTCCGAGTAGCAACGTGCTCGACCTCCTGGACCGGGTTCAAGAGCTACTCCCCACGCAAACCGATCCATTCGCCGTAGCCTGCATCCTCGTCGGTATCAACGACAGCAAGATACTCGCCCAGTTCCACGAGCCGCTCGTGCCATTGGCACTCTTCGGCAGCCGACTGCGTATGCTCGTCGAGCGCCTAGAGGGCACAGGCAGTACAGTCGCCCTGTGCGGCCTGCCGGATCTGCACTTCGCGCGCATCGAGGCTAACAAAGCCCTCCGCGAGTTTTGGTACTGGAAGCCCGAGGACTACCACGCATATAACGCGGTTATCCGCGACCTAGCAGGCGCGTCCCACACACGGGCGTTCGTCGACTTGGACGCCGCTTTCAAGGCAGGTCAAGCGGACCTTGACATGCTGTTCGGACCCGACGGCGTGCATCCCTCGGCTCTCGGCCATGCCGTTATAGCCGACGCCGTCTCCGCCGGTCTCGCTAGCCTTCTCCGAGGCAGTCACTGTACGGTAACTGGCTAACTGGCTAACTGGGGTGCATACTGCATTCTGGCTAGACACCACGGTGCCGCGCTCGGCGTGGCGATACTTGATACACCGCGGCGCCTGACCCCGCGCGGCTTCCGCTCTAGCTGGCTCTCTCACGTATTTACTGTGACCGCCGAGCGCGAGACCTCTGAAGTTCGGTGAGCACGGAGGTTGACACGATGATAGAAAAGTCGGCCGTGGTGCTCGGCGACTGTGATATTCATCCTTCTGCATACATCGGGCACTTCACAGTTCTCGGCAGTCCGCTCGTGAAGCGCGGCTTTGGGCGTGCTGAATGGCAAGTTGTCGACGAACGTGACCACTGGATGCCAAGCAGAGGGATGCGGGTTGGACCCGGTGCTACCATCTGTTCTCAGGTGAACGTCGGCGACGGCACAACCATCGGTGCCCGTACCTTCGTCTCCAATGGAGTTCGTATAGGAAACGATGTCACTATAGGCGAAGACGTTGAAATATATTATGGCTGTGAAATATCTAACCGCGTATCCATCGGGAATAAGGCGTGGGTCGGCGGATTCGTGTGTAACGACGCACTTATCGGCAATGAGGCCGTGATGTTCGGTAATCTTATCCATCGGTTTGTTGAAGGCGTCGTTGGCGTCCCAGAAGAACCTCCCACAGTCGAAGATAATGCATTTGTCGGTACGAGTTCCATCATCATAGGCGGCATCACGGTCGGCAGGGGCGCGTATATAGCCGCAGGTAGCGTGCTCACTCATGATGCTCGTCCAGGCCGACTTTACATAGGCTCGCCAGCAAGAGAGCGCGGTGCTGCACCGCGCTCATTTCGCGATGGCCCCAGCCGCGAATATCCACCACGCTAGCCCATGCCTGGGCAAAAATATACTGCTAGGCGGTTTCCGGATGAAGGCATATGATCAGCTGCCGCTCAAGTATAGCAAACTGGACGCTTCGACCGCGCGTCTAGCTGCCCTCCTTGAGGCCAACGGTCTAGCGATACTGAAGGACGCTTGGCCCACGGCCCTGGAAGCCTCCGCTCTAGAAGCCTCGCGTGCGCTATTCTTGCAGTCCGATGAGTGGAAGGAAGCGCATCGTACGGCCAATCCTCGCTCTGGCGGCTTTATTGCATACGGGATGACCCATGCGCTGGACACTGGCATCGCTAATCTGCTGGAAGGATGGTGCTTGTCGCCTGCCTCAGATGCGCCGCTGCTGGATATTCCAGGTTCGCAGATATTCCAGCAAGTTGCCGCCGAGCTTCATGTTATCGCTGATAATGTAATTGTTGCTCTTCGAGATCACCTCGATGGCCTGGCCGCGATCGAGAGACTTGTCGAGAGAAGCAGTTATCAGCTATACGCGCTCTACTATCCTGCGCGATTGCTCGGGAAAGTCGATGGGGCTGTACGGCAAAGCCTTCATGCAGACTCCTCAATCTTCACTCTCTTGCCGCGCGCATCATGTCCCGGTTTGCTCGCACGTGTCGGAACAAGGCTTATTCCCCTGCATCTGCTGCCGGGTGATATGGCACTCATATCAGGGACCGTTCTCGAATATTTGACGGCAGGCCGATTCCCTGCATGTCAACACAGCGTTGAGACACCGAATGACGCGGTGCAACGTTCCGATCGACTGTCGCTCGTGTACTTCGTTGACGCCCGGCCTGAAGCAGTTATCGAGCCTTTCGCTCATACCTCGGAACATAGAGCTTCTTATCCGGCTATATCTGTACGAGAGCTACTTCGCACCTCTTACGGGTCAGTGTACGCGGATGACCAGACGGGCAGCTGCTGAGGACTATCTGTATCCAGCAGGGCGATGCGTCGGCTCACCCGCGATCATGGCCAGCCAGGGTTCCGGCAGCCTGGCACGCCGCGACGAGCCTGCCGGCGGGCCGGGCGGGACTCGCGTGCTGGTCGGGAAGTGATCTGCCGGGGCAGCGCCTCCCGGCGAAATGCCTCTATTTCCTCTTGCGTGTCTCTGGCGAGCGGCACGTCAGCGAATGAGGGCGTGCCCTGGTGAGTGATTCGGTTCGTCCGGGACCGCATCGGGCCAGGTGGAGGGCGGGATCCCGTCATGGCTGTCCCGTCGATGCCGGTGATGCCGCCGTGTGCGTCAGCGAGTTTGTTCAGCAACGCGGTGCTGCACGGCCCGGCTGGCGGTCAGGTGCTGGCTGGGTACTGCCTGCGGGCGGAGTGTGCCCGGCTGGTGGTCTGCGATGGCGGCGGTCCCGGCGAGCCCCGGCTGGCAGATCGCGGTGAGGGGGCCGAGGGCGGCCGTGGTCTGCGCGTGGTGGACGCGCTGGCCGCCCGGTGGGGCAGCTTGCGGCCGGCCGGTGCCCGGGTGGTGTGGTGCGACCCGGGCCAGCCTCTGCGGGCTGACCCCAGTGATGCCTGGGCCTGGCTGCGTGCGGTCTTGTCCGCGTCGGGCCCGCTCGCCCGCGGCTGCCAGGGGGCCGTGGTCATGCCGGGCGCCCTGGCCGGGGCGGGAGTACGACGACTGCGATACCGGGCCGGGGGGTGCCCGGCACGGGGCGGGATAGGCCCGTCCAGGCGTGAACGGGGCCGGACCCTGAAGGGCTCCTGCCCGGTGCAGATGGGCCGGGCCGTCCACTTTGAAGGGTGGGGGAGTGGGTTCCGGACGCTGGCCTTCGGAAGGCCCTATCAGGGACTCAGACCGCAAGGCGGCTGGTACGGGAGCGAGATATAGTTCTGCCATACCTGGGGCGTGAGATTGTTACCGGTCGACGTGCAAATCCGCGCGATGGCGGCACTGACGTTGAGATCCCACAGGCTGACGGTGGCGTTCGTCGATCCGCTGGCCAGCGTGTACCCGTCAGGCCCGAACGTCACCGAGTAGACGGTGCTGGCACCGCTGGTCAAAGGCTGGCCCATCGCCTGCGGACGGCGGGGGTCAGTCACATCCCACAGCTGGACCGTACCGTCACCACCACCGACGGCCAGCACGTGCCCGTTCTCGCCGAACGCCACAGAGAAAACGCCGGTGGGGCTGCCGGTCAAGGGCTGGCCGAGGATGTGCGGATGGACGGCGTCCGCCACGTCCCACAGCAAGATGGTGCCGTCGCCGTCACCGCTGGCCAGCATCAAGCCATCGGGGCTGAACCCGACCGAAGCGATTGGCCGGACGTAGCTGTTGCTGCTGCTCAGCAGCGGGCTGGGCTGCGGGTGACTGAGGTCGGACAGGTTCCACAGCCGGATCTCGCCGCGGTCAGTGCCGCATGCAAGCGTGCGCCCGTCAGGGCTGAACGCCACTGAGTAAATACCACTGCCGGCCCCGCTCAACGGTGGGGTGACAAGTCGTGGACGGTCGGGATCGGCCACGTTCCACAGCTGGATGGTGCCGTAGCCGGTGCCGGCGGCGAGCAGGTCGCCACGCGGGCTAAACGCCAACGGGGTGAAGGCGCCGGGACCTCCCGCCGGGAACCAGCTGACCGGGTGCGGATCAGCCAGGCTGGACATGTCCCACAGCCCTATCATTCCAGTTCCATCGCTCGCGGCCAGGATGCGCCCATCAGAGCTGAACGCAACAGAGTAGACGGTGCTGGTATGCCCCGTCGTGAACTCGCCGACGGGCTCCGGATCGGCGGGGTCGGCCACGTTCCACAGCTGGATGGTGCCGTAGCCGCTGCCGGCGGCGAGCAGGTGGCCGCGCTGGCTGAGGGCCACCGAGAGCACGTCACCCGGGCTGTCGTTGAGGACGGTCGCAGGTATATCCCAGAGCCGTATCGTGCCATCGGCGCTGCCGCTGGCCAGCATGCGGTCATCCGAGCCGAACGCAACGGCGTAGACCAGGCTGTTGCTGTTGTCGGTCAATGGCTGGCCGAGAAGCTGCGGCTGGGCGGGGTTGGCCAGGTTCCACAGCCGGACCGTGCCATCGCCGTCGGCCGTGGCCACGATCCGGCTGTCCGCGCTGAACGCCACCGAGGAGACGTTGCCGCTCAACGTGGCGGAGACCGGCTGCGCCAGGGCCTGCGGCTGGGCGGGGTTAGCCACATTCCACAGGCGCAGCGTGCCGTCGGCATTACCCGTGGCCAGCAGGCGCCCGTCTGGGCTGAACGCGACCGATAGCACGGCAAGCGTGCCGCTCGTCAGCGGACGGCCGAGTTGCCGCGGATGCGCCGGGTCGGCCACGTCCCACAAGCGCAGCGTTCCGGTGGAGCTCGCCGCCGCCAGCGTGCGCCCGTCCGGGCTGAATGCCACAGACCACTCGCCGTCGGTGAGGGCCCCGCCCAAGCCCTGCGTGATCAGCTCCGGATGCGCCGGATCGGCCACGTTCCACAGCTGGACGTAGCCGTCAATCTCGCCGACGGCCAGCATGTGGCCACCGGGACTGAACGCCACTGAGAAGACCGCCGCGCTGTGCGGAAGGGTCTCGCCTAGCAATCGCGGATGCGCAGGGTCGGCGACATCCCATAGCTGGAGCCTGGCATCCTTGGTCCCAGTGGCGAGCATGCGGCCATTGGTACTGAACGCCACCGAGAAGCTCAGGCCGGTCGAGAACTGGCTGAGCAGCCGCGGTTGAGCGGGATCGGAAACGTCCCGCAGCTGGACGACGCCTGGGTCGCTACCGGTGGCCAGTATGCGGCCGTCCGGGCTGAACACCGCCGACCACACTGTCCCCTTGGTGCCGGTCAGCGGGCTGGACAGCGGAGTATTCTCCGTACTGAGCAGGCTCGCCTCAAGATCTTCTGTCGGATCCATGTGGTAGGCCTCAAGGTCCAACTGGGCGGCTAGCGACGGATTGCCGCTGCTGACCTGAAGCGCCGTAGAGATTACCTCCCGGTAAATGGCCTGATTGCGTTGCCAGATCGCAGAATCTCGCTGGCCGACCGCGAGCACGCTTGCCGTCACGGCTAGCGCGGCTAGCACGGCTAGCATGGTCATCCCGCTCCAGGCAAGCCGCATAGCACGCCGGTGCTGCCGTAGATGCTCACCGATGAGCATGTCCTTGGGCATGCCGCGAATCGGAGCCGCCACAGCGGCAATTCGATCGGCCGCAAGAAGTGGCTTGCGATCATCTGACGGCGCATCGCTGAGATCAACCCAGAGAGGCTCTTCGCGGAACGCGCCGTGCAGTGCTGGCGGCACTGGAGCATCAGCCGCCCAGTCGCGTCTGCGCTCGTCCCACGCCAAGCCGGGACTGGTACCGACAACAAGCAGCTGATCTGCGGAGCGATTAACCAGCCACCACTGCACCTCGCGGTTCACCGCCGCGGAATTGGATGCATCCACAGAGGCAAGCAGAATGAACCATCGCGATGATCGCAGCGCGTCCTCGATCGACGTCCACAGCGCCGGATTGGCGGCCAGATTGGTCGTGTCGCGGAAGATCCTCAGTGACCGCATCCTGTACCACGGCTTCGCGAACCGTTCAAGATCGGCTTGCAGCACACGCCCGAGAGCGCCATCATGTCGATGACTGTAGGAAATAAAAGCATCGTATCCGGATACCGCCGCCATCTCAGTTCCCACCCAGTTCCGCCATCACCAGAGATAGCTGTACGCGCCGATCTCACGAAGAGAACTCTGCCTGCTTACAGTAATGATGCCTGTAGTACCTCCGAAATTCGGCCATGCGTCTGATCTGCTGGTTTATGCCGCGGTCTCATACTGGTTGATCAGTCCGCCGAAACGCGCTTCCAGCGTATCCGGTCCGCCGGAGCCGGGATCGGGATGATGTCCGGGTTATCATCGGGGGCGCGCAGGCTCATGTCGTGCCCTTGGTGGCTGCGGCCAGTGTTGTAGTGCCTGACGTACTCGGACAGGACCGCGCGCAGATGCCGTTCGCCGGGCGATGAGGGCGTTGGCGCTGGTGGCGGC
>Ga0335074_10011150_pt1 | contig 12568 bp, 10 predicted proteins | sample Lox_Sample_23_FD_206715 | JGI IMG/M metagenome (GOLD analysis project Ga0335074, IMG submission 206715) | Soil microbial communities from Loxahatchee National Wildlife Refuge, Florida, United States - Lox_Sample_2.3 | ecosystem: Environmental > Terrestrial > Soil > Wetlands | place: USA...
CCCAGGCGCTTGAGGCGGCGGATCCCGGGGCCGCCCCGCGCCCGTCGGTGGATCATTCACACCGTGGTCCAGGGGGGCACAGGGGCCAGCGCCGGGCGGTGCCAGTGACGATCGGGCCGCGCCCCACGAGCCCGCCGGGCCGGGGCTGCGATGAGAACCCGCTGGCGGGGTTCCGGCCAGACGGTTCCTTCCAGATAGGGCGGGAACTGTGAGCATCGCGGGACGCGCCTGCTAGAGGCGGGCTCGCGAGCAGCTCTCAGACGAGGGGACCGGTCCATGAGCAACGCCTGGTTCGAGACCGTTGCCGAGGCCCAGCGGCGGGCCAGGAAGAGGCTGCCCCCGTCGGTGTACGGGGCGTTGCTGGCCGGCTCGGAGAAGGGCGTCACGGTCGACGACAATGTGGCCGCCTTCAGCGAGCTCGGGTTCGCGCCGCACGTAGCGGGGCTCTCGGCCAAGCGGGACCTGGCGACCACGGTCATGGGGCAGCAGATATCCCTGCCGGTGATCATCTCGCCAACTGGCGTGCAGGCCGTTCACCCCGAGGGGGAGCTCGCGGTCGCGCGCGCCGCCGCGGCCCGCGGGACGGTGATGGGGCTGAGCTCGTTCGCCAGCATGCCGGTCGAGGACGTCGTAACGGCGAACCTGAAGACGTTCTTCCAGACCTACTGGGTCGGCACCCGCGATCAGATGCTGCTGCACGTGGAGCGGGCCCGCGCGGCCGGCGCCGCCGGGCTGATCGCCACCCTGGACTGGTCGTTCGCCAATGGACGGGACTGGGGGAGCCCGGTAATCCCGGAGAAGATGGACCTGAAGACCATGGTCAAGCTGGCGCCGCAGGGTCTGCGTCACCCCGGGTGGCTGCTCAGCTGGGTCAGGTCTGGTCACCTGCCCGCGCTGACCGTGCCGAACATGGCAGCCAAGGGCGACCAGGCGCCGACGTTCTTCGGCGCGTACGGGCAGTGGATGGGCTCGCCGTTGCCCACCTGGGACGACGTCCGCTGGCTGCGCGAGCAGTGGGGCGGTCCGTTCATGCTCAAGGGTGTGATCCGGATGGACGACGCACGGCGGGCCGTCGATGCCGGGGTGACCGCGATCTCGGTGTCGAACCACGGCGGCAACAACCTGGACGGCACACCAGCCACGATCCGGGCGCTGCCCGCGATCGCCGAGGCCGTGGGCGATCAGGTGGAGGTTCTGCTTGACGGCGGCATCCGCCGCGGCGGCGACGTGGTGAAGGCACTGGCGCTGGGTGCGCGCGCGGTGATGATCGGCCGCGCCTATCTGTGGGGCCTCGCCGCCAATGGGCAGGCCGGGGTGGAGAACGTGCTCGACATCCTGCGCGGCGGCATCGACTCGGCGCTGCTCGGGCTCGGCCGGACCTGCGTTCAGGAACTTAGCCGGGCTGACGTCCTGGTCCCGCCCGGGTTTGCCCGCACGCTGGGCACTCCGGAATGACCCGCGTCGCGCTCATCACGGGCGCGGCCCGTGGCGTGGGTGCGGCGACCGTCCGCGGCCTGGCCGCCCGGGGCTGGGCGGTGCTGGCCACCGACCTGTGCGCTGACGACCCGTCGCTGCCGTACCGGCTCGGCAGCGGCGAGGAACTGGACGCCGTGGTGAAGGAGGCCGCCGCGCTGGCACCTGAGCCGGGCGCGGTGCGGGCGCTGGCCGTCGACGTCCGCGACCCGGGGCAGCTCGCCGAAGCGGTCGCGGCGGCCGAGCGAATGTGGGGCGGGCTGGACGCCGCCATAGCCGTCGCCGGGGTGATCGCGGGCGGCGTGCCGCTGTGGGAGCTGCCCGCAAGCCAGGAGCGCGCGGTCCTCGACGTCGACCTGGGCGGAGTGCTCGGCCTGGCCCGGGCGGCGGTCCCGGCGCTGCTGCGCCGGCCCGAGCCCCGCTCGGGGCGGTTCCTCGCCGTGGCCTCGGCGGCGGCTACCCGCGGGCTGCCGATGCTGGCCGCGTACTGCGCGGCCAAGGCTGGCCTGGCCGGGATGATCCGCGCGCTCGCGGCTGAGCTTGGCGGGACCGGTGTCACCGCGAACGGGGTCAGCCCTGGCTCCACCGACACCGAGATGCTGGCGGAGAGCGCCCGGCTGTACGGCCTGCCCGGCCCGGCGTCGTTCGCTAAGCAGCAGCCGGTAAAGCGCCTGCTGCGGCCGGAGGAGGTCGCGGCGGCGCTGGTCTGGCTGGCGGGCGAGGACAGCAGCGCGATTACCGGTGCCATGCTCCCCGTAGACGGCGGCCTGGCCCTGTGAAGCGGGAGACGGTGGCGCTGCCTGCGGGGTTCCGGATCGAGCTGGACCCGGAAACCCAGGTGGTCGGCTCGGACGTGCTGTTCGGCGGGTCGCCGCCGCGCCTGCTGCGGCTGAGCGCAGCCGGCGTCCGGGCGTTCCAGGACCTCAGGCACCGGCCGGTCATCTCGCCGGACAGCGGCCGGCTGGCCCGGCGGCTCACCGACACCGGGCTGGCGCACCCCCGGCCGCCGGCCGCACAGCAGCCGCCCGCGGTCACCGTGGTGATCCCGGTCCGTGACCGGGCACGGGTGCTGGAACGCTGCCTGGCCGCGCTCGGCGACCGGTACCCGGTGATCGTGGTGGACGACGGCTCGCACGACCCCGCCGCCGTCGCCGGGCTGTGCCAGAAGCAGGGCGCCCGCCTGCTGCGCCGCCCCGCCGCGGGCGGCCCGGCCGCCGCTCGCAACGACGGGCTGACGCTGGTGAGCACGCCGCTGGTGGCGTTCCTTGACAGCGATTGCGTGGCCAGAGACGCCTGGATCACGCACCTGGCCGCCCATTTCGCCGATCCCATGGTCGGTGCCGTCGCGCCCCGGGTCCGCCCCGAGATCACCGGCAACGCCGTCGGCCGCTACCTGGAAGCCCGGGCCCCCGCCGACATGGGCGCGCATGAGGCCCGGGTGCTGCCGCTGACCCGGCAGTCGTTCGTGCCAACAGCAGCGCTGCTGGTACGCCGGGAGGCGATCGCTGCCGGGTTCGACGCTGGCCTGCGCTACGGCGAGGATGTCGACCTGATCTGGCGGATGACCCGCGCTGGATGGCGGGTGCGCTACGACCCGAGCGCCGAGGTCCGCCATGTCGAGCCGGAACGCTGGGCCCCGGTGCTGGCCCGCCGGTTCTGGTACGGGACATCGGCGGCGCCGCTGGCTCGTCGGCACCCGGGGATGGTCCCGCCGCTGATCGTGCAGGCAGGGCCGGCCGCCGCCGTAGCTTCGCTGTTGGCCGGCAGTCCGCCAGCCGCGCTAGCCGCCTACGGCGCTGCCGTTGGCCAGCTCATCCACCTGCTGCGCGGCTGGAACGTTCCGCCCAGGGGCGTCATGCGCCCGATGGCCGTGTCCGTGCGGGAGACGTGGCTCGGCGCCGGGCAGTGGACTATCCAGTTCGCGCTTCCGCTGGTCGCGGCGGTCATCGCCCGCCCGGGTGGCCGCAGCCGGCAGGCGAGGGTGGTGCGGCGGCTGGCCCTCGCTTCGCTGCTGGCCGGGCCGCCAGCCGCCGCCTGGCTGCGCGGCAGGCCGCGCCTTGACCCGGTCCGGTTCGCACTCGGCTATCTCGCAGACGAGATGATTTACGGAACGGGTGTCTACGCGGGCGCCGCCGCCGAGCGGCTAGCCGAGCCGCTGCTGCCCCGCATCGCCTGGCGGCCGCTGCCCAAACCTGGGCTTAACCCGGGCTCCGCTTCTCGCGCACCTGACGCTTGATCCTGGCCAGCATCGCCGACATACCGCGCAGCCGCAGCGGGCTGACCAGGTCGGTCAGGCCAAGCTCGCTGGAGAACTCACCCGGCGTGCTGAGCACCTCATCCGCTGTCAGCCCGTCGAGCCCAGCGTGCAGGATGCCGGCGAACCCGCGGGTCGTGGGCGCCTCCCGCGGCGCGTCGAAGAACAGGTGCACCGCTTCGCCGCCGTCGACCTCGACCGCCAGGAACAGCGGCGTCTGGCACTCGGGCACCTGCTCCAGCTGGTCACGGTGCCCGGCGTAGCGTTCAGGCAGCTCCGGCAGGTCCTCGGCGAACTCAAGCAGAAGCTGCAGCCGCTGGCTGTCCGGAACCGACCCGAAGTCGTCAGCGATCTCCTGCAGCCGCGGATTGAGGGTGCCCGAGCCCGCGATGCCCGCCTCGCTCACGGTGCCTCACCCCGGCGGATGGGCACCTTGACCGAGTTGCCCCACTCGGTCCATGAACCGTCGTAGTTGCGCACCTGCGGGTAGCCGAGCAGGTGATGCAGCACGAACCAGGTGTGGCTTGACCGCTCACCGATGCGGCAGTAGACGACGACGTCGTCATCCGGGCGCATCCCGGCCTCATCCTGGTAGATCGCCTCAAGTTCCTTGCGGCTGCGGAACGTGGCGTCCTCGGCCGCGGCCCGGGCCCAGGGGATGTTGCGCGCGCCCGGGATGTGCCCGCCGCGCACGGCGCCCTCCTGCGGGTAGTCCGGCATGTGCAGCAGCTGGCCCGAGTACTCGCCGGGGGAGCGCACGTCGATCATCGGCTGGCCCAGGTGGGCGCGGACCTGGTCGCGGAACGCCCGGTACACGCTGTCATCGCGGTCGACTACCGGGTAGTCGGTGCGGGGCCGCTGCGGTACCTCGGTAGTCAGCGGCCGGCCCTCAGCAATCCACTTGGCCCGCCCGCCGTCGAGCAGCCGCACGTCCGGGTGGTCAAACAGGGTGCACACCCACAGCGCGTACGCGGCCCACCAGTTGTTCCGGTCCCCGTACAAGACCAGGGTGGTGTCCCGGGAGATCCCCTTCTCGGACATCAGGGCGGCGAACCCAGGGCCTTCCACATAGTCGCGCGTCTCCGGATCGTTGAGCTCGGTATGCCAGTCGAGCTTCACCGCGCCGGGGATGTGACCGGTCTCGTACAGCAGAACGTCCTCGTCGGACTCGGCGACGACAAGGCCGGGGTCGTCGAGGTGCTCGGCCAGCCAGCCGGTCGAGACGAGCACCTCCGGGCGCGAATACTCAGCGAACTTCGGGGCGGAATCGTACGGCAGCGTCACGACCAACCTCACCTCCGGTCCGGTCCGCGCCACGGCCCTGGGTGATAAGCAACAGCGCGGCGCGGGACAGCTCATCCACTGCGCATGAGCAACGCGCAGCCTTCTCTCAACATGCCCCATGTCGGCATGCTTAAGTGGCCTGTTGGGCAAGACGGGCCGACGCGAGCGGCTGACCGCCGTCGTCGCCGTCAAGCAGCCAGGCCCACGCCTGGCCCGGCTCCGGCGTCACGAGCAGTCGCGGCTCACAGCCAGGCAGTACCGGACGGTGATACTCGACGTCCGCGCGGCCGGGCAGCCAGCCGAGCTGCGCCAGCGCTTCCTCGACGGCGGCCCAGTGCACGCTGTTGTTAACGTGGCCAAAGGCGTCGAAATCGGTGGCCCGCAGCGGCCACGGACGCTGGCCGTCCGGCGACGGTACCGGGGGCCTGGGGTGCGACAGCCGGGCCGACACGGTGCGCCCCCCGGCACTGGCCCCGTACACGCGCTGGAATTCCTGGCCGAGCGGGCACGGCCGCCCCGAGTCACGGGCCACCGCCACCCACACGGCCCGCGCCCGCACCATCTCGCCCGCGTCACCGGCCAGGGTGGTGGTCCGCTCCGCCCACCGCGGGCCGGTCCCGGAGCAGAACGTCCGCACCGCCAGTTCCTGGCCGGCCGCCGGGAAGCTCCCGATCTCAACGTCACACCGGCGCACCACCCAGTCCAGCGGCTCACGCAGGCCAGCGTCGGCCACGTCGTCCTCGGCGACCTCCTGCAAGTACCGGGCCAGGGCATCAAAGCGCAGCCGTCCGCCTAGGCCGACGTCACCGCTGCGGACGGTCCGTGAGCATGCAAATACCCGGCCTTGGTGGTTCATTCCCGCATTGTCACAAGTCAGCCGAGCAGCATGGCGCGGTGGGTCCACGCGGTACGCAGCAGCGCGGCCCCAGCAGCCTGCATCGGCTCTTCCACCGCGAAGCGTTCAATATCTTCTTCACAGAACGCGACCCCGACTGCCCCCGTGGCCGCACGCAAGCCGGTGACCAGGTGACCTTCGTCGTTGGTGCTGACCAGGCCGGAGAACACAGCGTCGAACAGCGCGGCGTCGAAAACAGCCACGGTGAGCATGTCGGCGGCCAGCGTGAGCGGGTCGACGCCGAGCCCGAGCCAGTACACCTGCAGCGTCCCCTCGGTCCTGGCCCGGGCCAGCTCGGCATACAGCGGCCAGCGCTCGTAGTCGATCGGCGCGACGTCGCTCTGGTAGTCCTCCCCGCCGCCGAGTAGCTCCTCGGCCAGCTCGCGGGTGATCGACCGCCACAGGTCAAAGTCGTTGGCCCGGTTCCAGGAGGCGTCGTGCGATGGCTGGAACACCCCGACCGGGGCTACCTGGTACAGCCCGCCGCCGCTGGCAACGCGGGCCGGGTCCCGCCAGTGCAACAGCATCGCCGCCTCGCCAGCGTCACGGTCGGCCCGCAGGACGAGCGTGCACGTGGCGACCATTACCGGCCGCCGCCGCAGGTCGGTCGGATCGCCGATCAGTGACCGCAGCGGCAGCTCGTCCAGAGCCGGGCGGCTGCCCGTGGTGCTATGACCGGAGCTGCTGTGACCCGAGCTGCTGTGCCCCGAGCTGCTGCCGCGGGCCAGGGCCGCGGCCGCGTACTCGTGGGCCACAGCCTCGCAGGTGTTGACCAGGTCGAAGTAGCGGCCTGGCCCGAACGCGAGCCGCGCGCTGCCGGGCAGCGCCCGAGCGTCGAGAAGCCGGTAGCACGACCGGTCCTCGAAGATCCCCGGCCTGCTCAGCTCGCCGAGCGCGTCGGCGTAGCTGGCGAACCGGCTGCCGTCCGCGCGCAGCGGCAAAACACCGGCGAGGCCCGGCCCGGTCCCGTCGGCGACCGCGGCGCGAGAATGAGAGTCGGCCTGCCAAGACGGTGCTTGCCAAGACGGTGCTTGCCAGGATGGGGCCTGCCAGGACGGTGCTTGCCAGGACAGGGCCACCTGGTCCAGCGGGACTGGCCTGGACGGCAGCCAGCCTGGCCGGGCGAGCATCGGCGTTCCCGCCGCCAGCAACGACGGCGGGTAAAGGTGCTGCGCCGCCAGGCTCAGCTCGTGCCGCCGGGAGTTGAGGAAGCCGCGGACCGCACGCCACTGTTCCTGGCTGCCGCGGACATGGCCATCCGGCAGCATCAGCGGTCATTCCCCCCAACCTGGCTCAACCGGATTCACCTCTGGCCGCAGGAAAGCTTAGGGTGAGCGCGGGAACAGAAACAATGGGCATCCGCATTCGTGTACTCGGCCCGCTGGAGGTGCGGGATGCCGACGGGCTGCCGGTGCCCCTCGGCGGTTCCCGCCTGCGCAGCCTGCTGATCCGGCTTACCATCGCCGGCGGCCAGGCGGTGCCGGTCGACCGGCTGGCCGAGGACCTGTGGCCGGGCGACGGCCCCGCGGACGCTGCCAACGCCGTCCAGGCGCTCGTGTCACGGCTGCGCGCAGCGGCGGGCAAGGACATCGTCGCGCACGGTCCTGCGGGCTACCGGCTGGCCGTCCCAGCCACCGGCATCGACGCGCCGGCGTTCGAGAGGCTCGTCGCCGCCGGGCGCGGCAGGCTCGCCGACGGCGACCACGCCGCAGCCGCTGACCTGTTGCGCCAGGCGCTCAGCCTGTGGCGCGGCGACGCTCTGGCCGACGTCGGTGACGCCGCGTTCGCGGCGGGGACGATCGCGCGCCTGTCGGAGCTTCGGCTGGCTGCGACCGAGGACCGGATCGACGCCGACCTGGCCCTGGGCCTGGGTCCGCAGCTCGTTCCTGAGATCGAGGAGCTCGCCGCCGGGCACCCGCTGCGGGAGAGGCTGCGCGGCCAGCTCATGCGTGCGCTGTACGCGGCCGGGCGGCAGGCCGACGCGCTGCGCGTGTTCGAGGAGACCCGCCAGCGGCTCGCGGCCGAGCTTGGGGCCGACCCCTCGCCCTCGCTGTCGGCGGTGCACATGGCCATCCTGCGCCGGGAGCTTCCCGAGCACATGGCGGCCGGCGGCGCAGTCGGCGCCGCCTCGGCCCGCCCGGCCACGGGCAACGGGGCCGCTGGGCCCGCGGCGCCAGGCGGGCTGGGCCCGCGGGTCCGGCGCGGCAACCTGCCGGCCCAGCTCACCAGCTTCGTCGGGCGTGAGGACGAGCTTGACCAGGTTGCCCGGCTGCTGGCTGACGCCCGGCTGGTTACGCTGACCGGTCCGGGTGGTGCGGGCAAGACCAGGCTGTCCGTTGAGGCGGGCGCCCGGATCGCCGACGCGGCGCCGGACGGCGTGTGGTTTGTGCCGCTCGCTCCGGTGCGGGACGCGGCCGACGTGCCCGATGCGGTACTGGCGGCGATCGGCATGCATGACGGCGGCGTGCCCGTGGACCCGGCGGAGGCCGCGCGGCTGGCCGCCATGGAGCCGCTGGACCGGCTCAGCGAGACCGTCAGCGGGTCCAGCATGGTCCTGGTACTGGACAACTGCGAGCACGTCCTCGACGCGGTCGCCCGGCTGTCCCGGCAGGTGCTCGCCGACGCTCCGAAAGCGCGGATCCTGGCGACCAGCAGGGAGCCGATCGGCCTGACCGGCGAGACACTGTGCCCGGTCCCGTCGCTGGCGCTGCCGCCCGAGGACGCCGATGCGCAGCAGGCGGCGGCCAGCCCGGCGGTGCGGCTGTTCGCCGACCGCGCCGCGGCCGTCCGGCCGGGGTTCCGGATCGACGATGAGACCGCCGGACCGGTGATACGGATATGCCGTGCGCTCGACGGCATCCCGCTCGCCTTGGAGCTGGCCGCCGCGCGGGTAAGGGCGCTGACGCCCGGTCAGGTCGCCAGCCGGCTGGATGACCGGTTCGAGCTGCTCTCGGTCGGGACCAGGGGGGCGCTGCCGCGGCACCAGACGCTCCGGGCCATCGTGGACTGGAGCTGGGACCTGCTTGACGACTCCGAGCGCACGGTCCTGCGCAGGCTGTCGGTGTTCAGTGGCGGCGCTACGCCGGACAGCGCCGAGCAGGTGTGCTCGCTCGGCGGCGCGCAGCGCGGCGTGGTGGACGTGATCGCGTCTCTGGTGGACAAGTCACTGGTCACCGCCACCGGCGAGCGCGAGGTGCGGTACCGGCTGCTGGAGACCGTGCGGGCCTACGCCGCCGACCGGCTGGCCGAGGCGGGGGAGGCGGACAAGGTCGCCACCGCGCACGCCGGGTACTTCCTGGCCCTGGCCGAGCGGGCGGAGCCCCGGCTGCGCTCGGCTGACCAGATCACCTGGCTGAACCGGCTCGCGCGCGAGCACGACAATTTCTCGGCCGCGCTCCGCCATGTCGTCGCGGCCGGCGACGCGGCGTCGGCGCTCCGCTTCGTCGCGGCGCTGGCGTGGTACTGGATCACCCGGGACTACGAGGCAGAAGCTGCTGACTGGGCCGTCCAGGCGGTGGCGCTGGCCGGGGACACGCCGCCCGCTGGTCTCGCCGACCCGTACACCCTGACCACCATGGTTGCGATGATCAGCCATGTCCTGGTGAAGCACGGCGCTCCAGCGGGCGACCAGCGCACTGACGAAGCGGTGCCTGACCCATCGGGGGATCCAGAAGGCCTTTTGGGCGCGCTGGGCCAGCTCGCCGTGCCCGACGACACGGCCCATCCCCTGCTCGCGGTCGCTGGCCCGTTGCTGGCTTCGCTGCGTGACGGCCCGGAGGTCATCCGGCAGCGCCTCCAGACGGCGGGCGAACATCCTGACCCGTGGGTGCGGGCCGCGCGGCGGGCCCTGGCCGGGCACCTGTCTTTGCATGAGGGAGACATCAAGCAGGGCGAAGACGACCTGACCGAGGCGTATTCCCTGTTCGCCGGGACAGGCGACCGGTGGGGGCTCATCATTTGCCTGACCGGCCTGGCTGACGTGGCCATGGGGCGTGACCGCGCCGGCGATGCGGTGCGCGCACTGGAAGAGGCCCGTGGGTACAGCCGCGAGGGGCTCATGGGCAACTGGCGGCAGATGCTGCTGGTGCCCCTGGGCCGGGCGCTGGCGAGAGCTGGCGATATCGACGGCGCCCGCGCCCACCTGGAGCAGGGCGTGCGCCATGCCGAGGAGACCAGCGACGCCGACGACGCGCTCCGTGGCTACATCGAGCTGGCCGGCCTGGCCCAGCGGGCCGGGGACCTGGCCGGAGCCCGGGATCTGCTGCAGCGGGGCGTGCAGTTCGCCGAGAGCCACCCACGGCCAGATCTGGCCGCGGCGGTAGCGACCGCGTTCAGCAAACTGGGTTGCGTCGCCGAGCAGGAGGGGGACCTCGACGCAGCCGGGGACTGGCACCGGCGCAGCCTGGCCGCGCTGGGTCAGATCACCACGCCGATGCTGCCGATCAACCCCACGCTTGCTGTCGTGGTGGCGGGGATCGCGGCGCTGGCAGCGGCCCGGGGCGAGCCCGCGAGGGCAGCCGAGCTGCTTGGCCTGGCCGCCGCGCTGCAGGGTTTCGACGACAACGGCAGCCTGGAGGTGGCCAGGGCGCGGGCGACCATCGCCGCCGCGCTGGACGGCGCGGCGGCAGCGGCGGCCTACGAACGGGGCCGCACGCTGAGCCGCGCCGATGCGCTGGCGCTGATGCCTTAGCTGAGCGCTACACGCGCCGCAGGTATACGCGCATGGCCAGCGGGAAGGCGACGATCATAATCCCGGCGGCCCAGACCAGCGTGTAGACCAGGTGCGAGCCCACCGGGCCGCCGGTCGTCAGCGCGCGGACCGTGTCGGCCAGGTCGGAGACCGGGTTGACCTTGACCCAGGCCTGCAGCCAGCCGGGCATGGTGCTGGTCTTGGCCAGCAGCACGCTGCTGCCGAAGACCAGCGGCATCGTCCAGGTCACGGCTATGCCTTGCACGGTCTGCGGCGACGGCGCGACCAGCCCGATCAGCGCTGAGATCCAGCACATCGCCTGGTAGAACACGTACGCGATGAGGTAGGCCGCGATGATCGACATCGGCCCAGCGTGGAAGCGGAAGCCGAGCGCGGACCCGAAGCCGGTGAGCACGGCCATCACCACGCAGAACCGCACGGTGTCGCCAAGCACCGCACCGAGCAGCGGCGCCGACCGGGCGATGGGCAGGCTGCGGAACCGGTCGAACACGCCCTTGTGGATGTCCTCGCACAGCGCGGTGCCAAGCCCCATCGAGGCGAACAGTGCCATCTGCCCGAACAGGCCCGGAAGCAGCTGTTCCAGATAGCCGTCTGTGCTGCCGGCCACCACCCCGCCGAACACGTACAGGAACAGCACCAGGAAGATGATCGGCATCAGCGTGACGTCGGTCAGCTTCTCCGGTGAGTGCTTGAGCTGCATGACGTTCCGCCAGGCCAGCGTCAGCCCGTTCGCCAGTGCCTGCCGGGCACCGATCCGCCGGCGTAGCTCCCGCTTCGGCCGGACGGGTGAGCCGGCTGCTGCCGTGCCCGGTACGGTCACGGAGCTGTCAACGTTCACTGTCATGCTGCTTTCCCCTCGTCTTCGGTGCGGTGCCCGGTGAGGGTCAGGAACACCTCATCCAGACTGGGCAGGCGCAGGCTCAGCTCCGCAGCCACGATCCCGGCGTCGTCGAGCCGGCGGATGACCGCCGGCGCCATCGCTGGGTCGCTGATCGCCGCGGTCACCAGGCCGGTGTCGCTGCGGACGTCTGGCCGCATCCCGGTGACCTCGGCCACGGCCGCGGCGACCTCGGCGGTGTGGGCCGGGTCGGAGGCCCGCACCGCGAGTGTCTGGCTGCCGGTTCTGGCTTTGAGCTCGGCCGGACGGCCGGAGGCCACGACCAGACCATGGTCTATGACCGCTATCTGGTCGGCGAGCTCGTCGGCCTCGTCCAGGTACTGGGTGGTGAGCAGGACAGTTGTCCCGCGGGCCACGACGTCACGGATCGTGTCCCACATCTGGCTTCGCGCCCGGGGGTCAAGCCCGGTCGTCGGCTCGTCCAGGAACAGCACCTCGGGCTGGCCCAGCAGGCTGGCCGCCAGGTCCAGCCGACGGCGCATGCCGCCGGAGTACGTCTTCACCGCGCGCCGCGCGGCGTCGGTGAGCCCAAACTGCTCCAGCGCCTGGCGGGCGCGGCTGCGAGCCTCGGGCCGGGTACTGCCGAGCAGCCTGCAGATCATGATCAGGTTCTCGGTTCCGGTCAGCTCGTCGTCGACCGACGCGTACTGGCCGGTCAGCGCGATCAGCTGGCGGACCTCCGTTGCCTCGGACGTCACGTCATAGCCGCAGACACTCGCTCGCCCGGCGTCCGGGCGCAGCAGCGTCGCCAGGATGCGGACGATCGTGGTCTTGCCCGCGCCGTTCGGGCCCAGCAGTGCCAGCACCTGACCGCGGTCGGCGCTGATGTCGACCCCCGCGAGCGCCTGGGTGGCGCCGAATCGCTTGACCAGGCCCTCGGCCTCAATCGCCATGGCCATCGTTACCCCTGTCTGTCGTGATGGATGCCCCATCGTCGCGGGGGGCGCTGATACGCCGCCGTCATCAGGCTGACATCCCGCCGCCAGGCCCGCTGACCGCCCTGACGGTGTCACTGGCGCTGTGTCAGGAACGGCAGGACTGCGGCGCGGAACC
>Ga0335074_10011151_pt1 | contig 12564 bp, 6 predicted proteins | sample Lox_Sample_23_FD_206715 | JGI IMG/M metagenome (GOLD analysis project Ga0335074, IMG submission 206715) | Soil microbial communities from Loxahatchee National Wildlife Refuge, Florida, United States - Lox_Sample_2.3 | ecosystem: Environmental > Terrestrial > Soil > Wetlands | place: USA: Florida...
ATCTTGCCCTGGCAGTATACAAGAGATGGGTTTGACGTGCCGTTTATGGCCACTGCGACCCTGCCTGCTGCCTGTATCGCGGCAGTGGCAGTCGAGATTGGCGCGGAACCGTTTGCAGCCACAGATACCTCATACGAGTAGGCTATGTAGGCAATAAGTATGATCACTACTGCGCCAAACAGTATCTTCCAGTTCTTTCTTGTCCTCCTGTTCGATGCAAGCCTCCTCCCCTTGCCAAGCCTTCTGTATACCAGGAAGAGCAGCGCTATTATGACTATGCTGATTATTATCGCCGGTATTATGGCTATTGCAGGTGCCAGGGCGACTGCGCCCGAGTAGGAGCTTGCCCCGAGTATCACCGATGCAAGTGGCGCTCCGACCTCCCTTGCCAGGTCCTTTGACACATCGACATTGTGCGGCACGGTCTTTATCATCTGGTTAAGCGAGCTTAGGTTCGCCTTCAGCGAGTTTATGTTGCCTACCTTTGTTGACAGCTCGGTGCTAAGCTGCGCTTCCTGTATGCTAAGCTGCACGACCTGCGTAGGCGTGGATGAATATTCAGATTCAAGGCTTACCAGTAGGGCGGTGTTGTTCTCTGACAATGCCAGTGCCGCGGAGTAATTGGAGTACAATCTGTTGAATACGCTGTTGGCGCCTGCATACTGCGCCTTTAGCGTCGAATTGAGCTTTGTAAGGTTGGCGCTTTCATAGTTGTTTACAAGAATGCTGTAGTTTGCCTCAAGAGCATTTAGCTTTGCCGGAAGCGTTACGTTGCTTACATTTCCAAGTAGCTTGCCTGACTGGGTGATTAGAGAGTTGTATCCGGCAAGGGTTGTGTTGAGTATGGCATTGCGCTGCTTGAGGTCCTTTGTGTTTACCACCACCGCAACGTATTTCGCCTCGTTGGCGCCTATTGTCTGCGCTATAGACGACACTTGGCTTTGGGTGAATGCCAGGCTGTTTAGGTTGTTTATCTTTATCTGCATGTTGCCAAGCAGCGTGCTGTTGTAGTTTAGCGACTGGCAGAACCCGTATGCCACGCAGTACCAAGGCTGCTGCGATTGCGCCAGCGCGGGATTGCATGCGGGCGAGCTTGACGGTGGAGGGAATATGGGGTTCTGGTACATGAGCTGGGTTATTGATGAGATGTTTGCGAAGGCCTTCTGGATGTTGGGTATCGCGGTTGGGGCAGTAGAGGCGCTTAGCGTTGAGATGGACGAGAAGTATATGGAGAGATTTGATTCAAGAGCAGTATAATTATGCTCGAAGCTGGTTATTCCGATCTGGAACGGGCTTCCGTAGCCTGTTGCGGAGAGGACCTGGCTGCAAACTGGTATGGTCCTGCACGATTCGCAGAAATTCTGCGATGTGCACGTGGCGTTTGGCTGGTTTAGCCCGGTCTCCTGCAGGCAGTCAAGTATCGGCCCTGAGGAGGAATCATTGTAATTTGACATGGAGTTCCTTAGGTATGTTGTGTTTATCTTCTGCAGGCTGCTGTTGATTATGGTGCTCGATATTATGCCCTGTATGTCCGATGCGCCGGTTACAAACGAGTACCCTGAAGTCGTGTTTATTAGGAAATACGGGCTTCCGTAGCTGTATGCAAGAAGGTAGGAATCGCCGTTGTACGTTACGTTCGTGTAGTTGAGCGATGCCTGAAGCGAGGATGACACGTTGTAGCTTGTGAGAAATGAGCCCAGGGCGCTTACCGAGGTGGAATTGCTGCCTGAGGCATAGACGAGAGAAAAGAGAAGTAGCATTGCTATAACTGAATATCTAGCGTTCATGCAGTTATAAGGTGCATATCAAGCTTATAAAGATTTCTTTATAATTAGGCTGAAACCCGCTTATGCTGGAGGCATTTGAATAAATGGAAAAGGAAAGGAAGAGAAAATCAAAAAGGAAAAAGAAAAAGAAGGAAAGAAGATATGCGGAACCCGAAGGTTCCGCAAGATCAACTAAATCCTAAGCGGCTTTTACGGTGTGCTTGCAGATTGCAGTAGGTCTGTTATGAACTGGTTTCCTGCCTGCACTGTCTGGTTTGCAGTGTATCCAGCCACAAGTATCCTGTTTGTTCCGTATGCCTGAACCACTACTGAGCTTGGTGAGAAGCTCGAGTTCAATGATGGATTCTGGGCAAAGATCTGTCCTGCTACGGAGTTCACATACTTGCTTCCTACTACTATCAATGTTGCAGCGCTGTTCGCATTGCTGTCAAGCACTACGAGAGGTGTTGTTGCAGTGTTGAGCTGCACTGGCACCACCGCCTGCGTTACTGAGGCGCTTCCAGTTATGTTTGATAGTCCAGTTACCGAGCAGCTCGTCGAGGAGAATGCGCATGTCGCATTCACCTGGCTTACTGTCAAGTTGGAGAATCCAGGCACTGCCTGTCCTACTCCTACTGGTCCTACTGACTGGGTTGTCGATGTGCTGTTTATAACAGTGCTAGTCGGGCTTACAACGAACTGCAGCATATCCACTGTCTTTGCGTAGTTTATTGTTACGCTTGTTGGGGATATGGTTGCAACCTTGCTACCACGCTCTGTTACGAATCCTGTTGGGGCCTGTACTTGGTTGCCCTGCGATGACGTGTAGGTCATGTTGTTCCTTGAACCTATAGTCGATTCGTTCAGCTGGAATGCAAAGCTCTGCGCTCCTGCAGTTGTGCTGTTGTACACACCGAATGCCAGTGCGTCCTGCGATGATGTCGAGCTAGGGACGTCGTATTCTGGTATGTTAACAGTGAAGTACTCCACTGAGGATTGCATGTTCTTTGTTGCCGGCGTAGGGTTGAGCACTGACAACTGCGCGAAGTTCTGCACTACAGACTGGCCAGCCTGCTGCTGGTTGTACGTCACTGTTGCGCCTGATGCTGCCTGTGCGCTGTATTGCCATTGTGGCTTTCCGCTTGGGTACACTATCTCAGGAGGCTGCGGTGCATAGCTTGCGATAACGTTCGCAAACCCTACTGTAGGGCTGATTCCTACCACCACGTTTGACGTGAGGCTTGGAAGCGGCTTGCTGTAGTAGACGTTCGTTATGTTAAAGAACGACTGCGAGATAGGTATTGTGTTTGTCGCCGATCCTGCCGTGAATGGGTACACTTGCACAGTGTATGACACCAATCCACCACTTGACGCTGGGCTGTCTGACGAGTAACCTGTTAGGGTCACCTGCAGAGGGCTTGTTGATGTTATTATGTTTGCGTTGCCATTTGCTGCTGTTATGACCAGGTTAGTTGGTATTGATGTTGATACTCCACCATTGCCTATTGCCGCAAACGAGTTGGTTGGCACGAAAAGAGCATATGGAGTCAGATCATACCATAGGCTTGAACTCTGCTGTCCAGCGTATGTGAACGCTCCCGGGATCTGGCTTGTTATCTGCAATATCTGCGCAGACTGCGAAGTCAGGTTTGTTATTCCTGGGTTTGTGTTGCTGGCTACAACGTTTCCACCGAGGTTCTGTATGGAGCCCCACTGGCTGTTTGCCTGTGAAGATATCTGTATAGGGTCATAGTTTGTCCCTAGGCTGTCTCCCACAAAGTTAACCTTGTATGCCGTGTAGTTTGGAGCTACAAAGGTAAATGTTCCTCCTGGTGTCAGGATGGTTGGAGTTACATTCCATATTACTAAGCTCTGCAACTGGTTTGCCCTTCCTGAAGTTGAGGTTCCGTTTGTCCAGTAGATCTTGTCATTCCAGTGTGGTGCATTTGTCTGGTTTAGCACTCCACCGCTCGTTATGTTGAGCACGTTTGAGTAGAGCTTCATCTTTGCCCACTTCTGGTATGCATACAAACCTGCGAATGTCGCATTGACATTCACATATACTGAGTGCGTTCCTACTGTGAACTTTGTTACGCTGCTTGTCACTCCAGGTGATGGAGGGTAGAGCTGCGTTACGTTTGTCAGGTTGCCGTTGTAGAACACGTCCACTGCGGCAGGGCTGATTCCGTTCGAGTTAGGCTGACCCAAGTCTGTAAGCTGCACTGAGAAGTTGTTGCTTGTTATGTTGTGTCCCACATATATTGTCTGGTATGGGGTCAACGAAGCTGCAAGTTCAAGCTTTCCTCCTGAAATTGCGTTGGTTGAAGATACGCTTCCTGTAGGTTCCTGGTAGTTCAGTATTGTCCAGTTCTTTCCAAGCAACTCAATTGCCGCGTTATTTATTGAGTTAGTTCCGCATGGGACCGACCCTGTACATACATCGTTCAGGTTAGACGAAGAGTAGTAAGGCTCATTTATTGGCTTGTTGAAGACTACCTGGTATGCGCCTCCCATTCCAAATACCGCAAATGTCTGCGATGGGTTGGAATTCTGCTGCTGGTCGTACACTGGGAACCCTGTTATCCAGAGGTTTTCTGATTCCTGGCTTGGACCCCAGCTGTTCAACAGCGATGGCAGCTGCGCAGATGTTACTCTTAGCAGGTTGTCAAAGTTGTTCGTCGTGTTGTAGAAGTTTGAGAACGTTACCCCTCCACCGTTAGATGAAGCCTGAGGCGTTGTTCCCGTTGGCGGGTGGTTGGTGCTGAATGGGGATGCTGCAGGTGATATCTGTATTGCAAGTCCTGTTGCTCCTCCTGTTTCTGGGTATGCGTAGCTTGTTGATCCAGACACTCCCTTAGTGTTCTGAGGTGCTCCAAGCTGCACTCCTCCATTGAGTACTGATCCTATCAATGCTGTGAAGGCATACGAGCCTACAGGCGTTGAGAATCCCTTCTCATTGAACCAAACCTGCTGGTTCGTTAGTGTGCATGTTGGTGTTGTAACGACGCAGCTCACTCCGCTTGTGCTTACATTGCTTAGTGTAACGTTCTGTGTTGTGAACGCCATGTTTCCAAGCACTGCGGCAATGTTTGCTGCGACTACTCCGTCGCTAGGTTGCGCTGTTGAACCTACTACGACCTGCACTACAGGTTGACCCTGGTTGTTTATTATTGGGATGTTACTCCAAGTAACTCCTCCTGTTCCTGCCGCGAAGGCAAGTCCCATTAACAAACTGGCTGCGACAGCAGCTATTCTCTTTGCGTTTATGGATTTCATTTCGATCCCTATATACTTTCTGAGATAGTGTTGCAGGCAAGTATTTAAAGACTTTCTATTTGTTTATCTTTTAATTTGCATATTAAAAGAAAAAGTACGTTGATTGTGCCATAGGACTTCTCTTCAAGACGAAGTGCTCCGACGATATGCGAAATAGGCCTTATTTCGGCAATCGTACAGGTGCCTGGCATCCTAGCCTGCCCATGCGCCAGATTTACTGTCTCCATGATCCCATAAGGCAAAAGAGCATTAAAAATCCTTTGGTCTCATATACTAATCGATCATTATGATGCCCAACATCGACCCAAGGCAGATGAAGAGGCTCATGGACAGCATGGGCATAAAGAGCACTGAGATTGACGCTCATAGAGTAGTCATAGAGGGAGCCGAGAAGGACATAGTCATAGAGGACCCCCAGGTCACGGCAATAGATGCCCAAGGCAACAGGAGCTTCCAGATCTCAGGCAGCATAAGGGAGGTGGACAAGGTGAAGGTTGAGATAAGCGAGGATGACGTCAAGATGGTTGCGGAGCAGTCAGGAACAAGCGACCAGGAAAAGGCCAGAAAGGCGCTTGAAGAGGCCAATGGCAACATAGCAGAAGCGATACTTAAGCTTAAGCAGGGCAATTAACGATCATATGCATATTTCCTTATACCAGCCAATAGCCCCATTAATGTTATATACTATATAGGGGTGCCATAGGCTGTGCCAGGAAGGTCATTGTTAGGCGGATTCTGTCTTATTCTTGCCCACTGCATTGTTTCGTTGGTTACAGAGCCTGTAGATACTGATCCTACTCCGAAATTGTCGCTTACGAAGGCCGTTGTTGATGCCACGGTGTTCGAATTGCCGTAGTCGTAGTAGAATAGGCCAAGCTTTGATGTGCTTTCATATACTGAATACACATTCCAGGCATTGTATATGGCATTTGAAGTTACTGCCGATCCAAATTTTCCTGCCTGCTCCGGCAGAATCTCACCTGCAGTCTTTCCTGTAAGGATCCAGCATACCTTCGTGGCGCAGCTCGCTGTTGCAGTACTTACCAATCCGAAGTCAGCCCAGCCTGCAGTCGTTGGTGCTCCTGTAACACGTATAAGCCCTTCAAAGACGTTTGCCGTGCCAAAGCCATTGTAAGTGGCAGAAGTAAGAACAGATTGCTTTTCTGTCTTGGTTATGACCACTTCGTTGCCTATGAATGCAGATCCAGTATTTGCCCATCCTGATGGAGTTGAGGAGCCAGCGAAGTTCTGATAAAGACCATTAGCACCAAAGACCACGTTTCCAGTGTCGTATTGGCCATATGCGCCATTGCATGATAGAGTATTAGTGATTTTGCCTGAATCGCCGCATGAAAGTTGCGGGGCCTCGCCGTCTATTGTGTTTGTAAGCAAGTTATTAGAAGACGTCAGTACATTGCCTGCCCAGCCAATATAGATAGTGTTGGATGCTGGATTTGAGCCTGAATTTGCAGGAAGGAATGACGATGGCCAGGAGTACTCCACCCAATACAGCACATTTGCACTTCCACTTAACGCGTTCGCTGATGAGGATGAAGTGCACATTGAGTTATATGCTTCCTCATTAATCAGATTGCCTTCAAGCCATGAGTTAAGCACGACGCCATTGGATAGGAAGAACTCTGCATTGTTCAGGTTGCAGGTCTCATATTGCTCATATTCAATGGCATTGAAGCCGATTATGTTGCCTGTGAATGTATTTGAAGTTCCTATTGCTATTGGAGTGTTGGCAGCAATTGCACTGCTTTGATAATTAAGCAGTGTTATTGGCAGATATGCTATGATATTCCTTGGAAGTGCTATATTTACACTTATCTGGCTGTTTGCCGAATATGCAGTAATACCGAACGCGTCAGTAACTCCTTCCAGTACATTATATGTCCCAGCATTCGTAAACTCTATGCTATTGCCATTTATTATGAAATTTGATGGACTTGCAGCAGATCCGTATTGGAATACAGAATAAGCGAAGGTGTATGGTGGTGTACCACCAGATGTCGTGTTTGTGAATTTTACGGATTGAAGCGAATTGATAGTATTTGTTGTTGGGGAAAGAGCTATTGTTGGAGGAGAATTAACTGTTATTACGCTGTTTGATGAATATGCAGTCGTCCCACTATTATCAGTCACTGATTCAAGAACGTTGAATGTCTGCGCAGATGACGATTGAGTATTTAGGAACTCTATCGAGTTTCCGGTAATCACGTAGTTCCCTGACTGCGCGGTTGTTCCGTACTGGAACACAGAATAGCTGTGCGTGTAAGGAGCTGCACCACCCATAGTGGTGTTGGTGAATTTCACTGATACGCCTGTTGTTATTGTGTTGGATGTTGGTGAAAGAGAGATACTTAACCCTGATACAACAATTACAGGAGGAGTTGCCCATTGAAACGTAAGTACATTTCCATTACCTCCTGAACCACCGCCACAACCGCCGCATCCAAATCCTCCGCTGCCGCCACTATAAGAATAAGCACCTGAAGTATAAATCGCGTTATATGCAAGGATAGCTACACCAGCACCACCACCTCCTCCGCCACCATTGCCTGAAGTTCCATCACCTCCATTTCCACCATTAGTGTTTATTGTTCCGGCATTGATGTTGTTTGCCTCAATCAAGACACCATATGTACTATCTCCTCCAGGTCCATCGTCGGAACAGCCGCAGCCTCCACCGCTTCCGCCGCCGGCTCCTGAAAGGTAGTTTATGATATTTGCATTATACCATATTCGGATTAGATTAATACTCAGTATTGGTGAATCTGGTGATAATCCAAAACTACCTGTTCCAGCGCCCTGTGCCGCTGCGCCTCCTGGTGCAAGAGTATTTCCTCCAGGTTCTCCGAAGAAACCTCCGCCGCCTCCCGAACCTGCGTATGAATTAGGATATCCTAATCCGGCGCCAAGGTATACTGAAGTTGGATCGTATCCAGTGAATATGGTGCCGTAATTTATTATGTTTGATTGGCAGTATATATTATAGCCATTTGTAGTAAGCGTCACTCCTGAATCTATTGTAAGGTTTCCGCAGACTATGTCACTACTAAGTGTAGTTGAAGTTGATATTACCATATTAGCATTCGCTGGATTTAGGTCTACATATATTGGAAAAGCATTTACTGTTATTACACTACTACCAGAAGCACTTGTTCCGAAATGATCTGTTACTTTCTCGATTACATCATATACTCCACTAGCTGCAAAATCTATACTATTGCCTGTTATAGAATAATTTGCTGTATTTGCTGGAACACCGAACTGTAGTACATTATAAGTGAAGGAATATGGAGGAGTGCCGCCAGATGTAGTGTTGACAAATTTTATTACTTGACCAGTATAAACAATATTGGCAGAAGACGTGATAGATATAGTAAGTGTATTTACCGTAACTACACTATTTGCCGAGTATGCAGTATACCCAGAATTATCAGTTGCCGATTCAAGTACATTGTATGTTCCCTCAACATTAAACTTTATAGAATTACCTGTCAGTACGTAGTTCGCTGTTGCTGCAGGAACTCCGAATTGAAATACATTGTAAGTGAATGAGTACGGAAGTGGACCGCCTCCAGTAGTAGTATTTGTAAACAGTACAGATTGTCCTGCAATAACGCTTGCTGTAGATGGAGATAGGAATATTAGCAATTCAGGAACTACATTTATTGGAGGAGTGGCCCATTGGAAGGTCATGACATTTCCGCCACCTCCTCCTCCGCCATTGCAACCACCACATCCTGATCCACCTATGCCTCCTCCATAAGTGTAACTACCCGAAGCATATACAGAATTATAAGCTAGTATTACCAGACCTCCGCCACCTCCTCCTCCGCCACCATTGCCTGAATAACCCATGCCACCAGGTTGCCCAGTAGTGTTTATTGTTCCAGCATTGATATTATTTGCCTCAATTAAGATACCGTATGTACCATCTCCTCCAGGTCCATCGTTGGAACAGCCGCAGCCTCCACTACTCCCACCACCAGCTCCTGACACGTAATTAAGTACATTTGAAGCATACCATGTTTGTATAAGGCTTGTACTAAGTGTTGGTGGAGATGGTGTTGAACCCAGACTACCTGATCCGCCTCCAGGTGCAGCTGCACCTCCCGGTACGAGAGTATTTCCTCCAGGTTCTCCGAAGTAACCTCCACCACCTCCCGAACCTGCATATGAATTAGGATACCCTAATCCGGCGCCAAGGTATACTGAAGTTGGATCGTATCCACCTATTATATTACCATAATTTATCACGTTTGATTCGCAGTATATATCGTATCCGTTTGTAGTTAGTGTAACTCCACTGTTTATGGTCAAGTTGCCGCACGCAAGATTACTCCCGAGCGTTGTAGAAGTTGATATTACTTCATTTGTATTAGCAGAAGTAAAGGTTACAGTAGGATCTATAGCAGTATAATTTGCATTTCCAGGAGTATCAAACTGTACTGTTATTGATTGCCCTGGTGACAATTTGTACTCGGGCAATTGTAGCGATATGTTTGTACCATTTATATTTGCTCTGTTCGAGGTCACACCTTCAGCATTTACATTATAATAATATTCAAGCTCATTTGATGAATTTGCATGGAGTGACGGAAAAACCGCCATTGGACTATTGTTTAGCAGAATATTATCTCCATTCTTCTGGAAATTGCTTATTAGAATATTTATGCTCGAATTAGTTCCTGGATTTATATATGTAAAGTTATGATTGTTAAATCTCAGACTTATTGGCATTTTGAGTATGGCTTTGGTAATTGTTACATTGTAAATATATTCAGTTGATGAATTTGTAGAAGAGACTTGATAGTATATGCTTTTACCTACTGCAATTCCTGGAATCGAACCGTAAGGTTTGGTAATATTGACTACGACTACATTTGCATGCATATCCAAAGAGACGCTTGCTAAAACTTGCGAATAAGAGTTATAATACACAGATGAAAGATTAAGATTTGCAGAGATTGTATTTGAAACTGACGGATTAGCCCCATAAGCAATTGATATAGAGACACATAATAGAAATAGTGTTATTATTTTAGAATTCCACAGCTTCAAATAGTCTACCCAATATTTACCAGATCCCATAGTGTAATCCACAGTAAAATTATTTAAACCCATGTGGTTTGAGAATAGTAGTTATTGTAATCTTCTTGTAGGTGCATAAATTTAATATATTATTTTGTCTTAATAGTTTGATGATGTGGCCTTTAAGGTAAATAAAGTAGTAATTGCGCTCTGTGCGGTCCTTTTCCTTATATCATTATTAATAATTCTCAGGGTCTACAATGTGGAGGGTTTGAACTGGGATTTCGTAGACTTATACCTAAATGCAAAGACCTTCCTGAATCCCAGTTTTTACCAGCAGCACCTCCCTGTAAATCTTACGGAGATAGCATTTTTCAATGGAAATTATTATCCCATTACTCCGCGCTATTTGATCACCACTAGCCACGTATATTTCTCCATAGTAAGAGAACCGCTGGTATCAGTAATCCTGGCATTATTGATAGCTTTGTTCAGCACCTACTCAGTGCAGGTTTACCTTGCATTGCTTATGCTTTTCCTGCTGCTTTCCTCGTTCTTTGTCTCCAAGGAGTTGAATATTAACCCGCTAATACTCGCATCGCTTCTCTTTGCACCATATGTGATCAGATGGACCGTGCTTTATACCAGCCAGGAGGTATTGTCGCTTTGCCTTGCCCTTATTGCAGTAGGATTGATATCGAAGAAGAGCAGCTGGACAGGTGCAGTCATTGCGCTTGTGGGCCTTACGAAATATCCTGGATTGATACTGCTTCCTCTTCTCTTTCTTCTGCTCGACCATCAGGATATGAAGAAGTCCGGTATGAAGGTTGCAAAGGCATTCGGATTGTTTGCCATAGTCACGCTTCCTTGGCTGTTGTTCAATTACATATACTTTGGAAATCCACTTATAAGCTACCAGGCATCCTTCGGCGAGGCTGTCTCTAACGGCACTTCGGCAGGCTCCTTGAGCCTTCTTGGCGCAATTGCCTCAGTTCCTTCCCTGATGCTCTATCCACTGATCATACTATTAGTTGGGATAGCTTTGCTGATCAAATTTGGCAGAATAAAATTGGATATGCCTGGTATAAGATCAGCAATACTTGGTTTGAGCTACAGGTACAAGATAGTACTTTGCTATACAATATTGTCAATTATAGGATTCATTGCATTGTATAGCAATGTGGGAACTCCGGAACGCTTCGCGTACCTGCTTTATGGAGGCTTTGCCATGCTGGCTGCACTTGCAATTGAGAGCGCAGGCATTTACCTCAAGGACTGGATAGATATGGTGCCTTATGCAATATGCTCTATTTCAATATTGCTGCTGCTACTGTTATACATCTCGGTTATCCCTAGTAATTATTCTACCTGGTTTGGAAACACCACAACAAACAATGTTGATGTGAAAGAAGCGGCTGCATACATAAACAAGACTTATGGTCAGTGTCCAGTAGTCTCAAATGCATGGCCATTGCTTAACTATTATGGCGTTGTTGCGTATGAATCAGATGATTACTGCACGGTTCAGCAACATAATTATCCAGCTGTGCTGTTCAAGTTTGTAGGTCCCGCACTTTACTGTGGCAATGGATTAAACCCTGGAGGGTTCCCACCGGGAGACACATATCTGATAATCAAGAATAACACCAGCCCTGCATGTTAGATATTATATATCCATACCAAGACTATCTTAGAATAATGTTTAATCAAAAGGCGAAGCCCTGCCTCTGTCGGCCTTCTTCTCAGAGATAAAAGGATGTTTAATCAAAGGAAAGGAAGAGAGTAGTGGTTTAAACATTCCCAACGTCATCGAAAAACATTTCGACGTCAGTAAATCTGTATAAAAACTATTCGTCTTGTGTAAAAAGCCATAGTATTTATACAAAGCTTGGACATCAAGCAGATTTCGTCGTTAACAGGTCTACTTGAGAACCCTGAAGAGGTGCACGTAGCTTACACCCTCACACTTTCTTACCTGGTCCTTCTTTACTATCCCCTTCTCAAGGAGTATGTTTACCGACCTCTCCCCAACAACGTTTGCCGAATAGACCTTCTCTGTGACATACTTCTCGGCCTCTATCTCGTTTACAAGGACCCCCTTATAGAATGAGCCGTACTGCTTTAGGTCTATCTCAACCTTGCCTTCCCTAAGGACCCTGCCGATCAGCTCCTCATCGCACATCGCTATCATTATCCCCTTTGCAGTATCGAACTTGTTTACGTAGATCATAGAACCAGCCGGGAATCAGCCATACTTGTAGAAAAGGATGAAGGTTGAGAAGTAGAGCGCGGCATACCACATGAGCCATACGGCGCCATATATGTTATTTATTATAAGGGCGAGTGCCGCAAGGACCACAAGGGCGCTTGAGAAGGATGTCTCTGACAGGGTGCTCCTTAGGGTGTTCATGGTCCTGCTGCCGATGCTTGCCGAGTATGTGCCCTTTGACCAGCCCGATGTCGGGTATAGGTTGAAGTA